>ENA-UPSB01000617-UPSB01000617.1-bioreactor-metagenome-genome-assembly--contig:-NODE-617-length-55356-cov-74.238603_pt1 | contig 55356 bp, 53 predicted proteins | sample MGYA00238182_ERZ773286 | MGnify/ENA primary metagenome ERZ773286 (study PRJEB29026, sample SAMN07631240) | bioreactor metagenome | isolation source: Switchgrass digestor | place: USA: Dartmouth...
TTTGTGCATTAGTTCTCCTTTAACTTAGACAACTGTATATATTATCGGTCCAATAGAATTAATAACATATGCACTTGCTTTCATTAAAGCAATATGCTGCAAAATCGTGCATAAATTTTATGCATTTTCCCATATAATTATCCATAATTCTTAATAATGGTATTAGTTATTACCACTTAAATTATACTGTATAAAAATTTCTATGTCTACATAGTTTTACCATTTTCGTTACAATTTTTTTAATTTTTTTAATTAAAACCAGCTTTTATTTTTTATGCTCTCCATATTTTCAAGGATTTTCGACTCAATTTTACTAAAATAAATATCGAAAGCAATCATATTTATTTTCGTATGAAGAAAGCTAAAGATTTTCAACCTGCTTCAAAAAAAGCAGCCCCAAAAGGGGCATGACAGTTGACAGACATTTTCGCCATCTGCCTGTTAGCTGCCATATCCGATTTCGGGCTGCTCTTATATAGTGTATTATATTGTGTATTTCTTTTATTTTACAGCTTTGCGAGAGCCTGCTCAATATCGGCAATTATATCGTCCACATTCTCAATACCCACTGACATTCTGATAAGATCAGGCGTAATGCCTGCTTCCACCAGCTGCTGATCGGTAAGCTGGCGGTGAGTTGTGCTGGCTGGATGAAGCACTCCGGTTCTGTTATCAGCTACATGGACAACTATTGCAGCAAGCTTGAGACTGTCCATGAACTTGACAGCAGCCTCTCTTCCGCCCTTTATTCCATAGGAAATAACACCACAGGTACCCTTTGGCATATACTTTTGCGCCAGGGAATAATACTTACTGCTTTGCAGTCCCGGATAATTCACCCATGAAATTTTATCGTGCCTTTCAAGATACTGTGCAATCTTCAAAGCATTGTAGCAATGTCTCTCCATTCTCAGATGCAATGTCTCAAGACCCAGGTTCAATAAGAATGCATTAGTGGGGGAGGGACTTGCGCCAAGGTCACGCATCAGCTGCACTCTTGCCTTGGTTATGTATGCAGCCCTGCCGCAGTCTCTTGTGTAAACGATGCCATGATAGGATTCATCAGGAGTTGACAAGCCGGGGAACTTGCCATTATCCCAATTGAAATTGCCGCTGTCAACTATTACACCGCCCAAAGCGACAGCATGTCCGTCCATATATTTTGAAGTGGAATGAATGACAATATCTGCTCCGTATTCTATTGGCCTGCAGTTAACAGGAGTGGCAAAGGTATTGTCAATTATCAGAGGAATATTATTCCTGTGGGCAACCAGCGCAAGCTTTTCTATATCTGCTATGACTAAGGCCGGATTGGCGATGGATTCGGCAAATATTAGCCTGGTGTTATCCCTGATAGCCTGCTCTATTTCCTCTATTGAAGCCTCAGGACTTACAAAGGTTACATCTATACCCATACGCCTCATGGTAACCGCAAAAAGATTGGTGGTGCCTCCGTATATGGTGCTGGAGGATACGATATGATCACCGCAGCTGCAGATATTCAGAACCGCAATCAGGCTGGCGGCCTGTCCGGAGGAGGTGCACATGGCGGCTATTCCCCCTTCAAGAGATGCAATCTTGCGTTCCACACAGTCTACTGTTGGATTGGCAAGCCTGGTATAGAAAAAGCCTTCCTCCTCAAGATCGAATAATTTGCCCACATGCTCGCTGGAGTCGTATTTGAAGGTGGTACTCTGATAGATAGGCAACACTCTTGGCTGGCCATTTTCAGGCTGATAGCCCCCCTGAACACATATTGTTTCAATATTGTAATTATCCATGCAACTCATCCTTCCACGATTTTTCTCATTTGTGAAATCATATAACTTTCGTATGTTTATGTCAAGAATTTTATACAGCCGGAATTTATGAACAGGCCATTTTATGCCGATGCTTTCATTCAGGTCGTGATAAATAGATTTTGTATCAGCTTTCCATATTAAATTTAATATTTTTCAGATTATAAACCATGTATAATCATGAAAATAGAATTAGTTTTCTGCTATCATTAGTATTTCAAGCTATGGCTATATAATTCATTTTTTATTTTCCAAATTTACATGTGCTATTTAAAATATGCAAAATACAGACTAAGCCTTCCTACAATTTCCCGCCGCAATAGGGACAATATATGAAATCCGCCGGCACAGCGGTTCTGCAGCTGTAGCAATATTTTAAGGATGAACGACTGTCGATCCGCCGTAAATGCTCATTTCTTATTTCGGTAGCCGAATTTTTCTCAAATTGCCTGCCGATGTCAGGAACCAGCTCAAAAAGGCTGCCGCAGCAGACGCTTTTGGCAAGATATCTTACATTCCATCTAAAAAGCGGTATGAAAAATATATGAAAATATCTGTAGCTCTTGCTTATTTCATATCTGGACAAACGCCCACATGATGCACATACAATATTACTGCAGCTTCCTATATGCTTTTCCTTATCCTGAATGCCAAAAAACGCAATAAAAAACATACAAATCACCCTACTACTTTCTTCTGCTATTTATTAATATAAACAACAATTGAATATAATCAATAAGAAAATAAGAAAAAGCTTCGGTAAACATATATTGTTAGTTAAATTCCATTACAAATCTTGAAGTAAAATTAATTTATTTATTATGATTGCAATTAGTAAACAGCTTAATATGGGTATACTTAAAATAAACTAATTATCTGTAAAGGAGGATTTAGTTATGGCAAGTTTTGCAAATCCATTTGTGGGAAATATCCAGAGAAAGCTGACTAAGGAAGAACTGATACAGGCTATAAGACTTGATATAGCAGGAGAGCTTGAGGCTATTTATGTATATGATGCACATGTACAGGCCACCGATGATCCTGTTGCAAAAAAGGTGATTGCAGACATAAGGGATGAGGAAAAGGCACATTTAGGCGAGCTTATGACCCTGCTTCGCTATCTTGATCCAGAGGAAGCAGATCATTTTGCCGAAGGTGAGCAGGAGGTAAAGGAAATGCTTGCGGATTTGAATATTGTTGCAAAGCCAATATCCGGCATTTCTGAAAGCACTATAGGAAGCTTAATTGACAAATAAGGAGGGAGAGTATGGATTTCTTATCAAGAGAAGGTTCTCCGATTCCCGCAGAGCTATGGAAAAAAATTGACGAGGCTGTTGTATCGACAGCTAAGAAAATACTGACTGGAAGAAGATTTATCAGCATTTACGGTCCTCTGGGAGCAGGAATTCAAAGCATAAATGTAGACAACATATCGGAATTGGATGAAAGTGAAGGAAGCATTGCTGTTATTAAGGGAAGAACATATCAGCATATTCCTTTGATTAATCAGGATTTTTCACTTTTGTGGCGCGATCTGGAGTTTGCCGATCAGACGGGAGCTCCTGTCGATTTGTCCAAGGCCTCATGGGCAGCCGGCCAGTGCGCACTGAAGGAGGATGAACTGATCTTTTTAGGTAATGAAGCCCTGGGATACAAGGGACTGCTGACAGAAGAAGGTACAGTGAGGCTTCCTATCTCCGACTGGGGCGAGGGGGAAAATCCTTTCAGAGATATATCAAGCGGATTAGCAAAATTCATAGAAAAGGGTATTGTCGGCAGAAAGGCACTTGTTGTCAGTCCCCATCTTTTAATCCATCTGCAAAGAATTCAGCCTGGTACCGGAGTAACCGAATATGAAAGAGTAAGCAGGCTTGTGGACGGCAATATCTTCACCACTCCCGTTATAAAGGGCAACAAGGCTGTTTTGGTATGCGCCGAAGCACAGAATATAGATCTGGTAATCGGTCAGGATATGATTTGCTCATACCTTGAAACCAAGAACCTGAACCACTACTTCCGCATTATTGAAACACTGCTTTTGAGAATTAAAAATAAAGACGCTGTAGTTGTATTTGAATAATTACTGTATGAGAAATATGCCCCCGGTCCTGATAAAGCCGGGGGTTACCGATGGGTACGAAGTTGATTTTCCAGATACTCCACTATATCCCTGGCCTTAGGCGGACAGCCCCTGACATTTTTATCAAATCCGGAAGTACATGAACCAATACCCAACCCATTTTGATGCTTATTCTTGAAATTCTGGCCAATGTAAAGCTTTTCATCCAGTTTGCCAAGCAGTCCCTTCTCATCCAGCCTTTCAAGAGCATATATAAGGCTTCCATAGCAGGCTGAGCAGGCGCAGTCTTCGACTACATATTTTGCCAACTGTCGTACTCTTCTTGAAGCAGTAATTTTCCTTACACCATTATCCTTATTTAGTTCAACAATATCTGCCCTGACAAGATCGGCAGAACCCACACCGATTTTCTCTGCTAATCCTATATAAGGAACCTCATCTATTTCAAAGCCCAGTAAATTCGCTGCATATGCATCTATCAGCACCGGATCCTTTCCGGCTATTATCCTGTTCATCTGAACCGGATTACCGCCTTCCTCAAAGTTTAGATCTCCGTTCATGCCATCAACAATTATAAGGCTCTGCTTAATAAGCTTGTTCAGAAATGCTATTGGTTTATGCAGTCCCATGGTGTGAAATCTTCTTTTCTCGCTGTCAGGAATGCAGCCCTTCATATTCTTTAAGGCACAGGTTATATTGGTCTGGCAATGGCCCTTTAGGACTGGAATATTAATTAAATAATCAACTTTTGTGACATATTCGCAAATATTAATACTTACTCCATTAAACTCACAGGTCTTATATCTGTCCCTTTGCAAATCAATCAGGGGTACGTCATATTTTTGGGATAAGTCTTCATATCCGCATACCTTAAAGGCTTGCCTTGTCCTGTCCCCTACCCAGGAGCCTTCCATGATGACAATATTACTGTGTCCCTTTTCTTTTAAATATTCTATCAGCCCTTCCACAATTTCAGGCGATGTAGTGGCTCCTGAGCTTGAAGGCTTGGCTACAACAAGATTAGGCTTTATCCCAATAAGCGCTCCCCTTTTTATTTCCTCATCCGGTTTTATTACGTCCAAAAGCTGCCTGACCATTTGCCTGGGATTATCTCCATAAATTATGCGTATGCTGTTTTTGCTTATCATGTGCTGCACTCCTTATCGCTGTATGTAAAATATGTTAATTTCCTAATTCATAACAGGCTCCTTAGCTGTTAAAAACTGCAGGGCATACTGATTGAATTCATTGTAAGCCTCTTCATGAGGCAGATGTCCGACATTCTCCATGACTATAAACTTCGCATTCTTTATGCGCTCCTTCATTCTGTCCATCATCCATCGTGGATGAATTTTGTCAGACGTACCCCATATCAGTAATACAGGCGCATTAATCTTTTCCAGATTGCTCTCAACATAGCTAAAGTCATCGTTTCTTGCGGATGCTGTGGGTATTACCTGTTACTTGTCTAATCTATAATACCAGTTCCAGTCACCATGATAAATCATTCTTTTGCTCATCCCGCCGTCTATTGTGAAGCTTTCACCAGTTATGAAGTCCTGTCCGCACAGATACATTACCATATCCGAAATATCCTTTGGACTGCCCACCTTACCTGCAGGTATTGCAGCAAAGTCCTCCGGGCTGAATTTATATCCCTCAGTCACATTTATCCAGCCTGGTGCAATGCAGTTAACAAGAACATCCGGCGCCAGCGACATTGCAAGAGCATGTGTGAGAGCAACAATACCTCCCTTGGCACTGGCATAAGCTTCTGAATCAGGCTCCGACTGAAACGCCCTTGTTGAAGCTATATTGATAATACGCCCCTTATTCCTTATCAGCTCATCCCTGCATAAACGGCTTAATTCATATGGAGCCTTTAATCCTACTGCCAATATATAATCAAAATCCTCATATGACAGGTCTGATAAAATGCCCCTGTTGCCACGGCAGGCGTTATTAACCAGTACATCTATCCTTTGCAGCTTTTCCATGGCATACTCGATAAAGCTCTTTAATGAAGACGGATCAGCAACATCGCCATGGAAAAAATAAAGATTAGGATGCTCCTTAGCAAACTCTTTTGAATTTTTTTCATCTATATCTATAAAACACACATTATCACCGGACTGAATAAAGTCCTGACAGATTTGCCTGCCTATACCATGGCCTCCTCCGGTAACAACAATTCCTCTGTTCATTATGCCCTCCATATATAATCTTGCTGTATTTCTTTATTTCTCGGGATTTCGTAGTTTACTCCAAATAAATCTAAATTAGGCTTTGCTGCCTCATCAATGCTTGTAGCAAATAAATCCTGCTAAATTAATCTTCGCCCCAAATAACGGTTCATTCGTTTTTTATAATCCTTATATTCTCCGTCAAAGACAGCGGCAAGGAATTTTTCTTCAACATAAACTATCTGAATATGAAACAAAATTATAGCCAAAACAGATACGGCTAAAAGCAGCCAGTTGAAGAAAATAAGCAAAATACCGACATAAACCAAATCAAAGCCAAGAAATGCAGGATTACGACTAATTCTGTATATACCGGTGGTTATCAGCCTGGTTTTCTCATCATTTGCCACTCCTGCTCTCCAGCTGTCCTTCATGGTAATCACCGCTGTAATAAACACAGCCGTTCCTGCCAGCCCAAGGCATACACCTGCAATTCTTACTTCTGTCGGCAATTTTGATATATTAAGTGCTATACAAAGAAGCTCAATGGCAGGAAGCAGGATTGTTACAACCTTCATCGTAATCTCTATAAACCTTACTAAACCGGCTTTACCCTTGCCCAAATGATCAGTCCTAATTCCCTGCTTCTTCTGCAGAAGCATTTTTATAAAATAGCAGCCGTAAAAAGCTGCTAAAATAAATATGCTAATTATTTGAAATACCATCTTATATTCCTCTTATAATATTAAATCTATTAGCCCTGCTGCTTTTCTTTCTCCATTTCCTGATTGATGACATCCTCACTGTCAGCCATAGCCTTAAGAGTCATCTCCAGCAGCTTGTCCAGCTCCCAGCCAAGCTGGTTGGCACCACGCTCAATTACTTCTCTGGAACAGCCGGCAGCAAAGCCCTTGCTCTTATATTTCTTTTTCAGGGATTTAAGCTCCATGTCCTTGGTGCTTTTTGAAGGTCGCATAAGGGCTGCTGCCCAGATAAGCCCTGTTAACTCATCTGCAGCAAAGAGCACCTTCTCCATCTCATGCTCGGGAGCAACATCTATTGTAGCACCGCAGCCTACGGTAATACCATATCCGTGCGAAACAACACTATGGATAATATCCTCCCCTACTCCTGCCTGACGCAAAAGCTCCGGTGCCTTCAGGCAGTGCTCATCAGGATATAGTTCGAAGTCGATATCATGCAAAAGCCCGACAACTCCCCAATACTCCACCTCATCTCCATAGCCTAATTCCCTGGCAAACCATTTCATAACAGCCTCAACTGTCAGTGCATGCTGAATATGAAAAGGATCCTTGTTATACTTCTTAAGCAAAGCCAAAGCCTCATCTCTTGTTATATGTCCCATTGTCAATCCTCCTTTACGTTTTCAAAGCAGTGTCTATTATGATCAATTATAGGCTAATTATAGCAATAACAATACTCAAAATCAAAGTTAATTGTATGACTTTTAAGTAAAATTCTATTTCTACAGCATTCTACGCTGGAGCAATCACAGCTTGGCTCTCCCCCTATAAGCCGGCTCATAGCACATAATAACTGCTGTAGCACATCCTATTTCGGATCAAACAGTAATGGTACCGGTACTGCTGTTAACAACATTCTCTTTTATTTATTGCTCCAGGTTAAATATTTAGACTTTCCAATTCCTGCTTTTTCTGTTAAGATGACTTATAAATTAAGCAATAATCTTGGAGAGCGTATCTATGAGAACAGTAGCTATCGTAGCCTGCTCCAATGGACTAAAGCCTGAATTTGCCAGCCAAAATGAAGAGCTCTTTAGCTATTTTAAAATTATTATTCTTTCAGGACAATCCGAATCACAATAATACTACAATAGAATACATTAAACATTCGAATGATTTAATTATTGTCCTGTACCTCTATCTTTCTGATTTCCTTTGTTCTAATCTCTCTGCATATTTCCTCTATAAAGGTTGACAAGGGCTTCTGTCCTTCATCGCCAAGATAGCGGCTTCTTACAGATACAACGCCATCCTCCTCTTCCTTCTGACCTACTATCAGCATGTAAGGAACGCGATCCAGTCTTGCCTCTCTGATTTTGTATCCAATCTTTTCAGCTCTTTCATCCACTGTTACAAGGACACCGTTCTTCTGAAGCTCTTCCTTAACCTTTTTCGCATAATCGTGATACTTCTCTGAGATTGGCAATACTCTTACCTGCTCAGGACATAACCAGGTAGGGAACAGGCCGGCATATTTTTCAATCAGCAGCGCCAGGGTTCTTTCATAGCAGCCAACGCTGGTTCTGTGGATAATATATGGACGAACCTTGTTGCCGTTCTGATCAATATAGTACATATCAAACTGCTCAGCCAGTATAGCATCCCACTGAATTGTAATAATAGTATCCTCTTTGCCGTATACATTCCTTGCCTGAATGTCAACCTTGGGACCATAGAAGGCAGCTTCTCCATCAGCCTCTGTAAATGGTATGCCCAGCTCGATCAATACCTTGCGGATACGGTTCTGGGTGTCCTCCCATACCTCTTCTGTTCCGATATATTTTTCCTTATTGTTGGGATCCCATTTGGAAAGGCGATATGTTACATCCTCCTCAATACCCAGGGTCTTTAAGCAATACCTTGCTAAATCAATGCAGCCCTTGAATTCCTCATCCATCTGATCAGGTCTTACTATAAGATGGGCTTCCGAAATGGTGAACTGGCGTACTCTGGTCAAACCGTGCATTTCACCGGAATCCTCATTTCTGAAAAGGGTGCTGGTTTCAGCCAGACGAATAGGCAAATCCTTATAGGATTTCTGGCTGGCCTTATATACATAGTACTGGAAAGGACAGGTCATAGGACGTAATGCCAGCACTTCCTTGTCGTTTTTCTCATCACCGATAACGAACATGCCCTCCTTATAATGATCCCAGTGACCGGATATCCTGTATAAATCACTCTTTGCCATCAAAGGAGTCTTGGTTCTTACATATCCTCTGCTTTCCTCCAGATCCTCAATCCATCTCTGCAGAGTCTGAATTATCTTTGCTCCCTTTGGCATCAGCAAAGGAAGTCCCTGGCCGATTACATCAACTGTTGTAAACAGCTCCATCTCGCGGCCCAGCTTGTTATGGTCACGCTTCTTAATGTCCTCAAGATGGGCAAGATATGCATCCAAATCAGCTGTCTTGCTAAAGGCTGTTCCGTATACCCTGGTCAGCATTTTATTCTTTTCTGAGCCTCTCCAGTAAGCCCCTGAAGATGAAATTAGCTTAAACGCCTTTATATGCTTGGTGCTCATCAAATGAGGCCCGGCGCACAAATCCACAAAATCTCCCTGCTGATAGAAGGATATTTCAGCATCCTCCGGCAGCTCCTCTATCAGTTCCACCTTATAGGGCTCACCCTTCTCCTTCATAAGGGCAATGGCTTCCTCACGAGGCAGGGTAAAGCGAACCAGATCAGCGCCCTCCTTGATAATTTTCTTCATCTCCTGCTCAATTGCATCAAGAGCAGCCCGGTCAAAGGGTGCCACATCAAAATCATAATAAAAGCCTGTATCAATTGCAGGACCAATCGCCAGCTTTGCCTCAGGATACAGTCTTTTTACCGCCTGGGCAAGCACATGGGATGTGGTATGCCTGTAGGCAGCCTTGCCCGCTTCGTCATTAAAGGTTAATATATTAAGCTGGCAGTCCTTATCTACAATAGTCCTAAGGTCCACTACCTTTCCATCAATTTCTGCGGCACACGCCATCCTGGCAAGGCCTTCGCTGATGTCTTTGGCAATGTCAATAACAGACATCGCCAGTTCATATTCCTTAACTGAACCATCCTTTAAAGTTATTTTCATAATAATCCTCCTTCTGCGTTAACCTATGGTCATCTATCGTATTTGAATTCAAAAATTATCCTGATGGATAATTCGGATATATATTTATCCGCTTAATATTTATACGTTAAAAAACGCCCTCCCTTCCGACAGCCTGTATCTATCGAAAGGGACGAGCGTATAATACGTCGCGGTTCCACCCTTTTTGGTGCAATGCACCCACTTAATTATGATTATAACGGAATCACCGGACCGGATTAGGGCCACTCCGAGGTAGTTTTCATATGCTTCTGCACAGACACTGTTAATATATAAACCGAATAAGCCGATTAACCAAAGCCTAATGTCTGCATGAATAAGATACTTTCACCAAAATGTATCTCTCTCTGTATTCTTCCGCATACTACTCGTCTCATCAACGTGTTGGACATATTGATTTTGAACTTTATTATAGCATTCTTAAAATCAATGTCAAGTGTCAAATTTACCTTGTCAGCCTGCAGGATACAGACAGATATAGCTTTATAAGCCCTCAGATTTTATTGCAGCATAGCTGCCTGTCTGCTTGCATATATTCATCAATGGTTATTACTGCTATTTTGCCGACGGGAAGAAGGGGCGCAATGTTGCCGCCACATTGCTGACAGGCATAGTCTGAAGTATTACCTTGCCGGGGCCGGTGACAACTGTGTTAAATATTCCTTCGCCGCCAAAGAGCATATTCTTGACACCGGGCACCGTCTGTATTTCCATTGAGCAGCTTTCGGTCATGGCTGCCAGATATCCGGTATCAATGACAATCTTCTGACCCGGTGCCAGGTTATATTCTACTGCATATCCGTCAATTTCAATAAAGGCTATGCCCCGGCCGGAAAGCCTCTGCATGATAAAGCCCTCTCCTCCGAACAGGCCTGCCCCAAGCCTCTTCTGGAAAAAGATCGACAGCTCAACACTTGCTTCTGAAGCAAGGAAAGCTGACTTTTGCACAATCATACCGTTTCCGGGTGAGATTTCAAGAGCTCTTATGGAACCGGGGAAGCTTGATGCAAAGGCTATCATGCCGTCGCCGCCCATTGCAGTATATTTGTTTTGGAATATCGAGTCACCGGAGAACATTCTGCCTAATGCCTTGCCGATTCCTCCATTGGTAGTCGTCTCCATCTTCATATTGGGACTCATCCAGCTCATAGAGCCTCTTTCCGTAATCAGAGCTTCTCCTGCACTGACATGGCATATTACCACCGGCAAGGGCTCCCCAATTATCTCATATCTCATAAAAACTTCCTCCTTAATCTTCTATATTCGTTAGCTTTAAAAGCCTATACCGTTCTATTTTCCAAAGCAGCAATCTCCAGACACCAATTATGCCAGGCTGTTTAGATCAATCTCCTCCAGCCTGCCTACTATTGATATGGATGCATTCTTTATATCAAAATAGTTGTTGGCATAATCCAGGATATCCTTTTGTGTCACCCTGTCTATTCCGTCAATCAGCTCTTCAATCGGCACTATCCTGCCCCTGTAAAGCATGGACTTACCGTTGGCGCTCATAATACTCTTGGCGCTTTCATTACCCAGAATTATCTCCGTTTTTATCTGCTCCTTGGTCATAGCCAGCTCATCCGCTGTAACGCCCTTTTTCTTCATATCGCTAACTATCTGAAATATCTTTTTAACCACAACAGGTGCCTGCACAGGATTCATGGCGGCATAGATATGGAATAAACCCGCTTCACGGTAAGAGCTGCCATATGAATATATCGAATAAGCCAGTCCGCTGTTCTCCCTGATTTTTTGGAACAGCCTCGAGTTAATGCTTCCTCCCAGTATGGAATTTACTACAGACAGCGCATAGCGCTCCTCGGCCAAATAGGAAATACTGTCAAATGCAATATTGCAGTGCAGCTGTTCAATATCCTTGCTCTTTTTGCAAATAACCCTTTTATACCTTGGCTTCTCCTGACTAAACTGTGCCGGCTTTCCTTCCTTAATCCTGCCAAACCTCTCTTCTATAAGCTTTAGAATCTCATTTTCATCAAAATTACCGGCCACCGATATAACAATGTTGCCTGATACATAGAAGGTATCCATAAAATCCCGTATCTGCTGAACACTTACCTTCCGGACCACCTTTTTGGTCCCTGAAATGATATAGCCCAGGGGATGCCTCTGCCATATATTTTGCTGCAGCATGTCATGAACCAAATCCTCCGGTGAATCCTCATACATATCTATCTCTTCCAGAATAACACGCTTTTCCTTCTTCAGTGCCTTCTCATCAATCAGTGAATTAAGCAGCATATCCGATAATATATCTATAGCAATCGGCAAATGAGAGCTTAAGCAGGTAGCATAGTAAGATGTGCATTCCTTGCTGGTATATGCATTAATGTTTCCACCAATCCTTGCCATCTCGTCAGCTATCTGCTTGGCGCTTCTATTAGTGGTTCCCTTAAACAGCATATGTTCAATAATATGGGCTATGCCATTATTATCATCATTTTCATAAGCGGAGCCTGCCCTTACCCATACTCCGAAGGATGCGCTTTTTAAATATGGCAGCACTTCGGTTACTACGGTAATTCCGTTGGATAACGCATTTATATTTGCCATGATGTCCTCCCTTAATCGCTCATTCGCAAAATACGCACCTGTGCGTACCTAATTTTACCATATACGACATAAGTATTCAATTATATATTATATAATGTGAAATTCGCATTCAAATTAATTATAAAAAAGACTGCCGTAAATCGCTATCCTGTTACGGCAGTCCGCCATCTGTTCTTTTGCCGGCTATGAATAAGCTTTAACTCCAGCTACAATAATGGCAAAAATATTATAGCAATTATTGCAATGCATATAGCTTGCTGCGCAGCTGTGATATATTCTGCTCTCTGTGAAAATCCAGTACAGTCCTGCCATTCAGTCTCAGCTTCTTTTCCGTACCATTGACAGGAAGAGTCAGATAATCAATACCATAGTTGAAATAAAAGGGAAGCATGATAATAAACTCCACGATTTTGCTTTCGGAAAGGTTAGTCGTAATTTTAGGCAATATCTCATTAAGAAAACCATTCATCTGAATTATATTGAAGTCCTTTACCTTGTTCAGGATAGAAAGGACTACCGCCTTCTGATTGCCGTGGCTGATTAATTTACCGTCATCGTCATACCAGTTACGGGAGTAGCCTAATGCCTGCTTTCCAGTAAGCAGAGTCTTGCCTTCATTATATACCAAATCGGCATTCTCGTAGAAGCCCAACTGATCATTAATCTCCCTGATATTGCGGTTTAGAGGTGCAAGCTCCTGTTCTGCTATATCAAGCTCCACTCCCCCTATTAAATCGACTATATCAATATAAGCCGAATAATCGGCCATTATAAAGCCATCAATTACAATTCCGAAATTCTTTTCCAGGGTTTCCTGCAGCAGCCTGGTACCACCAAGCTTATATGCGGTTACCAGTCGCTCATTGCCTACATCCGGGATATAAAGATATATATTATTGTAAAAGCTGGTTGTTATAAGCTTTTTGCTTCGTTTATTCACAGTAAACAGGGCAAAGCTTTCATTGCTGGAGCTGTTTTTACTGGCAAGATCCTGTCCGATTAGCAGTATATTCATAACCTTGTCATCTATTATAGCTTCTATTTCAGCTATTTCCTCATCAAGGCTGTTTCCATTGTATTCTGCTGAAATGCTATCATTCATATCCTGTTTGCCAAAAAGACGCCCTGCAGCATTTGATACCTCATCTGTATTTGCCGCCTTTTTATCCGGCTCGGGATTTTGCTGCTGCCTCTGCATATCCTGTATTTGACTGCTATCCTGCTTTAAGACCGGCAAATCCTTTTCATCCCGGCCTCTTTTACTCGCATCCTCCAGCCTTTGCATGTTCAACTGATCATCAATGAAACGGCTGCCCTCAGATACAACACTGCTTCTGCTGATTTCATCATTAACAGCATTCGTATGGCTGTCAGAATTAGCTTCCGTAATATTAGCTTTTGGCCAATGCTCCTTATCATCAACAAAATTTATTTTACTGATGTAATTATATATCATGGCATAGATCGCCAGAAAGCTTGCGGCAAAAATGCTTGCTATAAGCAAGAGGAGCAACCTTAATTTCTTCCCTTTCTTATGCCTGTATCGCATTTTCATAATATTTATCACCAAGCCTTTCCCTAATGTCTGACGTAAAGCAGCGTGAAAATGCTTCTTCTTTATAATGTTTACAGATTATGTATATTTAATCCGCAAAGCCTGTAAATATCGTAGGTGATAAATCGTCATAAAAATGCATATTTTTAAAAAAGCTGCCAGGTTGTTACCTGGCAGCCACTCTGCGACTTCGTATTAAATTAATTATTCCAAACAGCAATGCCAATGACACAATTATTATTACAACTATGTAAAGGCCTGTCTGAACCCCTGCCAGCAATACGCAGCTGAATATGTATGAGCCGCCTGTCTGTGAGATATTTTCGAACAGTGGCCTATCAATGGGAGCAATACCCATCTGGCATTGGGTATATCATGGTCAACACAGCAAATATAATCTCCTATAATCTTATGGTAGATTACAATGCCTGTGTTCCATGCCAGCATACTGGGAAAGCAGATGCTTGATGCCCAATTATCATTCATTTTTATAATAACTGAATAAATCCCGGTCACTTGCATCCAGCTTTTTAAAACCATAATCCTCTATATTCATGAAAAACGACCTCGATTTTATCTCATTTGTAAAAACATTGGTTTACAACATCTCTTCACTACATTCAAAAGGCATTAGGAAGGGTGTTAAGGAATTCAGTGAAGCTTATCTCACGCTTCAACAGTCTCATGAATATACTCAGGTATTGGTTGACTATATTCAAAGACATGGCAATATGCCCATCGATTAGCTTAAAAGCCTCCTCCATTGAATAGCCCTTCGGAATAAGACAGCTCCTGCTTCAGCAGCTTTGGATAATCCAGCTGGAAATTATTAAGATATTTATTTGCCTCCTGCATAAAAACGGCGGCTTCATCCTCTCTGTTGTCATGCAGAAGTATTATGCTGCTTACGACCTTGATATAGGCCATATATATGTTCATGGTCTGCTGATCCTCAAGATAAGGAAGAGCCAGACTCAAAGCCTTCTCCCTTTCGTCAGTGAAATAAAGATATTGGATCTGACACCAGTGGAGATATGTACGCACTATATTTGAAAGCTCAGGCAGCTCCCTTAAGGGGATGGCCTCCTCCTTTATATGACGGCTTCCAAACTCAAGTACGAAGGCAGCAGCCTCTCTTATTTCACTCACCTGCGCTTCCCTGTTGCCTCTTATATACATCATACTGCCCTTGATTATTTCACCTGCTGTATTGACAGCCTCCGTCTCCTCCATTTGCAGAAGCTCCAGCTCCATTTTGCGAAATTTCAGCAGATACCAGTTGTAGCTGTTTTTAACCTTGAGCATACCCAGCGCCTGATTAATATCGGCAACACACTGAACAAAAAGGTGCAGCTCCTCCATATAGCTGTTTTTCTGCAGGAGGCCATCAATATATTCATTTTCATTATTCTGCTTTTTATAATCATCACAGGCCCCTTCGTGCCAAAAACTTCGGAAATGAGCCCTTGGTGGCCATCAACAAACGGATATTGTCACTGGTATTCCTGATTAGGATTGTCAGAAACTCAAATACTTCATCATTGCTAATCTCCTGGAAATCATCCAACAAAATAGATATTTTATATTCAGAGAACTGGGAGAGATATATTAGAAATTCATTTGCAATGCTGTCTATTAGTTTGTCACCGGAAAGATTTTCATGATTATCATAGTTAAAGTTAAATGAATCTATAACCTTGTTCAGCGAACATGACAGGTATTTAACAAAGGTCATTAAATCATTGTCAAGAGAGCTCAGATGATACCAGGCGCATCTGTCATACGATTCCATTGCATAATTTGTAATATTATATAAAACAGCTTACGCTACGAAAGCTTTAGTTCACAAAATATGCGGCAGACTTTGCAGACATTTAAACGGTTTTTTCATAAAATAACAGGCTATAATCCGCACCTTTACGTCCTTTACGAATGTGCAGTATTATAGCCTGATGCCATAAATTCCAACAGCTATGCTGTAGCAATGCTATCTAATTATTTGGGGTCCTTAACATCCTTTAAGCTGAAGCTGACTCTTCCCATCTTGTCAGGACCGAGGCATACAACCTTAACCACATCACCGAGGGTAAGAACGTCCTCAACATGATTAACTCTGTGTTTGGCAACCTTGGATATATGAACCATACCCTCCTTGCCGGGTGCGAACTCAAGAAAGGCACCGAAATCCTTAATACCTACAACCTTACCGGTATAGGTCTTGCCCTCTTCGAAATCGGTTACTATCATGTTGATCATGTCAACCGCCTTCTGGATGTTGTCCTTGTCAAAGCCGCATACCGATACTGCACCGTCATCAGCAATATCAATCTTGACACCGGTCTGCTCAATGATTGCATTGATTGTCTTGCCCCTCTGACCAACAACATCACCGATTTTTGAAGGATCAATCTTGATCTGGACAATCTTGGGAGCAAAAGGTGAAACCTCAGGTCTGGGCTTGGAGATAACCGGAGCCATAACCTCATCGAGGATATAGATTCTGGCTTCCCTGGTGCGATATATTGCTTTTTCGATAATCTCCCTGGTTAAGCCGTTAATCTTGATATCCATCTGGATAGCCGTTATACCCTTATGGGTACCTGCTACCTTAAAGTCCATATCTCCGAAGAAATCCTCAACACCCTGAATATCGGTCAGCAATACATAATCATCATCAGTCTCACCTGTAACAAGACCTACCGAAATACCGGCCACCATAGCCTTTATCGGAACACCTGCAGCCATAAGTGACAAAGTGGATGCGCATACACTTCCCTGGGATGTAGAACCGTTGGATTCCAGAACCTCGGAAACTGTGCGGATTGCATAAGGGAACTCCTCCTCAGAAGGAAGCACAGGAAGAAGCGCCCTCTCAGCCAATGCGCCATGACCAATCTCTCTTCTGCCCGGTCCTCTGGAAGGCTTGGTCTCGCCTACCGAATAGGACGGGAAGTTATAATGGTGCATGTATCTCTTGCCTGTTTCATTTTCATCAATACCGTCAAGCCTCTGAATCTCGGCCAATGCACCCAGGGTACAGATATTAAGCACCTGTGTCTGTCCACGGGTAAACATACCTGAGCCATGTGTTCTGGGCAGGATATCAATCTCTGCAGCCAGCTTTCTGATCTCATCCATCCGTCTGCCATCGGGACGCTTGTGATCCCTTAATATCATCTTACGCACTGTTGCTTTTTCAAATTTATTAATGGCATCCGGAAGCCATGGAAGCCAGTCAGGATGATCAAGCTCGTAGCGGGCTGTAAGCTTTTCGGTTATTTCATTGATATTGGCCTCCCTGACCATCTTGTCGTCAGTAAAAACGGCTGCCTCCATAGCTTCGGGAGTAATGAAATTAACCATATCCTCATACAGCTCATCAGGAACCACCCAATGTACATAATCATGCTTGGGCTTGCCACATTCCGCTACAATGGTATCTATGAATTCAATAACCTTTTTGTTGATATCATGGGCGGCATAAATAGCTTCAATCATCATATCCTCGGGTACCTCATTGGCTCCTGCTTCAATCATTATAACCTTTTCACGTGTTGAAGCCACGGTAAGCGACAGTTCGGATTTCTCCCTCTGGGCAGATGTAGGATTGAACACCAGCTGGCCGTCCACCAGGCCAACCATAGTGGCTGCTATCGGTCCATTGAAGGGAATATCCGATATGCAGGTGGCTATTGATGATCCCAGCATGGCTGTCAATTCAGGTGAGCAATCCTGATCAACACATAAAACCAGATTGTTTATTGTAACATCATTTCTGTAATCCTTGGGGAACAAAGGCCTCATCGGCCGATCAATGCAACGGGAGGCAAGGATTGCATTCTCCGAAGGCTTGCCCTCTCTTTTTATGAATCCTCCCGGAATCTTGCCGACAGCATACAGCTTTTCCTCATATTCAACACTTAACGGGAAAAAGTCAATACCCTCTCTGGGCTTGCCGGAGGCTGTAGCAGTTGACAAAATAACAGTATCACCATAATGAATCAAGACAGCGCCATTGGCCTGCGCTGCAACTCTTCCGACATCTACGGTTAGTTTTCTGCCAATAAGCTCCATTGAAAAACTTTTGTACATGCTAAATCTCCTTTACTTCATGCTATAGAGCTGGAGGCACCGAAACAACTGAAAAAACTACCGATTTAAGCTCAAAACCGATAATCTTTTCAGAAGTCTCGGGTTGTCCTCCCATCGCTCTAATACAATATTATACCATTATTATTTCCACTACGCTACATTTTTTTTCATGGTTCAATTAGTTAAATTGAATACTTAATTTTAAATTTAAATTAAGCACTCAGTTTTTGACAGTAAAAAAGCTGTCCCTTTTCAGGAACAGCTTGTATAATTACTTTCTTAAATTCAGGCGCTCGATCAATTCACGATATCTGTTGATATCGGTCTTCTTCAAATACTCAAGCAAGCCTCTTCTTTGACCAACCATCTTAAGAAGGCCTCTTCTTGAATGATGATCCTTCTTGTTGTTCTTCAGATGCTCAGTCAGCTGAGTAATTCTTTCGGTCAAAAGTGCAATCTGAACCTCCGGTGAACCGGTGTCATTAGGTGTACGACCGAAATTCTTAATAATTTCCTGCTTTTTCTCTTTGCTAATCATTGATGTATTCTCCTTTCCTTATAATCGCCTAATACCAAGATTATGGTCGGAGACTCCATATTCTGAGTATCGGCTTGCAACCACTTAGGTATATTATCATATTCCCTTATTATTGTAAACAACTTTTTTATCATATTCAAGCTAAATTCAAGCTAAAATATAATTAATGAAAATTTATTCAAATAAGCGACCGGCTTGCTTATGCCATATTCCTGACTGTCAAACCGGCAATTGCCCATTTACTTAAAAGCAGCGCTTCCTGTATATTCGCTTTTGTCTATTAGATTTCCACAGGCAACAAAGAGGAGAACCGCAAATAAGATACTGATTACGGAATAAGGCAGGGTGCATAAAAAGCGCAGGCTATCCGGCAATATAATCGCCAGCACTATACTCGGTGCAATAGCCGGACCCAAAACCAGTGAAAACAGGCCCATTGCGATAAATACCTTCAATACCGTACCCGGCTGTCCACCCAAAACCCTCTGATAAAGAATGGTAAGTCCGACAAATACCGCTCCGGAGGCAGCATACGCAAGGGCAAAGAATGCACATTCCGGTAAATTGTGCCCGCTTACCGCCGCCAGTATACCGAAAATAAAGCAGCCGTCAACACAAGGCTTTATCAGGGAGCTTAAGGATGCAGCAAACACCTTTCTGAGAGAACTGTCCGGAATCAGATAAATATACGGCTTTGTCAGCTCCTGTTTTAGTTTGCCCATTACGGTAAGAAAATACTGAAAATAAACAGCTGTTGCCAGTACTCCGTAATAAGCCAATTCGGGCAGAGCATACGTTCTGAAATAATATCCCGCCATTCCGGCCGCTATCATCATAAATACGGTATACCCATCGATAAAAATCAGCCTGCTTTTTCTTTTATGCTCCAGCAGATGCTTGTAGAATATAGCCATGGCTCTGCTGCCCTTACCAATCCCAAAGGCATTATCCCTGACTTTGATTTTTTTAGAATTGGTTTGAGGAACATTCCTTCCTTCCCTGGCAGCTTTTCTAATCTGATAACTGGTTTCTGTTGACACCAGTACACTCTCATAGTAATCGGCCTTGCCGGAGGTAAGGAGTATTATAATGACTGCTCCCATAATCAGGAATAAGACAACTGAAATAATTATCTTAACCGGCAGATTATGCGCCACACCTGCAAAAAGCATTACGGACCAGCCGGCTACAGGAAAATAGGCAAAGCCTTCCGAGGATACCAGACGTAAAATCGTCTCCAGCAATCCGGTCTGCTGCTGCCTCTGAATAACTAAATATGCAATTACCAAGGCCGCATACAAGGTATATGTAATAGCCTTGACCAAATTTTTGCGGGACGGATTGCCATTTGAGAAAATATATATACCTATGGCAAGCAGCTGGCAGGATACCAGCATGGATGCATATATAATAAATAGTATAAATATCTCCTTAAAGCCATAGTCAAAGACATTCCTCAAATTGCCGATCTGATAGAAGATAAAAACGGAAGCCAGAAGCGACTTGCCCATAGTATTTAACAGACCATAAAAAAGTATCTTTTTTGAGGAGATCGGAGCAACAAAAAGTAATCCGACATCCGGCATGTTAAAGAGGCTGGAACCGGTGGATAGTCCTGTTGTAACAAAGGTATACACAAACAGAAGTCCCAGGGCTGAAATAATCAGATAGATAATTCTTTCATCGGCAGCTTTTTCAGCATTAGTTTCACCGCTAAATATGATCATCAGAACGAACGATCCCACTACAATTAATGTTAAAACACTATATAAAATCAAAAGACCGGGCTTTTTCTTAAGGGACAGAATTCTGTTCTTAATCTGGGTAAGCGTTAAATATGCAAGTGCCTTCATTAATTCATACCCTCCGGACTAGAGTCTTTACCTTCCTGACCATCGGAGGATTTGCTTTTGCTGCTTTCAGTAATTGCAAAGAACAAGGCCTCCAGATCCTCACCGGAGCTTGCCGTATCCCTGCGGCTTCTTCTGGCGGCAATCCTGCCACCAATCATAATGTTGGCGCTGTCCCAGAATTCATCAACACTGTCCAGCATATGCGTACTTATGAGAATAGCCGCCCCTTCATCCTTCTTTTCAAGTATTATCTTCTTAAGCTCCTTGATGGCATGGGGATCAAGCCCAACCATCGGCTCATCAAACAATATAACCTTGGGTTCAGGCAATAAACCGCAGCATATGCTGAGCTTTTGCTGCATTCCCTTTGAAAGCTCGTTGCCCAGCTTCTTCTTTTTATCATCCATCTCAAAACGCTGCAAAAGATGCTCCGCTTTATCCTTCCAGTTTTCCAGGGAATATGCCCTTGCTATGAATTCCATATGCTCCCATACCGTCAGCATTTCATATGGGGCGGGAATTTCAGGAATATAGCCCAGCTCCCTTTTGGCCTGCAGGGACTTGTTCTCATTTCCGTTTATAAGAATTCTGCCACTGAACTTAAGCAAGCCTGCTATACATTTTATCAGGGTTGATTTGCCTGCTCCGTTGGGTCCTAAAAGTATCGATATTTCACCGGGATGGGTCTCAAAGCTGACCCCGTCATTGGCAAGAACCTTGCCGTACTTTTTTGTAACCTCCTGTACTAAAAGCATATATTTCCCCTTTCCGAGCCATACGGCACCTGATGCAAAAATAAGCCAATCATTGCTATAACTGAGTCAATTAATCTGAAACATCAAGCCTGAGTCAGACAAATTTTATTAGCCTTTCTTTGGCTATTATAATATCCTCCTTCATCCTGGCTGTCAGCTCATCCAGCGTGGCAAACCTAAGCTCAGGACGAATAAAGCTAATCAGTTCAACCTCTATCTTCCTGCCATACAAATCCTTATCCAAATCAAAGATATGGCTTTCTATTCCTATATACTCTTCTCCTCCAACCGTGGGCTTATAGCCGATATTGGTTACCCCGTTATAATAAATGCCACCGGTCAAAATTCTTGAGGCATATACACCGCATGGAGGAAGCAGCTTCATATCCGGAGGAATAAGGTTAACCGTCGGTATACCTATAGTTCTGCCCAGCCTTCTGCCGTGAACAACCTCGCCTCTGATGCTGTAGGCGCTTCCCAGCATTGCATTCGCTTCTTCCATCCTGCCCTCTTTTATCAGGCTTCTGATAATAGAACTGCTGATTATATGCTTACCCATCTTCTTCTTTTGGCAGGCTATCAGTTTATAGCCGCATTTCTCCTGAAGCTGCCTAAGCATGGCAATATCTCCTCTCCGGTTTTTTCCAAAGCGGAAATCCTCTCCAACAATAAGCACCTTTGCATCCAGCTTATCCCTTATAACCTGCCGGATAAAATCCTCCGGCTCCATGTTTCTGGTTTCCTGGGAAAAGGGATAGGATATCATCAGATCCATTCCCAGTCTTTTAAGCCTGATGCGCTTTTCTTCCTCCGTATAAATAAGCTCAAAATCCTTATCGCTTAATAAATAGGACGGATGCAGCAAAAATGTAAACACGACTGCTGCAAGTCCCTGCTCCTTGTGTTTAACCGTCAAATCAAGCAACTGCCGGTGTCCCAGGTGTAAACCGTCGAACTTTCCTATAGTTACGGCAGTATTGCTTAATTTAAATTCTGTTGTTGCTGCTATATATTCCATAGCCATCTCCGTCCTGAAATGATTTGCGTTATGCTGCAGTGCATTAAGCCGGTTAATACAGCGGTTCCTCCACCAGTCTGCTCAACCCTGCCATGTTAGCATTAAAAAGCTACAGCAGCATCTTTTCGGGTCTGAAAATCCGGGCTGCCTTGTCGTATCGGTATATGCCCGTAAATATACCCTCGGCATCATACACCCGCACATAATCGGTCAGGGCACCCATTTCCTCTATTTCTGCCATTTTTTCATAAAAGGTATTTCCGTTGTGCACCAGCCGGCTATACTCTTTTTTTACCGTCACCCGGCTATATGCTGTAAAAAGCTCATCCAGCCCAATAATATGCTCAGAAAGCCTGCCCTCCTCCTGCAGCCTGCTTATTTCGGACAGCCTTATTGCCCCGTCTATGCCAAAGCCTCCGACACGGGTTCTAAGCAGCTCCTTCATCGCTCCGCCACAGCCTAAGGCCCGACCTATATCATGCAGCAGGGTTCTGATATATGTTCCCTTGGAGCAGTCTACCTCCATTGTGACCTCATGCTCCTTATCGTTATAATCCAGTATCCTAATATCCATAATCCGGACACTGCGGGGCCGGCGTTCTACTTCTTTGCCTTCCCTGGCATATTCATAAAGCTTTTTTCCCCCAACCTTAATGGCTGAATACATGGGTGGCAGCTGCATATACTCACCGATAAAGCCTTTAATCTGCCTTTGTATTTGATCAAAGCCTACATTTACCTCTCCGCTTTTAATAACATTTCCGGACAAATCCTGGGTATCTGTTGTTATACCGAGCTTCATGATTGTCCTGTAGCTTTTATCCTTGCCGGCTATCATATCCGAAAGCTTTGTTCCCTTGCCGATGCATACCACAAGTACGCCTTCGGCATCCGGATCCAGGGTACCGGTATGGCCGATTTTTTTTGTCTGCAGGATTTTCCTCAGCTTAGCCACAACATCATGGGAGGTATAGCCCTTTTCCTTATAAACGTTTATTATTCCATCCATAGATTAGTCAGTCTCCTTAAGGCTTGTCCAAAGTTAAGCAGCTGGTAGCCCCATCTGCTAAATCAGCCCTAGCTCCTTCAGCTGAGCTTCGATATGAGGTGTCAGATTATTGATTACGTCATGGACCGTACCCAGCATGGTACATCCTGCCGCCTTAATATGGCCTCCTCCACCGAAATAAACCGCAATCCTGCTGACATTGACATCACCGTTTGATCTCATGCTAACCTTATATTCATGAGTTCTAAGTTCATAGGCAAATATCGCAACCTCCGTCCCCTTGGTCACCCTGAGCTGATCAATGATTCCATCCAGATCCGAAGGAACAGCACCATAAAAATCCAGAATTTCTTTTTTCAAGGCTGCAAATACCACCTTACCATGCAGCACCAGCATACTCTCCATAAGGCAACGGCCAAGTATCTGGTTCTGCAGGTAGGTCTTTGCATAGAAGGTTTCATCTATCAAGGCTGAAAAATTGATTCCCTTATCCATTAGCTTGCCGGCTATGGCCATCGTCTTTCCGGAGGTGTTGCTATGCTTGAACACGCCGGTATCATGTATAATACCGATATACAATGCCTCAGCAATCTCCTTTGTAATCATTTCCTCCCCCAGCAATGAATAAAGAACCTCGCAGGTGGAGGATGCATCAGCAAGCACATGATTTACTCCTGCAAAATAGGTATTGCTGATGTGATGGTCAATATTAATGGTCTTCTTTGCCCTCTCAAATATTTTCTGGGCATCTCCCAGCCGATCAAGACTACCGCAGTCCAGGGCTATCACGACATCATAATTTTCCTGCGCGCCTAAGTCTCGCCTGATCTTGTCTACACCTGCCAGCATATCAAAAACATTGCTGAAGGGCTCCAGAAAAACATCAATCCTCTCAAGGCCAAGCTTTTCCTTACTTCCGGACAGATAATTGTACAAGGCCATGCATGAACCCACACAATCCCCGTCCGGTCGTATGTGCCCGGCAATCGCTACAGATTTGCAGCCATTCAATTGCTCATCGATAATTAACATAGCTACCTCCAAAACTCCCATTACACCCTATGCATAATAAATGCATATAATTGTACATTAATCCTCTTTATCTTCAGTCTCCCCGGTCTGTTCATCCTGTGTCTGCCCGCTGCCTGCGTTTACCTCGTCAATAAGCCTGGACATGTGTACTCCATATTCAATGGAGCTATCCAGTACAAAGGTAAGCTCCGGTGTATAGCGAAGGTTCAGATTTTTCGCCAGCTGACCTCTTATGAAGGAGGAAGCGCGCTTTAAGCCTGCCAGGGTATCCTTCTTTGACTGTTCATCCCCCAGAACGCTGATATAAACCTTTGCAGTCTTAAGATCCGGTGCCACCTCCACATGAACTATACTGGTCATGGGATTAATCCTGGGATCCTTTATTTCCCGACTAATCAGCATGCTAAGCTCTTTCTGCACTTCCATATTAATTCTGGTGTTTTTAATGCTGTTCTTTTTCATAAAAACCCTCCATTTTGCCTGACTGACTCATATTGCCTGCCACAACTACCTCTGCACCTCGGCCATGATATAGAATTCAACCTTGTCGCCTTCTCTTACATCATTGTACCTTTCAAATACGAGGCCGCATTCATAGCCAGCCGCAACTTCCTTTACGTCATCCTGGAATCTCTTAAGTGAAGCCAGGCTTCCGTCATAGATAAGCTTATTGTCACGGTAAATTCTGGCCTTGCTGTTTCTCTGTATCTTACCATCGGTTACATATGAGCCTGCGATTGTACCTATACCAGAAGCCTTAAATGTAGCCCTGACCTCAGCATGGCCAATAATTTTCTCCTCAAATACAGGATCAAGCATACCCTTCATGGCCGCTTCGATATCGTTGATTGCATCATAAATAACACGATACAGCTTGATTTCAACCTTTTCCCGCTCGGCCGTATCTTTTGCGGCATTATCAGGTCTTACATTAAAGCCGATGATAATAGCATTGGATGTGCTGGCAAGAGTTACGTCCGATTCATTGATGGCGCCAACTCCACCATGAATAATTCTTATTGCTATTTCATCATTGCTTAATCTGGTAAGACTTTGCTTCATAGCCTCAACTGAACCCTGAACGTCGGCCTTGATTATAAGATTAAGCTCCTTGATATTGCCGGCCTGTATCTGGCTGAACAAACCATCCAGCGAAAGCTTTGCCTTGGTGTCGGCAATAAGCTTCTCCTTGCTTTGTGCCATATACACTTCAGCAATATGCCTTGCTTCCTTTTCGTTGTTTGTTACGATGAAGGTCTCACCTGCTTCAGGAACCTGATTAAGGCCTATAATTTCTACAGGTGTAGAAGGTGTTGCCTCCTTGACTCTTCTGCCCATGTCGTCCGTCATTGCACGAACCTTACCGTATGATGAGCCAACTACGACATTGTCACCCACACGCAGGGTTCCCTTCTGTACCAGAACGGTAGCTACCGGGCCTCTACCCTTATCCAGCTGGGCTTCAATAACAATACCTCTTGCCTTTCTGTCGGGATTGGCCTTCAGCTCCAGCATTTCGGCGGACAGAAGTACCATCTCCAGCAGCTGGTCTATACCCTCCTTGGTATGAGCCGATACAGGAACGAAAATTGTGTCACCGCCCCAGTCCTCTGCGATCAGCTCGTGTTCGGTCAGCTCCTGCTTAACACGTTCTACATTTGCGCTGGGCTTATCAATCTTGTTTACCGCAACAATTATGGTTACGCCTGCAGCCTTGGCATGGCTTATGGCTTCTACAGTCTGCGGCATAACACCATCATCTGCAGCTACAACAAGGATAGCTATATCGGTTGACTTTGCACCTCTCATACGCATGGAGGTAAAGGCCTCATGTCCCGGAGTGTCAAGGAAGGTAATCTTTTCACCATTTATATCTACTACATATGCGCCAATATGCTGGGTAATGCCACCTGCCTCACGGGCAGTTACATTTGTCTGGCGTATTGCGTCAAGAAGGGATGTCTTACCATGGTCAACGTGTCCCATTACGCACACAACAGGCGGACGCTTAACCAGACTCTCAGCCGGATCCTCTTCGTCCTTGAGCAATTCTTCAAGTTCATTTACCTTCTTCTCTTTTTCGCAAATAATATCATATTCAAGGGCTATTTCTTCAGCTTCTTCAAAGGTAATCTCATGATTGAGGGTAACGACCTTGCCCTGAAGCAAAAGCTTCTTTATCAGAGCTGCGCTGGGCTTTTTCATCCTGTCAGCCAGCTCTTTTATAGTCAGTACATCAGGTATGGTAATAACCTTGATCTCCTCCTCGGGTACAGGGGCAGGCTTGGGCTGGATAAACTGACCCTTCTTCTGAACCAGCTTTTTAAGATCTTCCATATCATCATCTTCATGGATATCAATGTTCTTCTCCCTGTAGCTCTTTTCCTTATTTATGCGGTCAGCCTTACGCTTGTTATCATTCTTTTCAGCTACCTTCTGATCAAGAATCTGCTGGTCAAATTTCTTGCGCTCTCCGAAGGCCTTGCCTGCGCCGGCCTTCTTGCCCTGTTTTTGATTGAATCCGGACTTGTCATCCTCATCCTTAAAGACATCGTCATCCCGGTATGAGCCTGGCTTGCCTGCGTTCTTGCCAAAGCCTGAGCCAAATCCTCCCTTGCCCTGTTGGCCGGCTCTTGCTCCACCGGCCTGCTGCCTGCCGGCCTGATTGAAGGATGCGCCCCTGCCCTGACCGTCGTTTCTTTGCTGCCTGCCGGATTGATGACCACCTTCAGATCTTTGCGGTCTTCCTGACATAGCATCGCCCTTATGCTGTTTGCCAGCCTGATCCGCTCTCCCAGTTCTTTTGTCAGCCTCCGGCCTTTGGGCAGCCGCTTGCTTTGCCTGCTCTGCCGGCTTTGCATGCTGTACCTGCTTAGCCTTCTGGGCCTTTTCCTGCTGATTTTTATCAGGCTGAGGCTGCCTGGGCTGCTGGAGCTGCCTTTCCTGTTTGTCTTGCTGAGCTTGCTTAGGCTGCTCCTTTTCCTTCTCGGCCGGCTTTGCAGGCTGGGCCTTTTGTTGTCCCGCCTTCTTGTCCTTTGTCTGCACTTTCGCTTCGGCAGCGTCAGCCCTGGTCTCTGCAGCCGCCTTTTTAGCCTCATCCTGCTCCGGCTTTGCCGCCGGCTGCATCTGATCTGTCTGAACATTCATCTCAGACAGGATGGCAGGCTGAATTTTTTTGTCTGCAGTCTGCAAATCCGCCTTGTCTGCATGGACAAAATAATTCTTGATAAAGTTTGCTTCATTTTCTTCAAGGGCGCTGCTATGTGATTTTTTTACTCCGAAATTGGTCTCTATAAAATCAATTATGTCTTTACTTTCTATCTTGTTTTTTATCAGCGAGTTTATCTGATTCTTTAGCTCAAAGACTTTAATTTTCGCCATATACTTACTACCTCCGTTAATCACTCAATCATTTTCAGTTGCCTCTCTATCGCATCCGACAAGCCCTTGTTCAGCACTGCCAAAGAAGCGCGCATCTGTTTGCCAATAGCATGACCCAAATTCTCCTTCTCACCAAAAAAGTATATTGGCACATCATAGTAAGTACACATGTTGGTAAACATCTTCTTTGTATTATCAGAGGCATCTGCTGCCACAATAACCAAAGCAGCCTTATGTTCCTTAACGGCCTTTTCAGTAAGAAATTCACCACTTGCTATGTTGCGGGATTTTGCTGCAATGCCAAGTAAGCTATATACCTTCTTTTCTGTCGGATTCAAGTTTAACCATCTCCTTCTCCAGAGCTTCAATCAGTTCCTTAGGAATGCTGACCTTAAGGGAACGCTCCAGACCTTTTGACCTGATTGCCTTCCTCAGACATTCAAGTGATGGGCAGATATACGCACCCCTTCCATTCTTCTTGCCGGTGGAATCTATGACAATTTCATCCTCCGGAGTCTTCAGAACACGGATCATAGCCTTCTTAGCCTTCATTTCACCGCATCCGGTACACATTCTTAATGGTAACTTCTTCGCCATCTATTCTTTACCACGCCTTTCTAACCAGGAGTAAGCAGTTATTAATAACCGTATACCTGGGATTCGCTCTTGATATCAATCTTGTATCCTGTCAGCTTGGCTGCCAGTCTGGCATTCTGTCCCTCCTTGCCGATCGCAAGGGACAATTGATAGTCTGGCACAATCACCCTGGCAGTCTTTTCATCTTCATCCACAGTTACCGACACAACCTTGGCGGGACTGAGGGCATTTTCAATAAACTGTGCGGGATCGCTGCTCCAGTTGACTATATCAATCTTTTCATTTCTGAGCTCATGTACAATAGCATTTACTCTTGCTCCATTCAGTCCTACGCAGGCTCCTACTGCGTCAACATCCGGATCATTGCTCCATACTGCAATCTTGGTTCTGCTTCCTGCCTCTCTGGCAATGCTCTTTATCTCAACAGTGCCGTCCTGAATCTCGGCAACCTCGGCCTCAAAGAGCCTCTTGACCAGCTCCGGATGGGAGCGGGATACCGTAATTCTTGGGCCCTTCGTGGTGTCCTTGACCTCCAGGATATACAGCTTGATGCGCTCTGTCGGCCTGAAGACCTCCCCCTTCACCTGTTCATTTTCAGTAAGAAGAGCATCGGCCTTGCCAAGGTTGATGGCGATATTATTGCCCACATAACGCTGAACAACACCTGTGATAATATCCTTCTCCTTGCTGAGAAAATATTGGTAGAGTACCTTTCTCTCCTCTTCACGGATTTTCTGCACTACAACCTGCTTTGCCTTCTGGGCGGCGATACGGCCAAAATTCTTTGGTGTAACCTCAATCGCCATTAAATCGCCCAGCTCCTTGATAGGATCCTTTGCCTTAGCCTCGGCAAGGGAGATCTGCAAAGCAGGCTCCGTAACCTCCTCAACCACTTCCTTCATTGCATAAACATTTACCTGGCCTGTTATTCTATCAATATTAACCCTTATATTATCCGATCTGCCGAAATTATTTTTACATGCCGCCAGCAGTGAATTCTCAAGGGCTTCCAGAATAACTTCCTTATTAATATCCTTCTCCTTCTCCAGCTGATTTAATGCCTCAATCAATTCCCTTCCTGAATCTTTATTTACTTCCATATTTTTGACAATGCCTCCTTAATATGATTATTCTTCTTCGTGTAATATAAAAGCTATATTATATTCCAATACAATTTCAAAAACTGTAGCAGCTATCAGAAATCAAAGGTCAGTCTTACATTAGCTATCTGTTCTCTGGGAATTTCCATAACTGTTTTGTCGCTCAGCTCAATAGCTATCGTATCCTTGTCAAAGGACCTGAGCAGGCCGACAAATTCCTTCTTTTTATTAATCGGCTTATAAAGCTTAATCTCGACCTCTTCGCCTATGCTCTTTTCAAAATGCTTGTCTTTTCTGAGCCTTCTGCCAAGACCGGGTGAACTCACCTCCAGCATATAGGATTCTGAAATAAAATCGTGCTCATCAAGAAGATCGCTTAATGCTCTGCTTACCAGCTCGCAATCGTCAATTGATATGCCGCCTTCCTTGTCGATATAGACCCGAAGGTACCAGTTGCCGGCTTCTTTAATAAACTCCACATCGTAAAGCTCGTAATGGTTCTTTTCCAAAATCGGCGCCAGTAGCTTTTGTGTGCGCTGTTCATAATCCTCATGCCTGGACATATATTCTACCAACCTTCTTTTCATATTTTTATTCATTGTAGTTTTATCAAGAATCGCATAAAGCAAGCTGCAGTCTGCAGCTGCGCGACTCTTACCGGACAGGTGCATTTTAATCACCAATCCTTGCTTTGCTGATGCGTATACGCACCATAAAAGGCAAATAAGAAGAGTGGACTTTCGCCCACTCTCTATTAGTCTTATCATTTAGCACCTTACTTATTATATCAAATGAAGCCAAATATTGCAAGTGCAAAATTAAATTATTAAAAATTTTACGATGCCAAAATGCCAAGTCAAACACATACTCAGGCGTAGCCTCTTTAATAATTACTCCTCCATCCAATAATATAACCCGATCCGCCACATTCCTGACAAATGCCATCTCATAAGCTCAGTGTCCAAAGCGCTTGTGGGCTCTAATCTCTTCTAAAAATATCGCGGGTATAAACCTTGTCTATTACATCCTCCAGACAATTATCATATCGGTTTGCAATTATTAAATCGGACATTTTCTTAAATTTTACCAGATCATTAATCACTGTATTGCCCATAAAGCTTTCCTGGCTCAAAGTGGGCTCATAAATAATTATATTTGCCCCCTTTGCCTTAATCCTCTCCATAACCCCCTGGACGCTTGAATTGCGTAAATTGTCCGACCTCGTCTTCATGGTCAGACGAAATACTCCGATTGTGACCTGTTTGCCACATTTTTCCTCACCGGTGCTGCCTGCCTTATATAATCCTGCCCGAGCCAGCACCCTGTCGGCTATAAAATCCTTGCGGGTTTTGTTGGAGGCCACTATGGCCGAAATCATGTTCTGGGGTACATCCGAATAATTTGCCAGCAGCTGTCTGGTATCCTTAGGCAGGCAATAGCCGCCGTAGCCAAAGGATGGATTGTTGTAATGGCTGCCGATTCTGGGATCAAGACATACCCCTTCAATAATCTGCCTGCTGTCAATGCCCTTCATCTCGGCGTAGGTGTCCAGCTCGTTAAAAAACGCCACCCGCAGGGCCAGATAGGTATTGGCAAAAAGCTTTACCGCTTCAGCCTCGGTATAGCCCATAATCCGGATGGGAATATCCTTTTTTATGGCAGCCCCAGCTAAAAGTCCGGCAAAGCTATGGGCCGCCTTAAGCAGGAATTCATCCTGCAGATCGGTGCCGACAATTATGCGGGATGGAAAAAGATTATCATAAAGGGCCATAGACTCCCGCAAAAACTCCGGACTGAATAGAAGCCTTTTGCAGTTAAGCTTTTCCCTGATGGATTTGGTAAAACCTACTGGCACGGTAGACTTAATAACCATCACCGCATCCTTGTTGCAGTCTGAAACCTGCCTGATTACACTTTCTACTGCTGTAGTGTCAAAGAAGTTTTTTTCGTCATCATAATTGGTGGGGGTGGCAATTATTACAAAATCTGCGTCCGAATAGGCTGCTCGCCCGTCAAGGGTTGCGCTTAAATTCAACCTTTTTTCAGCAAGGTATTTTTCTATATATTCATCCTGAATAGGCGATTTTCTTCTATTTATAATGTCTACCTTTTCCCTTACTATATCAACAGCCTTAACCTCATGCTGCTGGGCAAGCAGAACGGCAATGGAAAGGCCTACATATCCCAATCCGGCGACAGCAATCTTCATACTCATTCCCCTTTACAGCTTATAAAAGCCCTTGTACCAACGGGCAAATGCGCGCAGACCCTCCCGCAGACTTGTGGACGGCTTAAAGCCAAAATCCCTCTCAAGATACGAAGTGTCTGCATATGTAACAGGGACGTCACCGGGCTGCATGGGAACAAGCTGCAGGCTTGCCTTAAATCCATCCGGAAGCACCCTGGCTAGAGATAGCTCCTCTATGAGTATGTTTACGAAATCTATTAAATTTACCGGATTGCTGCCTCCAATATTGTAAATGCGATAAGGAGGAATGGGCAGACCGTCGTCACCCGGCTTTTTGTCCGGAGCACACTGCATAACCCGCTTTATTCCTTCGACAATATCGTCAATATAGGTAAAGTCCCTCATGCATTTTCCGTAATTGAAAAGCTGTATTGGCTCTCCCTTTGTCAGCCTGTTGGCAAAATCAAAGTAAGCCATGTCAGGACGGCCGGCAGGCCCGTAGACGGTAAAAAAGCGAAGTCCTGTAGAAGCTATGTTATAAAGCTTGGAATAGGCATGGGCCAAAAGCTCGTTGCATTTTTTGGTGGCCGCATAAAGAGAGACTGGACTGTCTACCTTGTCATCTGTTGAGTAAGGCACTTTTGCTCCAGCTCCATATACCGATGAAGAGGAGGCGTACACCAGATGCTCTACCGGATAATGGCGGCAGGCCTCAAGTATATTGTAAAAGCCGATAAGATTGCTTTCGATATATACGTCAGGATTGCTGATGGAGTACCTGACACCCGCCTGGGCGGCCAGATTAACCACCAGGTCAAAATTATACTCCTTAAAAAGATTATTTATTAATTGCCTGTCGGCAAGATCTCCTCTGATAAAGGTCCAGCTGCAGGCCGACCGCTCTCCCGCAAGCCTTTCAATTTCAGCCAGCCTGTATTCCTTAAGAGCCGGAGCATAGTAGGAATTCATGTTGTCCAGGCCGATGATATGCGTCTCCTCTGTTGTACGTATCAGCTCCATAACCAGAAAGGCGCCGATAAAACCGGCCGCCCCCGTCACAAGAATGCATTTTTTATTAAGCGATAGATTTTGCGGCAGCATCCAAACCCCTGATTTTTATCTGCACTTTTTTTCAATATATGCTCATGCCGCATAATCGGTGAAATAAGCCTGTCAGCTTGAGCGAACCTTCCTTGGCAGCATAAACTGCTTCCCCATTATAAAATCAAACTCATCAGGCTCGAACCTGAAAAAGCCGCCGGCATTGTAAAAGGTCATCTCACCAAAGACAGCCTTACCATCAATATCATAAAAGTCAACACGAACATGGGGAAAATCCTCAGATAAAGCCTTGGCAGCCTTTAGCATCTCATCAAAGCAGGCCGGCTTCTCCTGCTTTCCTGTCAGTGGCTTATAATCCTGCCGGTAATAGGGCAGCTTATTAAAATTCCTGTCAAAAAAGGCCAGCCTGCCGTTTGCATGGTTATCTACGTAATCAACCATTTTATACAGGCAGTATACTTTGCCATAAAAGCAGAAAAATTTGTAGTCCGGGATGTCACCCTCTGCATTTCTTGGCAGAAGGCGCTCAAAGATAATCCTGGGCCTGCAGTTTTTATAGCCCCATTCCCTTCCTATTAAATATCCTGTGTCCTGCTTGAGCCATCCGGCGGCCATTTTTCTGAGACTGACCAGGTCCTCCTTGCTTTTGTCCATTACAAAATAATTCATGCCGCTGCCGCAGGAACACTTCATGGCAAAGCTGTCCGGCAGCTTGTCAAAGTCAATATCATCAGCACTGTCATAGACAGCATAAATCTTATTCAGCAGCTTCCCATATCCCTTGCTTCTTACATATCCCCTTACAGTGTACTTGTCGGAGCAGCGGGTTAGCAGCGGTGTGCGATAATACAGCTTATACCATTGAAGCTTTTCCGTATAGCGCTTTGGATTCCTGAGATTTAATCTGTATCCTGTCTTAATCCTGTACTGTATGCGCAGCATCAGACCGTCCGGCAACCAACGCAGGGCCTTATAAATCTTTAGACGCTTATCCTGGGATTTTAATAGTCTTTTATAACAATTAATCAGAAATAATCTAAGCAATTTTCACCAGATCCCTTACATTTTCCTGCTGTATATCATATGCTTCCGGAACGTAAAAGGAAACAATACTAAAGCGGACCAGACAAAGGATCCAGTCCGCTTTTTCTTAATAAGAATAAGCTATAGAAATAAGTCGTATAAATATGCAAATTACAATTTTAGCAAGAACAACTTAAAGGGCACTATATATAACCGAACGCAATCTTCTGATTAAATCCGGATTTGTTCCGAAGCATCTTTGTACCATATATACCATCACAAGATTTTCCCTCGGATCAATTAAGAAGTAATTGCCTGTCCAGCCATCCCAGCCAAATTCGCCGACTGAACCATTACTTGCTGCTTTTGCAGGACTTACAAGTACCCTCATAAGGTTGCCATAGCTGTAGCCAGCCAGCTGTTCCCAGTTGAATGTCTCTTCCTGCTTTGGAGTTGTCAGCTGCGGGCTGGATATAAAATCAACAGTTTTACGGCCCAGGATTCGTACGCCGTTATATGTACCACCATTTGCCAGCATCAGGGCAAAGCGTGAGTAATCCTCTACAGTTGATACCAGGCCTGCTCCGCCTGACTCAAAGGCCGGAGGTGTCATATAGTCATATATGGACAGGAAACCGCCATTAAAAGGCACAAGCTTCTTTTCATCCGGCTTATAATCATAGGCTTTTGAAAAACGATTCCTCTTTTCCTCCGGGACATAAAAGCCGGTATCCTTCATGCCCAGCGGCTCGAATATCTCTTCACGCAGAAAATCACTGAACTTGCGGCCGGATACAACCTCTATTACAGCGCCAAGCACATCAGCAGATGCGCCATACATCCATTGCTCTCCCGGCTGGAAAGCCAACGGCACCTGTCCTATCCTGTTGCAGAAGGTTATGGTATCAACAGGCTTTCCGCTATAATACTCTCTGTCGGCTTCAGCAAAAACTTCAGCCATTCTGCGCTCCGATTCAAGCAGCTCGCCGGGATATGCTATTCCGGAGGTCATATTCAGCAAATCCTGTATTGTAACAGGTCGAACAGGGTCAATAAGACCCTCCTTCGTAAATACCTTTTGATTCCTGAAGCCCTCAAGGTAATCCGATACCGGCGAAAACAGATTCAATATACCTCTTTCGTACAATATCATTGCAGCCACTGCGGTAATAGGCTTGCTCATTGAAAACATCCGGTATATTGTGTCCTTTTTTATCGGCTTCTTATTCTCAATATCGGCATAACCCAGCTCGTCCTCATAAATCGTATAATTGTTATGTATAATGCAAATGGCCGCGCCGGCTATATTTCCGGCAGATATTTCACGCTTGATGACCTCGCTGGTTTGGGTGAGGTTAGTGTATTGCATGGTGAGAACCTCCTCTTGGTTTATTAAAATAAAACATTTATAAATATATTTAAAATATGATTTATTAATCGCAATTTGGTTTTTCCTCTTTACCAATTCAATAAGTAACGTCCAAAAGTATGTATAAACTACTTTTATAAATATTATTAATTTTCATCATTAATTTAATTTTGTCTTATGTAGACTGGACATCTATATCCTATCAAGATTTATACTTAGTGAAGAGCTTTTATATGCAATACTATTACTATTTTCATTATGTTGCTTCACAGGCATGAACCACACAAAGATTATAATGGTATGTTAACATAAGTAAAATTCATTATTAGTCATTAGTATTATACCCATTTGGGTTATGTAGCTGCCAACGCCATGCATCTTCGCACATATCTTTTAAATTGTAATGAGCTTTCCATCCCAATAATTTTTCTGCTTTCATTGGATTACAATAACTTACAGCTATATCTCCATTTCTTCTTGGTTTGAATGTATACGGGATCTTAATCCCAGTAGCTTCCTCAAAAGTTTTTACAACTTCCAATACGCTATATCCTCGGCCGGTTCCAAGATTAAAAATATTTAATCCACAATTTTGTTCTATTTTTTGAATTGCTCTTACATGACCTCTTGCTAAATCAACAACATGAATATAATCTCTTATTCCAGTGCCGTCTGGTGTATTATAGTCATTCCCATATATATTTAACTCTTTTATCTTACCAATAGCGACCTGGGTAATATAGGGCATAAGATTATTTGGTATACCTTTAGGATCTTCACCTATACATCCGCTTTTATGAGCTCCTATAGGATTAAAATATCTAAGTATAACAATATTCCAATTTTTATCAGCTATATATAAATCCATTAACATCTGCTCAATCATAAATTTTGTCCATCCATATGGATTTGTACAAAATCCTCTGGGACATTCTTCTGTGATCGGTATCTCTGCAGGTTCGCCATAAAACAGTTGCAGATGATGAAAAAATAAAATTTTTTATATTCTGTTCCGCCAAAACCTTTAGCAAAGTTAAGGTTCCCGTAATATTATTTTTATAATAATCCATTGGTTTTTGCACAGATTCAGAAACAGATTTTAACCCAGCAAAATGTATACAGACAGTTATCTCATTTTCTTCAAAGATTCTTTTTAGCAAAGTTTCATCCGCTATATCACCTTCATAAAATTTAATTGATTTACCAGTAAGTTCATTTATTCGTAAAATTGACTCACTGCTTGAATTACATAAATTATCGATAACAACAACATCATAGTTCTCGTTTAATAATTCAACGCAGGTATGAGAACCAATATAACCTGCTCCCCCTGTAACTAAAATCATATTTCCTCCTGAAAAAATTTTTATCATAAAATGCTCTTTAAAGTAACTAATCACTATCTCTTAACTATTTTTTAATTTTTCTTCATAAATAGTTCAAAGATAACTCTTAAGAATTCTTTCACCCCGGACCAATTTATTGCAAGCATAATTGTCATTATTAGAATTTCAATTTGCCAAAAAGGAAGATATATTTCTATTATTGCCTGAGTAATAAGCAGCAACCATGTAATATATACAACATAATATCTTGAAAAAATGATTTCATTATGAATAGCTTTTTTTCTTTTATTGTATATTACAAAGCTGGAAATAACAGTAGCAATAGTACTTCCTTGAATACCTATAAAAAATACCAGTAATATGTTTAACAATACATTAACAACGGATCCATATATGGCCGATAGTGCCATTGTTTTTGAGTCTTTTTTTGCAACCAATATCGGACCTAAAAATCCAGATGCACCGTTTATTACGATGCTAACCAAAAGAAACGGTACATACTGCCATGCAACATAAAAGTCATTTGCATATAAAATTTTGGCAAGCGGTTTTGAAAGAATGATTAAACATGCACATGAAACTGACATTAATAAATTAAAAGCAAAAAAAGCAGTTGTATAAAAATTAGAAACGTCATGTCTATCATACTCTTTTATCGCCGAAATCTGCCAAGCTTGAATAAATATTCCCTGTATTGTATTTATAATTTGAGGTATTTTATGAGAAACAGATAAAATACCATTAGCAGCAACACCACATATAAATGATACAACTAATTTATCTGATGTGCTATTAATCCACCAGCTAAGCGTTGTAGTTATTAAAGGCACACAATATTTTAACATTTCAATTTGTATATTTCTATCAATTTTAACCTCTATTATATACTCCCAAAATTTTAATCTGAAAAAGAAATAAATAACTGGAATGGCTTGAGCTAAAATATTAGAAACAAAAAAGCCAGGTAATCCCCATTTTAGCGCTAAAAGAAATAGTAAATTTGACACTACCATGGTTATTGTTCCCAAAATACTTGCAATACCCATATCAGCAATTTTTTCTAAACCTTTTGCTAACTGAATAAAAAATTGATTAAATACATAAAAAACATAATATAAAGCTATGTATATTTCTAGCCCTAAAATCTCTTTCCAAAGAGCAAGTTTATTAACAAGAAACAAAGGTACAGAAATAACAATTATGCTAAATACTACATATTTAACCCCAATTAATGTAACTTTTTTATTAGCATATGTTTCGTCCATTACAAAACGCATAACAGCATCTGCAATATTTGCTGTTAAAACCGGATATAATAATGTCACTATAGATACAACAAGATCATATGTCCCATATTCAGTTGTCGATAGAACACTTGTATATAATGGAACTAACAAAAAAATTAATATTTTTGAGGTAAAATTACTAAAAGTTAAAATACCCACATTTTTTAATAAAAATCTAACTCGTTCTCTCATCTACAATTTCACTAACTTCCTCTAAAATTGATATATTACTTAGTACATCTTTCATAACTGGATTTTTTAATAAATTAGTAAGGGCTGTTACACTTGCTTTCGCTAAAGAGTTATTGCTAATATCACAACATCTAAACATATAATAAGTTTTAATTGGCTTTTCGACTAACAAACTTCCTGCTAAAACACTTCCGGATGTTGCCGTAATAAAAACCTTCCGACTAAAATCGGAGCACATTAGAATAGCTTCCCATGGAATCGACGAATTTATATCGACTTTAAAACCATTTTTTTCATAGATATTTCTTGTATCTCGTGGATGAGTTTTTATTAATAAGTTATTCTTTCCGACTAAATCTGCAATTTTACATACTAAATGGTATTCACCTATTGCCTCTCCGCCTTCGAAATCGCAAACACTGGTAAAAAATATGTATTTCTCTGGATAATTTAATTTTAAATCACTCAGATCAAAAATTTTCTTTAATATTTTTGCAGATTGTCCATTTTTTGTAATGTTTGGTACTTTAGTAGGATTCAAAAAACCAGTATACAGCTCTGGATAGAAACAATAAAAATTACCAAAAGAATCCCTTATATCTTTTTTACCCATAAAATGTCGTACTAATTTTACCATTTTACTTTTATAATTTTCTTCGATTGTAACACCATAGGAAAGAATTCCTTCTTCATATAAAGAAACCATTATATTTTTGTTATAATTATAAAGAATAGAAAATAAACCATTAATATCAATACCATAATTATAACATAATAATTCATCAAATATTAAATTATCAATTTTGTCCAAGTAAAAAATATATCTATTCTCTCTTGAAAAAGATAAATTAATATAATCTACTATTTTATCCCATATATTTCTTCGATTAATTAATCCTTTTGTTTTTATAAAATATGTTTTCGCAAAAATTTCAATCTCATTTAATCTCTGGCATACAATATCTGCATTATTGGAATGATCTGACAATAAAAGTATGACCTCATCGTTTGAAAAAATTGTCATCTTCATCTGTATAGCCATTATCATCTGATAATATGTGTTTGCGATAATAAGTACTCTTCTCATTATATACACCATCCTAAAGCATGCAAAAAGAAAAAGGATCTCTGCTTTGTAAAATTAAGTTACAATACATAATATCAAAATGAGATCCTAACATCTAGTTTAATCAAACATCTCCTAGAAACAATAGCATATTATATAATTTTGCTTCACCTAATTATCTTCTGAAGCCGAAATACAGTTACTTAATAATGTTATAGAAATTATTAAAATTTATAACAATCCAATCAATAAAATCGCGAACAGCTCCATTACCTCCGCCTTTTTTACTAACAAAATCAGCAATCTTAATGACTTGTATTGCCGCGTCCGCAGGACACCCTACCAATCCACCAGCTTCTTTAATTATTTTCATACATGATAGATCATTGCAGTCATCGCCTATATAAGCAACATTAGAAAAATCAAAACCTGAATTTTTAAGTATCTCAGTTAATTTATCAATTTTATTTTTTACTCCTTGATATATATATGCTATCCCCAATTCTTTACACCGTCTTTCAAGTATAGATGAAGATCGTCCCGTCAATATAATTGGAGTTATCCCTATATCTGGAAGTATTGTACTAATGCCATAACCATCTTTGACATGAAATGCTTTAAATAATTCACCGTCATTACCTATATATATTTTCCCGTCAGTTAAAGTACCATCTACATCTATTACTAAATATTTTATTTTCATAAAGCAATATCACCTGTATTTCAGTTCCTTACTCATATTTTGATTCTGTAATGAAATTTACATTAATACCATTATTTTTCACTTTTCTTATAAATTTTTTATAATAATTATTTCTATATTCAGCTTGCTCTGAAGTAAGTGGGCGTCGTAAAATAGGATCTGAATAATTCATATTTATATCTGAAGAAAAGCCATCGAATCCTGCCAAAATAATATCTTTTACACCTATTGCCATTAACAAGTTAAAAGCTATAACAGAAGAGGAATCATGTGTTCCATCATTTACTTCTATCCAATTACTGTAATTCAATACCTTTACTTTGCCTCTTCCTCCTTTTGAAACGCTAGATGAAACAATAACTTTCTTCCCTGATAAAACAGCCATCTCATAAACTTCTTTACGAGTTATTAAAAGATAATCTACATTAATATCAAGTGTAAGATTTAGTCCAATACTAATAACGTCCTCAGCTTGAAGATATGTCTCAATTATTTTTTTATTTTTATTCTCAATAATACTCTTTCCTGGCGCGATTAAAATAACTTTCTTTCCTGCAAGCTCTTGTCTAAGCTCTTCTACAACATTTTTATCATCAACAATTTTACTAGCGTTATATTGTCGATATAATAATTCTGCATAATTTTTATCAAATGAAACCTTTTTTTCTTCTTCAATCATACTTAAGAGTTCATTAACTTGATCTATTGGCAACATATGTTTATTATAAAAATGACTAGCATAACTAGGCGAACAATGATTTATAGCAGATAAATAATATTCAACTGCATAACCCCAATAGAACTCAGAATGTATCTGATTAATAACTTTATCAATTACTTCAAGTAACGGGGAAATTTTATAATTTTTCCCATAAAACTTACTTAAATGCTCCAATAACAATTCTGTATTTAGGTTTCCAGCACCTTTACCCATACCCATGATAGAACTATCAAGTATGATATTTCTAGTAGTCGGAAATTGAAGCAATGCTACTGAATTCGAATAAGACATTTGCAAATTGTTATGCGAATGAAAACCTAATGTGATCACTGGATTAAGATTATGATCTACTAGATTCATAATACGTTCCATATCATTGAGACGCATCTCACCAAAACTATCAACTATATAAAAAGCAGAAGCATCTGATAACTCATTATTAACCAATGTAATTAAATCTAATAATTCATAGTCAGAATATCTTAATGTAATCATCGGCTGTAGATAGTAGTCATAACCTTTTTCTTTAATTATTTTAGCTACTCTAACTATATCTTTCATATTCTTTTTATGGAAAGCTATACGGATACCGTCAATACTATCTACTGTTCTTGGTTGTAATTTATTAACATCAAAAGTACCATAATCCATCATAACAACATATGATGTATCAGGTCTTTTGTGTTTTAGAACATGCTTTGTTATAACTTGTTCATCTATATACTTAGTCCTTCCAGTTTCGCTTCCTTTTACATCATCAATATACCCTAATTCAATAATATCCACGCCGGAAGCTTCAAGTGCAGTAATAATCTTTTCAATATATACCTCTCCAAAATTAAAATCATTGACACATCCACCATCACGCAATGTAACATCCAATACTCTAATAGTTTTCATGATTCTCTCCTCAATCTCTATAAATCTACATTTAAAAATACTTCCGCTAACTTAAAATCTTCTGGGGTATTTATATCAATGGCTTCTTTGAATGATACTTCTTTAATATATGGTTTAATGCCAACTCTTCTATGATACCTTTGATATACATTTTTCGTAAACACATAAATACCAGAGGTTTCACGATAAATTGGCTTTAAATCTTGGCTTCTAGGTATGTTAGTTGCATCAAAATTTAGAGGCTTTCCATCCTGCCAAAGAAAATCCTGAATTTTAGTAGCACAGAATGCAGAATCATAATTACCTGAAACTACAGCATTTATACATTCTTTCATAGTGGTAACAGATACATATGGAGCTGTAGCATGTGCATATACATAAATATCGGCATCTTTAATCGATATAAATTCTTCAAATATCTGTGTAAAATTTGAAGTGGATGAATCCAGGTATTTTGGTCTATTCAAAAAAGTGATACCTTCGGGTAAATAAGGAATAATTGCTTCATCACTACAGAATACATATATAGAATCAACCATTTTAGTTTCCTTTAAATTATCTAATTCATACTGTAACAACGGTTTTTTCCCAAGAACTTTAGTATTTTTTCCTGGTAAACGTTCATTATTAAGTTTAATGGGCATTACAGCAACAATTCTCATTACAGAGCTCCCTTCAACTTTTAATGTATTAACAATTCTAATAATCTGCTCCTATAAAAAGTAAAGAATCCACATAAAATATCATAAAATCTATAACAAGGTAATGTAATATTATATAGTCCTCACCCTCGTTATTTCCTATATAACTTTTTGTAGATTGCATTAATATAATAATATAATGCTGGACTTAATGTAAATAGATATACCTTTATCTTATTTTTAGTAAATAAAGCTTTCCCTTTTATAAACTTTTTATTTATATAACTCTTATATTCCTTTTTATACATTTTTCCTATATAAATAGCATATAGATATAATATAACAAGATAATCATTCAATAAATCCTTCAATCTTTTATCTTCTAGCTTTTCATATAAATTACTTAACTCATAAGAGGTATTTATCAAATCAATTGCATTCTTTGTCAATACCTTATTTCTAGTAATTGATGGATAGCTAATAACATAATTATAAAATATTATATCAGTTACTACTACCTTTTTTGCTGTCAAAAATACTCTAGGTGTCCATTCGGCATCTTCATGTAATATTCCATATTTAAAATATAAATTATTCTTTAATAGAAATTCTCTTCTATATACATTAAACCATACTTCCATATGCATGGATTTATTTTCTAACTGATATTTTATCATTTCTTTTCCTGATAAATAATTATTACTTTCAATTTTTTTAAAACAAATAGATGTTTCTTTATGATTTTTAATTTCCTTTGCATTTCCTAATATTATATCTACATTATCATTTGCATAATTTAGAAATTTCTCACAACTATTAAGTTCTATGTAATCATCAGAATCTACAAATATTATGTATTCTCCTGAAGCATTTTTAATGCCCCAATTACGCGCATCAGAAAGACCACCATTATTTTTATGAATTACTTTCACTCTACTATCTTTTTCAACAAATTGATTACAAATTACAGGGGATTCATCGGTAGAACCATCATTAACAAGAATTATTTCAATATTTGGATAGGTTTGATTAATAAGACTATTAACACATCTTGGTAGATAGCTTGAAACATTGTAAACTGGCACAACTATGCTAAACTTAGGTATCATTTTGCTTTCTCCTTACATTTATTGGTTGTATAAATAATATTTACAGCTGCTGATTTTCAATCATCTAAATGAAAATTTAGCATTTTTGACTCTATTCTAAAAATCATCCATGGAAATAAATATAAAACCATTAGAACTATTTTATTGTCCACCTTTTTGCTTAAAAAATTTGCAATTACACATAAACGATATGCAAACCTTACCATCACAGTAGTATTTTTAATAAAATATTCCGTATCTTTATTTTCTCGCCAACAATCAACCCTACTTTTAATTTGCTTTTTAATATCTTTTCCAGTATTGTCAGCTCTGATTCGAAAATATCCAAGATAATTATTAATACACAATAACTTATAATTTTTAAGCATTTTTTGATAAAAAACAGAGTCTTCACCAAATGTTTTACTTTCATCAAAAAATATTCCATCTTTTATTATTGCGTTTCTTTCAACCATAAAACATGATGTTTGTACTCTAAATGAACAAAATTGATGCTTTTCTGGATTATTTCTATACATATATGTGTCAACTTTTTTAATTATCTGTTTTTTCATGTCATCATAATAGTAGTAGGAGTGTTGAGACCATTTTGCATCATTTAAAATCATTTCTTTTACTTGAGTTTTGATTTTTTCTTTTGCCCAAAAATCATCACTATCTAAAAATGCTATATATTTTCCATTAGCCTTTTTAATACCAAAATTACGTGAATAACCTACCCCATGATTTTCATTTCTGTAGTATTTTATGTTTTCATTTTTCATTATTTCCATATTATGGATGTCTTCCGTTGAACCGTCATCCACAACAATAATTTCAATATTTTTATATGTTTGATTTAAAACACTGTTTATTGCATCTTTTAACCATTCTTTTCTGTTATACACTGGTATTATTACACTTACTAAAGGTTCTTCATCACTATACTTTCTATCATTACTTGTCATTTTTTCACCTTCTTTGTTTAATCTAATTTTAATTATGAAGTTGTTTTTTAAAATTCGTAATATTTGATGTCACTATAGCTAAAAATATCATTGAATAAATATGTAAATATGACCATTGACCAGCAGTCATATTAATTAAAATATACATTATTAAATGTATTTTAAAGTTACTATGTTCATCTTTTATACGGAACGCATCTATAAATATTCTAATATAAAGTGACATTATAATAATGAAAAACACAATTCCTTGTGACAATATGATATCAAAATAATTATTATGACACATAGGGTAATTTGATAATCCCAACACACCACTATATCCTCTGAATCCCACTCCAAATATGTATTGCCAAAATGATAACTTAAAATATTTAAACACTTTTATTGGATATTCTGTTATTCGATTTATAAGATCCGCCTTTACACCAGTGCTTTCTGAACTCAAAGTATAATTAAGCATTTTTGTGAAATAGTCCCCAACAACAGTTCTTGTGAGTATAAAATATAATGCTAAAATTATAGATACAGTTATAAAAACAAACAAAATAATTCTTTTCCAAGTTAATATAAATTTCTTTTTATGGAATCTTAAAATATATGAGAAAAAATACGCAATTGCAAGATTCACAAAAAATGCCTTAGATAAGCATAACATTCCTGCAACTATTATTATAACCTCAAACAATTTTCTAGTAAAATTTTTAAAACTAAGTGGATAATCGTACAATAGTATTATCGCTAACGGAGCAAACGTTCCAAAAGATGTAGCACTTCCAAGCAGAGACCCAAATCTCCTATATCCTAGTCGCTCTACTACCTCGGATGCTGCTAAAAAGTCTATTGTTCCAAAAAACACTTGATAAATAATTAATAAACCCGCTGCGACAACTATAATAATAAATATTCTAATTATATCTAATGTTTTTTTTCTAATTTCATCTTTACAAAACATTGTTAAAAACACAAATATCGCAACCGCACAATATCTAATAAATGCTTTGATAAACTCATCAATTGACATTTGAACAAGACTAATAATAGGAAATATAAAATATAAAAAGTAAAATACTCCTTCTAACGTAGTTAATTTTATTTTGTTATTTATAATAGTAAAGGCAAATAGTATGTAAGCCGATAACAAAATACCAGTATAAACTAAAGAATTAATATTTCTTAATGATTGAAGCATTAATATTATAAATAAAAACAAAAAAATTATATTTTTTTTACTAATTCCTTTATCCATTATAAGTACCTCAAATTATTTCAATTTTTATATAAACGGTTTGTAATAATCTCATTATTTACATAATATCTTTTTTTCTTATAGATTATATTGACCATTTATAATCAACTCACTCGATTCTCTTCATCAATCTACCCAAACTATATAAAAATCCTTATTTTTAATGTATAAATATCATAAATTATCAGTCATTTTCATACTTATACTAATTCGGATTGCATAATATTACAATGGCTTATATCTTGCATATGCTATATTATTGTTAATAATCTTTTTCTATTTCAGATTTGTTTACATCCAATACTACATACAAAATTAATTTGAAACATTTTCATTACTTACCCCATACAACTCTATTTACATAATCTGTATAAGACAATATAATCCTAAGAACTTTATCAGATACATTCGGCATACTATAATCTACTACCCGTCTTAACGTACTTTTCTCTTGTGTTTCTAATACCTTTAATCCCTGGAGTATTCTTTCCTTTTTTAGTCCAACCATCATAACAGCAGCTTCCTCCATGGCTTCCGGTCTTTCATGGGCTTGTCTTATATTTAATGCTCTAAAACCTAATATAGAAGACTCTTCGCTTATGGTCCCACTATCACTTAACACTGCTTTTGCATTAACCTGAAGTTTAACATAGTCATTGAACCCAAGAGGTTTTAAAATTCGAATAAGTGGATTTAATTCAATTCCTTTAGCTTCTATCATCTTTCTTGTTCTCGGATGAGTACTAAATATTAGAGGTAACTTATATATTTCCGCTACAGAATTCAAACTATCAACTAAGTCTAAAAAATTAACCTCAGAATTAATATTTTCTTCTCTATGAGCTGACACTACAAAATAATTACCTTTCTCAAGCCCAAGTCTATCCAATACATCAGAACTCTCAATGCATTCGAGTTTAGAATTAATCACCTCATACATAGGGCTACCTGTCTTTATTATTCTATCTGCGGGTATCCCTTCACTGATTAAATATTCTCTTGCAATATCACTATAAGTGAGATTTATGTCAGCTATATGGTCGACAATCTTTCTATTAGTTTCTTCAGGAACTCTCTGGTCAAAGCATCTGTTTCCTGCTTCCATATGAAAAATGGGTATATGTCTTCTTTTTGCTGCTATAGCGCATAAACAGCTATTTGTATCTCCAAGTACTAAAAAAGCATCCGGTTTTTCTTCTTCCATAATTGGATCAATTTTTATGAGAATATTTCCAATAGTTTCTACTGCGGTACCTGTTGCAGCATTCAAAAAATAATCCGGTTTCCTTAATTCTAAATCCTTAAAAAAAATTTCATTTAATTCATAATCATAATTCTGGCCTGTATGCACAAGTATATGTTCTATTGCTTCTGATTTATCCAATTTATTAATGACAGCAGATAACCTGATTATTTCAGGCCTTGTCCCAACAACTGTCATAACCTTCAGTTTTTTCATATGTGCTACACCTCCATATAGTAAGTGTCAGGATTTTCTGGATCAAAAGGCTCATTCGCCCACATTACGGTAATCATATCAGTATCACCGAGATTTTGAATATTATGAGTATAGCCTGTGGGTATATCAATTACTTCAAGCTTATCACCGCTAACATAATATTCAATAACATTATCTGAATCAATTTTTCTAAAACGTATAACACCTACACCACTTACTACTAAAAACTTTTCATTCTTTGTATGATGCCAATGATTTCCTTTTGTTATTCCTGGTTTTATAACATTAACAGATACTTGTCCTCTGTCTATTGTTCTTATAAATTCCGTAAAAGAACCTCTGTTATCTATATTCGTTTTTAGTTGATACCCAAATTTATCTTCAGGCAAGTAACTCAGATAAGTACTATACAACTTCTTTGTAAACTCATCTGACATATCAGGAATTGACAGTTCTTCTCTACTTTTCTTGAAAGAATATATCAAATTCACAATATTACCTAAAGTATTTGTATGTATTACCGGAACTTCGCAAAAATAACTATTTTCTATTCGATTCTCTTTTCCTTCTAGCGCATTAATTAACTCATTTACTACATCATTAATATAAACAAGATTCATAACAACATTTGGATCATTTACTGTAATAGGGAGATCGCGAGCAATATTATAACAAAATGTAGCTACTGCACTGTTATAATTTGGTTTACACCACTTTCCAAATACATTCGGAAATCTGTATATTAAAATTTTTGATCCTGTTTCTTTGCTGTAATTAATCAGCAAGTCCTCTGCTGCCTTTTTGCTTCTTCCATAAGGATTATCAAGCTCAGCTTGAGTTGATGATGAAATCATAATTGGACAGGTATTTTTATTTTCTCTTAATTTATTAAGCAGCATTGAAGTAAATCCGGCATTACCATCCATATATTCATCTGGATTTTCAGGTCGGTTTACACCAGCAAGATGAAAGATAAAATCTGCTTCTCGACAGTACTTATCTATATCAGATAGCTCTGAATCTTTATCATATTCATATATGTCCGTATACTTTTTATTCCTTAGTTCAACAACAAGGTTTTCTCCGATAAAACCTTTAGCGCCTGTTACAAGAATTTTCATATATTATCTGCCTTTCATTATATCCTTAATGATTATCTCTTCTTTTATATTCCTCCAATTCTTTTCTTACATATTCTACTGTTAATAACTTTTCTTTTATCTGTTCAATATTTAACCTCTCCGTATTATCTGAATTATACTCTACATCAACCGAGAGGCTTTCAGAACCCTCATCAAAATACTTATCATAGTTCAGATCTCTTTTATCTGCAGGCACTCTGAAGTAATTTCCCAAATCTACTGCTTTAACATATTCCTCTTTTGTAAGAAGAGTCTCATATCTTTTTTCACCATGACGCGTACCTATAATTCTTATTGAATTATCTGCATTAAATAGTGCTTTTATTGCTTGTGCAAGATCTCCTATGGTTGAAGCAGGTGACTTTTGAACAAAAATATCACCAGATTCTGCATTTTTAAATGCATACAACACTAGTTCTACTGCTTCATCCAGATTCATTAAAAATCGTGTCATATTTGGATTGGTTACTGTTAATGGTTGTCCACTTTTAATTTGCTCGATAAATAAAGGTATAACAGAGCCCCTAGAGGCCATAACATTTCCATATCTTGTTCCACAAATAAGTGTTCTGTTTGGATCTACTGTTTTAGATTTTGCAATAAACACTTTTTCCATCATTGCTTTGGAAATTCCCATAGCATTTATAGGATAAGCGGCTTTATCTGTTGACAGACATACAACTTTTCTCACACCATACTCAATAGCTGCCGTCAACACATTATCAGTTCCAATAATATTAGTTTTTACGGCTTCTAGCGGGAAGAATTCACATGAAGGCACTTGCTTAAGCGCAGCTGCATGAAATATATAATCCACTCCATGCATTGCATTTTTAACAGATTGAATATCTCTTACATCCCCTATATAGAATTTCAATTTATCATTTTTATACATTCTTCGCATATCATCCTGCTTTTTTTCATCACGTGAAAATATACGAATTTCTTTTATATCCGTATCTAAGAATCTTTTTGTTACAGCATTGCCAAATGAACCGGTACCGCCAGTTATGAGTAAAATTTTATCCTTAAACATTTTTTCTCCTCTTTACTTATTTTTATTTCCTAAAGTAAACATCTACTTTATCAAGTAAAATATTTTTATCAAAATTTTTATCGTAATATTTTTTAGCATTAGTCCCCATTTGTTTTAACTCGTTTTCTGGTAATAATGACATTTTTGCAATTATATCTGCTAATTTATCAGCATTACCTGCAGGGCTGCACATTCCTGCATTTGCCTCCTTAATTATTTCATTTATTTCGCCATTTGCAGATGAGATAATTGGTATGCCACATGCCATATACGATTGCAATTTTGCAGGTATTGTCATAGCAAATAACGGACTATCAGTTAAGCAAATCAAAGCGACATCACTTGCTGCTAAAAACTGCGGTATTCTTGTTGCGGGTTGTTTCGGAATAAAATTGAACATATCAGACACATTACTTTCTTTCACTAATCTGATTAGCTCATATTTATATCTTCCGTCACCAACAATATTAAATCGAATATTACGGTTTAGTTTTCTTTTTTTAAATATATTAGCAGCTTTGGGTAATATATTCAAACCCTGTGCATTTCCAATGTTACCGGCAAATATAATATTAAAAGCTTCATCGTTTGGAATTTCAGGTATTTTGGTTTTTTTAAGTGGTTTATAAAAATCTTCAGCATATTGTGGCCAATATTCGATTTTTTCTTCAGGTACACCTCTATCATTAATGGCCTTAATAAAGCTCCTTGATGTTGTAAATATTCTGGTACAATACGAATATATATAATCAACTATCTTACCAATAGCACCAATTATTAACTTATTTCTTATACCCGTTATTATTTCTACATTTTCAGGCCATAAATCTTGAACATAAATATAACATGGAATCCTTCTCTTCTTAGCATACCATACTCCAGGAAGAGCTTGAGTCATTGGTGATACTTCAAATATAAATACATAATCTGCCTTTATATTCGTAAATATCTTCCATATTAGTCCTGATATAACAAAGGATAAATAATTAAATGCCAACATTATAGAAGATTTACCACGGGGAATTAAAGGAAGTCTAACTATATATACACCTTCATAAATTTCTTTCCTTTTTTTAAATAACCCATATCCATCATAGAATTTTCCTTGAGGGTAATTTGGAATTCCTGTTATAACTGTTACTTTATACCCTCTTTTTACCCATTCCTTACAAATATCATTTATTCGAAATTGTTCAGGGTAAAAATACTGTGAAATCACCAATATATGTTTTTTCATTATTTTCCACACTCACAATTATATCTCTGTCATTTCTATGGTACTCCTAAAATCTCTTACCCAATAACAACCTTTATCATATACACTCATACTCTTGTCATAAACCAAATTACCAAAAACTTTATTTATTATATTAAATCTATACATTTTATTTATAATAGGATTAAACAATTTTGTAAGTTTCATCTTTTTACCATGTACCCGTGCAATTAATTTAACCATTTCGCTAGTCCTTACATACTCTGCATTTTGTGGAAAGAATAAACCGCTTTCCTCATTATCTATCATCAACCTTACAAATTCACATAAATTATCTATATGAAGCATACTTCGCTCATTATCTATATCAGGGAAAAAAGGAAGTACTCTTGCCGCCTTTGATAGTCTTGGATAGTTTCCTTTCGAACCTTTTCCATAAATCATTGGTGGTCTGAGTATAACTACTTTAAAGTCATCATCTTCTAATTCTTTTATTCCTGTTTCTGCTTGAAGTTTACTGTCTCCATAAAAATTATTTGGTGTTGGTATTGTATTCCTGTTAATTATCCTTTTTTGTTTGCTTCCATCTCCATACACAATAATACTACTCATAAATATAAACTGCTTCACGCCCTCAGCTTTGGCTTTCTTAGCAGTCTCGATTGTTAAATCCCTATTGACTCTGTAATATAAGTCTTTTAATTTCGGATCCGATGATACATGAGCTATTCCTGCCACATGGAATACCACATCATAATTAGAAAAATCCCTGCTTCTCCATGAACCATCCACCATATCAATAGTATCTACTATATAACGGTCAGGATATTGTGACATCCATTTTTCAAAGCTTGTTCCTATGTAACTGTTAGCCCCTGTAATTAATATCTTTTTCATTTTAATACAATCTCCTTTGTGCTAGCAGCTTCTTCCTCCTGCAGCCTACCGGTTCCACCTTCAACAATTCCGTCATGTTTAAGGACACTAATAATAGTACCAAAGAAGCATTTTACATCCATCCAAAAGCTCAACTTCCTGACATATTCTCCATCAAGTTTTGCTTTAACATCAATAGGGAGCTCGTCTCTGCCATTAATCTGTGCCCATCCGGTCAATCCGGGTCTTATATCATTTGCTCCATACTTATCCCTTTCTTCAATCAGATCATATTGGTTCCATAATGCTGGCCTTGGGCCTATAATGCTCATATGCCCAACAAGTATATCCCAAATCTGTGGCAATTCATCAAGGCTTGTCTTTCTTAAAAATTTACCAACTCTGGTTATCCATTGCTCGGGATTCTCAAGCATATGTGTAGGACAGTCCTTTGGGGCATCTATTTTCATGGTTCGAAACTTCAGTATGTAAAAGTATCTCTTATGTATGCCCACCCTTTTTTGTTTGAATAACACCGGTCCCTTTGAATCAAGCTTAATTGCAACTATTATAGCTAAAAAAAGAGGAGATAATAATATAATAGCTATTAATGATAATAATATATCTAATATTCTTTTTATCTTTATATAAACCATATATAATACCTCCTCTTTAAGATGCCCTGATATATCATTTATACTAATTTTCTCGGAACTGTTCCCTTTTTCTCGGGTCTGTTTCCTTCCAGTAACCCACTACAAATGCCACAAATACGCCAAATATCAAACCAATGAACGTACCAATAACTAAATAAAATAGCTTACCATGATTAGATGGTACTATTGGCACTGTTGCCGGTGCCGACACAATAATTGCAGATTCACCAATATTTGAAGTAGCTGCCAGCACAGCCTCCTTATGGCGATCAAGATATGCATTGTATGTCTGCTCTGCCAGATCATAATTCCTTAAAATTGCATTATATTTGTATTCTTCTTCTGCTAGTAATGACTGAGTTTCCTTTAACCTGTCCTCGAGTTCCTTGATCTTAGCTTCTAATGATGATTTTTCCGCCTTGTTTTGCACCAATCTGGTTTCTATCTCAGTAGCTTTTATTGTAACCAATGCATCCTGCAGTTCATTGCCCGATTTAACGCTGATTTCCAGATCCTGATTTGAATTACTATTATCAAATGGCACATTCAGCTTAATATCATCAAGATTAACATCACTAAATGTATCCTTTCCGCCCAAAAGGACCTTAAGCGCATCTGTATCAGACTGAATTTGCTTTTCGGTATCAATAAGCTGCATATTATATGAATCAATTTTATTATATAAACTTTGAACTTCTAATTTTAACTGATCAATATTCTGCGAATTTGCCAAATACTCCTTAAGCTTTTTTGCCTCTTCTTCCAGTTTTGATTCTTCATTCTTAAGCTGCTCTTCTATTACAGCAGTAGCCTGTTCACCAAACTTTCTGGTGTTATCCGATACATATTTAATAAATTTATCTGCTACGGAATTTGCAATTTTAGCTGCCATTTCAGGGTCTTTATCTTTTACGGTAATTTTTAGCAAATTAGTATTCCCTACCTTTTCAACCGACAGCTTTTGTGCTAATGTACTCCACTGTATTGCTTCACCACTATCATTAGTCAGATTTAGTTCATTTATTGTGTTGGTTAAAACTGTGCTGTTTATAACCTGTTCTTTATATGTATCTATAGTCATATCAGGAAATACGGCAAGCGAATCAACCATCTCATTTATTCCGGCTGTAATACCTGTTTGCTTGTTTTCTATCGGATTTGCCAGTAATGTGGCTGATGCACTATAGGTCGGCTTCAGTATAAAAAAGCTGTATATTCCGCTCAGCAGTATAGCTGCTGCAGTAATTATGCAAATCAGCCATTTTCTTTTCAAAATCATTTCGATAAGTTCCCTTAATGTAATTTCCTCGTTCATCATATCTCTCCATTCTCATGTTCAGATTATTATTTTATTGATGATTTTCAATCCTTAGGTTTATATGTAGGTACTATCTCTTTTATCAACTTCCGTATATCATCCGGTTCCATCAGACAAACCTCCTTCAGCTCCTCAAGCTGCCTCAGGAACTTCTCTTCATCAAATTCAATTGGCTTTCCTATAAATATTAGCTGGTTTTCTGTTTCCTGCAAGCCTTCTTCAGCCATCAGAAGCTCCTCATAAAGCTTCTCACCCGGGCGAAGGCCGGTAAATACTATGTCTATGTCCTCATATGGCTTATAGCCTGAAAGTCTGATAAGGTTCTCTGCCAGATCCAGAATTTTAACCGGCTCACCCATATCAAGGACAAATATCTCTCCTCCTTTTGCATATGCTCCTGCCTGCAATACCAGAGATACTGCCTCAGGAATAGTCATAAAATATCTTATAATATCAGGATGTGTTACCGTCACCGGTCCTCCGGCCTCTATTTGCTTTTTAAACAGAGGGATAACACTACCGTTAGACCCCAGTACATTTCCGAATCTTACAGCCACGAATTCAGTTTTGGAGCGGTTATTGTAGGTCTGTATAATCATTTCGCAGATGCGCTTGGATGCTCCCATGATATTGGTCGGGTTAACAGCCTTGTCAGTAGATATAAGTACGAATTTCTCAGCCCCATACAGATCTGCCGCAGCCGCAGTCACCCAGGTTCCTATCACATTATTCTTGATAGCCTCATTAGGACTAACCTCCATAAGAGGCACATGCTTGTGGGCTGCTGCATGATATACTATCTGGGGCCGGTAGTTCTTAAATATACTGTTCATCCTCTTTGAGCTGCGTACCGAGCCGATAAGCACCACCAAATCAAGGTCTGGGTTGTCCCTTAAAAGCTCCTGCTGAATATCGTACGCGTTGTTCTCATATATGTCAACAATAATTAATTGCTTTGGCTGCCTCTGTGCCAGCTGTCTGCAAAGCTCACTACCAATAGAACCTCCTCCACCTGTAACCAATACAACCTTATCCTTTACATAACCTGCAATTGAATCAATGTCTACCTTAATCGGATCCCTGCCCAGCAAGTCCTCTACCTCAACATTCCTTAACTTGCTGACACTAACCTCATCATTCATGAACTGGTATATACCTGGTAAAATCTTTAGCGAACAGCTCGTCTCCTTACATATATCAACTATTTCACTGATTGCTTTCTTTGGCGCAGATGGCATCGCGATAATAATTTCATCTATATGATAAAGACCCGCACAGTCAATTATGTCATTGCGGGTTCCCACAACCTTTATTCCATGGATATATGTACCCTGCTTGTTGGGATCATCATCTATTATGCATTTGACGACTGTATTACGTATATGTTCGCTGGTATTGATTTCCTTGATGATAGCGTTGGCCGCATTACCGGCACCTATAATCATTACCTGCTTTAGTTCCCTGCTATCATACTTCTTTTTCCTTAAGTATCTTACAAAGCGATATGCAAAACGGCTTGAAAGAACAAGAAGAAACAATACCCCTGCATACAAAAAATAATAGCTTCTGGGAACCCGGGTGCCGGTTATTTGGTAACCGGCATATTGCAGCAAAGAAGATATCATAGTTGCTACAAAGACATTCTGCATCTCTATTACTCCCGCAAAGCGCCAGATGCTATGGTATAGCCTTAGGATATAAAAAATTATCAAGCTGACCAGTATATTTATTGGTAAATAACTCCATACTGCTTCGATATATAAGGGATCTACCTTTTTGGGTGAAAGGTCAAATCTAAGCAATAGTCCCATTGCACTGGATATAATTATTATTGCAACATCACATAGCAGCAGGAATAATCTTCTGAAAGTCAGCTTTTTATCTATAATTCTTTTTGTCATTGTAAATCCCCATCTTTGAAGATATATGCTTCATATATGCTTCGTATTTTTATATTAGTCACGCTTAACATATTATATATAAGAAAAGATACACTGTCAATTTGCAGAAAAACATATTAAACGCCTTTACAATAAAAAGAGACCTAATTATAAAAAATTATAAAAAGGTACTCTCGGACTTTTTATTATCGGAATTTTGCATTTTTTCTGCATAGAGCATAACTCTTTTTTTATAATTTTCTCTGAATTCATTTCGTTTTTTCTGGGTCATGTTTATGTAGTCAATATAATTAATATCACATATGTCCAATTTATTGCCACAATGCAGGCAAATGGCATCTGGCCTTTTTGATACCATTCTAATATTATAACATTTCGGGCAGATATAAATTCTTAACACTGAGGCAACCTCCCTTTTTATTTATAACAATCTTATTATACTATTGAAAGCCGAGAAAGTAAACCTTAATTCTGCCTGCCAAATATTGTTTCAGAAAATAATACACAAAAGTTCCAAATTTATTAC
>ENA-UPSB01000622-UPSB01000622.1-bioreactor-metagenome-genome-assembly--contig:-NODE-622-length-55141-cov-21.769361_pt1 | contig 55141 bp, 45 predicted proteins | sample MGYA00238182_ERZ773286 | MGnify/ENA primary metagenome ERZ773286 (study PRJEB29026, sample SAMN07631240) | bioreactor metagenome | isolation source: Switchgrass digestor | place: USA: Dartmouth...
AAAATCCGTCGGACTAACCCTCCGTGCCGGTTCGAGTCCGGCCTCGAGCACCAGGAAAGCCCTGATTGCTTAGAGCAATCGGGGCTTTCAATTTTTGTTGCTTAAAAGTTTTATATCAGTTTAATAGTACTATGTGCGGCACATGGATTTTAATCAAATGAACTATTGATTGATATGCCATTATAGCTTCATTATATATTCGTTTTTATTTGAGCAGTCAAAATGTATTTGTGATTATTTCTTTTAAGTTTATATCAGGATACTATTGAAAAGTCACGTTAGGGTCGATATAATAAAAACACAATATATAGTTACCCATTTATTTAACGGACACAATATATATTGTTTTTTTATTGCTACTTATGGAAAAAGTTTCAAGAATAAACGGAGGGGAAAAAACCATGCAATTGACCGAAAATGCAGTAAAAGTCCTGGAAAAACGCTATTTGATCAAGGATAAGGACGGAAAAGCCATTGAAACTCCTGAAGAATTGTTCCGAAGAGTCGCAAGGGTTATAGCTTCTGCTGATAAGGGTTATGTGTCTGAGGAGCAGCTTCGTAAAACCGAGCAGGAGTTTTTTGATATGATGGCTAATTTGGAGTTTCTGCCCAACTCTCCGACACTGATGAATGCCGGAAGACCTTTAGGCCAACTGTCGGCTTGTTTTGTACTTCCTATTGAGGATACCATGGAAGGTATCTTTGACAGTGTCAAAAATGCTGCATTGATTCATAAAAGCGGAGGAGGTACAGGTTTTTCATTTAACAGATTGCGTCCGAAAGGCTCAAGCGTGAACTCCACCGGCGGAGTCGCCAGCGGCCCTGTCAGTTTTATGAAGGTTTTTAATGCCGCTACAGAAGCCGTAAAGCAAGGAGGAACCCGCAGAGGTGCCAATATGGGCATATTGCGGGTGGATCATCCTGATATTATGGAGTTCATAACCTGCAAACAAGATAATGCGGATATTACCAATTTCAATATAAGCGTTGCTTTGACTGAATCTTTTATGGAAGCAGTTGAGAACGGCGAAGAGTATGATTTGATCGACCCGAGAAATAATGAGGTCAAAGGGCGGTTAAATGCAAGAGAAGTCTTTGACTTGATGGTGAAAATGGCCTGGAAAAACGGAGAACCGGGAATAATCTTTATTGACCGAATAAACCGTGACAACATAACACCGGAATTGGGTGAAATAGAAAGCACAAATCCGTGCGGCGAACAACCTCTGCTTCCTTATGAGGCATGTAATCTCGGCTCCATTAATTTGAGCGCAATGGTTAAAGAAGGCGAATCAGGTCCTGAGGTGGATTATGATAAACTTCGCGATACAGTCCACAAAGCTGTTCATTTCCTGGATAATGTTATCGATGTTAACAATTATCCTTTGCCCGAGATCGATAAAATGACCAGGGGAACCCGCAAAATTGGCCTGGGTGTTATGGGATGGGCCGACCTTCTTCTCATCCTCGGAATTCCATATAATTCACAGGCAGCAGTAAATCTGGCAGAAGAAATAATGGGATTCATTGATTATGAGTCCAAGCAGGAAAGCGAACGCTTAGCGTCTGTAAAAGGTGTTTTCCCTTATTATGACAAGAGTATCTATAAAGATTCAGGACGAAAGCTCAGAAACGCAACTACAACAACAATAGCGCCTACCGGGACATTGAGTATAATTGCAGGTGTAAGCAGTGGAATTGAGCCCCTGTTTGCTGTGTCATTCATTAAGAATGTAATGGATGGTACAGAACTGGTGGAGGTTAATCCTCACTTTAAAAAAGTAGCCATGGATGAAGGCTTTTACTCGGAAGAACTTATGCGGGCTATTGCGAAGAAAGGATCTCTTCGCGATATTGAAGGAGTGCCGCAGGATATCAAGGATATATTCGTAACTTCTCACGATATCTCTCCTGAATGGCATGTTAAAATGCAGGCAGCCTTCCAAAACCATACTGACAATGCCGTATCCAAAACGGTGAATCTCAGGCATGAAGCCACAATAGAAGAGGTTGCGGAAGTGTTCTGGCTGGCTTATCGGACAGGATGTAAAGGTGTAACCATTTACAGGGACGGCAGCCGCGACATGCAAGTATTGAATATAGGCAGTGTCAAAGGAAAAGAAGCCAAAAATGAAGAGAGCCCTTCTAGTTGTGATGGATGCAGTGTTGCCAATAAGACAATTTACAAAAATATTAAACCAAGACCGAGGCCTGAGGTTACTACCGGATTTACCGAAAAGTTCAAGATTGGCTGTGGAAATCTTTATGTAACCGTTAATTACGATGAGAATGGCATATGTGAAGTATTTACAAATACCGGCCGGGCCGGAGGATGTCCTTCCCAGTCCGAAGCTACCAGCCGCTTAGTGTCCATAGCTTTGAGGTCCGGAGTTGATGAAGCTGCTATTGTTGAACAGCTTAAAGGTATCCGTTGTCCTTCCACCATTCGTCAAAAGGGTCTGAAGGTATTATCCTGTCCCGACGCAATAGGGCGCTTGATCCAGAAGGTAATGAATCACAGAAACGGAAACGGTGAAAAAAATACAGAAATAACAAATGAGGTGGCCAATTTCAATACGCCAAAACCGACTGCGAAAACTTTCGTACAAGGCTTAGACTTAAAAACCTGTCCTGAATGCGGCAGTGAAGTTGAGCATGAAGGTGGCTGCGTAGTCTGCAGAAACTGCGGATATTCAAAATGCGGATAAGAAAGATATTTTCTCGCATATGAATTTAAAGATAATTTTAATAAATGTACTTAAAGAATTTAGTTACCTAAAAATTTAACGTATTCATGATATAAACGTAGAGGGCAACAGCAAATTTATGTTGCCCTTGTTTTTTTCTTAACCAAAAGTGCCAAATGCAATTGTAGAAACATGTCTGCGTGAGATTAATAGAACAAAATATATTGCTTTAATAGTATAGTTGGGTAGATGGGATAGATAACAACAAGAGTTAAAAAGACAAAATAGAAAGTTTTTAGATTCAATAGTTGGAACTCGAATAGTAATTATCAATAAAAGGTGATAAAAATGTTTTCAGATGTAGAAATAAAATATAAGAAACGAAACAAAATATTATTTTCTCGTGACAGTAAATGCTTACAGGATTTAATAGGATTAATTCAATTACAAAAGCATCAAACCCTTGTAATGTGGGCATTGGATTGCGCAAAACTGCCTTTAGAGCAATTTGAAAGAAAATATCCTGATGAACGCAGACCTAGAATGTGTCTGGAATTATGTGAATCCTGGGCGAGAGGGAAAATCAAAATGCCTATAGCAAAACGAGCGATTCTAGATTCACATGCTGTGGCGAAAGAAATTGATGACAATGAATATGGCGCTTTGTGCCATGCAATTGGTCATGCTGGGGCAACCGTGCATGTAGAAACACACGCTATAGGTTTACCTATCTATGAACTGACAGCACTAGTTCTGAAATATGGAATAGACAACTTTCAAAAGCCGGTAAGTGAAAAAATAGCATATTATTACGATCGTTTACTATACTATCAGGAAAACATAGACAAACAAAAACTTGAATGGGCTGCCTTCTTATTAGATGACACAAGGTCTAACAAGGAAAGATTACTCAATGAAAAAAGAAGGTTATGACAACAAGGATTATATATCAATGTTTATTACACGTTTATCTAAGCCATCTGAGCCTAAAGAAAGATCTTTATGTTGGCATGAAGATCTTTTATTGCGCCTATGCATATATTCATATGTTTCTTATCAAACGCCAGGACGAAAATATAGTTTAAGCGCAGATTGAATTTCTGCACTAAAACACCCCAACAAGTATTAACCTTCCTAAAATGCACAGAATAAAAACAATCTAACAAACTAACATGGAAATCTTTATATAAAAAAGTTCATTGTACTTATATTGTATTTGCCGTATAATATGGTAAAAACAAATTAATATTTTCAGGAGTGATCAGATGAATCGCCTATCAAGGCTGGAACTAAAATATGGTCGCTATGCCATAAGTAATTTAACCTTATATATTGCGGCTATAAATCTGGCTGTTTTTATTCTCAGCTTGTTTTCCGGTTTGGGTTTAGTAGGGCTATTAACGCTGAATCCCGAGAGAATCATTAAGAATCTTCAAATATGGAGATTGGTTACTTTCATTTTTATACCTGAAACATTCAGTCTGTTATGGATTCTTTTTTCAGTATATTTGATATATATGCTGGGAGCTTCACTTGAACGTTATTGGGGTACATTCAAACTGAATGTTTACTATTTTGTCGGGATGCTGGGCTCAATAATCGCTGCGTTTATAACTTATTTCTTTGCAGGAGCAGGAAATATGACAGGGTATTACCTCAATATGTCTTTGTTCTTAGCCTATGCTACACTTTTTCCCGAACAGGAATTTTTGATTTTTTTCGTACTGCCGATAAAGGTAAAATATTTAGGTATGCTTGATGCAGCCTTTCTGCTATATGCAATAATCACGTCAATAAGGTTCGGAGCCTGGTATCAGGCGGTAGCCATTCTGGTGGCTATCATGAACTATTTGCTGTTTTTCGGCAAGGACTTTATTAACTGGATCAAGTTAAAGCGACAGGTTGCAAAAAACAGAAAACGATTTTTTGAACAAGTCCGCCCATACAATCAGGACAGACGATTTTAAACTTAGTGATGGGGGGTAAAACCTATGGATTATGTAAAAGAGATTCTTCGGTTAAAAGAAGAACGCAATGCTATTATCGTAGCTCATTTATATCAGGACGGAGAAATACAGGATATTGCCGATATGGTAGGCGATTCCTTTGAATTAAGCCGTTATTGCGCCACAACTGATAAGGATGTCATTGTATTCTGCGGAGTCCATTTTATGGCCGAAAGCGCCAAAATCCTATCTCCGGGAAAAACGGTTCTTCTGCCTGCAATAGAAGCAGGATGTCCAATGGCCGACATGGCCAATGCAGAGGATTTAAGGAAACTGAAGGCAAAATATCCGGAAGCTGCGGTAGTATGTTATGTAAACACAACTGCTGCTGTTAAAGCAGAGAGTGATATTTGCTGTACCTCGTCGATAGCCGAAAAGGTTGTACGTTCGGTTCCCAATAAACAGATTATTTTCCTGCCCGACAGGAATTTAGGACAATATGTTGCAAAGCAGGTACCCGAAAAGGAATTCATTTTCTGGCCTGGCTTTTGTCCCACCCATAACGCTCTTTCAGTCATGCATGTTAAGGAAGCCCGTGAAGCATATCCTGATGCAGTATTGGCAATACATCCGGAAGCTCCTCCGGAAGTTGTGGATTTGGCTGATTTTGTGGGAAGTACCAAGCAGATTATAGATTTTTGTACACAATCGGATAAACAAGAGTTTATAATAGGTACGGAAGAAGGGATTTTGCATCAACTGAAAAAGAAGAATCCTGATAAGAAATTTCATATGCTGAAGTATAGATTTATTTGCCCCAATATGAAAAAGACAACTATGGAAATTCTCTATACGGCACTTAAGGATATGAAGCACGAAATCACGCTTGATCCGGAAACCATCAGGAAAGCTTCCCTAAGCCTTGAGAGAATGCTCAGTGTAAAGTGACATAACGGATATTGAAGGTGAACATTAATGCAGAAGCTCATACAAAAAGACACTGCAAGGCATGACAGGTACCTGATAAATTTTGATACGAACAATATGCCCTGTGAGTTTTATGATGTGGTGATTATCGGCAGCGGTATAGCCGGAGTTTATACCGCTCTTTCTGCGCCGAGAAATACGAAAATATTGATCATTACCAAGGAAGCCATAGAAATAAACAACTCTGTACTGGCACAGGGAGGTATCGCTGTTTCCCTGGATCAAAAAGACTCTCCGGAATTGCATTTTAAGGATACCTTATATGCCGGAGCAGGACTTTGCGATGAGACGGCGGTCAATGCTCTGGTAAATGAAGCTGCGGAGAATATCGCCACCCTTTGTTTATACGGAGTAAACTTTGACAGGGATGAAGACAGACGTCTGTCTTTGACCAGAGAAGGCGCTCATAGTATGAACAGGATCATACATACCGGAGACGCTACCGGAAAAGAAGTATGTGATACCCTCGTCAGCGCAGTGTCGGTACTGGAAAATGTAACCATTAAGGAACAGACTTTTGCTGTGGATATCCTTACTGAAGACGGGGAATGCAAAGGCGTTTTGACCGCAAATGAGGACGGAACGGAGCTAAAAGCATATTTTGCGCCGGTTGTTGTCTGTGCATCCGGCGGATATGGACGGTTGTACTCAAAAACCACAAATCCTGAAGTAGCTACCGGAGACGGCGCGGCGCTTGCCTACCGGGCCGGAGCGGAACTGATGGATTTGGAATTTGTTCAGTTTCATCCTACTGTCCTGTATCATCCTGATAATCAAAGCTTTTTGATTTCCGAGGCTGTTCGCGGTGAGGGTGCGCTTTTGCGAAACAATAGGGGAGAGCTGTTCATGGAGAAGTACCACCCCATGAAAGAGCTGGCACCAAGAGATGTTGTATCCAGAGCAATTTTTCAAGAAATGCAAAAGACCGGATCCAACCATGTTTTTCTCGATATAACTCATAAGGATAAGCAATTCTTGATGAATCGTTTTCCGATGATTTATAAAACATGCCTTTCTTACGGAATAGATATGTCAAAGGATTTTATACCTGTTGCCCCTTCCCAGCACTATAGCATGGGAGGAATCAGGACGGATGAATGGGGCAGAACTAATATAAGAGGCTTTTACGCAGTGGGGGAGGCGGCATGTAACGGTATTCACGGAGCCAACCGCCTGGCTTCAAACTCTCTCTTGGAAGGTTTGGTTTTCGGCAGAAGAATCGGTCTTCAGATAAAGGAAAACTTAAATCAAATAAAATTAAGGGAAGGTTTTAAACCTATTATTAGTTATAAAAAGGAATGGATAGATAAAAAAATTGATGTTCCATCAATGATAAGCAGGCTTCAGAACGTTATGAACCAAAATGTCGGCATAATGAGAAGCAAAGAAAGTCTCTATGCGGCAATTGATGAAATCGAAGAAATGAAAAAAGAAGTCGAAGGCGTAAAAGTTGTTCATACACAGTTTATGGAGCTAAAAAATATGCTGACTCTTTCAGGAATGGTGGTTAAGGCAGCATTAATGAGGGAAGAGAGCAGAGGGGCGCATTTTAGAAGCGATTTTCCTGTTACTGATGATAAAAACTGGCGTAAGAACATAGTCTTTGTCGGAGGAAATCAAGATGCTTGATTATTTATTGGTTGATGATATAATACTGCGTGCATTAAAAGAAGATATGCCGATGGGGGATATTACCACCGAAAGCACTGTACCGGAAGATGAGACAAGCTGTGCCCGCCTGATTGCAAAAGAGGACATTGTCGTAGCGGGGCTTGAAGTATTTTGCAGAGTGTTTACTCTGCTTGATCGAAATGTTTATTTTGAACGATATGTAAATGATGGCGACAAGGTCAAAACCGGTACAGTTATATTGAGAATATCCGGCAATTCAAGAGCTATGCTTAAAGCGGAAAGAACAGCGCTAAACCTGCTTCAGAGAATGTCCGGAATAGCAACTGCAACAAGAAAATTTGTGGATATCCTTGAAGGAACAAACGCGAAAATTGTTGACACAAGAAAAACAGCTCCCGGATTACGCTACCTGGATAAAATGGCGGTAAGAATGGGCGGAGGCACCAACCACAGATTCAATTTATCGGACGGAGTTCTGATAAAAGACAATCATATAAAAGCGTCAGGCGGAATTACAGCAGCTGTGAAAAGAGCAAAAGAGCGAGTGCCGCATACCGTTAAAATCGAGGTGGAAACCGAGACCATGGAGCAGGTAAAGGAAGCCCTGGCAGCCGGAGCAGACATTATTATGCTGGATAACATGAAGCCTGAAGAAATGAAGGAAGCTGTGGCATATATTAACGGAAGGGCTCTTACCGAAGCATCCGGCAATATAACAGCAGATAATCTGGCAATAGTAGCAAAAACTGGTGTGGATTTAATATCGTCAGGAAGCCTGACACATTCTGTTAAAGCTGCTGATATAAGTCTGAAATTTGATTAACAAGTTTGTAATAACAGAGAATTTACAACAAATATTGCCTTATATAGACAATTTTATAATGTCGAAATATACACAATCGACAATTATTTTGTCTAAATATATCTGAAAAATGTCAATAATTGATAAGAAGTTAAGTTGTAATGACGACTTGTGGACAAAATAAGAAAATATCCACAGGAAAAAGGTGTTAATACCCAACATTTATTGATAAATACCCCGAAATCCGCATGAGGAGCGGATTTCGGGATTTTTATAATAATCCACAAGCCTGTGGATTATTGTGGATAACTTTATTAAAACTTCACAGAATAAAGTTTTAAGATTGGGGAAAACATAATTTTGTACGCCGAGGTTCATCAACAAGGAGGGATTGGATGATGAGTAGACATAGTGTTATGTCAGAAGCTCTGAAACATGAGATTGCCCGTGAACTTGGTGTATATGAAACAGTTAGCAGAGAAGGATGGGGTTCTGTCTCATCCCGAGACTGCGGTAACATGGTTAAAAAGGCGATCGAAATAGCGAACAGGAACTCCGCAGGACAACCGGTATAGTTGATGCGGGGTACAGCTATACCGGAGGGATGAACCAAAAGCGTATTTAAATAAAGGGCATGGGATTAATTCCCGTGCCCTTTATTACAGGTTGACAAAGCGGTTTTGGTATTGTAGAATATATTCCGTTACACGTTATGAGAATAAACTGTGGAGAGATGGTCGAGATGGTTTAAGGCACCGGTCTTGAAAACCGGCGTAGGTGCGAGCCTACCGTGGGTTCGAATCCCACTCTCTCCGCCATTATAAGATATAGGAAAAGAAGATGATATTCTGTCCTACTTTATATGGAGAAGTACCCAAGTAGGCTGAAGGGGACGGTTTGCTAAACCGTTAGTAGGGGAATACTCTAGCGCGGGTTCGAATCCCGCCTTCTCCGCCAAAAAAACGCATTTCACAAGATTCGTGAGATGCGTTTTTTATGTTCACAGTAGTAATCATTTACGATTAAGGGTATTCTGTATAGGTTGATATTAGAATTTTAAGGAATTTTATCAATTTATATTTAAATTACTATACGTCATACCAGGATTTATGATTTGCGTATTGTGTACAGGCATTTTTATTGGTATATATGGATTATTATCTTTTATGTTAGTATATAGTAGAATGCTGCCACTTGAACTACAATTAAAATACTATTAAATAAAAAAATAACCCTCAATTGAGGGTTATTAGGCTTATTTATGAACTAAATACAACTTATCATATCTGGTTGAAACTTTCCTTCTTCACTTTCTCTAATACTAACAACATTATCATCTTGTTGTAATTTTTGAATCTTAGATTCCTCAATTTCAACACCAATAACATTCAAAAACTTGGAAATAAAAGTTACGGAGCAAAAATTCATAATCTGATTAATTTTTGTCTTGTCCTTCACTTTTACGATTAATCTCTTCATTTGCTATCACTCCTACTAATTTTTCAATATCTATGCATCCGAAGCCTTGCCAATGTCTGGGTAAGTTTAAATCTTTAGCTGTTCTGTAAATATATTCAATAGCTTTATAAATATTCCCAGATTTATATAAGATAGCGGCTAAAACTCCAGAAATAACAGGTGCAGCAAAAGAAGTTCCTTCAAAACGGCGACCATCAATGTAACCATTACCTGGTGCTACTATATTAGGTTTGCCACTTCCCGGCTTACCTATACTTGAATAACTTGCTAATTTCATGTTAATATCTATTGCACTAACTGTTACAGCATTATCAACTCTACCCGGGCAATAAATGCTATCTTCAACGTTTTGCTCATTACCAGCGGCTACTACTATAGCCACTCCAAGTCTCGAAACTTGAGATATCAATTGACAAAGTTCACAATTGCCCTCACATTTACGTTTGAAACCAGCAGATATATTAATTATATTTACTCCTTTTTCAAAGGCCCACTCAATTGCACCTAACATATTAAGTTCGTCTGGTTCTGCATTTCCTACCTTAGCAGAATAAAGACTACACCCTTTAGCAAAATGCTTAATTATTTGGGCTACTCTTGTTCCATGATTCAGATAATCAAAATCACCAGTTCCTGTAAAATCCTTACTTTCGATAACATTTACAATAGGATTCACCCCTGAATCTATAACAGCAACTCTTGTATCACCCCAACCAAGCATTTGGTTCGAGACTAGTAAACTTTTTCGTAAAGGCGGCTCAAAACATATAGTTGAGAAATATTCTCCACCCATGAAATTTCCGAGAGCCGGTTTTCTAACACTTTTAACAAAATCAAGGTTCTTTATTGCATCTGGGTTGTCCGTTATGACACCAATCAATGGGAGAAACTTTGACTGGTATACAATATCTATTGAAAGTTTATTTAGTATATCCTGTTGCGAGTCAGAAAGCATATCGTGTAATTTAACAATATACCTCACGGTAGCTTCCCCCTTCGGAACTCTATTATTTATTTCGACATTATAGTGCATTATCCTTTATATTTCTAATCATAAAAAAAGTATATCAATTTTACCATATATTTCCCGAAGAGACAAGTTATTATTTAACCCAAATATTTTAATTTTTGAATAGCAAACCAGTTTTCGTTAATCTGTCATTATTTATTAATTAGCGTTAAAAATCACGGAGACATTATGACGGAGAAACATGGAATACTATTAACATATATTTTTCCGATAAATAGATAAATAGAGGCAGCCTTTTTGTCTTAAAACATATGCAAATAAAGAAGGGGTACGCTTTTACGCACCCTAATCTCAATTCCGCTATTTATGGCACTCTCCCGATATAGGGCAGCCGGAACAGCACGCGCCGCAGGAACTTTTATGATTTTTCTTATCCCGGATAAGCTTTATTATAACTGCTCCGACTATTACAAATACTACAGTCCCCACTATTATGGAAGACAGGTTGTTTTCTATAAAAGTTAACATTGAGCATTCACTCCTTTCAAATTCAAGGCGGTCGTTTCGTATTTATTCTTTCTGAATATCAAGTAGAGCATGACAGCCAGTACAACTAAGGCAGCGGCTGTCCCAACGGTAAAACCATTGCCCCCGAAGAACAGTCCCAGTTGATATACGATAATTGATACCGAATATGCAAAGGCACATAGATAACCAATTGCATACCATGTCCATTTTGGATCGTTCATTTCACGCTTAATGGCGCCTATTGCCGCAAAACATGGAGCGCACAGTAAATTGAATATCAGGAAAGTAAAGCCGGATAGAGGCGTAAAGTGATTGGCAATAGGAGAAAAAGTTTCTATTGCGCCTTCTTCCACTAATGCCAGAGTGTCTCCGCTGACTCCGTACAATACGCCAAAAGCGCCTACGACTTCTTCTTTTGCGACTAAACCCATTATAGTGGCAACAGCTGACTGCCAGTTTCCAAAGCCAATGGGGGCGAAAATCGGAGCGATCAATCCACCTAATACTGCCAATATGCTAAAGTCCATGTCATCAACAAGGCCGAAAGATCCATCGACTATACCAAAGTTACTTAAGAACCAAATAAGCACACTTGCTGCCAAAATGACCGTACCGGCGCGCTTGATAAACGACCAGCTGCGTTCTGCGGTTGTTCTGAATACGTTCTTGGCAGAAGGAACATGGTATGCCGGAAGCTCCATAATGAAAGGAGAGGGGTCTCCGGCAAAAGCCCTGGTTTTCTTCAAGATAATTCCCGAAATCAAAACAGCTGCTACACCAATAAAGTATGCAGTGGGGGCAACCCACCAGGCTCCTCCGAATAACGCACCTGCAATGAAGGCTACTATAGGCATTTTGGCCCCGCATGGGATGAAGGATGTAGTCATGATGGTCATTCTGCGTTCTTTTTCATTTTCGATGGTACGAGAGGCCATAATTCCGGGAACAGAACAACCCGAACCAATCAGCATGGAGATATAGGACTTACCTGAAAGACCGAATCTTCTGAATATTCTGTCCATAATAAACGCAACACGGGCCATATAACCGCAATCTTCCAGCATCGAAAGCAGAAGGAACAAGATAACCATCTGAGGAATAAAGCCAAGGACAGCTCCTACACCGCTTATGATACCGTCTACTATAAGCCCGGACAGCCAACCTACAACACCTATGTTTTCAAGCCAGGCCGAAAGCGGGCCAATAACCCATTCCCCAAAAAGTACATCATTAGTGAAATCGGTTACGATAGTGCCTACCGTTGTAACCGAAATATAATAGACAATAAACATGACTAACGCGAAAATAGGCAGTGCCAGCCACTTGTTGGTTATAACAAGATCAATTCTATCGGAAGTGGTAAGTCTCGATTTATTCTTTTTTTCTATAAACTGATCTATAAGTTTGTTTATGTATTCATATCGCTGATTTGTAATGATGCTCTCCGCATCATCGTTAAGTTCCTGCTCACATTCGGATATATGAAACTCAATATGCTCCATTGTTTCAGGATCAAGGTTCAGCTCTTCCGCTACTTTTTTGTCCCGTTCAAATAACTTGACAGAATACCAGCGACGTTGTTCATTATTTATTTTTCCTTCAATTGCCTCTTCAATATGGGCAAGAGCATGCTCAACAACACCCTCAAATGTGTGTTTCGGCTCCATTGCCTTTTTGGCTCTGGCAAGTTCGGCTGCTTTTTCGGCAACTTCTTTTGAACCGATGCCTTTCAATGCTGATACTTCAACGACTTCACATCCCAAAGCTTTGGATATCTTATCGGCATGGATTATATCCCCGTTTTTCCTTACAAGATCTATCATGTTAAGAGCAATAACCATAGGAATTCCAAGCTCAGCCAACTGGGTCGTCAAATAAAGATTTCTCTCCAAATTTGTGCTGTCTACGATGTTAATAATAGCATCAGGTTTTTCGTTTATAAGATAATTACGGGCAATGACCTCTTCCATGGTATAAGGAGACAGAGAGTAGATGCCGGGAAGATCCTGAATAATTATATCAGGATTTCCTTTTAGTCTGCCTTCCTTTTTTTCAACCGTAACACCGGGCCAGTTGCCTACATACTGGTTGCTTCCTGTTAAATCGTTAAACATTGTTGTTTTTCCGGAATTGGGATTACCGGCTAATGCTATTCTAATCTCCATATTTATCTTATTTACCTCCGAAGAACTGAGTTAGTTGTATCTAACTGATCTATAAAAAAATATGTAATAAAAAGTTATTGATCTTTAGCGTCTACTTCTTCAACTTCTATTAATTCAGCATCGCTTTTTCTTATCGCAAGTTCATAACCAAGAACGTTGATTTCCATAGGATCGCCTAAGGGCGCCACTTTTCTGAAATAAACCTTTGTTCCCCTGGTTATGCCCATATCCATGAATCTTCTTTTTAAAGCACCGGTTCCATGAATCTTTTTGATAGTGGCAGTTTTGCCTACTTCAATGTCTCGCAGTGTTTTCATGTATGTTTCCCCCCTGCTATACCATAATCCGGCTTGCCATGCTGTTATCAATAGCAATTCGGCTGTTTTTTACTGAGAGTATCATATTGCCGTTTAATTTGCTTATAACAGTGACTGGTTCACCTGTAACAAAGCCTAAATTTTCCAGGTATCTGCGAACTTCTTCCTTACCCAGTATTTTTCGAATATAATTAGTTTCGCCTGTACCTGCCATACTAAGCGGCATATGCATCCCTCCCTTTTGAGTTAGTTGCTTCTAACTATCTATTCAATTATAGTTTAGTGCGTCTAACTCTGAATGTCAATATATTTTTATCCAATAAAATGAACAAAAATATTTAAATCATTCCAAAAAAAGTTATTAGCCTTGATAAAAATGTTCATGGATGTTACCATTTAAATAAATAACCCGAATACCTCATGTGTCAAAGGGGAATTTCGGACTCATAGCAAATAGTATAAAGGAGCTGTAACAATGCAGGTTAACGAATCTCTTGAGAATTATCTGGAGATGATACTTATATTACAAAACAAGAAAGGATATGCCCGTTCAATAGACATAGCTACTGAACTCGGTGTGACAAAACCGAGCGTGAGCCATGCAATGAAATTGCTCCGGGAAAATAATTATATCGTAATGAAGCCTGATGGAGCCATAACGCTGACCGAAATTGGTTTCGAAATTGCTGAGAGGATGTATGAAAGGCATAAAACTCTGGCACAGTTTCTTATGTCTCTGGGAGTTGATGAGGAAACCGCGTTTGATGATGCATGCAAAATTGAGCATGACTTAAGCGACCAAAGTTTTGAGGCTATATGCAGACATATAAAACAGCATCTTTAGTCTGATTTTCTTTTACCTTGTGGTTTCCAGCCGCATATTTCCGCGCGCTGGATAGCGCCAAACAGGTTTGATTTCAAATAATGATTCTCTCTGGACATTTCTCTGACAAGTTCCTTTATATCCTGACGCTTGGTTACTCCGTCGGCAGGACACCCGCTGCTTATAGGATTAAGTTCCAAATTTTTAACGACACCCCGGATGAATTTCTCTTCGATGTAAATCATGGGACGTATCAATGTAATGTTTCTGCGATCCAGATGTGTGACCGGAGAAAAAGTGTGGATACGGCCTTCATAAAACTGGGACATAAGGAATGTCTCAATAACATCATCCATGTGATGAGCGAAAGCCGCTTTGTTGCAGCCCAGTTTAACTGCTGTCCCATAAAGAGCGCCTCTTTTCATATTGGCGCATAATGAACAGGGATTCTGCTCATTCCTGACATCAAAAACTATTTGAGATATGTATGTTTTTTCAATATGATAATCTACACCTATACGATCATAAAAGCTTAAAAGGGATTCCCTGTCGAATTTTTCAAAACCTAAGTCTATTGTGATTGCAACAAGATCAAATTTTCTGGGCAAAAATCTCTGTAATTCCTTTAGACCAATCAAAAGAAGCTGACTGTCCTTACCGCCTGAAACACCAACAGCTATCTTATCACCGTCATTTATCATGTTGTAGTCTTCTATGACCTTGCGCATCCGTGATAATACTTTTTGAAGCATTAAATCTTCCTGCCTTTCATCTTGCCTGATGTACTTAAATAAAACATATCAAGAATTAAGATAGTTCTCCAAAACAAAATTATTATATGCCAAAAGTGTGCCGATACGCAATAAAATGGCATATATTGCTGCCATTAGGGATTCATACCGTCATCAGAGAAAACAGGTGTTTACATTAACGCAAGCCGTACAGATACTTCTATCCCTTATTTTTAAATTTAAACTTACAGAATATATTCACAATATATAAGTAAGTCGCAGGATTGTTCAGGAGAAGTGCAGGCACAGCAAACAGTAAGAAAATTAAGGCTTGAAATACCTTTCTAAACAATGTATAATAAACAATGCTGCGAAAAAAGCAGAGTAAATTTTATACGTCGAGGTGTAGCGCAGTTGGTAGCGCGCTTGGTTTGGGACCAAGATGTCGGGAGTTCGAGTCTCTTCACCTCGACCAAATAAGGCAGTAGATTTTGATAAGAAGTCTGCTGCTTTTTTTATGCCCAAACTCCTTGATTTTAAGGGGTTTTCAGCATTCTGGCATAAAGCAATATGTACCGAAGCATTTTCAGGACGGTTTTCTAGTGTTTTTAAAAACCATAGCAGACCATTTCAAAAGTAAAGTACAATATTCCCATTAAAAAATCGCAGTCCCGATAAATAAGGATACCATTTTCATTCATATAGATAATTGAGAGGTTTACAAATTACCAGACGCAGGTCGATTATTACACATAAGTAAATAATTGCAATATTATAGAAGGCCATGATACAATAAATTCAAGGTTTACAAACTTTTTCAACAAATTAAAAAAGACGGAGGATTACTGATATGCTTCATTCTTTTACACGCAACTACAACGACCTTTCCACTGATGCGGGTTTCCAGTTTGAATTTTTCTGCGATTGCTGCGGTAATGGATTCAAGAGTACGTTTAAGCAATCCTCTACATATGGAAAACGCCAGAAATCCGAGCGTTTCGGTCAGTTGGCCTCATCTTTAGGCAGTCTTTTGGGTGGCAAGGCACATGATTTAGGCTGGGCACTTGAACGCGGCAGCAATGTTTTAGGAAATCGTTTCGCCGGTCAGTCACCGGAGTGGCGCAGGGAACATGAAGATGCGTTTGACACAGCACAGGACGAAGTTAAGCCTCACTTCATCAAATGCCCCTCCTGCAACAAATGGGTATGTCCCGATTGCTGGAATGAGGATGAAGGGCTTTGTATAGAATGTGCGCCCAGAGAAGCCAGCTATGTGGCACAAGCCCGCAACCGCGCTATGCGTCGCAATATTGACGAAGTGGCAGAAAAAGCCACGGTATGGCAGGGTAAGCTGGAAACCAGAACCACTCGTTGCCCCAAATGCGGAAAACCTGCCGGAAACGGCAAGTTTTGCAACAATTGCGGTGCACCTATAGGCACTAACCGCTGTCCAAACTGTGGTGCGGAGGTGGCCCTCGGCTTGAAATTCTGCGGCGAATGCGGTTCTCCAATGGTAAAAAGCGGAAAATGCTCCAACTGCGGATTTAATAATGAGCCTGGAATGAAATTTTGCGGCGAGTGTGGTGCAAAACTCTGATGAAATACAACGGACGGGTTTTCGGACAGGATTCAATACTACTTATTGAGAAAGAAGGCTTGCAGTTAGGATCTCGATTCCTTGATTTTGCAGATGTGAAAGCTTTGCGGCAAATTAACCACCGAATATTTATTGATACTCTGTCCGGTGAAGAAATTGAAATATCTATGTTGGGTTTTTCCTACGATGGTTTTTGGGAAGAACTGACAGACTACTTCGGGAAACGTAGCATGGAGGCTCTTTTTGTTGAAGAGCAGCCTATCATGCGTTGCGAGGACGGAGAATATCAGATCCCCGGCGAGCGTGGCAGGGGTGTTATTGTTTTGCTGCCAGATGCAATATGTATCCTTCCTCCCACATGTCATGCGATTCGAATCCCCTTATGTTTCACACAGGAACTTCGTCTTGACGGCTATTTACTGTATATTACCATGCTTTCCGGCGTATGTTACGTTGTGGGACGTATGGGTTACAATACAATTCCATTTGCCGAAAGAGCGCAGAAAGCGGCAATCGACACAAAAAATAAACGGACACAAGCACTGGCAAAGATTGAGCCTAAATTACCCTTTACCCACAGGGGCCTTTTCAGAACGGAGCGACCAGATCAATACTGGATGGCGGCGTTTGGAGAAGGATGCTGTGCTGTAGAGCTGTTTACAGAAGAAAACACAGCCACATATCTCTACCGTTTTACGGAATCGAAGGAACAATTTCTTCTGAATTTAGATGAAGCGATGGAGGCTGTAGGGATAAACCGGGAAATAATTTATTTATCGCAAGAACAGTTGAATGAAAGACCTCTTTACAGAATGGCAGTTGAACGGAGTGCCGCTGTGAGTTTTCTGCGAAGCAAAGCTATTGGAAGGTTGATCCACAACGAATCTCACGAACAGCGTTTGTCTGAATTTCTCGGATAACACAGTCTGCAAACAGTGTTTGCAGCAGACTGAAATAATTGTACCCATGGACTATTGTTCTATCAATATATGATTTTAATTCCAGGACGATACAAGTTCCGGAGATTCAGAATTTGTTTGTTTTTTATTCAATATTCCGGACACGTATTCCAATCCCTTCGCCGCGATTATGAAGACGGCAACCATTGTGAAATCCCTGTACCGCGGCTGTATTTCGATAAGCGAGTATATCCCGATGTTGAACATGACGACCATGGTCAAAAGAAGGATGGTCTCGTTGTACATGCCGCTTCGAAGCAATGAAAAGACACCCACCGATGCGAACAGGAAGACCAAAAGATAGATTTGCTTTTCCGATTTTTTCAGTATATCCCCAAATATCGAGTATGATATGTTTTTGTTGAAAAGATTTATGCCCTCCTTTTCGAGATAGCCAAAACCCCAGGTAAATGACTGGTCAAAATCTCCCCACATTATTTTTTGCTTGCTGAAAAGCAATCTGATAAGCCTTTTAGGATGGGATAATCTCTCCCTTATCATTTCGAAGGCTTTTTCATTCCTTTTCTCCATGTCTGCGACTGACATCAGTGCCGTGACATCATTGCCCGAATACTGCCCTGAGGTTTCATGGTTCAGACCTACTACCAACTTATAGGATGGGAACATGTTCTTAAGGCCGTTTTCATTGATGCCTGCCGCCTTCACAGATAGGGAAAAAGCCTGACCAAACAGAAAATACGAGGCAACCAGGATAATTATGTACAGAAACAGTGGCTTTTTGGGTTGCCCCAGGATACCAAAAAGGATAATGGCCGCTATCACCACGATTCCGTGAGGTCTAAGAGCGTTGCCCAGCGCAAGCAGGAACGCGGAAAGCAAAGCTGTGGATACAGTATTCCGGTTTTTTTTGATAAATATGTACAGGCCAGAATACAGAAAGAAATTTGAAGCATGCTGATTTGTCAGCACCGAAGCAAGGAAGTACGGCGCCGGGTATATCATATATACCAATGATATGAAACGGGCTGTCTTATCATCGCAGACTTTTTCGGAGATCAGGTATACAATGAGATTGGTGCCGGCCATGAAAAGGCAATTTATCAATTTGATCGATATAAGGCCAGGCCCTAATATTTTTATTACCAGGGCATAAAGTAAAACTATGCCGGTCTGGTATCCCCAAATATTGAAATATCCACTTTCTGAAAAGGAAAAGTCGCCTTGGGATGCCATGACAGCAGCATCGTAGAATAATTTGAAATCCGAGTTGAGGGGTGTATCGAAGAAGAATGATGCTATTGCCTTTGATAAGAAAGACAGCAGAAACAGCATTAATGAAAAATTTACTTTACTGATGTCCAGTTTCCTGCCGACAAGGAATAGGGCAGGCAGTACGACAAGATAAGGGATTATATACAGGAATGCCAGGTTTCTGACATAAATATAGAGATTCATTATCACTAGCAGGATGAAGCATGATAATGATACAATAATAAAAATTTTTCGCAATGCTTTCCCCATAAAATCCCCGGTTTCGCTATCAAATACTTATCAAAACATCTTTCTGGCTCGCATGTTGGATCAATTCAATTAAAGATTTTACTGTTTATTTGCCCTCATTACAGTCCCCGACGCGCGTACAGAGGCTATAACAGAGGTTTGCAGCAAACCTGATATATACATACATTATACATGATTATACCTATAGATACCATATTGAACTAAAAATACCGCCTTGAAGCAAATATGCACCTCAATGCATAAACCCGGCATACTCATGACATTTATGCAATACATTACATAAACTCTTACGTTAACCCTTGTTTTGTCAATCCTGCCTGTTCCCAATTCTACGTTAGCGCAAACAGACAGCCCTCAGCTTGTAGTATCAAGCATACAGAAGCTTATGAATTTGGGGATATTTTCAAAAACCAATGCTGATAAGATGAACCTGTAACAGACATTATCCTTGAAAGAATTTGTTACTATACTGGTTAAAATTAACGATTATGAAAGATGATTATGTATATTATTGTGTTAGAAAGCCTGCAGGGATAAGTCCGGCAGGCTTTCAAATATCTGAAGTATTTTTTTAGCAAATAGAATATTACAGGTTATGTGAAAGATTCTCAAGCTTTGAGGTGTCAATTCGCTTCCCGTCAAGAGTGATATAGATATCCTGCCCATTGTGGTCTTCCTTGAGGCGGATAGTATTGACCTCAACGAAAGTATCCATCTTGAGCTTTTTCACTTGCTCGAGCGTGGAAGCATAAAGTTCTTTGGAACCCTTGGCCGAACATGCGTCACAGGTGCAGAAGGTAAGCTGACGGGTCACAAATGCAGAATCAGACTTCTTGCGAACAGTACTGCAGCGGATGTCGCCATTGACAGCTTGGTAGTGGGTATGCAGCAGTTTATGGGCCAGAGGTGAATTGGCTTCCCCATAGAAATCTTCGTATAAATGCAGAATATCGGGGTTTTCCTGAGACTTACGGTAGGTGGAAGTCTTATCGATATCGACCAATACCTTCTGGCGCTGTTCAAGCGTACCTATCTTTTCCGGGACAGGATGGCCGGCACCGCAAATACAGCCTCCAGGGCAAGCCATAACTTCAATCAAATCATAGCCTACACCTACACCTTGAATGATCTTCTCCACAATAGGTTCAACATTATGCAGGCCACTGACAACTGCTACCCGAATAGTTGTACCATTGGCTTCAACGGTTGATTCCTTCAAACCGGCAAAACCACGTACTTCTTTGAAATCCAACTGGTCGGGCATGAGTTTGCCTGTCAGCTTCTCAACAGCCATACGTAAAGCAGCTTCAGCCACACCGCCTGATGCTCCGAAGAGAATACCTGCTCCGGTGACCTGCCTGTATGGTTCATCAAATTCCTGGGGTTCGATTGATGAGATATCAATACGTTTTAACTCAGCCATACTCATCATATCGATAGAGGTAAGAACTGCATCTACATCACGGATTCCATCGGGTGCAAATTCAGGACGAGCAGCTTCATATTTTTTGGCGATACAAGGAACGATTGAGACAACGTACAAATCTTCCTTATTTAGCCCTGCCAGCCTGGCGTAATGGTTTTTTACGGTAGCTCCCATCATCTGTTGAGGAGATTTGCAGGTAGAGAGATGGGGAATTAGTTCCGGATAACGCCGTTCAACGAAATTGATCCAACCGGGACAGCAGGAAGTAAACTGAGGCATAACGCCATTATTTGCTATACGATTCAGGAATTCGGTGGTTTCTTCAATAATGGTCAAGTCGGCAGCAAATGAAAAGTCGAATACCTTATCAAATCCGAGCTTTTTAAGTAAGCCCGCCATGAATCCGGAAGCCTTATCAAATGGAACACCGTAATGGGAAGACACAACGCTACGAACTGCGGGTGCGACAAAAGCGACCACAGTCTTGGAGGGATCATTAATAGCTCTGAATACCTTTCCTTTTTCACTCTTTACTTCCAATGCGCCGCATGGGCAAGCATTAACACATTGTCCGCAGCTGACGCAATCAGTTTCACTAAGAGGAAGGCCGCTTCTTGTCCCTACCAACTGACGACCATGTTTCATGTAAAAGGCCAGAACATCCGGGCCCTCAACCTCAGCGCAGGCTGCAATACAACGACCGCAGGAGATACATTTATTATGGTCTCTGACAATGAAGGGGTGATCATCTACAATGGGAATGTAAGGCCTTTCATGGACGGGTTTTTCAAATTTAATATCGTGATCAGAAGCCTCTTTCCGCAAATCACAATTATAGCGCCTGTTACATCCGCATCTTAAACAGCGGCGAGCTTCCTCACGAGCAGCTTCTTCAGAAAGTCCCAATTCCACTTCCTTAAAATTGCCTTCTCGCTCTTTAAGGTCAATGGAAGGCATTTTTGCGCGTTCGAGCCTGGGGAAATGCTCAAAATCCCATTTTGGGAGATCTTCCAATGAGCCTCTGCTGCAACTGTAGTCTACATGACTCTCAGGAACATATCCTTTCATGAGAAAACTGTCAATAGCTTCAGCAGCTCGGCGACCGGCAGCAACAGCCTGAATGACAGTTGCCGGGCCTGTAACACAGTCCCCACCGGCGAAAATGTTGAGCTCAGAAGTTTGGGATGTCTTTCCGTTGATCTCTATATCGCCCCATTTGTTCAGCCTGACAGGAAGGTCGTTATAGAGGAATTGTGTATTGGTACTCTGACCGATCGCACCAATAATGGTATCAGCCTCGATTTCAAAGTTGCTGCCTTCAATGGGTACGGGCCGACGGCGGCCTGAACGGTCAGGCTCTCCCAGTTTCATCCGGATACATTGCAGCTTTTTCTTGCCATTCTCCAGAACGATACTTGTGGGAGCCATCAGGAAAAGCATTTCAACCCCTTCATGAAGAGCTTCTTCAACTTCATAAGGTTCTGCAGGCATTTCGTCCCGCGTTCTGCGGTAGATCAGTTTAACTGACTTTGCGCCTTTCCTTAAGGCGACGCGGGCACAGTCAATTGCTGTGTTACCTCCGCCGATGACTATAACATTGTCTCCTAACTGAATATCAGCCTGCTTGGTAACCTGTTCAAGAAATTGGATTCCAAGCCATACACCCGGTAGATTTTCCCCTTCAATATGCAGGGGAGTGGCGCGCCAGGAGCCGATTGCTAAATAGACGGCATCAAAATCCTTCTGAAGGTCTTCAAGGCGAATATGAGTACCCAGGGCTTTTTTTGTCATGATTTTAACCCCAAGGTTCCTGATGATATCAATTTCCTTTTCAAGAGTTTCCTTTGGCAGACGATATTCTGGTATCCCATAACGCATCATGCCTCCCGCATAGCGCTGACGCTCAAAAACTGTTACGTCATGCCCATTGATAGCACTGTAATAAGCACAGGTAAGTCCCGATGGTCCGGCGCCCACAATGGCGATGCGCTTTCCGGTGGGATCTTTCTTTTTAGGCATCCATGGCTCTTCCTGAGCCATATCCCAGTCAGAAATATAGCGCTTAACGTGATTTATGGCAACGGGAGAGTCGACCAAATTACGGCGGCACTGAGCCTCACAGGGATGCGGACACACCCGGCCACAGGCAACAGGGAAGGGATTACGTTCCTTGATGACCTGGAGGGCTGCGCTGAAATTACCGTTTGCAGCATGATGCAAATAAGACTGGATGTCGATATTGGCCGGACAGGTCATAACACAGGGAGCAACACAGTCTGCGTTATGATCAGACAATATTTGCTCCAGACGAACCTTACGATAACTTTTCAGCTTGGGGCTGTTGGTGGTGATGACCATACCCTCCCGGATAGGCGTCTGACATGCTTTCACATCTCTTTTTTCATCTCCTTCGCCTACCTCTACCACGCACAATCCACAGTTTCCGTTGGAACGCTCAAGACGGATATCATAGCAAAGATGGGGGATATGTATATCTTCCTGAAGCAAGGCCTGAAGGATAGTCAGATTATCATAGACTTCAGTTTCCCGGCCGTTGACAATGACTTTTATCCGTTTGTTTTTTGTAATAGCCTTCATTGCGAACTCCTTCTGTCGAAATGTAATGAATATTAGAATATTTTATTGAACTTTATCAATTATATCAGAATTTTGATTTTCAAGCATTTAGATTGAGAATAAATGAGAATAAATAAGTAATATTGTTATAATTCAAAATCATCTGTGTCAGATAACATATTGCTGCACTTAAGATAGTTCGCTGCAAACACTATGTAAAGCAAATATGGAATATCACGGAAAATTAAAGTCTGCAAAACTATATATTGAGACCAGAATGGAAATAAAAATTTTGATCCGTGATTAGTGAATTAAAATTGTATAATGTCAAATTTCTTGATTTATCGTCCTTTTTCTTTAAAAGTCGCTGTCAATCTGTTTTTATTTCCGCTGTACATGGGTAATATTATAATACGTTATGAATAAAGACGAGAAGCCACTGACAGGGGGATAGTTATGAAAGATTATACACTGATTTATCATGTGCAGAAGGTTAATAAGGTTTTGAACTTAGTGTTCCTGATCCTGGCAATTGCCATGCTGATTGTCGTCATTGTTGCAGGCACTGTTACTGCCGGAATCATTCCTCTTGTGATAATTTTTATATCAGTATTGGTTGAGTTTGTTTTAAGGTATATTAAGAAAGACAACGCGGCCACTTATGTATTGGTTGTATCGGCGCTGTTGTTTGCATTGTCATTATTGTTAATATCAAAGGATTTAGTGTCCAACAATACAGCCGGATTTTTAGCTATGCTTCCCATCGGTATTGCTGCATTGTATTTTAATAAATGGCTTTATGTAGTTGTTGCAATAATAATTAATTTAGCTATGTTCATTGTACAATTCACTACACCAAATGTTGTTTTTACAGCTTATTTATTTTCTGATATTTTACAAATCCTTGTAACTGTTATACTATTTTTTGTAGCAAAAGAAGGCCGAAAACTTATTGAGAACGTGTACAGTAAAGAAGCCCAAACAGAGGATATTTTAAATGAACTTAAGAAAACAATTGATACAATAAAAACAACTACAACATCGTTAAACGATGATATCCACAAAAGCTATGAAAATCTTGAAAAGATTCGGGAGATAAGCGATTCAGTAACATCAGCCGCCCAGGAAATCACTACCGGTGTTGTTGGTCAGAGCAGAAGCGTTAATCAGATTAATGAAGCCATGAAGGAAGTTGACGGGAAAATATTCGAACTTACAAAGTTCTCAGAACAACTGGGCGCTGTTTCGTCGAATGCCATGGATGTTGTAAATAAAGGCATGGAAGATATAAATACAATGGATAATCAAATGGCGATTATAAACCAGGCTGTTACACGATCCTTTGAAACCGTTGAGGAACTGAATAAAAATATGGACGAAATAAACGACTTTCTTTCAGGTATTACACAAATTGCGGAACAGACAAATATGCTTGCCTTAAATGCAGCTATCGAAGCTGCCAGAGCCGGAGAATCAGGCAGAGGATTCGCTATTGTGGCAGATGAGGTTAGAAACCTGGCAGAGCAGAGCGCAAATACAGTAGCCCAAATCAATCAAATAATTCATCAAATAAAGGATAAAACCAAAGATGTTCTCAATGAAGTCAGCAGAGGCAAAGCGGCGACTCAGGATGGAGAAAAGGTTGTTAAGACCGTTAATGATAGCTTTGGAATGATCCAAACATCATTTCAAGATATCAGCAAATACATAACTGATGAAAATAACAGAATTGAAAATATCGCCGATCTGTTTTCAAATATTCGAAGAGAGGTGGAGAGCATTGCATGCATATCTGAGACGCAGGCTTCCTCAACAGAAGAGTTGCTGGCTATATTACAGGAATACAATGCAAATATTGAAAACATGTACAATCTGATGCAGACCATCAAGAGTTCCAGCGATAATTTAAACCATGTTGTAAAAGATCATGAATAAAAATGATTCACTATAAGCATGATGAATATTTTCCTCAAGGGAAATGTTCATCATGCTTTTTTTATTTAAGAATAATTTAAAATAAGGCTATGAACATTGTATAAATATTATGATGATTTATGTCGAATTGCACAGTATAATTAGGTTACTGTATAATTAGGTTTATGATGATATAAAAGGAGTCGGTATATGAATATATTAAAATTCGACAGATTTGATATGCTGAAAAAACCTATCAGGCAGCGGCATTTTTTAAGACCTATTACATGGTTATTGAGCTATCCTGCTGTCTGGGCTCACCGTGTTAAAATAATCAAAGTAGGGATGAAAGGGCTCAAACCCCCATACTTGTTATTGTGCAACCATAATTCCTTTATTGATTTTAAAGTGACAACTGCGGCAATTTTTCCTCACCGTGCAAATTATATAGTGGCAATAGATGGCTTTATCAGACGGGAGTGGCTCCTAAGAAACGTTGGATGTATCTGTAAGCGTAAGTTTACAAATGATACAATACTGGTTCGGCATATGAAAAAGGTTGCCGATAATGGAGATGTGATTGTGCTTTATCCGGAAGCCAGGTATTCGTTATGCGGTACTAACGCAGTGCTGCCGGAATCACTTGGAAAACTGGTTAAACTGCTTAAGATTCCTGTTGTAACTTTAATAATGCATGGACATCATGTTAATTCACCTTTTTGGAATATCAAAAACAGAAAGGTAAAACCAATGGAGGCTGTATTAACTCATTTAATAACAAAGGAAGAAACTGAGACACTGGACTATACAGAAATTAATGAAAAAATCAACACTGCCTTTCAATATGACGATTTTGCCTGGCAAAAGGATCGTCAAATCCGGATAAGTTATCCGGACAGAGCAAAGGGATTGCATAAGGTACTTTACCAATGCCCCAACTGCTATACCGAGTATCATATGATGTCTGACGGAAACAAGCTTTGGTGCGACAGCTGCAAAAAGGAATGGGTGATGTCAGAGTACGGGGAATTATCGGCGGTAGACGGGAAGACAGAATTCACACATATCCCTGACTGGTATGAGTGGGAAAGGGAACAAGTACGCAGAGAAATTGAGAGGGGAGCTTACAGGTTTGAATCAGAGGTCAATGTTGACGCTCTTCCGAATTCCAAAGGCTTTATTAACTTAGGAAAAGGTAAACTTATCCATGATATTAACGGATTTATATTAGAGGGAGAATACGAAGGCAATCCATATTCTGTTTCAATCAGCGGCAAGTCACTGTATTCGTGTCATATTGAATACAATTATCTTGGTAAATATGGCGATTGTATAGATCTTAATACATTAACCGACACATTCTATATTTACCCTCAGTGCAGCCATTTTTCGGTAACAAAAATTGCCCTTGCAACTGAAGAAATATATAAATTATGGAGAGCTGACGCCATAAATGTAGTTCCATCACCACAGAGTGTTTAATACGATATTTATTTGGCGTTAACAAACCAGCATTTTTGCCTACATATTCTGATATAATGCGCTTAGTATGCTAATTACGAATACTTGCCACAGAATACTTCATTATACCGTTCAATCTCTCTTTGAATGGTTGATATGGCTTTTTCGCGCCCTTCGACCTCAGTTACCTCTGTTTCCACTTTCTCCAGTTCCTTATATACGCTGAAAAAGTGGGTCATCTCAAGAAAAATATGTTTGGGGAGTTCCGAAACATCCGTATATCCGTTGTAGCTGGGGTCAGTAAAGGGTATGGCAATAATCTTGGAATCTTTTCTGCCGTTATCGATCATGGTGAATACTCCGATGGGATAGCACCGAACCAGCGTCATAGGTACAATGGGCTCTGAACAGAGGATCAGTACATCCAGAGGATCATTATCGTCCCCGTATGTGCGGGGAATGAATCCATAGTTGGCGGGATAATGCGTAGAGGTTGATAGAATACGGTCAAGTATCAGCATACCCGTTTCTTTATCCAGTTCATATTTTGTTTTTGAGCCCTTCTGTATCTCGACTACCGCGAAAAAATCCTCCGGATTGATTCTCTTTGGGCTTATATCATGCCAAATATTCATAATCTACTCCTTTCTTCTTTTTTATGGATTATACCATAGCAGCAAAAAAATCGCTTTATTCAGAATGAACTTAGTATTTCGTTTCCCATAATCAAGTATTATACATGATTTTGTTCAAAATAAGTATAATCCGATTCATGTAAACACGGTCGAATCTGTGATTCGGGTATATAAAACCCGGACTTAATGAATTTAACGACAATTTGAAATATAATAGGAAATGGAAAGACGCACTTGGGGGTGGAATAAATGAACAAAAGGAACCTGGCTTTATTGACGGATTTTTATGAGCTAACCATGGCGCATGGATATTTTGAGCATGGACTGAAAGATAAGATAGCATATTTTGACATGTTTTTCAGGAGTATACCTGACAATGGCGGCTTTGCGATTATGGCAGGTCTGGAGCAGCTTATAGAATATCTTAAAAACCTTAGATTCGATGATGAAGATATCGAATTTTTGAGAAGTAAAAAGATGTTCTGTGAGGAGTTTTTAGAGTATCTTAAAAACTTTAAGTTTAGCTGTGATATCTGGGCAATTCCTGAAGGAACGCCGATATTCCCTAATGAGCCTATAATAACGGTTGCAGGACCTATCATCGAAGCCCAGTTTATTGAAACGATGCTTCTTTTAACGATTAATCACCAAAGCCTCATTGCAACGAAGGCAAACCGTATTGTCAGAGCGGCGCAGGGCAGGAGTGTCATGGAATTTGGCTCACGACGGGCTCAAGGTTATGACGGAGCTATTTATGGAGCGAGAGCCGCATATATCGGCGGATGCGTCGGAACAGCGTGTACCATCTCAGATAAAGAGTTAGGTGTTCCGGCTATCGGTACTATGGCTCACAGTTGGGTTCAAATGTTTCCGACTGAACTTGATGCTTTCCGCGCTTACGCAAGAACATACCCCGATAATTGTGTTTTACTTGTAGATACCTACAACACGCTGAAATCTGGTGTTCCCAATGCAATAAAAACATTCAGTGAAGAAATTGTTCCGAGAGGTTTCAGACCTAAGGGGATCAGAATTGACAGCGGCGATATTGCTTATCTTTCCAAAGAAGCCCGAAAAATGCTTGATGAGGCAGGATTCCATGATTGCAAAATAGTTGCCTCAAATGCTCTTGATGAATACATTATCAGAGATATGCTGATTGAAGGGGCACAGGTGGATTTATTCGGTGTGGGCGAACGTTTGATTACATCCAAATCTGAACCTGTTTTTGGCGGTGTTTACAAACTGGCAGCGGTAGAAGAGAACGGGAGAATAGTTCCAAAGATAAAGGTCAGCGATAATGCGGGGAAGATCACAAACCCCGGATATAAACAAGTATGGAGACTTTTTGATAAAAAAAGCGGAAAAGCCATTGCGGATTTGATTACCCTTGATGATGAGGTTATTGATGAAAGCAAGCCATACGAACTTTTTGATCCGGAGCATACATGGAAAAGAAAGACGGTAAAAAATTTTACCGCCAAAAAGCTTCAGGTGAAGATTTTTGACAAAGGCAGATGTATATATAAAAGCCCTGATATTGATCAGATCAGAGATTATTGCAGAGAGCAAACAGATACATTGTGGGATGAGGTGAAAAGATTTGAAAATCCACATAAATACTATGTGGATTTGTCATTGCCATTATGGGAACTAAAAGAAAAACTGGTGAGGGAACATTCTATAGAGTAGAAAAAGCCTCAACATTAATAACCCCATTCATCATCCCAATCGTCATCATCCCAATTATCGGGATCATTAAGCTGTTCTCTATAACCCATGGTATTATTCCAGGCTTCATGGAAAGCTGAAATAGTAAGCGAGTTTTCTTCCTCTTCTTCATCTGAGGGGAATATAATACTTATGGTGCCTCCCCCTTCCAATGTCTGGGTAATCTTATTGCCTTCCTGCGTTATTCCTTCCAAATCACCAAGGGGATTTTCCGCCTTCGGAGGCAAATTATCCGGTTTGCCAGGGGCATAGGTCTTTGAGGGATCAGAAGCCTGACCGGGATCAGCAGGCGAGCTTTTTTCCATACCCAAAAACCTGCCCTTAAGTTCAACAGGACCTAACAATAGATTGACAAAGCGAACAGTAGCCTGTGCACCCTTTATTCTTACGGTTATAGGAACTTCCCATAAATCCCAGCCGCCTTCCACAACGGCTGCTCCCAATGCCGCATCTTCCTGTACGGACAATTTAGCATTTCCCCAACCGATGTATCCATCGAATACGGGTGGTTCAAATTCGGTAAGAGAAACAATATTTATGCCGTCCTTTCGAGCAACGACCTTAGGCGCACCTTTTATGAATTTTGGGATTATTGTGAGTGTCAGGTTATTATCAGCAGTTTTCAGTAAAAACGCCAAAGGTACTTCCTCATCGCCAAACTCGGCTTTTTCTTTAGCAATCATGAACTGATTTATATGCATGCCACCGCGATAGAATCTTGGGACGTTATATATATTTGACAGCTTCTCTCTTGTCCGTTTAGAATCGGCATAAATATAATAGGATTCATCCAGACTTTCGAGATCCATGACATTGTTGGCCCGTATCTCATGGCCTTCTGCTTCAACCCGCCAAATGAAACTTTGCTTTGTATAACGATCATATTCAATTTCTTCAATGTCTTCCCGTCGATTGAAAGGATTATAAAAGACGCCGTATGCTGAAAAGCTGTCTACCTGCGTCATCAGTCCATATAATCCATCTGAGGTTTCAAGGCGTAAACATGGGAGAGGCCAGATTTCTTTCAAATCATCTGAATAGCCGACAATATAGGAGTTTTCGGGCAAAGGCTCCTTCTGCCAGTATGTAATGACTGCAGGTGCAGAGAGCATCAAATGTTCACCTGGTTTGGCTTTATCCTCACACAGAAATCCAGGGCAAAGGTTTCCTTCGCCAGAACCTGTCAGGGCAGTTACATTCAATTGGGATACACCAGAAAGCGCCCCTTGCGGTATACTTACACTCATCATTCCCTTTCCTGAGATAACAGCAAACTCTGTACTTGCTTCGGTTTCGACGGAAACTTCTTCAGTCAGTACATCGCTTCCACGGGCTATTATTTCACCAGTTCCCGGTAAAGTAATATTGGCGTTTTTATCGGAAGTACCTGATACATTTGCGGGGGCATTTGGGTCTTTTGGAGCGGCTCTTGAACAGCCTGAGAAGAGCATGAATAGAATAGAGGAAATCAATAAAAACTTTTTCATATTATATCAACTCCGAGCCGTTGCATTGACAGTAAAATTATCCCATATTTTTTAATACTTTGCAAGAAATTGTTTCCAACCATATAACTATCTCGTTTTGGTTGTAAACCGATATTTTCCCGGTATTTTGGAAAACTACTTAACAGGGGTGCTGAAAATGGTTATACGCTTCGATAAAGTATATTATGAGCCTGATGTGCTTAACTATGAACTGGGGAAAATGCTTCAGAACAAATACAGGGATTTGCCGTGGGTGGAAATAGAGAGTCATAATCGTATACCGGAGCTGACTGCATCTCATAATCGGGACTTTCCCAGGTTAAAAAGACTGCTCATCATAGGTATAAGAAAAACGCACAGATATGTAGAAAACCATAAGGTTTCTGACTGGCTCGTTCCATATACATCCTCAGGATGCCGAGCTATGTGTTTGTATTGTTATTTGGTCTGCAATTATAATAAATGCTCCTATCTTCGACTGTTTGTCAACCGGGAAGAAATGCTGGACAAGTTGCTGAAAAAGTCTTATTCTGCAAAGCCCCAGACCTTTGAAATAGGCAGCAACAGCGATTTGATTCTGGAGAATGTCATAACCGGAAATCTTAACTATACAATTGAGCGGTTTGCCAGAGAAGGCCGAGGGCATCTGACGTTTCCGACCAAATTTGATATGGTGGAACCTTTACTTAACCTTGATCACAAAGGTAAGACCATATTTCGCATGAGTTTCAATCCACAGGAGATAATCCGCCGGATAGAACTCGGCACATCGCCTCTTTCCTCACGAATACAAGCGCTGAACGATATGGCAGAAGCCGGGTATCCTGTGGGTTTTCTTATTGCGCCGGTTATACTTATTCCGGACTGGAAAAGGCTGTATAGCGAATTAATTGAACAACTGGCCGGTGAATTAAGCGACAAGGTAAAACAGAAAGGCTTTATAGAAATCATTCTGATGACTTACAGTTTTGTTCACAATGCTATTAATACCGAAGCATTTCCGAATGCTGTGCAGCTTTTAGACAGAGAAACCATGACAGGCCGGGGGCGTGGCAAATATAGCTATCGAAATGAAGTAAGGGCTGAGGCTGAAACTTTTTTGAGGGAAAAGTTAGCGCAATATTTAGGGACAATGCCGATTTGGTATATTTCATGAGTGTTTAAATAAAAACAGCCGAAGAATTTAATCTTCGGCTGTTTTGTTTGATTTTTATGCCATCGACAGCTATTTAATCAATGTGAATGATGGTGTTCAGCTGCCTCTGCGTCCGCCTTCGTAATATGTACTGTTCCATGGGGATGCTGCTGTGGCGCATAAATAGAGTACAGCTTAAGGGGTATATTGCCGGTATTTATTATATTGTGCCATTTTCCTGCAGGGATTATGATGATATATTCATCCTCTACATTAGCTTGATAATCCATTCTGTCCGGACTATCACCCATTAATACCCGTGCCTGGCCTTGCTCGATACGTATAAACTGATCAACATTGGGATGATTTTCCAGCCCAATGTCCTCTCCTACATTAATACTCATTAAGGTTAGCTGCAGATGGTTTCCGGTCCATAAAGCAGTCCGGAAATTAGTGTTTTGTTTCGTTGCCTGTTCAATGTTGACTGAAAAAGGAGCGGGTCCGTAATCAGTCAATTGAATTTGATGGCCGTATTGATTGGAAACGGTCATAGGGTTATAATTCTGCATATTGAAACCGTAAGGATATTGATAATAATTGTACGGATCATATGTGTTGTAACCGGGCCCATAAATGGGTGCATTGTAATAAGGCGATGAAAAAGAATTATAATAATTGTTCAAAGAAATCAGTTCCCTTCCTGAGCTTATCCAATTCATATTATGTTTTTAAGCAAGCTAGTGTTCTTCCCGGGAACCGAATTGTTTATGATTCTTGTCCGGTGTCTATGCAGATAGATACGTATATGGAGTTTCAATATATTCTTTAATGTCTTCAACAGTATTAAAATTACCCATGGCAATCATTGTTTTGGCAACAAGGGTCTCGGTGTTGAAATCACCGGCTACGATTATTTTATCCCGGGGAAGCAGGCTTCCGACTTCGTATACGCCATACTCCACGCCTTCTTCCATACATTGTGTGGTAAGGACCACAATTATGCCGGCTTCTATAAGTTCGTTGATCTTCTTTGCTATACCCTTTTCAGTATCAGGTATTCCTCCCAGGCCGAAGCTTTCAATGATGACTCCTTCATAATGTTCTTTTACGAAATCAAATATATCTGTGTGCATACCGGGGATTAATTTAAGAACAATAATACGATCATTATACTTTGTACGGATGAAAAGGGGATCATTATTTTCTTTTTTCAGGAACTGTTCCTTCACGCGTGTGTCATACATAACCTTGTTATGCTTTATATTTGCCACAACCGGGAAATTTACGCTGACAAATGCGTCATACGACTTAGTCCTGATTTTTGTTGCCCTTGTTCCGGCAATAAGGTTTCCGTCAAAGCAAATAAATACTCCGGATATATTTTCCATGGCGAAATAAACAGCATCGGTAAGGTTTTGGATACCATCGGTATAGAATTCCGTAATAGGGTATTGGGAACCGGTTATTATAACAGGTTTATTTAAATTATGAAAAATATATGTTAAGGCTGCGGCCGTATATGCCATGGTATCGGTTCCATGGGTAATTACAAAGCCATCGAATCCCAGGTAGTTATCTTTTATTTGATTTGCGATAATAAACCATTTATCCGGAGTCATATTGGTGCTGTCAATGTTCATGACCGAAAAACCCTCAATACTGCATATACCCTCAGGAATATTGATGAGTTTTATAAGCTCGTCAATTTCCAGCTCCGGTCTGAGACCCAATGGGTGTTTTTTTGATGCTATTGTGCCTCCGGTTCCAAGAATTAAGACTCTTTTCATGTTACACCTCTGTTTAAATCTTGATGATAATATTTTAGCATAAAAACTATCATTTATATTTTAACAGCGCTCAGGCAATAATAAGAAACTACATATGTGATTCATCTAATAAAAATATCTTAACATTGGGGGGTGAACATAATAAAAGACACTATGAATAACGAAAGACTCAGGAATGAGAACATAAATTCACAAAAAGTACTTAATAAATCCCTTGAAGATAATGTTAATCTTTTTATGGAGTTTTTTCAAGACGATGATACTGTTTCGGTAAGATATTTTTCTAACCAGGAACAGGGAAGCATAAAGTTTTGCATAATTTACATTGATGGCATGGTTGATCCGGAAACGGCTAACAGAAATATTATCAAGCCCATAATTCAGAGTACCTTTCCAAAGAATTTTGAAGTGAATATGGATGTAGTTCTGGAACAAATAGTCTCTGCCAATCATGCAGAAAAGCTTTGCAATGTTGACGAACTCGTGGTGAGGATATTACGCGGTGAAAGCGTATTATTGATGGATAAAAGCGATGAAGCTATTACCGTATGTACTAAGGGCTGGAAATCAAGATCGGTATCAGAGCCTGAAAATGAAAAGGTACAAAGAGGTCCCAAGGAAGGCTTTGTTGAACCCGTTCTTGTAAATTTATCCATGATCCGAAGGAGGCTTCCAACCCCCAGTTTAAAGTTTAAGAAAATAGTTATAGGGGTGCAATCCAAAACGGATGTATACGTTTGCTATTTAGATAACATAGTAAACAAGCAAATTCTGAACGAACTCCTTAAAAGATTAGAAAATGTCAGTTACGATGGCATTTTCTCATCAGGTACCTTAGGTGAACTTATTGAGGATTCTCCTTATTCGATTTTTGATACACTCGGCAGTACTGAAAGGCCAGATACTGCAGCTTCATTACTGCTCACAGGACGTATAATTGTTTTGGCGGATGGAAGCCCTACGGCACTCACCTTGCCTTTTTTGTTTGAAGAATATTTCAGGGCTAATGAAGATTATTATATAAATTTCTATTTTTCTTCAATATCCAGACTGATAAGAATACTAAGCTTTATAATCACTGTTTTAGCGCCGGGTTTATATGTGGCTATACTTACGTTTCACCAAGAAATGGTACCAACTCCATTGTTATATAGTCTATCGGCGTCAAGAGAAGGAATACCTTTCCCAACTATTGTGGAAACTTTGGGGTTGCTTTTCGTATTTGAAATCTTAAGAGAAGCAGGATTAAGAATCACTCTTCAAATAGGTCAGTCCATTAGTATTTTAGGTGCTCTGGTCCTGGGCACGGCAGCAGTTGATGCCAGAATAGTCAGTGCGCCTGTAATAATTGTTGTTGCCATTTCAGGTTTAACAGGCATGATGACTTTAAAAATAAAAGGCGCTTCCATAATAATAAGACTAATGATGGTATTGCTGGCAGGATTTCTTGGTCTATACGGAATGGTTTTCGGAATCATAGCAATCGTGCTTCATCTCTGTTCATTAAGAAGTTTCGGCGTACCCTATTTATTGACCCTTACTTCATTAAAACCCGAAGAGATAAAGGATACAGCTATTAGAGCGCCTATTTGGTTTCTGGAAAAAAGAATTAACTTTATAGCCGGCGAAAACAAGGAATATATCGGTGAAAGAGAATGAATAGTTTAAAAAAATTATTAACATTATTATACGTTTTTTTATTTATTATGCTTTTTACAGCCTGCTGGGATTATAGGGAAGTAGACAGATTAACTATTGTGGCCGGCATAGCTATTGATAAAGCATATGATGATGATCTTTTACTTACATTTGAAGTAGCCGATTTGCTTGGAGTAAAATCGGAACAACCTATAAAATCGGTACTTATTGAATCACGAGGCGAAACCTTTATGAGCGCCATCCGAAATACGCTGAGCAAAGATAATCCGAGGCTATATTTCGGGCATACTATGGTTGCAATACTGAGCCGGGAGATAGCCGAAGAAGGAGCAATGAAAGTAATAGATTTATTGCTCCGGGACGGCGAGCCCAGATTAAACATTAATCTTTTCGTGTCGGAAGAGAAAACCGCAGGCGAATTATTTAAATATAAACCTTCCTTGACGGAATTGTCTTCAGTAGAGTTAACAAATATATTGGATGAACAAGAAAACCTGGCTAAAGCGTTACCTGTGCCCGCATACAAATTCGTAAATGCGGTAACGGCTGAAGGTATATCAGCGGTAATGCCATCTCTTTGTATTATTGAGAATGCTGAAGGAAAAACTGTAAAAGTTTGCGGAACGGCAATTTTTAAAGAAGACAGGCTGCAGGGGTTTATCAGCGGAGAAGATACATTTGCTTTGAGTTTTATCTTAGATGAAGTTAAAGGAGGAGTAATTGTCGCAAAAAAGGATTCGGATACTGGTGAAAAAAAAGTATCACTGGAGATAATAGAGAGTAAAACAGATATAAAGCCTGTATATTCAGATGACAAAATATCAATAGAGATAAATATCGATGTAAAGACATTTTTAAATGAAAATATGTCAGGCATAGATCTAAAAGGCGAAGATAAAAGAGCAGAATTAAAAAAATGTGCGGAAGAGCAAATGAATGAAAGAATTGAAGAATTGATAAAAAAAGTTCAAGAAGGTTACGGTGCAGATATATTCGGGTTTGGCAACTGTGTTTACAAAAATATTCCAGAGATATGGAAGGAAAAAAAAGAAGAATGGGATAAAATATTCAGAGATTTGGAAGTCACGGTTAAAACAAATATAGAAATAAAACACTTAGGTCTTTTATCAGAACCTATTAAGATTGGAGATTAAAAATTTATGCCTACTATTTTGACCGTGGTAATTGTCGAACTCATATTCATAATAATTGATCTCATACCACAATATAAAAATAAAGAATGGGGGAGCTTCTTTCTTTCAGTGGCACTTTTACTGGTAGCCTTAGTTTTTGCAGCTCTGTTTGAGTCAAAAGTTCAAATGCCTGCTCCAACTGATTATATAGAAAAAGTATATACTTTTATTTTCGGATTGGAGCAAAAATAATATTATTGGAGGAAACATTTTATTGAAAGAAGTTATAAGCGAGAAACAGGCCATCATCATAATGTCGACTTATATTATCGGCAGCTCTGCAATTCTGGGAGCAGGCTTGAAAGCTAAACAGGATATATGGATAGCCTATATTATAGCCATGGTAATGGCAAGTATAATAATTGCCGTCTATGGAAGGATATCCAGTATTTTCCCGGGCAAGAACATATATGAAATAATGGATTTAGTTTTTGGAAAAATAATTGGTAAACTATTTTTGCTGCCTTTCATGTTCTATTCTTTTACATTGGGTGCGCTTGTAATCAGAGATTTTGCCGAATTTGTAAAAATAGTTTCCCTGCCCACAACACCTCTATGCATATTTGCCTATTCCGCTATTATATTGATTATATGGGCGGTCAGGGAAAGCATAGAAGTTCTTGGCAGGTTCCTTTCTATTTTTTTTCCTATATATATTTTAATGATTAGTACAGTTACCCTTTTATCATCTTCGCTTTTTGAATTCGACAATTTAAAACCTGTTCTTTATGATGGATTTAAGCCTGTATTAGAAGCTTCTTACAGCATTTTTACATTTCCTTTCGCTGAGGTCGTGGTATTCTTATGTATAATGGGAAATCTCAGAAAAAACAGCAGTGTATATAAAGTATATTATTGCTCACTTTTAATTGGGGGCATCGTTTTATTGGTTATTGCAGTCAGATCGCTTCTGGTATTGGGCGTACCAATCAAATTATTGCAGTATTTTCCGTCTTATACTTCAACTCGGGTAATCAGGGTTGGAACCTTTCTTCAAAGAATAGAAGCTTCTATTGCAATAGTTTTCATGATAAGCGGATTTACAAAAACTACAGTCTGTCTGCATGCTGCAACGAAAGGGTTGGCTCATTTATTCAACATAAAAAACTATCATAGGCTTGCCGCTCCGGTAGGCATTTTAATGGCATTGTATTCGATTTATATGTACGGAGACGCAGCAAAAATGTTTGAGTGGACTGCAAATATTTATCAGTATTATGCCATTCCGCATCAAATCATTTATCCTTTAATAGTATGGATCGCTGCAGAGATCAAGTCCCGGATATTGAACAAGAATAATGCAGCCTCAACAAATGACGCCGAAAATGCTGCACCTGAATCAAATAGCTGATGAATGAGTGTTGTAAAGGATGGAATAAATGAACGGCTGCATTATCATTGAGATACCTGCAACCGCTTTTAAAACTGGAGGTCTGGTCATTATGGTTTATATCATACTATTTAACGATGAGTTCGATGGTAGCGGTAAGTTCGCTGTCATCAATCTTTTCGGTTTCGGATGAAGCCAAAATCTTAATTTCTGCCTTATAGTTGCCGGAAATGATCTTTTCACCGTCCTTATTTGTAAGATCCCATTCATCCTGCCATTTTAATGATTCGCCGGGATTAATGGTCTTATTCAGCAGAGCCAGGGTGAAGAATTTGCCGTCGGAATACCTGTAAACTTCATTTCCGGCCTCATCGGTCACAGTGATCTCGAATTGCTGGCCTGATGAAAACATTAACTCTACAGGTTTGGTATAATGACTCATCAACTCAAGGTTAAAAACAACTTTTCCGTCTTTGATTTCATGGGATGCTCTGGTTTCCAGTCTCCCTTTAATTATTGAAGGAGTTTCTCCCTCAAGGGATTGCTCAAGTGATTTGCTGATTGCCTTATCGGTAAAGTATATCAATGTCGCCAGTTCCCCATAGGTAGTATTGGTCTTGGGATCAAAAATACCATTCCCTCTGCCTCTGGCGATTTCATTCATATAAGCTACGGTTATGGCGTGATTGTACTTGGGGTCAATTTTATCGGTATCTTCGTAAATTAGCACTTGGATGGTCATGATTTCATCCAGGTTATTGCCGGTCCTTTCTGCCCATAACCGGGTAAATTCATATACAATTGCTTCCCTGGCAACAGAGTCGGGAGAACCTTCATAATTCTCGTCTATAAAGAGTTTGACTGCCTTTTTAAAATCCTCGACTGTAATAAAAGCATTTAAGTCTTTGCCGCTAAATACAGAGCTGATGTCATTTTTAAGGGCTAATTCATCAATATATTTCTGAGCCCAGTGGTTGGATACTCCCTGTGCAGCCGCAAAAACAGGGACGGTCAAAACAAGCGCCAATAATAAAGCAATTGATAAAGTAAATAATTTTCTTTTCATGTGTTATCACTCCTTAGTAAAAATGTTTTCAACTTAATAGACGAGGAATGCACATGAAGGTTCAAAACAAAGTGGAATATTTTGCACTTGAGACGATGAGCCTTTCTGAATATAAGATCCTTCGACTCCGCTTCGCTCCGCTCAGGATGACATGTTGGTGTCCTTCTGAGCGCCCTCCTATGTCATTCTGAGCGTATGCGAAGAATCTTACCCTATATGTCATCATACATCAACTCAACTCGAACATCCCGGTATAAAGCTGATAGTACTTTCCTTTAGCTGCAATCAAGTCGTCATGGTCTCCACGTTCGATAATTTCACCGTTTTCCAGTACCATGATGGCATTGGAGTTACGGACGGTGGAAAGTCTGTGGGCTATCACAAAGACAGTCCTTCCTTCCATAAGAGTATCCATGCCCTTCTCGATCAGGGCTTCGGTTCTGGTATCAATTGAACTGGTGGCTTCATCCAGTATCAAAACAGGGGGATCTGCCACAGCCGCTCTGGCAATGGCCAAAAGCTGCCGTTGTCCCTGGCTGAGGTTGGCTCCATCAGCAGTTATCACAGTATTATATCCTTCCGGCAAATGCTTAATGAATGAGTGGGCATTAGCCAATTTAGCCGCCCTGATAACTTCCTCATCAGTGGCGTCAAGCCTTCCGTAACGTATATTCTCCATAACCGTATCAGTAAAGAGATGCGTATCCTGAAGAACCATGGAAAGTGATTTTCTCAGATGGGCTTTCTTAATTTTATTAATATTTATGCCGTCAAAGGTTATTTTCCCGTCTGGCACATCATAAAACCGGTTTATCAAATTTGTTATTGTAGTTTTGCCTGCGCCGGTGGAACCTACGAAGGCTATCTTCTGCCCCGGCTTGGCGTACAGGGAGATGTTTTTCAGAACCGTTTTGTTCTCTTCATATCCAAAGGTTACATCCTCAAACCGCACATCGCCCCGAACAGGGATATAGGAAATGCTTCCGTCATTTTGAGGGTATTTCCATGCCCAAATTCCATCCTTGCTTTCTGTTGCAATAAGTTCACCGTCGCCATCGTATTGAACTTTAACAAGTTCAACGCAGCCATCATCTTTTTCCGGTTTCTCATCCAGCACTTCAAAAATCCTCTCGGCTCCCGCAAGGGCACTTAAAATGGAGTTCAGCTGTTGAGACATTTGTGTAATGGGTTGTGAGAAGGACCTGGTATATTGAAGGAAGGAAGCGATAGTTCCCAAGTCAATGCCGGCGCCGTTTACAGCCATGATAGCTCCAATTGCTGCCGTTATTGCATATTGCAGATACGAAAGGTTGCCCATGATGGGCATTAAAATATTTGCGATGGTATGAGCATTTGTGGAGGCAGCAGCCAGTTTATCATTTAGTTTATCAAATTCCTCCAGTACTTTTTGTTCACGGCTGAACACCTTAACGACCTTTTGTCCTTCTATCATTTCCTCAATATACCCGTTTAACCGCCCCAATTCTTTTTGCTGCTCCTGAAAATATTTTCCGCTTTTCTTTCCCAAAAGCTTAATAATATTCAACATCAGAACCAGCATCAAAATAACCAGAATGGTAAGTACAGGACTTAATATCAGCATCATTACAAAGACGCCGATTACGGTAAGAGCCGACGAGAACATATTGGGAAGGCTTTGGCTTATCATTTCCCTTAAGGTATCTATATCGTTGGTAAACCTGCTCATTAGCTCGCCATGAGTATGTGTATCAAAGTACTTGATAGGTAAAGATTCCATGTGGGAAAACAAATCGGTCCGCATTTTCTTCAGTGTTCCGGTAGAAATATTGACCATGATCCTGGCATAAAGATAGGAGGCCAATACTCCCGTCAGATAGATTGCACCCATCAGGGTCAGTATTGAAATAAAACCTGATAGATCAGGATCCTTATTTCCGATATAAGGCACAATATAATCATTTATAACAGGTTTCAGGAAGTAAGTTCCTGCCACTGCGGCAGATGAGCTTATGATAATCAGAACTCCAACAATAATGAGCTGGAATTTGTACATTGACATATATTTAATAAGTCTTTTTATGATTTTGCCTGCATTTTTTGGCTTAATTACAGGTTTGGTATTTGGGCCCGGTCTTGCCATACTCTATGCGACTCCCTTCTGTTGCGACTCGTAGACTTCCCTGTAGATGGCATTTGTGGCCAACAGTTCTTCATGAGTACCTATAGCGTCTATTTTGCCTTCGTCCATTACAATAATTCTGTCAGCATCGTATACCGAAGTAATACGCTGAGCGATAATTATAGTAGTAGTATTTGAAATTTTTTGAGCAAAAGCCTCTCTGATTTTGCTGTCAGTTGCGGTATCAACCGCGCTGGTACTGTCATCGAGTATGAGTATTTTCGGCTTTTTCAACAGAGCTCTTGCTATAGTCAGACGCTGCTTCTGGCCGCCTGACAGATTTACTCCTCCCTGGCCTAATTGCGTATCAAAGCCGTCAGGGAATGACATGATAAAATCATATGCCTGAGCGGTTTTACAAGCCTCTATAATTTCCTCGTCAGTGGCATTTTCATTGCCCCATTTTAAATTTTCCTTTATTGTGCCGGAAAAAAGGACATTCTTCTGAAGAACCATTGCCACGGCATTTCTAAGAGTATCAAGTTTGTATTCTCTAACATCATGGCCACCCACCAGGATCCTTCCGCTCAGCACATCATAAAGCCTTGGTATAAGCTGGACCAGTGTTGTCTTTGCGGAGCCTGTGCCACCGATTATACCTATGGTCTCGCCGGATTTGATATTCAGGTTTATATCGTGTAATGTTAAATTTTCCGGGTTTTTGCTGTAGCTGAAATTGACATTTTCAAACACAATTGCTCCATCTTCAACTTTAAGATCTTCTCCCGCAGGATTATCCTTTATATCTGTTTCTTCATCAATGACCTCAACGATCCTGGCCATAGAAGCTCTGGACATAACAATAATGACAAAAGCCATGGTAATCATCATAAGTGATATCAGGATCTGAGAGACATAACTGATAAAACTCATCAGTTCGCCGGTCTCCATGGTTCCACCGATTATCATTTTACCGCCGAACCATGAAATCGCGATCATACAGCCATACATTACAAACTGCATGATAGGCATGTTCAGAACCAATATTTTTTCAGCTTTAAGCTGTGCCATACGAAGTTCGTCGGCAGCTTTCCTGAATTTTTCGTTTTCATGGTCTTCACGCACAAAAGCCTTTACAACGCGAATCCCTATTAAGTTTTCCTGGATCATGGCATTCAGCCGGTCATATTTTTTGAGCATTGCCCTGAAAAGGGGGAAAGCTATTCTGCCTATGAGAATAAAAGCTGTACCCAATACGGGGATAGCGACTAAAAATATAATACAGAGCCTCGGGTTTATAGTATAGGCCATGAATGTAGCGCTTATCAGCATTATGGGGGCACGTACCAGCATCCTTATTGATATTTGAAAAGCCAGTTGAGTATGGTTAATATCGGTTGTCATCCTGGTAATCAGCGAAGCGGTACTAAACCTATCCACGTTTGCGAAAGAAAACATCTGTATCTTTTCAAACAAAGTCTTCCTAAGGCCTTTTGAAAAACCTACACTGGCTATGGCAGCGGTTTTTCCTGCCAGTGCGCCGAATAATAAGGAAAACAGGGCCATGATTATCATCAACACGCCTATTTTCAGTATATATTTGGTATCACTGTTCTTTATACCTACATCAATTATTTTTGACATAAGAAAAGGTATATTTATTTCAAGAATTACCTCCGCGATTACTAACAGAGGCGCAAGGATCGCATATTTTTTATACTCTCCCAGACTTGGAAGAAGTTTTTTTATCATTCACAGAGTCCTCCTTTTTACCATGAGCACATTTTATCCAAGCAAGTAAAGCAATTGGCCAACACCTATACCAAGATAGTTTCCAATCGCATAACCTAAAATTCCGCAGAGTATGCCCGGCAAAATTATCTCATCATTATGTAATGCATTGGCTACCGGAATAATAAAAGCGGGACCGAAAACTCCTGCGGTTGAAGTAATAATCATAGTGTGATAATCTATCTTCCAGATTTTTGCCATGATTATATGTAATAATACAGTTCCAAACTGGATTACCATCAGCATTCCCAGTAAAATCAATGAATTGCTTACTGCAGAAATATCAAAGCATAAACCCATACCTATAGAAAACATCAATAAAAAATATTGTCCGGAACTATAGGAGCCGGGGGCATATCGTATTTTTTTAACAAACGATAGAATTATGCCAAAACTGGTTACCAACAGCATTATAAGAGCTGTGTACTCTCCTAATTTGACTAATCCGGTATTGCCGTATTGGCTTGGAAGCAGCAGGCATATGCCCATTGAAATCAAGACACAAACGATGGAGACAGACACAAGACCTACACGGGACATAAAGGCTTTTAATGGCTTTACACTCTGTTTGCCGCCACTGAATGTTTCAGCATAGTATTTAGCCTCCTCAGGGTTATAACTGCCAACCGGTTGATACTCAGGCAGCACCTTTTTAAGTGCCCGCGGCATTATTGAAAGCAGCATGAAAAAGTAAATGCCGCCGCCAATCATATCTGCGGTTTGGAGAAGCATGATCCGTTCAGGTCCGGCATTAAGTCCATGGCCGATCGCAATCATATTGGGAGTGCCGCCGGTATATGTTCCTACCAGCATGCCGCTGATATTGTATGCATTAGGGAGCATGCTCTTAAATATTATATATGATCCGGTCGCTATAATTAAAACTGCGGCTGTATTCATGGTAAAGGATTTTATCATGGGTTTAGCCAGCTTTTTCAGTGCGGGCAGATCTGCTGAAAACAAAATCAAAGGCATTCCTATCAATACCAGGACAGAAGAAATATCTGAGGCAAGAGTCATATCAGCTCCGATATTTTTTAAAGGCGTACTTAATAAAAATCCAGTAATATAACAAATGAAAACAGGGCCAACGGTTTTCAGAAATGTGAATTTTTCGGATGCCAGCATAATGATGCGAGGGAAAAATAAAATAACCAGAATCATTATAAGAGTTGACATTATTAATCCGCCCCCCTCTTACGAAGTAATATTTCTAAGTATATCACAACAAATTATATATTAAATAAGAATTACTACACAATAATTTTGAAAAGGTTAAATTTAAAGTGCATAAAATCTATAGTTGACATAGTGCGTAGTCATTACGATTGCGGTTTGTTTTTATGACTGATTCTTTTAAAACTGCACCACTTGGTGTATTTTATTTAATATGTGATAGAATTAATCATAGATATTTGTATGGTGGTATAAAGAATGAATATCGGTTTTTTCGATTCGGGGATCGGCGGGTTATCGGTACTCAGAGAAGCGCTGATGCTCATGCCGAACGAAAATTATATATATTTTGCCGATTCTGACAATGCGCCTTATGGAACAAAAACCAAAGAGGAAGTCAAAAAACTTACTTTCGATGCGGTTAGATTTCTCAATGAAAAAAAAATAAAAGCGCTGGTCATAGCATGCAATACTGCTACAAGCGCTGCTGTAAGAGATTTGCGGGAAGTATACGACTTTCCTGTAATAGGAATGGAACCGGCTGTTAAACCGGCTGTTCAGAAAAATAATAACGGGGGTAAGCGTGTACTTGTTATAGCAACAGCTCTTACTCTTAAGGAAGAGAAATTCCAAAATCTTATTTCAAGATTTGACGCTGAACATATCGTTGATATGCTGCCGGCTCCAAAACTTGTGGAATTCGCGGAAAAATTTATGTTTTACGGGCCAGAAGTATCGGATTATATTAAAGAGATAATGCCTGAAAATATAGATCAGTACGGTACCCTGGTGCTTGGTTGCACCCATTTTCCGCTTTTCAGGCGAGCCTTGAAGGAAAATTTGCCAAAGAGCGTAAACATTATAGATGGCAACAGGGGTACCGTAAATCATCTGATGGACATTTTAAAGAATAATGACCTTTTAAGCCGATCCGACAAAAAAGGTAAAGTAACCTTCTATAAATCCGGCGTTGAGGTAAAAGATCAAACTCTATTGGAAAAGTATGAAAAAATAATATACGGCGGAGAACTGTGATTTATTATCATACTATAACTGAAGGACATATTTTTTAAACATATCTCCTCGTATTTCAAAATTCTTGTACTGATCCCATGAAGCGCAGGCAGGGCTCAAAAGAACGACATCGCCGTAATCAGCCGAATCGAATGCTGCTTTTGTCGCTTCTTCAAGGGTTTCAAAATCCTTGCAGGGTATATTGAATTTCTGGGTAAATTCGGCTATCCTTTTACGGGTTTCCCCGTAGGCCACAATAAGCTTCACGTTTTTCAAATAGTCCTTCAATTCATTAAAACTATGGCCTCTGTCTAAACCTCCCATCAGCAATATCGTAGGTTTATCAAAAGACGACAGGGCAATTTGCGTGGATGTAACATTGGTGGATTTTGAATCATTATAAAACTCAATTCCGTTGATTGTTGTTACATATTCCAGCCTGTGCTCGACACCGCCGAAAGTTTTTAATACCCTGATTATGCTTTCGTTGTCAACGTCGAATTCCTTAACGACTGTTATTGCTGCCATAATGTTTTCATAATTGTGGCGTCCTTTAAGCTTGATATCATTAAGGTCTATTATCCTTTCATTTTTATAATAAATTGCACCGTCTGCTATTGAACAGCCGTCCTCAATCCTTTGACGGGAGGAAAAATACTTTCTGAGTGATTTTATATCTTTTGCTACTTCAAGAGATTCCTTGTCATCATAATTCAGAACTGCTATGTCCTGCGGAGTATGATGATTGAATATTCTCTTTTTTATATTTTTGTATGTTTCATAGGAACCGTGGAAGTCCAGATGAGCTTCGGATATATTCGTCAAAACCGATATATTGGTTTTAAACTCCGCCACGTTGCACAGCTGATGGTCGGATACCTCCATAACCGCAATATCGCCGGACTTTAAAACAGGGATGAAGGAACATACCGGAAAACCTATATTACCCATTAAATAAGCACTCTTTGAAGCTTCCTTCAATAGTCGGTAAATTATTGTGGTGGTGGTGGTTTTTCCGTTAGTACCTGTTACACCGATAACTCTTACTCCTTCCGGAAAATATCTGAAGCCAAGCTCCAGTTCGTTTATTACGGGAATACCGAATTCGCCGGCTTTCTTAACATACAAATGATTATTGGGTATGCCGGGGTTCTTAACCAGCATCTCAAAAGTGTTGTCAAAAATACCTTCAGGATGACTTCCCAAAACGATTTTTACACCTAATGATTCCAAATCTTTTATATGTTCAGGCTTTTGTTCATTATTTAAATCATTTATTATAACATCGTAGCCTTTGCCGGCCAGGAACTTAGCCGCCTCATATCCGCTTCTTGCCATTCCCAGAACGAAGGCTTTCTTTTTATTTTCCATGATAAACCACCTCATACTCAGTTTATTATACATTGAATATACTTGACATGAAATATAACAGTGGTCAAAAATTAATAAATATCTTCATTAAGCGAAATACTGAGAAGAACTTGTCGTTGACAGGAATTTTCACCCTTAAAACAAAGAATGGCTTGGAATTGATATATTTTCCCGGCCATTCTTTATTTTGCGCAAGTATTATGCGTCGTGCCAAACAAGCTAAACAATCAGTATTAACGCTTATTGTTCTTATTTTCCTGGTTGTTTTTGTTGTTTTCCTGATTATTGTTACGATTTTCCTCGTTTCGGTTCTGTTTGTTGTTTTTTTCCATGATTTCACCTCCTATACCCTTTAATATTGGGAAATTTTCTTAGTATTATTCACGTACTTAACATGAAATAAAATTATTTTTTGAAAAAGATGAAGATTAATAGAAGCATAGTAGGTTTAAGTTGTGATAAAAATATGGAAATAAGAACTATTTTATTTTAAGGAGATTATATGCTGCTGATAAAAAACGGGAAAATCCTGACAATGGCCGGACCAATCTATGAAAACGGAAGCATCCTGATAGACAATAAGAAAATCATCAAAATAGAAGAAGAAATAGACGCTGATGAAAACGTTCTTTCCGAGGTAATCGACGCCAGCGGCTGCTGGGTGCTTCCGGGGCTAATCGAATCCCATTGTCATGTTGGCATAATTGAAGAAAGAAAAGGTTTTGAGGGTGATGACTGCAACGAAAGAAATGAGCCAATAACTCCTTACTTAAAGGCAATAGACGCGATAAACCCCATGGATTCGGCTTTTCATAACGCCTTAAGCGCAGGAATAACGGGCCTTATGGTGGGTCCGGGAAGCTCCAATGTTGTAGGAGGACAGTTCGCTTTTATAAAAACGTATGGCAGATCAATAGATAAAATGGTAGTCCTGGAGCCTGCTGCAATGAAGATTGCCTTTGGAGAAAATCCGAAGTCAAACTATGATAATAAGAACAAAATGCCTACCACCCGCATGGCTATTGGCGCAATGCTGCGTGAGGAACTTTTTGAAGCGAAAAAATATTACATTAAAAAGCAGAATGCCAAAAAAAACGGGGATAGCTTCGACGAGGATTTCAGAAAAGAATGCTGGATACCGGTACTGGAAAAGAAAATCCCCCTAAAGGCGCATGTTCATAGGGTGGATGATATCTTGACCGCTATAAGGATCGCCAGGGAATATGATCTTGATTTGACGCTGGACCATTGTACCGAAGGCCATCTGATTGCCGCAGAGATAAAAGAATCCGGTTTCCCTGCTATTATAGGGCCTTCATTGTCCACTAGAAACAAGGTGGAAACTAAAAACTCGGATTTCAAGACGCCTGGCATTTTAAATAAAGAAGGCATAACCGTAGCCATAATGACAGATCATCCTGTAACAAGGATTCAGGATTTGGTGATATGCGCAGCCTTTGCTGCCCGGGAAGGCCTTGGGGTGGAGGAAGGTCTTAAGGCTATAACCATCAACGCGGCCAAAATTTGCAGAGTGGATGACAGGGTAGGAAGCCTGGAAGTAGGGAAAGATGCGGATATTGCGATATTTGACGGACATCCCATGGACATTTTTACAAGAACTTTATATACGATAATTAACGGGGAGGTCGTCTACAGGGCAAAGGATATGAAGTCACAGAATCATCCTCAATGACCGCGTTTTTACTTGTTTATAAGGTACAGTCCCAACATGCAAATAAGTATACCCGCGATTTTTGTCAGGGTAATAACTTCGTGATAAACAACAGCGCCAATAAGCACAAGGCAAATAGACAGGATTATACTGTGGACAATATGGCCGCTGCTTATGTTCCATCCTGCTTTATACATATAAATCGAGCCGGCTTCAAGCCCTACGATCGCGATTCCCAGGACAAAACCGCTCCAGTTGATGCTTTTTAATTCATTCATTATGTTGCCGCTTTTGTTGAGGGTATAATACAAAACCAGGGATACTAAGGCTCCTACAATATATGTAACCGTTAACGAAGCAAACGGATCTATTGCAGCCGGAGTTTCCTTTGAACAAATATTATAAAAAATATTTGATATTACAATCAGCGCTATCGGCCAAATCATTTGAAATAACATAATTTTTTAAACACTCCTGAAAATAAAAATCCGGCAATCAGAACAGCCTGACTGACGGCAGGTGGATATCTTTTCTATATGATAATTCAGTTATTTTCAAAAAACAAGCGTGCTTTTCAAATTTAAGCGAAATAAAAACAGCCGCAGTTTTCATCAATCGATCCATGAAATAAATACTGCGGCATGTTGCTCAAGCGGCCGAATCAAAGTTTTCTAAATCGATACAAATCGTTCTACGCATTCCGACAAAGCGGTATCTATATTCTTTAGCGAAAACTTTCTTGCATTTAAGAGAATTTGCCGGCCTTCAACATTCCTCGTATAAACAACATCATAGGGTATCATTTTGGTTTGAAGTTGTTTTTTCAAATAATCAACGTACTCTCTCTTCTGAGCTATCAGCTCAGGGCAGGGAGTTGCAAGAGATATCAGTTTGATTCTGCTTTTTGATTTATATACAAGCAAATATTTTTGTCTTTTTATAGGAGCGGTCATTTCCCTTAAAGCGGCTGCGAATATTTCCTTTTCACGTGCCGTACCGCCTGCAAGGCTGATGGTTATCGAATCTTCACTTCCCTTAGTTTCAGTTTTTACCCTGACACCTTCAGATCTTATCAGACCCATATGTATATAGGTTTTCAGAATTGCTTCCGACTGTATCTTCAATCTTTTTTTAGGAGAAGTGATTCTGGAAATAAACATTTTACTCTTTATCAGGCTGATGAACAAGAAATTATATGCTATAAAGACTGGGAACAGAGCAAATGAATATTTTAAAATGCCGGGAGAAAAAGTCAGTCTGAACAATATCCAATATAAAGCTGCACCGATTGTAACAATAATAGAATAAAGATGATTAATAAAAACAACATCAGGTTTAGCATTTCTTTTGATCTCTGTTTGTTTTTGCATTTCATATGGTTTTACACCGTAATAATCTTCACCCAAAGCCCGCAGCCATTTTCTCTTCATGCCTTCCCTGTCGTTCGCCATATTTAGCATCATTTTGTTTATCCTGTCAATACCTGCCTTATTAAAGGGAGGAGCAATAATACTGATCCTTTTTATGCCGTTTTCTATAGTATCTTTTGTATAATGAGGACCTACAAAGGTTTTGAATCTCCTTTCCAATGTTAAAAAATCGGAAGAATTATAAACAGAATCACCCGATTGTTTTATTGATGTCTTCAAAAACTTATTCCTGAACAGATTAGCGGGCTCAACCGTTACCAAATGCCATATATTCGCTGTTTTGTCTTTATTCATTGGGTCTATGCGAATAGCCCGTCCTCGCATTTGATTTGACAGAACGTACGAGCCTACAAAGCTGGCAAGTATTAAACTGTTTATATTCGGGGAATCCCAGCCCTCTCCCAAAAGTGATTTTGTCCCTATCAGTATCTCGATCAGGCCCATTTGAAATGCGCCGGTAATAATTTTTACCATGACATTGCTTTTGGTGAAATTTTCTATGGCTACGTACCCTTCAACAAGCAGCCGGCAGTTAAAACTGACACGATGTTTCTCGGCAATGGATCTGATTTCACTGAGTGTGGCTTCGGGCAGAATAACCAGGCTGCCTGTCAGTACGCCTATCTTAGCCCTTGTGCCCAGGCTTCGCCGGACGGTCTCAAAAATAGGTACGATACCTATTTGGGTGAAAGCATTATTCGTACCGATATCCGATAAATAGTTCTTCCTTATGTAATCGCCCAGTATAAGCATTCTTAGCTCATTGCCCATATTATTGAATTCTGAGATGCATATTTGCTTAATACTTTCAAGTTTGCCGATGGATTGGATCATTACCTTGTTTATCTTTTTATCATATATATTTCTGACTTTGTTTTTTTCGACCAGCTTCGCATCATGGAGCCTGGCTGCTATGGCATCGTAAAGATCTTCGGGGAATAATTCCTTATGATTGAAAATAAACTGAAAACCGGCATCAACTACGATATTGTTTCTCTGGTTTAAAAACAAGGCTCTGATATCAGAAGGTATATACTCATTTGAATAGTCCAAAAGATTTAAAAAACCTATAAAATCCTCCTCATCGTCAAAACATATGTCTAAATATTTATCCGGATCTTTAAAAATCAGATTTTCATTTGCCAACCTGTAAAGAAGCCCCTGGTCGGCAAGGTCGGCTACAAAAGCGTCAATTTTTGAATCGAATTCATATATTGCATTTAATTCGTCTTCACCGGGATAATTAAAGTAAATATAATCCTGATGATAACAGAGGTTTTTTGCCTTAACCAATTCGGGCACAAAAATTTCATCATCAATTTCTCCACAGACAGAAATATACTTGTCCCATTCTGCCTTGTTTGAATCATAGGGCGGTGTGGCAGTCAATGCAATTATTTTGTAACCCTTGCCAAGTTTTTTTAAGAAAATTTCCAATGTTCGTTGCCATTCGGCGCGCAAATGGTGAGCCTCATCCAGACATATGGTCTTTATGCCTGCCTGTTTTATTTCGTTAAGTAAATCAAAACTATCGTAGTCTTCGTTTTCACTTATATTTTCCCATGATTCGGTTGAATCCTGGTCCGTTTCGTCATTTGAATTTGCAGAAAAATCTTCTTCGGTATTGTTTTTGCTGACTGGACTACTGTTTTTCAGCCGGTTAAAAGCCGCATAAAGAGTCTGATATGTAATAGAAGTGATAAATTTGATATTTTTCAGGGAAGTGGATACATAATCGTCGAGATTGTGTTCCCCTATAAATGATTCGGCAAAACGCTGCTTCCACTGATCTCTTATGGACAGCGTGGGAGAAAGAACAAGGGCAGGCTCGCCAAGACGGCAGATTAATTCCAGCCCTAATATTGTTTTGCCAGAACCGGGTGCGGCCACAATATGTATCCGATTATCCTCCAAATGAATTAACGCATTTTGGAGAACTCTCATTTGGTAGTCTCTGAATGTTTTGTTAAAACGAAATTTTTGTTTTGTATTACCGCTTACATATTTCATAACAATGCTACCGTCCAAATGTTATTCAACTGTACTTGTTTACAAATATACCATAAAAAAGAATTTAAATAAACTAAACCGGGACAACCGAAAACCGGCATCATAGCCTATGGGCCGGTTGTTTAATTTAGCTGGATCATTGACTTAAATAAAATCACTATTATATAATTAATGAAATAAATGAAATTGGCATTATAATTTGCGCCTGGAGGTCTCATGTTTAACGGCCTGTTTTTCTGCTTTCTATCACTTATACTTGGTCTGGCAACCGGAACATTCAGAAAATCAACACATCAGCGTAAATTCAAAGATACCATCGTTTCACAGGAACAAAATCATAAAAGACACAATAGGATGATTGTCTCTTTTCAATTCTCACATTTCCAATCAGGTAAAAATCCTGTGGTTTGCTGTGATGCTGAAAATCCTGATAATAGCATTGTCAGAGCAAGAATAATTAATTATATTCTTTTATCGGTTTATTTCATTGCAGGTTTTGTGTACATGATTAAAGATATTATAAATTTGAGCATTATTGGCAAGATAAACTTCTCATGCGCAAATTGCCGATAATACTTTTATGAATGGTCGTTTTTTATGGGATAAAAAAAGAAATTACTTACCATGATAACGACTGGTGGAACCGGTCACCATGATGTTTCATGTATAATGAGATATTATCTGCTCATGGCTGATTCAGATAATATCAACGATTACTAAGAAAGGTTATTGGGGGTTAGGTGAAATGCGAAAGCAAATAATTTGTTCAAACTGCAATGCAACCTTGAAATCCGACGCGAAGTTCTGTACGCAATGCGGTACCGAGGTACAAACGCAAACACAAACAGAAAATATCGATGATATTGTATTCTGTACAGAATGCGGCGCGAAGACTACCACGGAGTTTACTTCTTGCCCCGAATGCGGTAAACCGCTGCGCAAAGAAGAACAAAAAATATCTCAAACAGAAGGTGAAGGTACTTCGGAGAAAAAGAAAATAAAATTGCCGAACTTTAAGTGGTTATGTATCGGTTTAGCAGCGGTTGTGATCCTTATCGTATTTGCTGTTATTATAGGAAATAGCGGTCCAAAACAAGGAGATCACCTGATTTATGTGAAAGATAAGGAATTGCAGTATACTAAACTTTCGAAGTTGGATCCATTTGAGATGACTTCCAAATTGAATGCAGGATCAAAGGATCTTGATATAAACACATTGAATTGGTTGTCTCTTTATATCCTTACGAGCGAAGATGGCAGGTATATTTATTATCCGGATCGTATGGATTCTACATATTCATATTACTGGCGAGACCTTAAAGCCGATAATAAGAAGACTGATGCAGCTGTCAAAATTGACAGTGAAATTTCGAGTATTCCGTTTTTAACAAAGGACGGGAACAGATTTTTCTATATAAAAGGAAACGATGCTCGTCTTTACATGTATGACAGAAAAGCAGATGAAAAAGTCAAACTGGATAGCGAAATTAAAAGCTTCTATGTCAATGAGGCCGGTGATTATCTTATATATGATAAATACCAGGACGGAGAATATTCCATATATGAAATGCATATTAAAAACATGACCGGTGAAAAAAATAAGTTAGACTCAAATGCGAGGATACATACAGCAAATGCAAAAGACAAAAAACTATATTATTTGAAAGAAGATACGCTTTACTTCAAAGAATATAAAAAGGAAAAAGTAAAAATTGCTTCAAAAGTGGCTCAGGTTATATCTGTTATAAATGATACATCAATATATTATCTAAAAACAGAAGAAGTAAAGACTAAGTTATCAGACTTCATTTCCGATGACATGGCTGATGGCGACAGGTCTATAACTGCAATCCCACCTGCTCCTTTATATCCGAATGAAAACGATTATAAGCGTAAGGTATGGTATGCATGGAGTTGGGGAAGTGAATATAATCCTGAAACAGGAGAGTATGGCTATTGGAGTGAGCAAATAGACTGGGACGCATACGACAGAGCCTATGAAAAATATAAGGAAGAATTTGCTGAATGGGAAAAGATCGAGGCTTCATATTACAGGAAACAATTAAGGGATGAACTGAGAGAAGCCTTAAATGATGAAAACAATTCCGTAAAATATGATAAGTATTCCCTCTACTACTGGAATAAAGGAACGGAGACCCTTGTAGCTTCCGATTTGGCAGCAGGGGACTATAGCAGATACTATTTAGCGGCATCTTCTGAGACTCCGGTGGTAGTGTATCAAAAATATAATACTTCTGACAGCGGAAAACAAAAGATGTCCGAACTTCTTTCGTATTGGGGCGATTACTATTATGTCGAAGATGTAATATCGGATATGCAATGGAGGCTTCTTACTTTACGGGATGTCTCTGACGAGAAGTATGTTGCTGTGGCAGAAAAAGAAAACATACTTGATTGCGATGATGCTATAAGTTGGTCCATCGATAAAAACGGGACTATTTATTTCCTTGATGAATTTAATTTTGAAAAAGACTATGGCACATTAATGTCTGTTTCGGTTTCAAAAGAGGATCTTGCTAAACCTGTAAATATCGATGAAGACGTATCAAGATACTATTTTGGAAATCAAACAGGAAAAGTATATTATTTTAAAGATGTAAAAAATAACTCAGGAGATCTTTATCTTGCAGGAAAAGCCATAAGTACCGATGTGTATATTCCGAGCCTGTATAACTACGAAGATACGGATATACTTTTATACTACATTGATTATAGCGAGAGTAATACTAATGGAACACTTTGTATGTTCAAAGACGGCAAACAAACAAAGATTTCGGATGATGTAAGTTTCTTCACTCCGGTAGATGAGAAGAATGTTGCATTTCTGACTGATTATAGCCGTGAAAGAAAAAGAGGAGATCTCATGCTCTATAATGGGAAAAAAGAGCCGACTTTAATTGATTCGGATGTAACTTTCCTGATTTGGAACAGGAATATGTTATGGGGCGATTTTATATTCTCAACATATATATTTGATGAGTACTTTTGATGTAAAACGCCTATTCTATCCGACAGTTTAAGAAACATCATAGGGAGAATGAATAAACTATGAGAAAAATTAAAGCTATTTCTATTTTACTTGTATGTGCATTTTTACTTGGGGCTTGCGGCAGCAATAATAAGCAGAGCAGCAGTATTGCAGATAAAAATACAGCTCAACCTACTACACAGCCAACAACTCAACCATCGGACAAAAATCCACCTAAAGGTTGGGAGCCGAATCCTATATCTGATTTCGATTATGAATATAACGATAGCCTTAATGGTATAGAAGTGTGTTATAAAGGCGAATCCGAGAGAGTGTGGTTTCCTTCGGAGATCAATGGTGACCCTGTCGTAGCTATTGGATCGACGGTAAGAAATCGAAAAAATATAACTGAGGTTTATATTCCTGAAGGTATTAAGAAAATAGGAGACTATGCGTTTGAGAATTGTGTGAACCTAAAGAGTATTATCATTCCTGAGGGTGTAACTACAATCGGATATAGTGCGTTTTATAAATGTGAAAATATAAGCAGCATCGTGGTACCTGATAGCGTAACTAAAATAGATAATAAAGCCTTTTATGCGTGCGATTCACTTACGGACTTCAAATTTCCATCAAATTTAAAATTGATAGGCGACCAAGCTTTTTGCTCTGTACCTCTTACTGACATCATTTTACCTGATGGTATTGAGACTATCCGCTCTATGGCTTTTACAGGTTGTGATGAAGTGAAGTCTGTCGTTATTCCCAGCAGTGTTAAAACAATTGGAGATGGAGCCTTTTCGTTATGTGATAAGCTTGCTGAAATCACATTGGCTGACCCGGAAGCTTTAATAGATATAAGCTATGACGCATTTGATGGTACCTACTGGTATAAAAAGCAGCCTGAAGGTTTTATCTTTTTAGGTGCTAACCTGGTTGCATATAAGGGAGAAATAACAGAAACAAAATTGGTTATTCCTGACGGAACTAAAACAATAGCTTCATTAATAGGTTCACCGTCTATTGAAAACGTTACTGAGATCGTATTGCCGGATGGGTTAAAACATATAAGTATCGGTGC
>ENA-UPSB01000623-UPSB01000623.1-bioreactor-metagenome-genome-assembly--contig:-NODE-623-length-55116-cov-16.161130_pt1 | contig 55116 bp, 57 predicted proteins | sample MGYA00238182_ERZ773286 | MGnify/ENA primary metagenome ERZ773286 (study PRJEB29026, sample SAMN07631240) | bioreactor metagenome | isolation source: Switchgrass digestor | place: USA: Dartmouth...
AAGATAGTTCCACTGTATATTACAATGAACCAGAAGAACTTCATTTTAATATTAACCTAACTTACGCAATAATCTCCAAAAATCGGTCTATACAGGGCTTTTTCTTTTGGAGATTCCCATTTTCGGGTAACACAAATTAAAAAACTTGAAAGGCTTATGAATTAAGGGATTGCGACGTAATTATACCACATTCTTCTGGTAAAAATGTGCAAGTTGGGTTAAGGTGCAAAAAGAATTTTCCAACAGCCTCTCGATTCATTGACAAAAAAGGATGTAAAATTATAAAATGATAAAGGATTTAAGTTCTTAAGGGTGCGCCTGTAGCTCAATAGGATAGAGCGGCGGACTTCGGATCCGTAGGTTGGGGGTTCAACTCCCTTCAGGCGCGCCAGAAGTATATTTCTCCCGTTTCTCTCTCTAAAAACCCCCTGAGTCCGACGACTATAAAAACTATCTCCTAGAAAGAGGTATTTTTTATGGGAGAAATAGTAAAACTTCACCGCCCGGAAGGCTTCCACAATCTCTTGGAACTATTTTTATTTGAAAAGAAAGCTGAAGGTAAAGCTCCTCGCACTATCCACGATTACAAAGCTCATATCTCCACCTTCTTTAGACGTTTTCCCCATGCTCTACGTTCTGAAAAAGAATTAAGAACTTCCATTCTCAAGTATTTTTCTGATGATATTAAACCTGCTACTTTTAACCTTCGTCGAGTATATCTTAAAGCTTTCTTTGACTTTTTAGTGAGGGAGAATGTTATTGAGAAAAATCCTATTGACTTTAAAAAGAGAAGGCTAAGGTTTGTTAGAACCGATGGCTTTTTTATTTCCCCATTAAACCTTGCAAAGTTCCTTTCAGGTGTCATATCTTCCTGTGGCTTTTCTTACCTCTCTTCGCGAAATTGTTATCCTTAGCATAGCAACTCTCTCTTTGCCTAACCCTTAAAAAGCAGATCATCACATGCAGAAAGAGGTTTTTTCTCCCTTCGAGATTTTTTGCTTCTACATCTTTTCCTGGGAGGTTATAAGGGGATATTTTCCTCTTTAGAGTCTGTCATAGGCGTCTATTTTTAAAGAAGGTAATGGAGGAAGTTTCTTCCTCCCTGACTTTGGCAGTTTCTTCAGCGCTATGTCGATACTAAATTTCCATTTACTTTCTAAGGGCTTCTTTGTTTTCTTCTATGGGAGATTGGTTTTGAGCTAAATAGCCTTTTTCCACTGATTGCTGTAAAACATATTGTACAAAATTCCATATTTCTTCTGAACCTTCTCTGATGCATTGATTTTCTTTCACCACTTGCTCGTAAGTAACATTATGTTTCTTCCAAGTGAAACCTTTATTCACATAATTCTGGATGATGGGCTGTAATCTATCGAACGCTAGAGCAAATTTAGCTTCATTTGTTTTCTTTTCTTCATACTCTCTCCAGGTATTAATGAATATTTTTTTCTGGTCTGACTCCAACAACCCGAATATTCTTTCTGCTGCTTTTTCTTCGTTACTGTGAGCATTTTTTCTATCCTCAGAATATAAAAATGTATCACCAGCATAAACTTCCACAATATCATGGATCAATAGCATAAATTGCACTTTTCCTATATCTACTTTAAAATTGGCATATTCTTCTAATAGAATTGCCATTATGGATATGGTCCAGGAATGTTCTGCCACATTTTCAAATCGGCTACCATCAAATAATAGTGATTTCCGAATGATGTTCTTGACTTTGTCTATTTCGATTATAAAGTTAATTTGCTTTTCTAATCTCTTATTTTGCTCAAAAGTAATGGGGTTCATCTCTAATCTCAAACTCCTCAATTTTTTATTTGGGTGAAGAATATCTAATATGTTTATTAAAAGGGGAGACTTATAGTTCTGACTTGCTCAAATTTGAACATAAGTTTCATTTTCCCTCAAATATTTATTATACGACAAATATTATCACTTTCTTATAATCGATTATAGTTAACCACAAAAAAACAGCCTGCGGCGCTTCCTTTTTCCTGCCATCGCAAGTAGGAACGGTCTACAGCGTAAACTTTAAAGGCAAAATAGATAGAATAATAAGAGGGTAACCCTTCATAACTCCCGGAAAAAATGAAAACCTGAAAAAACTACTGAAGAAGTTATATCATCTCTCAGTACATAACAGTCTTGAATTTTTTGACTCCGATTTAATTTGCTTTTTAAAATTTTAGTAGTCTCACAGATTTTGTGGGATACTATAGCTTTTAGAGGTATAATTTTTATAGTTGAAATTGAGATGAGGGAAAGATGATGCAAATTTGTTATCAGTCAATTGGGATTATTCACTCTCCTTATTTAAAACCAGAAGGAACCCCTATTCAGCCCCGAGCCGTTAGCGAGGTATCAGGAACAGTGGAGGTATTCGACCAGTATGCAGAAGGTTTGCAAGACTTAGATGGGTTTTCTCACATTATCCTTGTTTATCACTTTCATCTGGCCAAATTTGGTGGTCTTAAAGTCAAGCCTTTTTTAGACCAGGAGCTGAGGGGAGTATTTGCTACTAGAGCTCCTTCTCGACCCAACCCTATTGGCCTCTCGGTAGTAAAATTACTAAAAATAAAGAGTAATATTCTCTTCGTTCAGGGATTAGATATCCTGGATGGGACTCCTCTTTTAGATATTAAGCCTTACTTACCTGAATTTGATTCTCCGGTAGTGAAAAAACGAGGGTGGCTGGAAGAGAAACTCTCCAATCTCTCTTGTGCCCGTGATGATGGTCGTTTTGCCCAGAGCTAAATTACTGTGATAATGGCTTTGAGCTTTTAATCCTTGATGTAACCCTCATGTGGTAATGATGTTTTTTCCCAAAATCGTCAAAATGGAGGTCTTTAAGGGAAAAAAGATGATATAATTTATTATAGAAAAATACTTAAGGGAGGAGATTAGGTATGAAAAAAGGTAAGTTAAATCTTCTTTTGTTGATGGGCATGGTTTTTTCCCTCGTTTTTGTTTCGGTAGTGCCGGCTCTAGCTAGCTTTCCGGAGAAAGAAATAACTTTAATCATTCAGGCTGCTCCGGGAGGTGTTTCGGATGCGGTAGGAAGAGCTATGGCAGCAGCAGCTGAAAAAATTTTAGGTGTTCCGATTGTGCCTACCAACATCACTGGCGCAGCAGGAGCAGTTGCTATGCAAAAACTCAAAGAAAGTCCGCCAGATGGTTACACCGTAGGTTATGTTCCGGTAGAGCTGGCTATGGTAAAAGCATTAGGCTATGCTGATATTTCTCCTGATGATTTTGACCTAATTATGCGAGTTAATATTGTGCCTGCTGCTCTTACTATTCGCTCTGACGCTCCTTATCAAACTTTTGAAGAGTTTGTAGAATATGCTAAAGAACATTCTGGAGAAATTTTAGTGGGAACTTCTGGAACTGGTTCTATTTGGCACATTGCTGGATTAGCTTTGGAAGAGGCTATTGGTGCTAAGTTCACTTTTGTTCCCTTTGATGGTGCAGCTCCCAGCGTAGCCGCCTTAATGGGAGGTCATATTCATGCGGTTACTTGTAGCCCCACCGAAGTTCTCTCCGGAGTTAATGCTGGAGATTTGAAAATTTTAGCCATTTTAGGAGAAAAACGAAGCTCTCTCTTCCCTGATGTGCCTACTGCTCAAGAGTTAGGATACAACATCAACGTAATGGCCTGGGGTGGCTTTGCTCTACCTAAGGGAACTCCTAAAGAGATTTATGACACCATCGCTTCTGCTTTTTTTGAAGCTCTTGAAACCGAGACTTTCCAAAAAGTAATGGAAGAGAGAGGAATCGAAGTTTCTCCTCTGGATGGCCCGGCGTTTCGGGAATTTGCTATGCAACAATTTGAGATGTATATGGAATTAATCCCCCGTGCCTTAGGCACCTTAGAACAACAAAAATAATTTCTGAAGTAACTACGATGGCAGACTTTTTGTTTGGGATTTGTACCGTAATTTTTGGAGTGATACTTTACTGGGGAGCTAACCAGCTCCCCGGTGGAGTATTAACTTTTGCTCTTAACCCTGGATTTTTCCCTAAGATAGTAGCTGGGGGGCTTATAATTTTAGGAGCTATTCTGGCTTATCAGGGTTGGAAACATAAACCAACTTATGATGAGGGAAAATTAAACAAAGAATTAGGCCTTCGCTTTGGAGCTCTCTTGGGGTTAGTATTTTTATACCTTATTTTGTGGGGAAGAGGCTCTTTCTTGTTGAACACTCTGATTTTTCTCTTCCTTTGTCAATTAATAATGAAGTATCGAGTACTTCCTTCCCTTTTGTCTTCGACCGTAATTACTTTTTTAACCTGGATTCTTTTTACTCAAGCTTTCAAAGTTCATCTTTTTTGAACAAGCTAAATCATTGATATGGGATGGGATCTACTATGCCAGATTTGCTAGTAGCTTTTCAACAAGTTTTACAGCCTGGAGTTTTACTTTACTTGATTTTAGGCACTACCTTAGGTTTAGTGGTAGGGACTCTACCTGGCCTTACTGCTACTATGGCGGTAGCCATTTTAACTCCTCTTACTTTTTGGCTCCCTCCAGCAAGTGGTCTGGGAGTGTTAATAGGGGTTTGGAATGCTGCTATCTTCTCCGGAGGCATATCAGCTATTCTTTTAAACATTCCTGGGACTCCCGCTTCTATCGCTTCTACCTTTGACGGCTATCCCATGGCTAAAAAAGGTCAAGCAGGGTTAGCCCTGGGAATTAACGTTTTATATTCATTCATTGGGGGGATTTTTGGAATTGTAGTTTTTCTAATTGCTGCTTTTCCTCTGGCTCGATTTGCTCTCTCTTTTGGTCCCGCAGAATACTTTGCCTTGGGTCTTTTTGGCCTAAGTATGATGGTAGCAGTGTCAGGGACGTCGGTAGTCAAAGGTTTAATCACTGGATTCATTGGTTTAGCCCTTTCTCTGGTGGGGCTTGACCCTATGTTAGCTACCCCTCGGTTTAACTTTGGTTCTACTGATTTAATTACTGGTTTATCTTTCATCCCTCTTATGATTGGAATCTTTGGCTTGGGAGAGGTCTTCTACCAAATGGCTATTGCTCCTTATCAATCTCAACAAGAATCTGGAAAGAAAAAGGAGAGCTTAACTAAAATAGGAAGGATGCTAGTCAATGCTAAAGAATTTATTCAAACTCTCCCTGCTGCCATTATAGGAAGCGTAACAGGAGTTATAATCGGAGCTATCCCCGGAACTGGAGCTGATATTGCTTCTCTCTTGGGTTGGGAGTTTTCTCGTCGAGCTTCTAAACGAAAAGAAGAATATGGTAAAGGGTCTATCGAAGGTTTAGTCGCCACTTGTGCTGCCAATAATGCCTGTTTGGGAGGAGCTCTTACCACTATGATGGCTCTCGGAATCCCTGGAGATGCAGTTACTGCAGTTTTAATCGGTTCTTTTATGATGTATGGAGTTCAACCTGGACCAGCTATGTTTAGAGACAGGTCTGATTTTGTGTTCACCGTGATTGGCCTGATGATATTGGCCAACTTGTTTTTCCTGGTTACCGGTTTTATTTTCTCTCGGTTTGCCGGTGGTTTTATCCTCCTTCCCAAACCCATTATGTGGAGCACTATTTTAATTCTTTCTCTGGTAGGTTCTTTCTCTCTCAATAATCGACTATTTGATGTCTGGGTGGCATTTTTAGGAGGTATATTGGGATTTCTTTTCCGCCGTTATCAATTCCCCATCGGGCCTATAATTTTAGCTCTCATTTTAGGACCGATGGTAGAGCGAAACTTCCGAACTGCCCTTATTATTTCTCACGGAAATCCGACTATTTTCTTTTCTCGACCTATATCTTTAATCTTTATTTTGGGAACAGCGCTTGCTCTTATGAGCCCTCTGTTTCTCTATAAAAGAAAAGGGGAGGAAAGGTAAATAAATAATCTCTCTAAAGAGGGGAGGAAGACAAACTGACCATAGATAAAGAAAAAATCTCTCTCCTGATAGAAGAAATTTTAGAGGAACTTCCTCTTCTTTTTAGAGAAAATATAAATAATGTAGAGTTTGTAGTAGAAGATTATCCAGACCCCGAAACTCAGAGACGATTTAGTTCCCGCTTTTTGTTAGGGTTATACCAAGGTATTCCTCTTCCTCGCCGAGGTCGCAATTACAATCTGGTGATTCCTGACCGAATAGTGCTCTATCGTAAAAATTTAGAAAGAGTCGCCGGCCAAGATTGGCCAGCGGAAGTAAGGAAAGTTCTCTGGCATGAAATTGGACATTACTTTGGGTTAAGCGATGAAGAACTACAGAAATTATCGAACCACAAAGAGGAATAGATAATTCTTGCCAGTTTGTGCTTTTAATCTCATGTCGTGGATTATCTATACAGTTGCCATCGCAAGCCTCACGTTTGCATTGGGTGTGGCGATTTTGAACTTGTTATAAAGGAAAAGAATTTTCCAACAACTTTTTTGTTTCCTTGACAGCCTTAGTGGCTTAACATACAATTCATATGTAAGCTGATATTCAATATTTATCAATATTTTAGAACTTTTTCTGAGGGGAGGAAGTATGGTGAAAAAAGTATTTATGATTTCAGTAACAGCGGTTTTTCTCTTTGCCTTGTTGGCCGTTTCAGCTAGTGCCAAGATTGAAATTAGCGGGCTTTTCATGAAACAGGCTGGGTATCAGGAAAGCGAGATTCTTGCTATGACTGATGAATTCACTAAGCAAAACCCAGACATAGAAGTGAAACTGTCGTTTGTGTCTTACGAGGAGCTTCATGATAAAATTGTGGTTTCTGCTGCCAGTGGAGCAAGTACTTATGACGTGATTCTCGTTGACTGTATTTGGCCAGCTGAGTTTGCTGGTGCAGGTTGGCTTCTTGATGTTACTGACCGTTTACCTGAGGAGGACCGAGCTGATATTTTTCCTGAAGTTTTGTCGGCAGTAACCTATAAGGGTAGGTTGTATGGTATGCCCTGGCTCAACGATTGGGAATACTTATTTTATAACCGGAAGATGCTGGAGGAAGTAGGAGCTAATTCTCCTACTTATTGGCCTGAGGTGATAGAAATTTCTCAAAAACTCAAAGAAGCAAATATAGTTCAGTATCCTATCATTGATACCTGGGGACAGGCAGAATCACTAGTAGTTGCGTGGCTACAGTATGTGGTAGGTATGGATGGATATCCATTTGATGAATCTGGTAATCCGGTTATGAATCAAGGTACCTCGCTTGAGGCGTTAAAATTTATGGTTGATAATACGAAAGCGGGTTATTTCAATCCTGCGTGTATAGAATCTTTCTCTGAAGAAGTAAGAAGGGTATTTTCCTCTGGTCAAGCTGCTTTTGCACTCAATTGGACCTATATGTATAATTTAGTAAATGACCCTCGAGAATCACAGATTGCTGGAGATGCTGTGTTAACTCTTGTTCCTGGATTTCCAGAAGGAAGAAGAAGTGCATCCTGTAACGGTGGTATGGGCTTGAGCATTATGCAGAACAGTAAGAATCCTGATGAAGCTTGGCAATATGTAACTTATCTTGCTAGTAGAGAGGTCCAGAAAAAATATAGCCAGAGTGCTTTACCTATATGGAAATCGCTTTATGACGATCCAGAACTTATAGCGCAACAGCCCGAAATTGTCAAAGTTGCCAAAGAGCAGATTTCCTATGTGTTTGATCGCCCTCAACTTTCCTGGTATTCACAATTTTCTGTGATTATGGTTGAAGAATTGCAAGCTGCACTAACTGGAGCAAAGACCCCAGAACAAGCGATGGATGAAGCAGTGGCCAGATGTAAAGAAGTTATGGAAAGATATCGTTAACATCTGACTGGGTGGGGTGAAAACCCCACCCCTCTAAAAAACTCTTGTGAAACCTAAAAGCTTTAGAAGAAAAGAAATATATTTTGCTTGGCTTCTTATCCTTCCTGCTTTCATTTTTATAGGTATCATAATCTTTTATCCCATGGCTCTCTCTTTTTATATGAGCCTTTTTCAGATCGAACTTACCCGAGGAGCTACAGAGGCTCCTTTTATAGGTTTTAGAAACTATATCGAAGTTTTGCGCAGCTCCTATTTTTGGGACTCTATGGGGAGAACAGCTTATTTCACTGTAGTTTCCATTGGTTTGGAGATGCTTTTTGGTTTTTTAATTGCCCTGCTTTTAAACCAAGACTTCAAAGGTAGAGGTTTACTAAGGAGCCTATTGTTATTGCCCTGGGCTTTACCTGTCACAGTAGATGCTATTATGTGGAAATGGATTTTTAATGCTAATTATGGAGCACTCAATGCTTTTTTAACCCAGATTGGTATCATAGACTCTTATCGAGCCTGGCTAACTCGTTCTTGGAGCGCTATGCACTGCGTGATTGTAGCTGACGTGTGGAAAGTAACCCCTTTGGTTGCTCTATTACTTCTTGCCGGATTACAGACCATACCCAAGGAACTTTATGAAGCAGCGGTGGTAGACGGTGCAGGGTGGCATTCATACGTTTTTCATATCCTTATTCCCTTACTTACTCCTACTTTTCTTGTGGTTTTGGTACTCAGAACTCTGGATGCTTTCAGGGTCTTTGATATTATCTACATCATGACTCAGGGAGGGCCAGCGAATGCTACTAAGGTAATTTCTTTCCTGACTTATCAAGAAGCTTTCAAATTCTTAAATTTTGGCAAAGGAGCAGCTCTGGCTTATATTATTACTATGTTTGTTGCCTTAATTGCTTTTGTGTATACCAAGATAATGCAAAAACAGGTAGAGTATTGAGGTGAAGCAGGATGGGTATTAAAAGCCAAAAGAGGGTTCGTTCGGCTGTTATTGGTGTATTTTCGATAGTTCTGGCTATTGTTATTCTGGCACCACCTCTCTGGTTATTCATATCTAGTATTGCTGATTTACAGGAACTCTTAAGAATACCTCTACGCTGGCTTCCCGAGAAACCCAGCTTTGAGCGATATAGAGAAATACTTTTTTCTTCGGGGCCAGAAAGTGAGTTCCGGAAAACTATGTGGAATAGTTTTTTGGTGGCGCTTTTTGTTACCATTATTTGTGTTTCTTTAGGGTCACTGGCTGCCTATGCTTTTTCCCGTCTTCAATTTCCTGGTAAAGAAAAAATCCTTTTTGTTCTGCTTTTTTCTTACATGCTTCCCCCGATTGCAGTGATAATTCCTATTTACCGGATTTTCAGCAAATATCAGATACTCGATACAAAACAGGCTCTTATTCTAGTTTATTCGGCCATTTTGGTTCCATTCGTAATCTGGTTAATGCGCACTTATTTTGATACTATTCCTAAAGATTTAGAAGATGCTGCAAAAATTGATGGATGTTCTTACCTGGGTACGCTATTTCGGGTCATTTTCCCCCTTTCTGCTCCTGGGATTGTTGCCACTTTGCTTTTTGCCTTCCTGATGTCCTGGGAAGAGTTTTTTATTGCTCTTATTCTTACCTCTACTCCTCAAGCTAAGACCATACCGGTTGCTATTGCCGAATTTTCAGGGAGACACTCCATAGATTTTGGAATGATGGCCACCGGTGGTATTTTGGCAGCTCTACCACCTATTTTAATAGCCTTTATTTTTCAAAGATATATAGTAGGAGGATTGTTGTCTGGAGCAGTAAAAGGTTAGTTAATTATTCTGAGCTACTTTATCCCTTGCTTTGATATGGAGTAGTGATCCAAAATTGAGCCTTCAGTTGCTCTCCTCATTTGTCATTCCCAGCTGCTTTGTTTATAACTTCCTCTGGTTCCAATAAACTTCTTCATAATGTCTCAAAAAGAGCAGTTTTATCCCGGAGATACAAAGGGAATAAAAGGAGAGGTGTTTCGTTTACAGCTATGGCATTAAACCATTTAGCCTAAATTTACGTTTTTATCTGCAGTTTTCTTCTTTTACTTCATATTGCCTGGAAGACGAAACCATTGTAAAAGAAGGGGGGTGTTAAAAAGGTGCGAATCTTTAGGCGATATATAGTTATAGGTTTAGTTATTTTTATTGCTTTTTTTCTGGGAATTTTAGCTGGAGATATTCCTCTTTCTTATTCTAAGGAAGATATGAAGTCGATGGCTGAAAAGGTAGGCTTAACCGCTCAAGCTTTTTATACTACAGGTAGTGACCAAGTTTACTACCAAATTGAACAAAACTTAAATGCTCTGGATGAAATCATAAATATGGTAGAAAAAGCGGAAAGTTTTGATGTGGTTATAAATCCTGTAGTAGACAAATTAGAGGAAATTACTATTTCTTACGAGCATATCTCCAATCTTAGACCTCAGATAGAAGAGAAATTAAGAGGAAAAGTAGAAGAATTTCAGGATTTACTTAAAAAATCTAGAGACCAGATTAAAATTCTAGAGAATGAAAAGTCAGAGTTAGAGGAAGAACTAAAAGAACTATCCTTAGAACAGGACGAGGAAATAAAAAAAGTAAAGAGAAGAAGTTTGGGTATGCAAATAGAGTTTAAGACCAAAGAAATTCAGATTTGGAGAGAGTTTATTTCTTTGGAAGATCAAATTTATAATACCATCAAAGATGCCGATCGAATCATTAAAAAGTTTCTTTTAGTTCTATCTGAAAATGCTAAAGTTTATCGTGGTGCTTTAGAGGTAGTTAAGCTCCAGCAAGATATCAAAAGTTTGGCTAATTTTATGAGTTTGCAACAGCTCTCTGATGAACTGATTTCTACCTGGCAGGACCTTCAATATCTTATTGAACTTCTCACTCAGGAAGTTAATAAACTTCCTGCTTTTCAGGAATAGAATGGGTTTAGGATATGAAAAGAGGAAAGCTCAGAAAAATAGGGTGGTGGGTAGCTATCCTGGTAATAGTTTTTCTTCTTCTTTGGGGAATGGGCAGTAGGTGGAAATGGTTTTCCCCTCCTCATACTTGGTCTGATGTAGCTATCCTTATTCAAGAAGTAGAAGAAAAAACCAAAAAGTTAAACCAAATTTTACAGGAAGCTACCCAGCTAGGGGGAGAAGAAGCAGCCCCTGTAGGCCACTAATTCCCTACCTATTTACCAAAGATTCTTCCTCTTCTATCTGGAGTGGTTCCTCGGAACGATTTTCTTTTTCTTCCCATCTTTTTCCTACCGTAGCAGGAGTCCATTTACCGCAACGACTGCCCCACAGGGCTTTAATGTCCTCTTCTTCCCTTAAAATTACTATCTCGCAAGCGTTAGGACAATCTTCACAATTGAAACTCCGACTTTCAAACTGGCGACTTATTACTTCAAATCCGGAGAAAGCTGTTTTTTCTGGAGCATATTCTAAAGCTAAAATAGCTGCTCCCCAGGCTCCCATTACTCCATGTTCAGGAGGAACGATAATTTTCTTTTTGCCCTGGAAGAAATCTCGAAAAGCTTGGACGATTCCTTCATTAGCAGCTACTCCTCCTTGAAAAACAATGGGGTCTTCTATAGTTTTTCCGGTGGCTAAATTATTGATGAAATTTCGCACCAGAGCTTCGCAAAGTCCCTTAACAATTTCTGGTTTGCCAAAACCCAGTTGTTGTTTGTGAATCATATCTGATTCAGCAAAAACCGTGCATCTTCCAGCAATACGCACTGCCTGTTCAGCTCGGAGAGCTAATTTTCCAAATTCCTCGATAGGAACGTTGAGGCGCACTGCTTGATGCTCTAAAAAAGAACCTGTTCCGGCTGCGCAAACAGTATTCATAGCAAAGTCTTCTACTACCCCATCTCGAATGATAATTAATTTGCTGTCCTGTCCTCCAATTTCAAAGACAGTACGTACTTCAGGTACTCGAGTAATGGCTGCTATGGCATGAGCAGTAATTTCATTTTTTATTATATCTGCCCCCACCACTATTCCCGCTAAATGCCGAGCACTACCGGTACTACCTACTCCTTTTATTTCTCCATCACTGGGAAAGTGCCTTTCTATATAGCGCAAACCTTCTTTTAGCGCTTCAATAGGATCACCACTCGTGCGCAGGTAACAACTGGCTAAGATATTTTTTTCTTTATCCATAAGCACAAACTTAGTGGTTACTGAACCTACGTCCACCCCTAAATAAAGGTCCATTTAACTAACCTCCAGCTTTCTTTTCTTCAATTTTTTCCTTCTTTCTAAAACGTCTACAAACGCTTCCACTCTGGTAAGTAATCCTGCCTCTCCAGAGTGTTCGTCTATGGCTAAATGAAGAATGGGTAAATCATAATCTTTACTCACTGTAGTGAGTATGCTTTTGGCTACTACTTCAGGCATACAAGTAAAAGGATAAAGATGGACAACTCCATCAAAACCCTGCTGAGCATAACGGATAGTACTTCCTACTGTATCAATCCCTTCTCCTCCTACAAATCTCTTTAAGTAAGGTTTAGCTAACTTCCAAGCTTCTAATTTTTCCTGCGAGCGAGTAAAAGGTAAAGTGTGCAAAACATACTCTACTGTGGAAACAGAGTTATGCACGTATGCACCTAAATCACCTAATATTTTTTCTACATTGAAATTTATTTTAGTTTCTTGAGCTATATAGATTTCTCCCACAATTCCTACTTTTATAAGGTCTTTGATTTCTTTCCGTTCTAAATTATTTAGCTTCTTCATGGTTCCTTCTTTAATGGCTTGGAAACTCTCTTCACTGTTTACCTGGCGCAGTTGCTCCAGTGCTCCTTCTACTATTTCATCCAATTTTTGTCGGTCTTTTACCTGAGCCCGTAAGGCTCTTCTTTCTGTTTCTAATTCTTCACTAAAGCGCAAAATTTTCCAGGCTAAGCTGGCTACTTTAATAACCCGGGAAGAAAGAACTCGTCCTCCAGCCATAGTTTGTAGGGCTCTTATAAAAGGACGTATACCATAGCGAGGGTGGTCTAATAGAACGAAATTAACATCATAGCCCAGATCTTCTAAAATTATACGCTGAATTTGCCCATAGTAACCAAAGCGGCAAGGCCCTACTCCTCCGGCCATAAAAATGGTATCAGCTCCCAACTCAATCCCTTCTATAAAATTAGCCAAAGTAACCTTAAGGGGAAAACAAGCATTTTGAGGAGCTAATTTTACCCCAATTTCGATGGTTTTTTGAGTAATAGGAGGAGGGGCTATAATCTCTACTCCCAAAGTGGGGTAGAGAACTCCTAAAGCGATGTCAAGATGAAGCAAATGAGGAAACGTGGCTTTCAATGTTCTTATACCTCCACTCCATCATATCTACGAAAGCTTCTAAACGAGTAACTAAACCTGCTTCTCCCGTGTGTTCATCAATTTCTAAACGTAAATAAGGAAGAGACTCCTTTTCTCTTTTGAGAAGACGCTCGATTAGCTCTCCCACTAAAGAATCTGGTCCACATTCAAAAGAAACTAGGTGGATAAACCCTCTAACCTCTGGCTTTCTCTCTTTAAGATGATATAGAGCAGTACCGATGATCTCGTTAGAAATAGTCCAGAAACTGGGTTTGGGTATAGTAGAGAGATAATGTCTTTTCTTTTCTTCATTTATCATATCGGGAGTAATGACCGAATAATTGAGGTCATTGACTTTTTTGGCAATATTCATATTTATATAACTATCACTTAAAAGATAAGTATGACCCAGAAGCACAATTTTCCCTTCTCGGGAAGGAAGGGAATTTTTGTGGTCAATCAAGTCTTCAGGAAGTATACCGTTTTTAAGGTTAGCTTGATAATCTTTCTGAGCTTTTTCTGCTAATTTTAGAGCTTTCATAATCTTGCTTTCTTTAGTAGTAAAATGTTTACCAATGTTTAAAAAACCTTTTTGCCAACCTCGCATTCCCTCCTCCCGCATATTAATTTCATCGTCGATTATCCTTTCTTCTGGAATACTGAAAAGGTTACGAGCTAAGTCGGGAAGAGCTAATATTTTAGGACAGTTATATTCCTTCCTATGGAAGCTAACTACTCGCGGGATAAACAGTAGATCTACCCGGTCCTTAAGATAGAGAACGTGCCCTAAAAATACTTTGGCCGGGAAACAAATTTCCTCCACTGCGTAAGTTAAACCTTGCTGAATTATGTTTTTGTTGGTGGGAGGAGAAGTTACTACTTCTGCTCCTAATTCTTCTAAAAAAGTTTTCCAGAGAGCATAGAAACGATAAAATAAAAGGCCTCGCGGAATTCCTACCTTCATTTTTTCACCTACTTTAAGAACATTCGGGTTTTATTATACAACTTCAACCCAGAAAAACAAAAAAATTTCCCTTAAATTCCCAAAATGCTTAGTTTTTAAACTCAGAAGTTTCGTCTCAGTTAATATTTCTTCTTAAAAATTCTTAATTGAATTATAACAGCATTGTAAACCATCAACTTAAGTATTTTACCATTCTAATCCATATTCCTTTTTGCTCTCTTTTTTGAAATCCATTATGAAGGTAAAAATCCTGAGCTTTATAGTTTTTTTCTCCCACCCATAATTCTATTTTTTTTCTTCCTCGAGAAAGAGCAATTTGAGTTGCTTCTTCTATCAATTTTTTTCCTATTCCTTTCCCTTGAAATTGTGGGTCTACCACAATTTCATGAATTTCCGCCACTCGCTCTTTCTCTGATATCCAGTTAGTATGTATTCCTAAAAATCCTATCGGTTTATCTCCTTCAAAAGCTACCAAAAAATTCTCTGGGTCTCCATTCCATAACCAATGAAGATAAGCTGCTATTTTCCAACGGTTGCTATCTCCATATTCAGGGAGACCCTCATAAGCCCGCTGGTAAATGGAAATAAGTTCAGGGATTAATTCTTTGAATTGATGATAACTCAGATTCTTCTCAATTGTCATTTCTATCAACTAACTACCCTTCCTCCCCAAATTAAGAATGAATTTTTCTCTGTTATCTTTTATCGATTAATTATAGTTAATTACAAAATAATCTAAATGTCATCTGATTAATAGTTCACTACTTTCCTTTTGACCTTAGCATTGTGGTTAATCACAAAACCCATCAAATTAATTGCTATTGCAAGTCTTATCTAACGACAAATTATAAGAAGGGAAGCCCCCTTGTAATTCCTCCCCCAAAACTAAAAAACTACGGGGAGGAATTTCCTTCTCTCTCAGGTAATTTGGTAAATGGTAATTTATAGGAAAAAATTGCTGCAATACTGATAGGTATTCTAAAGTTAAGGCAAGGTTTTTCTTTGTCTCTATAAGCTGTTATAATTAGATATATTTTGGGTAAGTTTGCTAAAAGAGCTCTGTTGAAATAAACTAAGTAAATGCTGGTTTTTAAATTAAAGATAAAAACAAAGTAGAAGGAGGATATAGAAAATAGCATTATGAGTAACGGTTATCGAGTGGGAGTAGTAGATAACTTAGATAAGCTTTTTGAAGTTTTACCTGATTATATTAAAATTCCTTTGGAGGAACGGGAAAACGCCGATGATTTAATAGAGGTAGTAATGGATTTGGGGCGTCCTCCGGAAGCTCGTTTTGCCAAAGGATTTGTAATTCTTTCTGATAGGATAATAGAGAGAGAAGACCTGGATTATGTGGTGCAGAGAGTGGGGATATTTACCCGGGATAATCGAGCAGGCATAGAGCGAACTCTCCACCGGATTTCCTGTATTCGTAACCGATTGGGGAATATTGTAGGACTTACTCTTCGGGTAGGAAGAGCGGTCTATGGTACTATTGACATAATTAGAGATGTTATAGTGTCAGGCAAAAACATTTTGCTTTTAGGACCTCCGGGGGTAGGTAAGACTACTAAGCTTCGGGAAGTGGCTCGAGTATTGAGCGATGAGTTCCAGAAGAGAGTAGTAGTGGTAGACACTTCTAACGAAATAGCCGGTGATGGAGATATACCTCACCCTGCTATTGGTCGGGCTCGCCGAATGCAGGTGTCGTCTCCTGAAAGACAACACGATGTGATGATTGAAGCAGTAGAAAATCATATGCCTGAAGTTATCATCGTAGATGAAATTGGCAGAGAAGAAGAAGCAAGAGCTTGTCGCACTATTGCCGAGAGAGGAGTGCAGCTCATTGCTACAGCTCATGGTAATACCTTAAAAAATCTTCTTTTAAATCCTACTTTGAGTGATTTGGTGGGAGGAATTCAATCAGTAATATTGAGTGATGAAGAAGCTCATCGTCGAGGAAGCCAAAAAGCGATACTGGAGCGTAAGGCTATTCCCACTTTTGATGTGGTTATTGAATTACGAGATCGAGACACCTTAGGTATTTACCATGATACTGCTCAGGCAGTGGATTTGCTGTTGCGAGGTTATGATCCTCGACCGGAAGTGAGAAAAAGAACCAAAGAAGGAGCAGTTAAAATAATAGAAGAAGATAAAGGTGCTCCTATTACAGGTGTAAAAATACCTCAGGAGGAAGAAATAGAGCCTGAATTGTTTGAAAGTCAATTACTGCGGGTTTATCTCTTTGCAGTGAGCAAAAATTATGTTCAGAGGGCTATCGCTCACGCTAAAGTTCCTCTCGAGGTAGTGGACGATGTAGACGAAGCAGATATTCTTCTTACCCTGAAGAGTCGTTATCGCAATAAGGGGAGTAAAATAAGAGAAGCAGAGAACCGAGGGATACCAGTTCATGTAGTGCGCAGTAACACTTATAACCAGATTTATAAATTTGTGCAGGATCTCTTTGGTTATAGCGATCTTTCTTCGGGAAATGGAGATTCAGGACTAATGGAGGCAGAAAGAGCAGCTCGGCAGGTCCTTAAAGGAGGAGAAGCTATAGAGCTTGCTCCTCGTAGTTCCTCAGTAAGACGTCTGCAACATAAAATTGCTGAACGTTACCACCTTTTCTCTAAAAGTATAGGAGAGGAACCCTTCCGTCGAGTGGTGATTTACCCTCGGATTTTGGAAGAAGATCATCGTGAGTAATAATTCCGGTTTTTTTATTACCTTAGAAGGAATTGAAGGTAGTGGAAAAAGTACTCAAGCTGATTATTTATTTTCTTTCCTAAAAGAAGTTAATATTCCGTGTTTGTTAACTCGGGAGCCAGGGGGGACTCCTTTAGGGGATAAAATAAGAGACTTATTATTAAATCCCAAAAGTGGAGTAATTGACCCTCTGGCAGAAGTTTTTCTTTTTGAAGCTTCTCGTCGGGAACATATAAAACAGGTGATAGGTCCTGCTCTTCAAGAAGGTAAAATAGTAATATGCGTGCGATTTACCGATTCCACTCTGGCTTATCAAGGATATGGCCGGAGAGTGCCTCTTTCCCATCTCTATTATTTAAATGATATCACTACTGAAGGAATTGTGCCTGATTTAACTGTGCTTTTGGACGTGGAACCCCAAGTGGGTTTAGCTCGCTCGCTTTCTCATACCAACGAAGAAGAGTTACGTTTCGAAAAAGAGTTTTTGAGGAGTAAGGAATTTCTTTGGGCTGTTCGGGATGGATATTTACAGTTAGCTCAGGAATCTCCAGAACGTTTTGTAGTGATAGATACCACTAATCGTTCAAAAAAAGAAGTTTCGGTGATGGTTCAGGAAATTGTGTGGCAAAGGTTGAGAGGAAGGGGGGTGAGCTGATATGTCTTCTCATTTGCTTTTTATATGTGTGGTAAGAGACCAAGATGCGCCTAAACTACTAGATGCCTTGCGAGATAAAGAAATTTCTTTCACTAAATTGGCTTCTACTGGTGGTTTCTTACGAGAGGGAAATACCACTCTTTTGATTGGTATAGAGGAAAAACGTCGAGAGGAAGTAAGAGAATTAATTAAAGGAACCTGTGCTCGCCGGGAAGAAATTGTAGAATCTACTGTCCCTCTTAATGAACCTATTGGTCCTTTTGTTCCTCAGAAGATTAAAGTAGTAAGGGGAGGAGGGATTCTTTTTGAAGTCCCCATATTATCTTATGAAAAATTTTAGTCTCTTTATCGTGAGATAAAAAATGAGCTGATTGGATGAGTTGGTCTGACATTTGTGGTTGCAAAAGGCAAAAGGAGTTTTTTGAGCGAGTGGTCCACTCGGGAAGGGTTGCTCATGCCTATCTTTTTTTTGGTCCTTCTGGGGTAGGAAAAACTACTTGTGCTTTGGAGTTAGCTAAATTTCTTAATTGTTTAAATCCCACTTCGGATGGAAGTTGTGGTCAATGTAAGAACTGCCGATTGATAAACAATCTTTCTCACCCTGACGTTTCTCTACTTTCTCCTTCTGGTGATTCTATAAAAATAGGTGAAATAAGAGACTTTGCCAAGTGGCTCAACTTAAAATCTGTAGCGGGTAAAATGAAAGTGGGAATAATAAAAGAAGCAGAAAAATTAACTGAGGAAGCGGCTAATTGTCTTTTAAAAACTCTAGAAGAGCCACCGAGAGATAGCGTGGTAATTCTGATTGCTTCTCGAGCTTCTTCTCTTTTGCCCACTGTGGTTTCTCGCTGCCAGATAATAGAGTTTTCTCCTCTTTCTTCTTTGGAAATTAGTAATTATTTAGTAGAAAAAAAGGGGTGGAAGAAAGAAGAAGCCCAAAAGGTAGCTGCTCGTTGTGGTGGTAATTTAGGAAGAATAGAAGAAATTCAAAAAAGTGAAAATAGCTTGGAGAATAAGTTCTGGGAATTATGGCATAAATTAAAAAGTGAAAATTACCCTCTTTCTTTAGGTTCCTGGTTTTATGATAATAAAGAACAATTACCTCTGATTATGGATTTTTTGGAACAGTATCTAAGAGATTTATGGATATGGAAGGTAACGGAGGGTAAAGGTGAGGAGTTGCTATTTTTTGATAAAGAAAAAGTGGAGAGAGAGGCTGGGGAACAAGAAGCCGAAATTTTAAATAGATTGTTAATCTTAGTAGATAACTTGGTTTCTGATATTTCTACTAACTTAAACTGGGATATAGTATTGATTAGATTTCTTTTTTTATGGAGAGGTGAGTGGAATTATGCCTCAAGTGGTAGGAATTAAATTTGAAAACAATCCTAAAATTTACCATTTTGAGACTCGAGGTTTAGACCTCCATTTGGGAGATAAGTGTGTGGTGGAGACCTCCCTAGGATTAGAAATAGGCATTGTGGCTAAAGGAGCTTTTTTGGCTCCCCCGGATAATTTTAAGCCAGTGCTTCGGAAAGCTCAAAAAATAGACTTAGACCAGGCCGAAATTAATCGAGAAAAGGAAAAAGTAGCTTTTCAGAAGGCGCAAGAATTAGTTGCTCATTATCAAATTCCGATGAAGATTTTACGGGTTCATTACACCTTAGACCGGGGTAAATTAACTTTTTACTTCGGTTCTGAGGACAGAATCGATTTTCGACAATTGGTCAAAGAATTAGCGGCTATTTTTCGCACTCGAATTGAACTGCGACAAGTGGGAGTGAGGGATGAAGCCCGGATGGTGGGCGGATGTGGAATGTGCGGGAGAGAGTTATGCTGCAATGCCTTTTTGACCAATTTTGACCCCATCTCTATTAAGATGGCTAAAGAACAAAATTTGGTTCTTAACTCGGCTAAAATTTCTGGGACTTGTGGTCGTCTTATGTGCTGCTTGGCTTTTGAATATCCCCTGTATCGTCGGTTGATTAACCGGCTGCCCAAAAAAGGTAGTAAGATTGTCACTCCCTGGGGATTGGCAAAAATTTTGGAAGTGGATATTTTTAAAGATAGTATTTCCTTAGAGCTGGAGGAAGGTAAAAAAGTTCATATTACTGAAGAAGAGTACCACCATTATTTTTTGTAAGATAAGGAAAGGAACTTTTTAGGGTTTCCCAAATAATTGAGAGATAGAAGAAGGTGAGATGAATGGATAAGGCTGAAGCTCAGGTTTGGTATCAGGGATTAAGTGTGGAAGAGGAAAAATTGTGGTTTGAAGAGAAAGTTAAAAGTTGTGAAAATGGGCTCCTTCGTTTCGCCTATCATTTAAGTGGCAATATGGATAAAGCCCGGGATTTAGTGCAAGAAGCTCTCTTGCGAGCTTACCAGTATCGGCACAGCTATAATGCTAATTATTCTTTTGAAAGCTGGATGTCTACAATCTTACTTAATGTTCACCGTCAACGTTTTAGAAAGGAGAAATTTTTAAAAATATTTCATCCGGTCAAAGAGAGAGAAGACGGAGAAGAAGTTGAGGTTTGGGATTTTCTGGAGTCTGACGAAGAAGGTCCAGAAGAGAGAGCTTTAAAAAAAGAGGTTCTAAATTTTCTTCAAGAGGCTATTGAAAAGCTTCCTCCTCAGATGAAGGAAGTAATAGTGCTTTGTGATGTGATGAATTATTCCTATGAAGAAGTTAGTGAAATTGTTGGTTGTCCTCTGGGAACTATCCGCTCCCGACTTCATAGAGCTCGAAGGAAAGTGAGAGACCTGGTAGAGAAAAGCTATGGAGAAGATTTTCTCTCGGTTTGGGGGTAAGGATATGGATTGCGAAAAAATAGAAAGAATGCTTTCTGCTTATCTGGATGAAGAATTAACTGTCGAAGAATATAGGCTGGTTAAGAAACATCTAATAGCATGTTCTCACTGTCAGGGAGAATTGGATAAGCTTCAGGCAATTAAGAATCTGATGAGAGATTTAGATGACAGTTCCAGCCTTAATTGGAATTTTAAATTTGATTGGGAATCTGTAGAAACGAAAGCCAGAACAATAAAAAAGAGAGAAGTAATCCTTTTTTCTTTGGCTGCTGCTTTAGTGATTATGATTTTGTTTTTCGTCGTTTCTCAAGAACAGGCTCAGTGGGAGATGGACGTTATGCATCCTGAAGTTTTAGTAGACCTTCACGAAAGTTTAAGTGGCAATCAATTAGATATACCTTTTAAAAAAGAAACTAATTTTATTGGAACTTTGGAGTTGGTCTCCGGTGGTAAGTAGTGAAAAAATCAGGTCTTCTTTTTATAGAATTTGGTTCTTTAATTTTGGTGTTTTGTTTAGCTTTTTCCTCTTTGCCCGCAGCTCAAGCAGAAATAGCTAATCCGGAAGAAGCTTTATTTTTTTTGCAAGAGATGGCCAGAAAATCTGCTGATTATGATTATTGGGGGATATGGTCTAATCAGGATTGTTTTTCAGGGAAGAAAGATTTTTACGAAGTAGTTTACTTGAGATATATAGGTTTAGCGTGGAGAAATTTAAACGAGGAGAACTTAGTTGCGGTTAAAAAAGGGCAGTATCGATATGTGGTAGATTTATCTAGTGGGGAGGTTAAAGGAATTTATCCTCTTTATGACCTTCCCTTCCTTCCCCCTGAAGAAGATAATCTAGAGCTACTTTTGGAAAATTACTTATTAGATTTACAAGATAGCACAGGGCGAGTGCTTTCTCGCTACACTGGAAATGTCGTGCGTTCCTTTTCTGTGGATGAGAAAGGCTTGTTGAATTCTCAAGCTTTTTATACTCCCGATGGAAAGTTAAAAGAAGAAGGAAGTTTTATATATCGGGATTATTCTCCTGACTATACTCAGTTAGTAAAATATGTTGAAGCTATGAAAAAGCCCTCCGATGTTACTTTACCTTCTCTTACTGTCAGTGGAAAAAAGCTATTTCAACCTTCTCTACTACCTCCTGGTTTTCAGCTAAAGCAAGTCTATTTGGTAAAAAACCAGGATCGAAATTGGTATCAATTGGTTTACACTGACGGTTTACAGTATTTTTCTCTATGGCAAAGTGTTTATCCTCTTAGGTTACCTGAGGAGAAAGGAAACAATAAACCTTCTTTGAGGAAGGAGGGTGATATAGTTACGGTGATGGGAGAAAAAGGTGGATTTTATTTAGCTTTGATGGGAAATTTTGATTTGAAAATGATTACTCAGATTTTTAACTCTATTACCTGGGAAGGAGGTAACTGACTGTGTGGTTTAAAAAAACTAAACTTTTGGGCTTGTGGATGGTGGTTTTGCTAATTTCTTTAGTGGGTGGGGTAGCCGGAGCAGTAAGTTCCATACCTGAGGATACCAATATCGTAGCTGATATTGTAGAAAGGGTAAGTCCAGCAATAGTTAATATAGATACTCTTAAGATGGCTACTTATACTTCTCCTTTTACTCCTTTTTTAAATGACCCTTTCTTTCAGAGATTTTTTGGAGATATGATACCGGAAGAAAAGCAAGTTCCAGTTAAAGGGTTAGGCACTGGATTTGTCTTTCGTTCCGATGGTTACATTCTAACTAATGAACATGTAATAAGTGGGGCAGACGAAATCAAAGTTACTTTTTTAGATGGGAGAGAGTTTGAAGGTAAAGTGATTGGTTCTGATCCTCTCACCGATATAGCGGTAGTAAAAATCGATGCTCAAGACCTTCCTACTATTCCTTTAGGTGATTCTGATGCTGCGCGAGTAGGAGAATGGTTGATTGCTATTGGTAATCCTTATGGACTTTCTCACACTGTTACTGTGGGGGTTCTGAGTGCTAAAGGAAGACCTGTCGCTGCTGGAGATTCAGGCCAGGAATATGAGAATTTCTTGCAAACTGATGCAGCTATCAACCCGGGAAACAGTGGAGGGCCTCTTCTTAATCTGAACGGAGAAGCAATTGGAATCAATACTGCTATTCTTCCTTATGCTCAGGGCATTGGATTTGCCATTCCTATCAATATGGCTAAGTCGGTCTTAGATGAGCTAATAACTAAAGGGAAAGTAGTGAGAGCTTGGTTGGGAGTAGTAATTCAAAATCTCACTCCCGAGGTAGCTGATAAATTTGGTTTGAAAGAAGCTAAAGGAGCATTAGTAGCCGATATTTCTCCTGATAGCCCGGCGGAGAAAGCTGGCATCAAAAGAGGCGATGTGATTCTAAAGGTAGACGAAGTAGAGATTCCTGACATAAATACTCTCCAGCAGACTATTCGTTCTCATCATCCAGGAGATGTGGTAAACATTACTATCTGGAGAGACGGAAAAACCATCACTTTAAGAGTAACCTTAACGGAATTGAAGGAAACTACTTCTACACCAGTTCCTCAAAAAATAGATTTGGGACTGGAAGTGGAAGAGATTACTTCTGACCTCGTCGATAAGTATGCTCTGCGAGAGAAAAGTGGAGTAGTTATAGTGGGAATAAAAGCTGGTGGCCCTGCTGATGATGCTGGCCTGCGGCCTGGAGATGTGATTTTAGAAGTTAATCGAGAAGAAATTAAAAACTTAGATGACTGGAACAATGCTCTCAGCAAGATAGAGCCAGGAGATACTGTACTGTTACTCATCAGTAGAGCAGGACAGACTTATTTTGTTCCTTTAAAAGCTGAAGAGCCTAAGTCTTAGAATTGATGAAGCCAGAAAAGGAGTGGGGCAGGTTATACTTTTGCCCCACTCCTTTAGGTAACCTGCAGGATATTACCCTGCGCACTCTCCAAGTGTGGAGAGAAGTTGATTTTATTGCTTGCGAGGACACCCGAGTTACCCTAAAGATTCTCAATCACTACCATATCCAAAAACCTCTGTTTAGCTATCATTCCTATAATTTAAAACAAGTTAGTTCTCGGATAGTAAACTTACTTAAAGAGGGCAAAAATATAGCTTTGGTTTCTGATGCTGGAATGCCAGGAATCCAGGATCCCGGGATGGAATTAGTTAGTATTTTAGAACAAGAGGGCTTAAACTTTGAGGTTCTTCCTGGACCCTCTGCTCTGATAGTAGCAGTAGTCTACTCCGGGTTTGCCTTTTCTGGCTTTACTTTTTTAGGGTTTTTGCCTCGAAAGAAAAAAGAGAGGGGAAAAATTTTACAGCGGTTTCTTCATCTTCCTCCAGCTTTAGTAATCTACGAATCTCCTTATCGGGTGGTATCTACTTTGGAAGAAATTAAGGAAATGGTGGGAGAAGAAAGAAAAGTTGTTTTTTTGCGTGAACTGACTAAAATTCATGAGGAGATAATTAAGGGAAAACTGGGAAATATTGTAGAAATTTTATCTCAGCGAGAAGAAATAAGGGGAGAAGTGGTGTTGGTTATAGAAGGAGAGTATAGAGAGGAGGAAGTGCCATTGGAGGCAAAAAAATTGATTGAATATTTATCTCGGCAGGAGCTTTCTCCTCAACAAATATGGGAAATAGTAAGTAACGTGTTTTCGGTAAGTAAAAGTAAATTAAAGGAGATTGGGATAAAGAAAAGTTGAGTTGATTTTGAAAGGGAAAACTGCTTTAATTACCAATAGGAGAAATTTCACTTCCTAAGTAGGGAGGTAGTAGTTCTGAAAAGAAGAAAACGAGAAGGAGCAGAAATAATACTTTTTTTAGTAGCATTTTCTTCTCTTTTTTTCCTGATTGGTATAGTAGTTATTCTCTTCGTAGAAGGGTTACCGGTTTTTGCTCATGTTTCTCTTTCTCAGTTTTTATTGGGTAAAAGATGGTATCCTACTTCTTCTCCTCCCCAATTTGGAGCATTACCTCTTATTTTGGGGTCTTTATTGGTTACTGGTGGGGGATTACTTTTTGCTGTTCCTTTAGGTCTTTTTTCTGGTATCTTTTTAGCTGAGCTTTGTCCTCCTCGAGGAAGAGAAATTATGAAACCTATTATCGAATTATTGGCTGATATTCCCTCGGTAGTTTATGGCTTTTTTGGAGTGGTGGTTATTGTCCCTTTTGTTCGCGACCTTTTCTCTCTTTCTACTGGCCTTACTGCTTTTACTGCTTCTTTGATTTTGGGTATAATGGCTGTACCTTCTATAGTTAGCGTGATAGAAGATACCGTTACTTCGGTTCCTCGAAGTTATAAAGAAGCATCCTTTGCTTTAGGAGCCACTCACTGGGAAACTTTAAGCCGAGCGGTTTTACCTGCTGCTTCCTCAGGAATTGGAGCAGCGATAATTTTAGGAGCAGGGAGAATTATAGGGGAAACTATGGCAGTATTAATGGTGGCAGGAGGAGCCCCGGTGATACCTCGGAGTTTTTTCCAGCCGGTACGTACTTTAACTGCCACTATTGCTGTAGAGATGGGTGAAGCTTCAGTTGGTAGCCCTCATTATCATTCTCTTTTTAGTTTGGCTATCATTCTTTTTCTTTTTACTCTTATCTTAAATATTTTAGTGGAAAATTTAGTTCCGGGAGGAAGAAGAAGAGTTAGATGATGAAAGAGGGAATTTTGAAACGAAGATATTTGGTCCAAAATATCTGGTTTACTATATTTTGGCTATCTATGATTTTGATTGCTGTAATTTTAGGTTTAATTTTATATTTCATTTTATCTCGAGGAATAAAGGTCATCAATTGGGAATTTTTGACTAGTGTTCCTCGCCGAGGTATGACCGAGGGGGGAATTTTTCCTGCGATTGTGGGGACTTTTTATTTGGTATTGGGTAGCATTGTGGTATCTCTTCCTTTAGGTATTTTTTCTGCTATTTATTTGATAGAATATGCCTCTCCTAATCGTCCGGTGGTAAAGGCTCTTCGCACTGCTATTCATTGCCTGGCAGGAGTTCCATCAGTGGTTTTTGGTTTATTTGGTCTGGCAGTTTTTGTCAAAATTTTTGGTTTTGGTGTTTCTATTCTCTCTGGTTCTCTAACTCTGGGTATTATGTCTCTTCCAGTAGTTATCACCTCCGTTGAAGAAGCTCTAAAAGCAGTTCCTCTTTCTTTTAGAGAAGCATCACTAGCTCTAGGAGCCAATAAATGGACCACTATCTGGCGAGTGGTTTTGCCCAGCTCTTTACCGGGAATTCTCACCGGTTTAATTCTTTCTGTAGGTAGAGCAGCAGGAGAAACAGCTCCTATTATGTTTACTGCTGCTGTATTTTATGCTCGAAGATTGCCTCAATCTATTTTTGACCCGGCTATGGCTCTTCCTTATCATATTTATGGTTTGATGACTGAAGGAACAAGACCGGATAAACAGGTGCCTCTTGCTTATGGAACAGCCGTAGTTTTGATTTTACTGGTCATAGCTGTTGATTTCATCGCCATTTATCTACGGGGAAAATCCAGAAGGACTAGAAAGTGGTGAACAATGGAAGAAATTAAACTGCAAATCAAGGATTTAAATGTGTTTTTTGGAGAAAAACAAGTGCTTCATCAAATCAGTTTAAACATTCCGGCGAACAAAGTTACAGCGATTATTGGCCCTTCAGGTTGTGGCAAGTCTACTTTGTTGCGGAGTATCAACAGGATGAATGATTTTTTTGAGGGTGTAAAAGTGGAGGGAGAAATTATTTTTGATGGCAATAATATCTATGCTGAGGATATAGATCCAGTGGTAATAAGAAGACGTATTGGTATGGTTTTTCAAATGCCTAACCCTTTTCCTAAGAGTATTTTTGAAAACGTAGCTTATGGCTTACGAATTCAGGGGTGGAGGAGTAGAAAAGCTATTGAAGAGCAAGTAATAAAAAGCTTGCAGGCGGCAGCTTTATGGGATGAGGTAAAAGATAGACTCCACTCCTCAGCCTTTGATCTTTCAGGGGGTCAGCAACAACGTCTTTGCATTGCTCGAGCTATAGCTGTGGAGCCAGAAATCTTGCTTATGGATGAACCAGCTTCGGCGCTTGACCCTATTGCTACTGCTCGGGTAGAGGAATTGATTCGAAGTTTAATTGAAAAATATACCATTGTTTTAGTGACTCATAATATGCAAGAAGCAGCTCGTGCCTCAGATTATACCGCTTTTCTTCTTTTGGGAAGGCTTATAGAGTTTGGTCCCACTAACCAGATTTTTACCAAGCCTCAGAAAAAGGAAACCGAAGATTACCTTACCGGAAGATTTGGCTGATAGGGAGGAACTGAAAAAGGTAAAGTAGAATAACATAAAGGTATGGTTTTCTCGGGTTAAGGAGGTTCTCTAATTATGCAAATTTTTTCCTTAATAGTTAAAGGTGGATACGTTATGTATCCTATTATTATTTGTTCTATAGTATCTTTAGCTATATTCTTAGAGAGATGGTATGTATTACGCCATTCTCAAGAAAGAGTAGAGAAATACTTACGGTCAATAAAAAAAGCTGTATCTCAAAGAGATTGGGAGTTAGTAGTAGATATCAGTAAAAAGAATCAATCTCCTCCTGCTCGGATAATCCTTTCTGGAGTTCGTAAATATTTTCAAGGTTTAGTCCGAGAAGTCCGAGAAGCTATGGAAGATATAGCTATGCAAGAATTACCAGTTTATGAGAAAAGATTATCCACTCTTTCAGTGATAGCCAGTATTTCTCCTCTTTTGGGATTACTGGGTACAGTTACTGGTATGATTAGAACTTTCAATGTGATATCGGTAGTGGGAGTAGGTAAACCAGCAGAGATGGCGGGAGGGATATCAGAAGCTTTGATTACTACTGCTGCAGGATTGATTGTAGCTATTCCTACGGTTCTTGCTCACCATTACCTTTCCAATTTAGCTGATAAAATCACCAATGAAATTGATAGAGCTTGTACTGAAGTGGTAGAGGCACTGGAAGAAAGTGCCAATTCTCATAACCCTCTACCTTTAGAGGATGAAAATCTGAGAGAAGGAGAAGAAGAGAATGTTCCGATTTCGGTCTCAGAAAAAGAGAACTACTCTTAGCACTCATCAGATAAAAATATTTCTTTTCTTTTTATTGTTTGCTTTCTGCCTTTCTGGAATAGCGGAAGCAGAAGAGAGAGTCAAAGTAGCTGTACTACCTTGGGTAGAAAAAGATACCGAAAATGCTTACTGGGGATACCTGCTGCGAGATATTATAAAAATGGGTTTGGAAGAAGAAAAGGAAATAGAGATATGCGACCCCTTGATTGCTGATGACGTGGTGAGAGAAGCTCGAATTTCCTGGTCTGATGTTTTAATACCTTCTACGGCTAAAATAATAGGAGAAAGAATTGGTTGTTCTTATTTATTAACTGGTTCTTGTCGCTATCGGGTGATGGCGGGAAAAGAAAGAATTTTGGTAAGTGCTCGCCTTTTCAGAATAGAAAGTGGTGACTATTTAGATATATCCAGCGAGGTATTCGATCTCAATGATTTATCAGGCCTTGTTGACTATGTAATGAGAGAATCTTTACCCTTTATGGGTTTAGAATATAAAGAGCCGATTTCCCTTCCTTCTTTTGCCATAGATAATCTTTTGCCCTTATATCAAGGAGTACAAAAGATGGAAGAAGCGTTAAAGACTTATGGAGAAGCACAATATCCGGATAAACCTCTGTGGAGAGAAGCTTTCTCTTTGGCTGAGGAAACCATAAGGAGAGAGCCCCAATATTTAGATGCTTATAGTTATCTTGCCTATATGTATAGGAAAACAAGCTGGTGGGCTAAAGAAGTGGAGACCTGGGATTTATATTTGCAAAGGCTCGAGGAGAGGGGAGAAGAAATTGACAATCGACAAATTTCCCAAACTTATCTTCGTTTAGCTTATTCTTATTTTTATCAAAAGAATTTTAATTTAGCCCGAGAGAGTTTACAAAAAGCAACAGAAATCAGTCCTCAATGGGCTGAGCCTTATCTACTGTGGGCGAGAATTGAATATGAAGAAGGTAATATGGAAGAGGCAGAAAAACTTTATTCTAAAGCTTCGGAGTTAGATCCCTCTCTTAAAGAAGCTAAGTATTTTGCGCAGTTGGCAGAGAAAGCTAAGATTTATGGTAAATCAGCTTATGAGGCTTATGTAGCTGGTTACCAATCTTTTGCTGCTGGAAATCTGGAAAGGGCAGAACAATACTTGCGAGAAGCTACTCGTCTGAATCCGGAGATGAAAGAAGCTTTTTATTGGTTGGGGAGAACTCTATATGATGAAGGTAAGTTAAAAGAAGCACAAGAAGCCTGGGAAAAAGTTTTGGAAATTGACCCCTTTCATAGTCAGGCTCGCCGATTTCTGGATAAGACCCAAGAAGAGATAAAATATGGTAGAGAAGCACTAAATTATTTTCGCCAAGGTTATGACCTCTACGAAGAAGGTCGTTATGAAGAAGCAGCAAGTCTATTTCGTCAGGCACTAAAAGTTAATCCTATCTTTCCTGATGCTCATGACTATTTGGCTCGTTGTTATTATCGCCTGGGAAAGACTGAAGAGTATGTACAAGAAAGAGAGGAAAGTGCCAAACTTTTAAAGAACTCAGAAGAGAAGGCCTGGCAATATTATCAGATAGGGTACGAACTGTTCTCTTGGGGAGAAAAAGAAAAAGCTCTCCAGATGCTAGAAAAAGCAGTGGCGGAAGATTCTTCTTTAGGTGATGCTCATCTTTTATTGGGAGAAATCTATGGAGAGAAAGGAGATTGGGCTAAATCTGGAGAACACTATACTAAGGCTCTCGAGGGATTGGAAGGAGAAAATAAAGGTTCGGCTCTATGGGGAGCGGCAGTAGCTAATTTTCACTTAGAAAATTGGGAAAAGTCTCTTTCTCTCTTAGATGAACTAGTGGTTGACTATCCCTATGGGGAGTTTATAGAAGAAGCAGAGGTAATGAGAATGGAAGCTCTGGTGAGGGAGGGAAAATATGAGGAGGTCCAACGTAGTTTTCAGCAATTTCTAGTGCGCTTTCCTAAGAGTTCTTTTTTAGAGCGAGCTCGATTTTGGTATGCTTCTAGTTTCTATCAAGCTAAGGATTGGGAGAATGCTCAGAAATTTCTAGAAGAATTCCTTCGCCTTTATCCTCAGAGTTCCTATCGTTCATCTATTATAGAAATGTTAGGTTATACTTATCGGAATCTGGGAAAAGAAACTGAAGCCCAAAAGTACTTTGCTCAGTTAGAAGGAGAAGAGGGAGCGTTTTTAACTGCTGATACCTATTATCGAGAAAAAGAGTGGGAAAAGGCTATCTCATCCTTTGAGGACTATCTTCTTCATTATCCTCAGGGTAAATTTTCCCTGGAAGCCCGGTTTAAGTTAGCCTCTTCTTATCTAGAGATGGGTAATCCTCTTAAAGCACAAGAAATTGTAAAAGGGTGGGAAGGAGAAATTCAGAAACAATTTGAAAAAGATTTCTTGCCTTTTAGTATTAAATTACATGCCCAAAGGGAAGATTGGAGCGAAGTTAAAGAAGAAATTTTACGTTTAGAAGAAAAAACAGGCAAGTTAGAGGAAGAATATTCTTTGCTCTTGGCTTTAGCTTACCATAACTTAGGGGAGGAAGAGGAAGCTAAAGATGTCCTCACCAAGGCAGGTAAAAATCCGGAAGAAATACTGGCAAGCCCAGAGAAAGAAAAAATGCAAGAAATATTAGACCTGATGGAGAGTGGAGATTACTCCTCGGCTATTTCCCATCTTGAGACTATCAGAGGAGAGGAAAATCCTCCGATTAGCACATCAACTATCGACTTTTTAGAGGGAAAATGTTATTATCAGCTGGGAGATTTTTCTTCAGCCTTTGGTTTGCTCTCTCGAGCTTTGACTTCCCCTGAGGAGAGCTTCAAGGAAGAAGCTCTTTTTTATCTTTTTAGTTCTGCTTATCGTCTGGAGAAATGGGACAAAGTGGTAGAAGCCTATTCTCAAATGGAGAATAAAAATGACTCTTCTATTCGCTTTAGAGCGGCTTTAGCTTATTCTTACCTGGGTAATTATGAAGAGAGTCTTTCTCTTTTGAGAAGTTTGCAGGATGACCCTGATTTTTCTTCTTCTTCGGCCTCTCTCATGGTAGAAGAGTTATTCTTGCTTAAAGATTATGGCAGCTGTGGAGAAGAGGGAGAGAAGTTTTTGACTGCTTTTCCTCAGGACTCTCAGAGAGAAAGAGTTCTTTATCTCACTTCTTGGGCTTTTTATTACTCTGGTGAAGTAGGAAAAGCTGAGGGATTTATAACATCTTACCAGGAAGAATTTCCCGAGGGAAAATACGGAGAAGAACTATCTTCTCTTTTAGCTGATATTTATTTATCTCAAGGAAGAATGGACGAGGCGATAACAATTTTACAGGAAATAGAGGGAGGTAGCGACCCTCACCGAAAACTTTATACTTGGTATAGGTTGGGCAACGCTTATTTGGGAAAGGGAGATTTCTCTCGTGCTCTTCCTTATTTTCAAAATTTGTTTCAAGCGGGGGAAAGTGAATATCAAACTGTAGCTGGTTACCAGTGGGGAGTTTGTTTGGAATATTTGGATAAACTGGAAGAGGCTAAGGATGTTTATCAAGCGGTTATTGAGACTGGTAAAGAAGACCAGTGGGTATCTAAAGCTCAAGAACGATGGGATTTATTAAATAGATGAAAAGCGAGGTGGAGGTTCTCTAATTATGCAAATTTTTTCCTTAATAGTTAAAGGTGGATACGTTATGTATCCTATTATTATTTGTTCTATAGTATCTTTAGCTATATTCTTAGAGAGATGGTATGTATTACGCCATTCTCAAGAAAGAGTAGAGAAATACTTACGGTCAATAAAAAAAGCTGTATCTCAAAGAGATTGGGAGTTAGTAGTAGATATCAGTAAAAAGAATCAATCTCCTCCTGCTCGGATAATCCTTTCTGGAGTTCGTAAATATTTTCAAGGTTTAGTCCGAGAAGTCCGAGAAGCTATGGAAGATATAGCTATGCAAGAATTACCAGTTTATGAGAAAAGATTATCCACTCTTTCAGTGATAGCCAGTATTTCTCCTCTTTTGGGATTACTGGGTACAGTTACTGGTATGATTAGAACTTTCAATGTGATATCGGTAGTGGGAGTAGGTAAACCAGCAGAGATGGCGGGAGGGATATCAGAAGCTTTGATTACTACTGCTGCAGGATTGATTGTAGCTATTCCTACGGTTCTTGCTCACCATTACCTTTCCAATTTAGCTGATAAAATCACCAATGAAATTGATAGAGCTTGTACTGAAGTGGTAGAGGCACTGGAAGAAAGTGCCAATTCTCATAACCCTCTACCTTTAGAGGATGAAAATCTGAGAGAAGGAGAAGAAGAGAATGTTCCGATTTCGGTCTCAGAAAAAGAGACGACCTCCTGAAATAAATCTGACTCCTATGATAGATGTGGTTTTACAGTTAGTGATTTTTTTTGTAGTCACTACTACTTTTATCAGTGTGGAAAGTGGAGCACAGGTAAATCTGCCTTCCGCTGACTTTTCCCGGATAGAAGAAGCCAAAACCATAACCGTAACTATAACTGAAAATAACTCTATTTATATAGATGGTGCTCTGGTAGATGAAAAGGAATTAGCTCAGGTAGCAGTCGCAGAACTTCGCCAAAACCCCCAATCTACAGTGATTATCGAAGCAGATAAAAATGTTCTTCACGGGAAAGTAGTAAGGGTGATGGACATTTTGAGGAAGTCAGGGGCAGAGAAGATGGCTATTGCTACTCAACCAACAGAGGGACAATGAAACAGCCTTTTAACGAGAAAAGAATATGGTCTTTTTCTCTTCTTTTCTCGGTAGTAGTTAATTTAGCTTTAATAGCGGTAATATCTATTTATTGGCTTTCTTTTCACTATTTTCCTCCTTTAGAGGAAGAGCCAGTGGTAATAGAGTTAATGGAAATCCCTGCTCCGGAGAAACCAGTGAGCGAAGCTCCGTCTCAAGAGGCAGAAGTAGCAGAACTAAACCCTCTTAAAGAAGTAGAAGATAAAAAAGCAGAAATACCTCCCGAGGTAAAAAGTGAGATTGCTTCAGAAGTACAACAAAAGAAAGAGGAGGTAAAAATTGCTAAACCTCCCGTGGATTTACCTCCAGCAGAAAATATAGTAAAAGAAGCTTCTCCTTCCGGAGCTCAAAATTTTAATCCGGGAGAGGAAATTGATGTTCCAGAAGATATGACCTGGCAGGGGGTAGAAGCAGAATCAACTATTAAAGGAAAATTAGAAGAAGCAGGCAGTTCTACTCGCCTATCTCACTTAGCTCAGGAAGGATTGAATAAAGTAGAAAGCACAGTGGGAGAAACCTTAGCAACGGGAGAGATAGCTCCTCCCACTTCGGGAGTAGAGAAAAAATCTCCTTTTACCAAAAGGCCTATTGCCGTAATTGTGGAAAATGCTCCAGCAGCTCGTCCTCAGTCGGGCTTGAGCAAGGCCGATATAGTGTATGAAATCTTGGCTGAGGGAGGAATTACCCGATTTTTGGCTATTTTCAACTCTGAGCCAGCAGAAGATGTAGGGCCGGTGCGTAGCGCCCGTCCTTATTTTGTGCTTAAAGCTGCAGAAAATGATGCTATTTTTGTTCATAGCGGAGGAAGCGTGGAAGCATTTACCTACTTAGATATGTTAGCGGTAGACCATATTGATGAGATGAAAAATTTTCAGCCTTTCTGGAGAACCAAAGACCGTCGTCCTCCTCATAATCTTTATACTTCTATGGCTTCTCTACGCCAGGAAGCCCAAAGATTGGGTTACAATAAACCCGTTAGAGTAAGTGGGTTCTTGGTTGGTGATTTAGGAAATCCCGGAGGAGATAGTGCTCCAAAGCTAGAAATTAACTATGCTGGCGATTATCAAGTAGGGTTTGTTTATCTTCCTGATAAAAATGTTTACCAGCGCTTTATAAACGGTGCTCCTCACGTAGATGCGGCAGGGGGTCAAGTTATTCAATGTTCTACTATTATTGTTCAAATAGCTGAACACCAGGTAAAAGATGAAGAGGGGAGATTAGAGATAAGATTTGTAGGGGAGGGTTCCGGTTGGGTTTTCCGAGATGGTAAAGTAGTTCCTATACGCTGGAAGAAAAATGACCTTAGAGATAAAACCAAATTTTATTTTGCTGATGGGCAAGAACTAAAAATCAGCCCGGGAAAAGTTTGGATAGAAGTAGTAGACACTCGCACTAAGGTGGTGTTCTAAGTGTATCCTATTATGTTCCACATAGGGAAAATTCCTATTTATTCTTATGGAGTAATGTTAGCAGTGGCCATACTAGTGGGTATTTTTTATGCTCTGCGTCGAGCGCCCCGCTACCAGGTATCTCCTGATGCGGTGGTAGAAGTAAGTGCCTTATGTATTATAGGAGGAGTAGTAGGAGCAAGGCTACTTTATGTTTTAATAAACTGGGAATACTATCGGGAAAATTTAACTCACATTTTTTTGGTGCGAGAAGGAGGACTTACTTTTTATGGAGGGGTAGCAGGAGCTCTCCTTTTAGTTATTCCTTACGTTCATTATAAAAAATATTCTCTTCCTACTTTTTTTGACCTTTTTTCTCCTCCTCTGGCTTTGGGTTATGCTATTGCCCGGTTGGGGTGTTTTCTAAATGGTTGTTGTTATGGTCGAGTATGCCCTTTTTCTTCCTTTCCTTTAGCGGTACAATTTCCTCATCTTTCTGGATTTAGATATCCTACCCAACTCTATTCAGTGGGTTATTCTTTGGTAATTCTTTTGATCCTTTTGCGTTTAGAAAAGAATAAATCTTTTAGTGGTGAACTTTTTCTTGATTATTTATGGCTTTATGGTATTGCTCGTTTTTTAATTGAATATTTAAGAGATGAGCCTTTTGTGGTGGGAGGAATTTTCACCCTGGGGCAGGCAGCCTGTTTGTTAATTATAGCTTCTTCCTTAATCTTGCGAGAAGCCATTAAAAAATATGGAAAGAAATCTTGACGAGTGGGAAGAAGCTTTTTTAAATTATCTCTTCTGGGAAAGAAGAGCGGCAGATAACACCATACTCAGTTATGGTCGAGACATATCATCATTTATGCAATTTTTGAAGGGAAAAGGGGTTAATCGCTTGAAGGAAGTATCTCTTCCTCTGTTAGAAGAATTCATAAATGAGGAGTCAGAAAAAGATTTGGAAACTACTTCTTTGGCTCGAAAGATTTCGGCTTTGCGTTCCTTTTTTTTCTTTCTGGTTCGAGAAAGAGAAGTTCCCGATAATTTAGCTCGACTCTTAGATGCTCCTCGCTTGCAAAGAAATCTTCCTCAGGTTTTGAGCTTAGAAGAAGTAGAAGCTTTGCTTTCAGCTTGTGATACCACCAAACCCCGAGGGTTGAGAGACCGGGCTATCCTTGAACTTCTCTACTCTAGTGGTTTGCGAGTGGGAGAAGTGGTATCTTTAGAATTCTCTCACTTAGATTTAGAAAATCGAATGTTGAGATTATGGGGTAAAGGATTTAAAGAGAGGATGGTTCCTTTTGGAGAAGAAGCCTACCAGGCTATCTCTCTTTACCTCGAAAAAGGAAGAAATGAGATTTTGAAGGGTCGCTCCAGTAATTACGTGTTTATAAGTGGACCTTCCGCTCGCCCCTTGACTCGTCAGAGTGTTTGGAATATGGTAAAGAGGTATGCTCAAAAGGCTAACTTAAATAAGGATGTTACTCCTCACACCTTGAGGCATACTTTTGCCACTCATCTCCTAGAAAATGGTGCTGATTTGCGGGTAGTGCAGGAGTTTCTGGGACACAGTGACATTTCTACTACTCAGATTTATACTCACGTGAGTAGGAAAATTTTGCGGGAAACCTATAATCGGGCTTTCCCTCGAAAATAGAAAAGGGGGCAGATAATATGGACGATATGAAAAGGAAAATTGAAGAAAGTTACCAATTTATTAAAGAAAAAATTGATTTTGTTCCTCAGGTGGGAATTATATTGGGGACGGGCTTAGGAGCTCTAGTAGACGATATAGAAATCGACCGAGTGATACCCTATGAAGAAATACCCCATTTTCCGGTTTCTACTGTAGAAACTCATCGGGGAAATCTGGTTTTGGGACATTTAGAGGGTAAACCAGTAGTAGTGATGCAGGGAAGATTTCACTATTATGAAGGATATGATATGAAACAGATAACCTTCCCGGTGCGAGTAATGAAAAAACTGGGGGCTGAGGTGCTTTTGGTAAGTAATGCCGCGGGAGGAATGAACCGGTATATGAAAAGAGGAGACTTGATGATTATAAGGGACCACATCAATCTTTTAGGAGATAATCCTCTCCGCGGTCCCAATGACCCAGAATTAGGGCCTCGCTTTCCCGATATGTCTAAAGCCTATGACCAAGAACTTGCTGACCTTGCTTTCCAAATTGCTTTAGAGAATGGAATTTATGTGCATCAGGGAGTATATGTGGCTTTAGCTGGTCCAAACTTAGAAACTCCAGCTGAGTATCGTTTTTTAATCACTATTGGGGCTGATGCTGTAGGGATGTCTACTGTTCCTGAAGTAATTGTGGCTCGCCACTCGGGGATGAGAGTTCTGGGGATTTCTTGTATTACTGATTTAGCTATTGATGGGGTGGTAGAAGAAGTAAGCTTTGAATACATAGTAGAGGCGGCCAATAGCGCTGAGCCCAAACTTACTTTGATTACTAAAGAAGTGGTAAAAAGATTGAAACTATAACCTATGGTGCAAGAACTACTGGAAGTAGCACTGTTAGCTGCTTTACCGATAAGTGAGGTTCGGGGAGCACTTCCTTATGGAGTGTTGGTGGGAAAATTACCTTTTTTCTGGGTAGTGGTGGTATCTTTTATTTTTAATCTTTTACCTTTTTTTCTAGTGATGTTTGCCTTGAATTTCTTTTTGAAACTTCTTCTTCGCTGGGAATGGTTCAGTAATTTCTGGTCTAAATATATAACCAGGGCTCAAAATCAATTCAAAAACTATGAAAAATGGGGTAAATGGGGGATAATGCTGTTTGTGGGTATTCCTCTTCCCTTGACCGGGGTATGGACGGGTTCTATAGTTTGCTTTGTTGCTGGCTTATCCTGGAAAGAGTCATTGCCTTTCATTTTGGGAGGTTTAGCTATGGCTACATTTTTGGTCAGTTTAGCAGTATTGGGTGGTAATTATTTATTAACAGGGTAGGTGATATTATGCTAAAAGCTGTAGAGTGGAAAGGTGAAAACTTTCGATTTTTAGACCAGACTCTTTTACCTCAGAAAGAGGTGTATATAGAAACTTCTAACTACCAGGAGGTGGCCGAAGCTATCCGCCGGCTAAAAATCCGGGGGGCCCCTCTTTTAGGAGTAGCTGTGGCATATGGTCTGTGTCTCGGAGCTTTAGAAGGAGAGAAGGATAAACATAAAGATTTCTTTGATTTTTTAAAAGAAGTGGATAGGGTTTTACGTCTGACCCGCCCCACAGCAGTAAATCTCTCCTGGTCTTTAGACCGCTTGAAGGGAATTTGGGAGAAAGGGAAAAAAGAGGGTTGGTCTCCTCGAGAAGTAGTTAATTCTCTAATTGATGAGGCTAGAAAAATAGAAGAGGAAGATTATAAAAATAACGAAAAGATTGCCCGAAATGGCGCTCAATTACTCCAAAATGGAGATAGAGTACTTACTCATTGTAATACTGGTTCTTTAGCTTGTAGCGGTTGGGGGACGGCTTTAGGAGCAATTAGCTGGGCGGTATTGCAGGAAGGGAAAAAAATTCAGGTTTATGCTGATGAAACTCGTCCTCTGTGGCAGGGAGCTCGGCTTACTGCTTTTGAGTTGATGAAAAATTCTATTCCTGTTACTGTAATATGTGATAATATGGCTGGTTATTTTATGTCTCAAGGGTTGGTGGATAAAGTGATAGTGGGAGCAGACCGCGTTACTTTACAAGGTGATGCGGCGAATAAGATTGGCACTTATTCAGTAGCTGTTTTAGCTCATTATCATAAAATACCTTTTTATATGGCTTTCCCTTTATCCAGCGTAGATTTTTCTATAAAAGAGGGTAGAGAAATTCCTATTGAAGAAAGAGACCCGGAAGAAGTAGTGGCTCCTTTAGGGATGAGAATTGCTCCTTTAGGTGTAGGAGCAAAAAATCCGGCTTTTGATGTTACTCCTCATAATTTAATCACTGCGCTGGTTACTGAAAAAGGTATTATTTATCCTCCTTTTGAAGAGACATTACAAAATTGGAAAGTAGAGGTGAGCTAAGATGGATAATATAATAACGATAGAAGATGTTAGAAAACTTTTAGAATTTAAGCCTGGAGAAACTTTAGTCACTTCCTTTTATCTTAATGTGGATCCTCGCCGGATTTCTCCTAGCAAATTTGTTACTTTGACTCGTAACTTGCTCCGGGAAAAACAACAGGTTCTGGAAAAAGAAGGTTGGTCAGAAGAGCTGTTGAATAAGGTGAGGGAAGATTTTAAGCGGATTGAGGACTTTGTGGTTAATCATTTTGAGTTAAAAGGGAGAGTAAGAGGCTTGGTGATAATAGCTGATGCAGCACGTGGTTTTTTTCAAGTTTATAGAGTTGCTCAACCGGTTAAGTCTCAGATAATAGTAGACCCCGATCCTTACATCCGTCCTCTAATAGCGATTCTGGATGAATATCATAGATTAATGCTAGTTTTAGTAGATCAGCGGGAAGCTCGTTTACTCGAAGTGTATATGGGAGAAATATTAGAATATGAAGCTTATTATTCCGATGTTCGAGGAAAGGTAAAAGAGGGAGGATGGTACGGTTTAGAAGAGCGCCGGATTGAGAGGAGCATTAAAAATAAAGTCTTGCGTCATTATCAAAAAGTAGCTGATGCTATTTTGGAACACTTTAGAATGGGACATTTTGAGTATCTTTTTGTAGGTATGAAGGCAGAAGATTATTCTCTTTTCTTTCCTCTTCTTCACAGCTATGTGCAACCCAGAGTGAAAGGAAGAATAGATGTCAGTCCTAAAGATAACGTCAGTACTATAATTGAAACGGCACTACAATCGGAGAGAAAAATAGAGGAAGAGGAAGATAATAAAATTCTAGAGCATCTCGTAGAAACCCTACATAGAGGGGGGCTGGCTACTAAAGGGATAGATAATGTTTTGCGCTCTATACCTCTGGGGGCCTGTCAGGTTCTGGTGGTAGATGATAACTATCATATGCCAGGATATGTTTGTGAAGATTGTGCTTATTTGGCTTTAGAGGGAGGAGTTTGTCCTTTTTGTGGAAAAGAGGCTCTTCCAGTAGAAGACGTGATAGAAGAAGCTATGGAAGAGGTTCTGTTACAAAGAGGAGAAATTAAATATATAACTACCGATAACCCACGATTAGAGGAAATTTCCCGTATTGGAGCTTTCCTGCGATATAAAATTTAAAAAAAGAGAAAAAATCTTACTGCGGAGGTTTCTCCACTGGGAAAGGTAGGAAAATTAACTCCTTCCCAGTGGATGATGGTATAGAACAATTTAGACAATATTCTCTTTCAGGAGGGAGATAATGGAAAGATATAGTTTAGTTTTAGATTGTGGGGCTACCAGTCTTCGAGCCGTAGCCATTAGTGAAAAAGGGGAGATATTATGCCTTTCTTCTTTTCCTAATGCTCCTTCTCCTCAAGAGGGGGATAAAAATTTCCTCATCTGGGATATAGAGGAAATCTGGAAAAAGCTTACTCTGGCTATTCGGCAGGTTATTAGCGAAGTAGGTAACGAGATTTTTGCCGTTACTGTTACTACTTTTGGAGCAGACGGAGCACCTCTTCGTAAAGATGGGACTCTTACCTATCCGGTTATTTCCTGGCAATGCCAGAGGACTGCTCCTCAGGCCAAGGAAATTACCAATTTCCTCAGTCCTCGAGAGATTTTTCGCATTACTGGATACCAGATAATACCTTTCAATACTTTATTCAAACTTCTTTGGTTGCGAGAAAATGCTCCCCGCTCTTTAGATGAAGCCGACACCTTTCTGATGATGCCCGGTATTCTGAATTTTAAACTTTGTGGGGAAATAAGTATGGATTTCACTTCTGCCTCGACTACTATGATGTTAGATATAGAGAAAAGATGCTGGTCTCAAGATTTACTCTTTCTGGCAGGTTTAACCCCTTCTTTTTTTCCTCCTCTTTGCTCTCCTGGTGAGGTTGTTGGGGAAGTTCAAACTAAGGCGAGCGAGGAGACTGGAATTCCTCAAGGCACACCAGTTGTAGCAGCCGGTCATGATACTCAGTTTGCCATAGTAGGTTCTTTGGCTTCTCCAGAGGAACTGGTGTTAAGTTCTGGCACCTGGGAGATTTCTGCCTTGCGTCTTCCTTATTATCGAGACTCTTCTTCTTTTTTTGAGCGGGGAGGTCTAACAGAATTAGATGCCGAAGAGAATTTGTGGAACCCTCAAATGCTTATGATGGCTGGAGGAGTGGTAGAATGGGTGAGGAGGAACTTTTTTTCCGACATCAAAGATGAGAAAAATATTTACGAGGTAATGGTAGAATCTGCCCGTACTATGCCTCCTGGTGCAGGAGGTATAGTGGTAATTCCTGCTTTTATGCCTTCTGGTCCTACTAAGCCTTATGCTACTCAAGGGACTATTTTAGGGTTGGAGTTAACTTCTGAGCGGGGACAAGTTTTTCGTGCTGTTTTGGAAGGTTTATCTTTTCAATTAAAAGAAGCTGTCTTAGCTTTAGAAGAAGCTTTTGGCTATAATCCCAAAAAAGTGCGAGTGGTAGGGGGAGGGTCCAAAAATAAGTTATGGAATCAAATCAGGGCTGATGTATTAAACCTTCCCGTGGTTACTACATCTTGCAAAGAGGCTACTGTTTTGGGAGCCTCTCTTTTTTCTCAGGTGGGAGCGGGGATAGCAAAAAACTTAGAAGAAGCCAAAAGCCGGGTAAGAATAGAAACCACAGTGTGGGAGCCTTCGTCTCAGACGGAGATATACGAGGAGCTTTTTGCCCAATATGCAAAACTTCCTCCTCTTTTAGCTCCTTTTTATCGGGAGAGGAGTTAAATTTAGCTAACACTCTATCTCTTTCTCAAAGCATTGTTACAGGCGATTAAGCCGGGGGTGTGTTTGTGTTCAAATCTGATATGATATGTTTGCTCCATTGTTAGCATCCTTTCTTTACCCCCTTTAGATTCAGCATCTAAAAAGGGTAGTTTATCTTAAGGGTGCTGGCAATGGAGTTTCTATTTCTTGCTGTACTTTTTAACTTCCGCTGGGCTGTATTTCTATTCTACCAAACACATTGAAGGAGTTTGGGATTTCAACTAAGGGGTATAGATGGTCTTTTTCTGATGGTTCTTTTGTAGGAACCAAAAAATTATAGAAACGAGTATCACCGCACTTCCTATTAATGCCCATTTTCCTGGTATTTCCCCTATAGTTAAAAAAACCCAGAGAGGATTAAGGATAGGTTCAATTATCGGGATTAAACTGGCTTCAAGAGCAGTTACCCCTTTTATGGCTATGGAATAAAGAATGTAGGATAAGCCTAGCTGAACCGTTCCTAAAAGAGTGAGATTTACCCACGCTCCTCCAGGAGCGTGGTGCCCAAACACAAAAGGTAGGCCAATTAAAGCAGCAAGAATATTGCCTAAAAGCACTGATTCAATAGGAGATGAATCTTTCTGCATCCTCATAAAGACGGTTAAAAAAGCGAAGGTCCAGCCACTCAAAACGGCGAGTAGGTTTCCGAGAAGACTTCCCCACTGAAGCTGGTCGAAAAAGAAGAGAATCATTCCTCCCAAAACTGCTGTTACTGCCCACCAATCCTCTTTGGTTACTTCTTCGTTTAAAAGCCATTTTCCTAAAAAAGCCACGTAAATTGGAGCACTATATTGAAGAAGGATAGCGTTAGCGGCAGTGGTTAATTTAGTGGCGGTGACGAAAAGGATTACTGTCCCGGCATAAGAAAGAGCTCCACATATCTGGGGCCAGGACCAGTTTATTTTAGGTTTTCCAAGGTATAGTAAAATAACCAAAGAAGCTATAGCGCTTCGTGTTCCGGCTATGGCTAAAGGATGCCAGGTGACTGATTTAATTAATACTCCTCCCAAACTCCAGAGAACTGCAGTAATAAAAAGTAGAAGGACTGATTTTAAATGTTCTTTTTCCTGGCTCATATGGGAATTATACCATCTCGATAATAGTAAGAAAGCCCTGATGACCATTCCAAGCGCAAATACCACTGAAAATTATTCGATATAAGGAGAAACAATAAACCCTTTATAAACCCTTTATCACTCCTGTTTTCCTCATCCTTCCGGGGAGAAGGAAGGTGAGAGTGAGGGTGAATCAACTATAAAGGGGGTGTCACCCCTTTATAATCCCCCGGAAAAGACGAAAAGAAAAAGCAAAAACATGGATTCTCGACTACTAATTTTGGGAATGACAAATGATAGATTCCTGATAAAAAATCTTAGGCATGACAGGAGAAGGGAATGCATCTTTTACCCGTCATTCCTGAACGTTTCTATCAGGAATCTAAATGACAGGAGAGGAAACCCTCCCTTTTCTGTCATCGCGAGGAGCGAAGCGACGCGGCGATCTCGCTTTTCTGAGCCTCAAAAAACTAAAAAGCAAATTAGATAGAGTAAAAAACTTGGGATTGCCACGTAAGCGAAACCACGAACTCGCAATGACACCTTGTCCCGTCACCCCTGAATGGTTCTATCAGGGGTCCACAGTATTGAAAAGATTTGGATGCCTGATAAAAGATTTCAGGCATGACGGAGGAGGATGGATTCTCAACCGAAGATTTCGGGAGCAATGAGAGTGTTTCTTCTCTATTACTCCCTTTGAAAAAGGGGAAAGACAAAAAAGAGAAAACCAGATTGCCACACCATGTTTTTAGCGTTTTGACGAATTTATGGGTCTGAGGTAAAATTTAGAAGTGATTAAGAATTGAAAGGTTTTTTATGAATTTAATCTTCTGCTTGATAGGTTTATCCAGACCACTTTTTAGATAAAGGAGAAAGAGCAGTTTTTAGGAGGTGATAAGGTGAGCGAGAAGACCACTTCCTCTCATTTTCAGGAAGTCATCGAAATGGTGGAAACGCTGTCTCCCGATGACCAAGCTTTGCTGGTTGCAATTATTCACCAGCGATTAATCCAAAATAGACGTGCAGAATTGGCTGTGGAAATTGCTGAAGCACGTGAGGCTTATAAGCGAGGTGAAACTCGGAGCGGCACAGTGGCAGACCTTATGAGGGAACTAACAGAGTGAGAAATCTCATCTGGAGTACCACTTTTGTGCGAGCTTTTAAACGGATAGCTCGCCACCAACCCGGGTTACAAGCAAGAGTTGAGTACACTCTCAGACAATTAGCTGAAGATCCCTTTCATCCTAGCCTTCGTAGCCATAAGTTAAAAGGAGAGTTGTCTCCTGCTTGGGCTTGCACTGTAGATTATGATAATCGTATCATCTTTGACTTTGTGCCCAACCCAAATTCAGGAGAAGATGATATTTTGTTATTAACAATGGGGACTCATGATGAGGTTTATTGAATCTCTATACAGTCCGCAGTGTTATTTTCTTGCACGCATAAGCTGTGAAAGACTCTGTGGCAGTCTTTCTTCTTTTGCCCTTTTCTTTTTCTTGAGGGAAGAACTTGTATTACTCAGTAAAAAATTACTGAGGAAGGGAAAGCATCTTCCTCAGTATAAAAGGGTATCGCCCTTTATAACCCCCTTTGAAAAACAATAAGCATAAAGAACAAAGGACTACTGAGGAAAAAGCGTTCCTCAGTGTATGCCTGATAAAAGTGCTCAGACATGACAGATAAGGAAGATGGTGGAAATCTATGCTTTTACTGAGAGATATTTTTTCCTCAGTAGCATTTTACTTTTCATACTTTTGGTTTTTTGTTTATGCTGTAGTCTGCTTTTTATAGAGGATGATAGAGGGCAATGCTACTTATAGTTCTGTTAAAAGAGACAACAATGAGGAATAATCGCTTATCTAACTACGCTATAATAATAGCAAGTTGTTAAGTTAAAGCCTGAAAATAAGGGTAAAATATATGTTGAGGTGACTGTAAATGACTTATTTAGACAGAATATCTGTAGACCCTGATATTTGTCATGGTATGCCATGTATAGCGGGCACCAGAATTCCTGTCTCAGTGATACTGGATAACCTCTCTGAAGGAGTTAGTCAGGAAGAGATTTTGAAAAGCTATCCTTCTCTTCATCCCGAAGATATTAGTGCTGCATTGGCTTATGCTGCGCTTTTAGCCAGGGAATGCCATATTATTATTGAATAGGGTAGTTAAATGAAGTTTAAAGTTGATGAGAATCTTCCTATAGAAGTTGCTCAATTATTTAAGGATGCAGGATTTGAAGCTGACACTGTTTATGATGAAGGGAGGATGGGAGATTCCGACTCATCAATTTTTAATGTCTGTAGACAGAAGGGGATGATACTTGTAACCTTAGACCTGGGTTTTTCTGACATTCGTAGCTATCCGCCTCATACTCACCCCGGGATTATTATTCTTAAGTTAAAAAGTCAGAGTAAAACTAAAATAGTCCAGAACGTTAAAAAGATCATTTCTGTCATTGGTGAAGAACAAATCCAGGGATGTCTCTGGATAGTAGAGGAGAAAAGAATTAAAATCAGAGGTCTAACAGAATCAAGTGAAAAGAATTGATTGTATTGTTTTCCAGAAGGTCTTGACCCTTATAACCCCCCGGAAAAGACGAAAACATAAAGACAAAAAGAAAAAGCAAAAACATGGATTCCCGACTACTAATTTCGGGAATGACAAATGGGGTAGATGCCTCGCTAAATCTCAGGCATGACGAGAGAGAAGCCCCCTCTGGGTGTTTTTACTGGCTTGTGATGGTCAGAAGCTACTGAAGTTAGTATATCATTCGATAAAGTGGCGATTGCTATTGACACCTTTTGTTGTAACAGGGATAAGTTTTAACTCTCGCCTATTTATACCTCATTCCTGGGATTCTGTACCCCCATTATCCAGTCAACAATGTGCTTCTGAATACGATTCAATCTCTCATGGGATATTTCTCCAATTTCACCCAAGAGGAGTTCAGCCTCTACTACTGCCAGACGTCCAATTCGAATCACGCTTGTCTCTTTGAGGCCGGAGGCTGCAAAGTCATAGTCCTGTCTGGTTATTACTTCATCAAATTTGGGAAGGGCTTGTTCCAGATTGGTCGATACCATGGCTACGAGCCAGTCAGAATAAGGACCGGGGACTTGGGCAATAAGTAGAACCGGCCGAAGTTTGCCTGTTACAAGATTTGCATGGGGAAAGCGAAGTAACGCTACTTTCCCAGGCTTCATTGCCAGCGTACCTTGATGTCAGCTTTGGTGTAGAGCTCCTCTTCCCCCTCCAGCCCTCGTAATGCCTGACGCAAGGAAAACTGATTCCACTCTTTGGTCTCTTCCCGAAGCTCTCTCTGGAGAAGAAAACATACAAAATCATATACTTCTGCTCTGAGATCCTCTGGCAAATTTCGAACGAGTTCTTCCAGCTGATTTTTGGCTTCCATATTTATACCTCCGCTAAAATGATATCACAAGATGGGCCATCATAATACTTATTTTTTTCTCTCTCTTTATTTTTTTCTTCCCCTCACTTTTGAGGTGAGAGGGTGAGAGTGAATTAACTATAAGAGGGCTCCGCCCCCTTATAACCCCCCGGAAAAGACAAAAAGAAAAAGCAAAAATAAAAAGCAAAAATAACTATAAGGGGGTAAACCCCCTCATAACCCCCTTTGAAAAACAATAAGTATAAAGAACAAAGATTACTGAGGGAAAAGCATCCCTCAGTAGATGCCTGATAAAAGATTTCAGGCATGACGGAAAAAACTGTCACCCCTGAATGTTTCTATCACCCCAAGTCCGTCACCCCGGCGACTTTCGAGCCGGGGTCCACAGTATTGAAGAACTCCTGTATGCCTGATAAAAGCGCTCAGGCATGACGAAAGAGGTGTTACCCTTGAACGTTTCTATCACTCCGTTGTCTGTCATTCCTGAATGGTTCTATCGACTATAGGGGGAAACCGATCCCCCTATTACCCCCTTGGAAAAACAAAAAACACAAAGAATAAAGACTACTGAGGAAGGGAAAATATCTTCCTCAGTGGGGTGCTCCCCTTTATAATCCCCCGAAAAACGGACAGCCTACGGCGCTAAAAACCAAAAAATTAAGGACAGAATGAAAAGAAAAAAACTACTGAGGAAGAAAAAACAGACAGTCTATGACGTAAGATAAGAACATAAATAAAAATACAAAAGACTACTGGTGGAAAAAGCATCCACCAGTGGATTCCCGATAAAAGATTTCGGGAATGACAAACTTGAGAAAATCTCACTTTCACTCTCACTTTCACTCTCACTTTCACTATCTTGCCTTTATCTTGCGCTTTGCGTGATCTGCGACCCTCACAACGACCACCTGGGGCTTTCTTTCTTTTTAACTCTCACCACCAGTATTATGTATAAGGATCTCTGGTGTTTTTCTTCTATTGCTATGTGCTGCAAGATATTTTCTTCAATAATTTTTGCGTTTTGCAAAAGAAACTGAATTCCTAATCTTTTATGCAGGTGGTCATATTTTAGAGAGGCCCTCTAAAGTTTTTTGAATTTCTGCCGATAATTATTAGTGAATGAAGATAAAGGGCAAAAGAAGCTGAAGGATTTTTGAGAGAAGTAAAGGAAGCTCTATAAAGTTTCTGGTAAGTGTGCCGATTATTAATAAGGGGAGGTGATGAAAGGGAGAGAAAAAGAATTTCTCCAAGTTATAAGTCGGTAGTAGTAAGTTCTATTTTTGGGTAGGAGTAACAAACTGGCAGGGATGCCAATCTTAAAAAAACCTTATGGAGGAGGTTAGATTAAATGGGACTTCGAATTAATCAAAACATTACGGCGCTCAATGCGCATCGTAATTTAACTCAAACTGATAGTGCTCTTGCCAAATCGCTGGAGCGTCTATCTTCGGGTCTCCGGATTAACCGTGCTGCTGATGATGCTGCAGGGTTAGCTATTTCGGAGAAAATGCGTGGTCAGGTCAATGGTTTAACCCAAGCCTCGCGTAACGCTCAAGATGGTATATCTCTCATTCAAACCGCAGAAGGAGCACTGAACGAAACTCACTCTATTTTGCAGCGTATGAGACAACTTGCCGTGCAGGCAGCAAACGATACCTTAACTCTCGATGACCGCATTGAAATTCAGAGAGAAGTTGACCAGCTCAAAGCAGAAATAAACCGCATCGCTAACACTACCGAATTTAACACTAAAAAACTGCTGGATGGGACAGCTGCAGCTTTAGCTTCCACTGACAAAGCCACCACCCAGGTTTTGGTAAAAGGGCCGGTGAGCTCCTTTGGAAACTATGAGCTCCAGCTCGATGCCACACCCGGGCAGGCGCAAGTTTTGAAAACTGACATTTTCAAAGCTAAAGGTCTGGAAATCGACAGCAAGAGTCTTGTAGTCAACCTTAGTTCAGGTATTATGGATATCACTCTTAACGAGGCAGAAGATTACTACATAGTACCTGCAGGCTCTTACAGTGTAGCTACTGTAGCAAGCGCAGCATCAGTAACTGCAAGCTACGATATAACAACTTACAGTCAGAAAGGCGTTGAGGATCTTGTGGTTGGTGGTGCCTCAACTGCAATTACAGGTGCAAGTACTAGTAGTAGTGGGTATGTCCTTCTTGAGGCTACCGATGTCGATGTCGATACCAAAGAGGTAACTTTCAGCATCAAAGAGTATTATGTCGACGAGACTACGGGCCAAGCAATAGTTGCTGCTACTTCTAATATTGTTTTGGCTGCTGATGCTTCTTCTGACGCCTCATCGAATATAAACGCTGCACTTACCGCTTCTGCATTTAGCAGTTTTACTCTTCAAGATGTGAGCAATTTTGCCAAAGGCGATAAGATTCTCTTTACAATTACAGCTGGAGGTACCGATGTAGATACGCTTGCTATTAAAAAAACCGACGACGGTGTAGGTAGCGGAAAAGAGGTAACCTATGTCTTTACTGCTGGAGACCTTAATAACCAGACTCAAAGCCTCTGGACAGCATATCTTCATGAGGATGACGGTCAATTCTATGTGGGACAGCTCGACTTCCAGGTGGGCACACTCAGCACTGCCACTGATGCGGCAACTTTTAATATCACTCGAAGTGGAGCCTTAGAGCCAGCAGATATCGATGCCACTTTAGCAGAAATTGACCGGTTCACCGATGCCAATGGTAACTCTCTGTTAAAATACCCCCAGACTCTTACCATCTATCAGGGGAATGGCAGTAGCACCACTGTCACTTTCTTTGCTACCGATACTTTACGGGATGTGAGAGACAAACTCAATAATGCCATTGCTGAGGGTCTCGGACAGGCACAATATGTAGGAGACGATACTAATAAATTTGTCCAATATGTTACTACGGAACAAACAAAACCCTGGGAGACAGTAGAGGGCACTTTTGTCATTCGGACCGCAGTTCCGGGAACAGAAGGAAAGCTCTACTTTAGCGGTGACCAGGCATTTGTTAACGCTCTGAGTCTTAATGTAGTTCAAGAAGCCGAAGATAGTAAGTTTGCGGTTACCATCACTAATGCCCATACTGGTGAAGAAGTGACTGAAACGAATATCTCTGGTAATCGCTTAGTGGGCACTTTAGACCCCAATGTAGACATTGTTTTCGATGCTATGAGTGATGTCAAAGTTTCCTTTGACGATGCAACGAAAACCTGGACATTTGAGGCTGATACAGAAGATACCTTTACTACTGTCCACTTGGCAGACTCTTCACTCATTTTCCATATTGGAGCTAATGCCAAGCAGGATATGAACGCCTCCATCGGACGTATCGACACTACTGGCCTCAACCTTGATTCGCTTTTACTCATCGATAACTCCACCGCTAACGATGCCATCGCTCGTTTAGATAAAGCTATTTCCCAGGTTTCTGACCAGCGAGCCGTTCTCGGTGCTTTGCAGAATCGTCTGGAACACACTATTGCTAACGTGGGTGTAGCTCGAGAGAATATAGCAGCAGCTGAGTCTCGAATCCGTGATGTGGATATGGCTGAAGAGATGATGGCTTTCACGAGAAACCAGATTCTCATGCAGGCGGGCGTGGCTATGCTGGCTCAAGCAAACGCTATCCCGCAGATTGTTCTGCAGCTATTAGGTTAAGAGAGGTTATAAGGGAGGGAGATTTCTCCCTCCCTTATACTTTTAAAAAGTGAGGAGCGGGGTGGAAGCTGTGGAGATTAATCCTCTATCGAGAAATGATATAGAACAAATAATTACTTTTTTAGCTAAAGAGGAAAAAGATGGGGTAAAAAGTGAGTTATCTTCTATTTCTTCTTCTCTCTCCCCTGAAAATCAGGAAGAAACCGAGAGGGAAGAGATGGGGAAAGAGGAGCTTTTGTGGTTTACTAAAGCAGTGCAGGATATATTCCGGGGTTTTAACTTAGGGATTACTTTTCGAGTCCATGAGGAAACCGGGCGCATTATTGCCCGGGTGATTGACCGCAAAACCCGAGAAATAATTCGAGAAATCCCTCCGGAAAAGTTTTTAGATATGATTGCTCGCTTGCAAGAGCTGGCAGGAGTTTTTATCAACGAATTAGTGTGAGGTGATATAAATGGCTGGTATAACTATAGATGGTTTAGTATCAGGTTTACAGACCGCTGATCTTATTGCAGAGCTTATGGAGGCAGAGCGAGCACCTATCACCCGGATGGAGAGCACCAAAGAAGAGTATCAAAATAAAATTTCTCTTCTTCAAGACCTCTCTCTTAAGCTCTCTACTTTGAAAATCAGCGCTGACACTCTGAATACTTCTTCTCTTTATGGAGCGCGGGCGGTTACCTCTTCTCAAGAGAATGTTCTTACCGCTTCAGCGCAAAGTGGGGCTCCCACAGGACGCTACACCATTCAAGTAGAGCAAATTGCTCTGGCTCATCAGCTGGCAAGTGGAGTTACTTCAGACCCATCTGCCCGGGTTTTTGGCATTGGCACCATTACTTTGCAGGTAGGCTCAGGTTCTCCGGTTACTATTAACATTACTTCGGATAACAATTCTCTCAATGGTATTCGCGATGCTATAAATAACGCTGGTCTTCCAATCACTGCCTCGATAGTGGGAAGTGGGAGCGAGTATCGTTTGGTTATTTTGAGTAATGCTACCGGAACGGAAGGACAAATCACTCTGAACGTCAACCTTCAGGAAGAGGAAGAGGGAGAGGAGGTAGAGACACTCTCTTTTTCTGACATTCAACCTCCTCAAAATGCTAAGCTCCTTTTGGGAGTGGCAACCGATACTTCCACCCCCTTGAGTTTTGAGTTTTCTTCTAACACAGTAACTGGACTTCTTCCGGGGGTGACGCTTAACCTTCTTTCTTCCAGCTCGAGCTCAGTTACGGTAGAAGTGAAAGAAGATACCAGCCTGTTACAGGAACAGATTGAGAAGTTTGTGGAGAACTATAATGATGTAATTAATACCATAGATAATCTCACCTTTTATGACCCCGATAGTGGCGAGAAAGGTGCTTTCTTAGGAGATGTGAATCTTAGCATTATCCAGATGCAGCTGGAACGAGCAGTAACCTCGGTAGTGAGCAGCGCTCCAGAAGAAGTGAACAGTTTGAGCATGCTCGGCGTGAAACTTACCAAAACCGGGCTGTTACAAATTGAAGACCGAGAGGCGCTATCTGAAAAACTTTCTACTAACTCCGCAGGTATCAAAGAGCTATTTACTGAAGGTGTAGCCAAAAACCTCTCCCAAACTATCCAGGGTATGACGGTATACGGTAGCGGGACTCTGTGGGTAAAGCAAGATATGTATCAGCGGATGATTCAGGATATTGATAAGCGCATTGCTTCTTTGGAAGAAATTATGGACTTAAAAGAAGAACGTCTCTGGCGGCAATATACCAATCTGGAAACCTATCTTTCTAATATGCAGTCCCAAAGTAACTGGCTTGCCGGGCAGATTGCTGCTCTTACCAAACAAAGTTCTTCCGGGAGTTGATAAAGATGAATGCCTATATGAATGTAGTTCGATCTTATAAGCGAAATGATATTGATACCAGTTCTCCTCTCCGATTGGTTGTGCTTCTCTATGATGGAGCGATTCGTTTCTTCCAGTTAAGTGAGAAAGCTTATAGTGAAGGAGATGCAAATAAAGCCCGGATGTATATTTTACGAGCAGAAAAAATTATTCTCGAACTTCTTGGTTCGCTCAATTTTGAAGCGGGAGGAGAAATTGCCGAAAATCTTGCTGACCTTTATCGTTTTATAATCGGACATTGCGCAGAGATAAACGAGACTAATTACCAGGAAATTATCGGAGCAAATTGCAAGATTCTTACCGGCTTAAGGGAGGCGTGGAGTCAACTTGAACGAGAACCAAACCCTGAATGACCCCGGGGAGGAAAAAATTTTCCTTCTGGAGCGCATTTTAGAAATTACCAAAAAAATGCATGAGCTTATTCATCAAGGACTCAGCGACGATGTTTTTATTCTTCTGGAAGAGCGAGGAAAGCTTATGGCTCAGGTGGAAGCCTGTGACCAGCAAATTGACCTCGCTTCGCTGGCAGTTGAAAAGCAAGAGCGGATGCTTAGTCTCCTTCGGGATATTAATCTACTGAATGAAGAAGTCAGCACGCTTCTTTTTACCCATATTGCCGAGGAACAAGAAACACTGGCGCGTATGCGCAGGGAACATTCTTTCTGGCATAGTGTTAAAGATGGATTACCTCCTTCTTCTCCAGGAATTGACATTCGGAGCTAAGTGACTTTTGGCAATAAATCATGGCGGGGAAGCCTCTTCTTGGCATAGTATTTTATCGTGAAGGTAAAGAGGTGAATTAGGTGCCTATTCGGATAGTGGAAGAAAGACACGAAGACGGAGAAAACTTTGAGGCGCTCATCCAGAGAGCAAGGCAGGCTTTCTTGAGGGGAGACATAAAAGAAGCAAAAGAGCTCTTTCGGGAAGCATCGCTAATAGATGCAGAACATCCTGAAGTATGTCACGGGTTTGGAGCTATAGCCCTCCGGGAGGGTCGCTACAAAGACGCCATAGCTTTTTTGCGCCGGGCAGTGGAGAAGAATCCCAATTTTCCTGAAGCCTGGAATAACTTGGGATTTGCTTACTTTAAAAAAGGGAGATATACTGACGCTCAAAAAGCTTTTGAGCGAGCAGTAGAGCTCGACCCCGAAGAGAGGGAATATCAGAATAACCTCCGAAATCTTTTGTCCCGGAATAAGCCTCGGAGCGGAGGAAACTCTAAAAAACTTTCCCTTTCTCTGTGTATGATTGTCCGTGATGAAGCAGAGAACCTCAAAAAATATCTGTCTCGTTTTTGCGACCTCTTCGATGATGTGGTAGTGGTAGATACGGGCTCAGTTGATGACACTCTCGAGGTTGCTTCTTCTCTCGGAGCCCGAGTTTTCCATATACTATGGGAGAACGACTTCTCTCGAGCCCGGAATGAGAGTTTAAAGAGAGCCAAAGGAGACTGGATTTTGGTTTTAGATGCCGATGAGGCGGTAGATAAAGAAGGCATAAAAAGGTTGCGAGAAGTGGCGGCTAAAACTCCTGCTCTGGGTTTGCAGCTTCCTATTTATAACTATAACGCCGAAGATAAAGTAGGGGTGGTCAACTTTGCTCTGCGCTTTTTCCGAAAGAATCCGGCTATTCGTTTTAAAGGGAGAGTTCACGAAACAGTGGAGGAGGCTATTGTAGCTTTAGGAGGCGCTATCGGACGTGCTGATATACCTATTCACCACTTCGGATATACCAGCCCTGAAGAGGTGCGCCGCAAAAATCTGGAGCGCAATTTTCCCATTATCGAAGAAATTTTCCAGGAAGACCCAAATAACCTTCAAGCAGCGCTATATTATGCCAAGACCAAACTTATAGTTCTGGGAGAGAGAGAAGAAGCCAAAAAAGCTCTGTTACACATTGTGGGGCGGCCAGAGTGGCGAGGTAAACCGGCATATATTGAGGCGCTTTTCCACCTGGGGCAGTTATTTTTTATGGAAGGGAATCTCAAAATTGCTGAACGTATCTGGGAGAGGGTGCACCGCTACGACCCCTATTTACCCGATGCTCTCTTTGCTCTGGGAAACCTGGCTTTTGAGCGGGAAGATTACTGCAAGGCCCTCCATCTCTGGGAGGAGATTCTACAACTTGAGGTGGGAAAATCAAAAACTAACCTGGTAAAATTTGCTTTTACTGATGAGGTGCTCTATGAACGCTTGTTGCGCTCTGCTATTTTCACTGAAGAGTGGGAAAAAGCAATACAATATGGAGAAAAAATGCGCAAGTTCAAGCCAGATGATGCTAACGTGCTTCATAATTTGGCTCTTGCTTATTTTCAGGGAGGTCACTATGAAGATGCTGAAATTCTCTGGAGGGAAACTCTATCTCGAGACCCCCAGCATCCCGAAGCTCGCTCACTTCTTTTTTATCTCTACACCGTAACCGGGCGTCCTGAAGAAGCACGAAGTGTGTTAGAAGAAGTAGAGAGAGTGTTTTAAGACTGCTAAATTAAAAAGAAGAAATATCCTCATTTTGTGAAAAAACTTCCATAGCTTTCATGTTGTCATCCCCTTTCGTCACCCCCTTCCGGAGTGAGAGTGAAAGTGAGGGTGAGAGTGAATCAACTATAAAAGGGTCTTTTTCCCTTTATAGTCATTATAATGGATTTTGCGGTTAACTATATAAATTTGCAACCACTTAAGGATGGAAGGTCGAAACTATATCAGGTTAAGCAGGTGAGGAATTTATTTTTAAAGTATAAATTTCATTTAGAGGAGAGGTAAGTATGGAAGATTACATAAAATACGAGATGATTATCTACTGGAGTAAAGAAGATGATGCTTTTATCGTAGAAGTTCCTGAATTGCCGGGCTGTATGGCTGATGGCAAAACATATGAAGAAGCTATAAAAAATGCTCTTGTTGTAATCAGAGAATGGATAGAAACCGCAAAGGAGCTGGGGAGAGAAATCCCCGAACCTAAAGGAAGACTGCTTTACGCATAACGTATCTTTGACCTTTTCTCCTCTTTTGACTCGTTGATTCTTTCCTTGCCCTCCGGGGAGAGGGAAGGTGAAAGTGAGGGTGAAATTTCCTCAAATTCGTAATTCCGGAATGTTCACTCTCTCCACCGCCCTGGAATGTCTCTACCACCTTTGTCGTCACTCCTGAGTGACTCTCCCTTCCGTCACTCCTGAATGTATTTATCAGGAGTCCAGATGTTTTTAAAGCTTTTGGATGCTGATAGAAGATTTCAGGCATGACGGAGGAACTATAAAGGAGGTCTTTTCCCCCTTGTAGTTCCCGGAAAAGACGAAAGAGAGAGGCTGGAAACAACACGGAGGAAAAAAGACCTCTGTGTGTAATCCCTGAGTGTCTCTAACCCCAAAAAAAAACAGACCGTCTGCAGTGCAAGATGGAAAACTGTGAGAGGTAAAGAATGAGCTATTCAACAGGTAAAATACGAACGCGGATGGCAATATCCTCAATCGTTATAGCACAACCCTCTTCGAGTACTTTTTCAAACTGAGGTAATATTTCCAGTAGTCGTCGAGTGATTGTCTCTGGATCCGATACCGAGAGACGCATGGTAATCAGGCTGGGACGATTGTAACCACCCAATGCTAACAAAGCTGAGAAATCCAGGTCTTGCGTGATTATAACTCTACCTTCCTGACGAGCAAATTTCAAAATTTCTTGATCTGATGCATCCACTGGCAAAAATTGTGAAATCCGAACTATATCCCATCCCTGTTGTCCTAAAACCTCCACGGTCTTTGGTGAAATATTCATATCGGCCAGGAGGTGAATCACTGTCATAATACCTATTCAACGGATACCAGGTTGATCTGATCTGAAACCACCCAGGCTGCATATTTGATGGCCTGCTGGACATCTTCTGCCTCCAGCTCTGGATAGGCTTCCAGCACCTCTTGAATAGACTTACCAGCAGCCAGCATCTTAAGGATCACGCTCACTGTAATCCGCGTCCCCCGAACCGTAGGTTGGCCCAGGCAAACATCAGGATTGATAGTAATCCGGTCTAGTTTCTCCATCTTCCTTTCCCCCTTAATTTTTTATTGTTGTTTCTCTGTGAGTTTAACTCCTCAACTGTTTTTAAGTTTTATCTTACCCTCAGCACATCCTCTGGTTTTCTTCAGTATTTTATTCCCCAAACCTCTAAAGCGAAGTTTTCCCTCTAAATCCTAAAGCTATATTTCATCAACACGCTCCTTGAGCCAAATTATACCATAGCAACTTGCGCCACAGATTATCTACGGTACAGGCAAAATGATGAATTATAGAAAAACTATAATATCCCGCAAAGGGCAGCCTACGGCGTAGGCGAAAAGAACAATAAGGGGGTAAACCCCCCTTATAATCCCCAAAAAGCAAAGGAAAAAGACAAAGCAAAAGACAAAAACTTAAAAAATAAACAAACAGTACTAGTGGAGCTTTTCATTAAGCCTTAAAAATTAAAAAGCCAAGTTAGAGATTCACCCTCTTATAACCTCACCATGTCCCACAATTTTTCTCTGGACACTATTATAGTTAACCGCGAAAGACAATTTGTGGCGCCCCCATTTTGTCATCGCGAGGAGCGGGACAGCCTACGGCGTAAGATAAAAGCAAAAGAGATAGAGAAAACTAAACCCAATTCCGCTGGGGAAATACGCCCCAGCGACGTGGCGATCTCTCTTTTGAATCTTTGGCAAATACTAAAAAGCAAATTAGATAGAGTAAAAAACTTGGGATTGCCACGTAAGCGAAACCACGAACTCGCAGTAACTGTGATAAATGTCAAGAGACAGGTAACAAAATTTCCACCTCCGG
>ENA-UPSB01000625-UPSB01000625.1-bioreactor-metagenome-genome-assembly--contig:-NODE-625-length-54895-cov-946.305470_pt1 | contig 54895 bp, 43 predicted proteins | sample MGYA00238182_ERZ773286 | MGnify/ENA primary metagenome ERZ773286 (study PRJEB29026, sample SAMN07631240) | bioreactor metagenome | isolation source: Switchgrass digestor | place: USA: Dartmouth...
CGGCTTCCGTGGAATTTACTTTTGCAAAGCGGAAATTACCTTTTCAATTGACAAACAGTTATCGAGCAAAAAAGTATTGACATCGCAGTATTATATGGCATAAAATAGAAGTGAGCAAGCGGTTGCACAACTACATCCGGTGTGCTGCCGACCCGGACTGGTGAAGCTGATGAGGTGCAGCACACAGAAAGGGCAGGTACGATGGGAGTTACGATAAACGATATAGCGAAGGCGGCAAACGTTTCGCCTTCCACAGTTTCAAGGACTATCGCAAACAACCCGAGGATAAGCAAGGCTACCCGTGAGCGCATTTTAAAGATAATGCAGGAGATGAATTATCATCCCAATATAATCGCACGCTCGCTCGCGAACAAATCCACCAGGATCATAGGCGTTATCGTGACCGGATCCACGGAAAAAGCATTCCAGCACCCTTTCTTCCCTGAAATACTCAGCGGCATAGCATCCGGCGCATACAAGAACAAATACAAGATACTGATCTCAAGCGTCAACAGCGCGCAGGAAGAGAAAAAAGCAGTCATAGATTTTGCGAAAAGCGGCATAACTTCAGGTATCATCCTGCTTGCTTCGCGTGTCAGGAACCGTTCGGTCAACGAACTCAAACAGATGGATTTCCCGTTCGTGGTCGTGGGAAGGCCTGAAAACGAGCGTGAGGTCAACTGGGTCGACAACGACAATGTACATATAGGTTACTGCCTGGCAAACCATCTGGTCGAAATGGGACACAAGGATATAGCGTTTATCGGAGCTTCACCGGAATTCATGGTGACATCCGACCGGCTCAAGGGATATAAGAAAGCATTGGCTGAACATGGCATCCCTGTCAGGGAAGAGCTGATCGTCAAGGGAAAATTCGTGGACGATACCGGCTACGGACTTGCCAGGGAACTCATGGACCGGGGAGTCAGGCCTACGGGGATCATCGCATGCGACGACCTCCTCGCGTTCGGGGCGATCAATTACCTGAACGAGATCGGCTGTAAAGTGCCCGAAGATATCGCAGTGGCCGGCGTGAATAATGTCCCGCTTGATGAATACTTCAATCCGCCGCTGACATCGGTCGACGTAAATGCATTCAGCCTGGGCGCGAAAGCGTTTGATCTGCTTCTGGCCAGCATGACCAGCGAGCACAAGAGTATAGACAGGGCGATCGTGCCTGCCAGGCTGATCGTAAGAAAGTCTACTTCATGGAGTACAGGAAAATCCGCGTTGTGACAATGTGCGATTTTTTATGACCAAGTGTGCAAGCGTATGCATAAATACAGATAGATCAGCCAGGAACTTCTCGGCCTTGGCTCCGCAAAACCTCGCAAAACCCGATACCAAAGCTGGCTGCAATACTTTTGGATCCACTTCTTAGGCCGCATCCAATGGCAATCATCCATGACCTTAACCGCCGCAAAAGATGACCAAAAAGGTGAACTGCCTTTCTATACACGCCCTCGTGTCTGAAGAGGTCATTATTGTTAAAAGGAGGTTTAAGCATGAGCAGAAGTATCACTTACAAAAGAATTCTGCCTTTGATTGTGGCTGTGATTATGATGATCTCCGCATTTGCAGGATGCGGATCTGAAAATGCAGGCGATCAGGATGTTCCGACCCGGGACCTGCCGGCGGCAGGAGACTCGGCTGCGTCGGATACAGGTGCGAAAACGCCGTCCGGCGGCACACCTGAAGACGGCCTGCAGCCCGAACCGGGCGCAGTCCTCAAGATCTGGGACTCGGAAGGTCCGGAAGGCGACTGGCTCAAGGAAGTGACAAAAGAGTTCACGGAGAAATATGGCGTGGAAGTTACATATGAGCCGGTCGGCCACACGGATTCGCCGGCGAAAATGAAAACTGACGGACCTGCAGGACTCGGCGCCGACGTATTTTCAGCGCCGCATGACCACCTTGGCGGGCTCGTCGCAGCAGGCCTCGTCTATCCCAATGATGTCGAAGACCCGTCCGAATACCTGGACGCGGCTGTACAGGGTACTTCCTATGACGGCGTGTGGTACGGCTTCCCTGTGGCAATCGAGACATACGCGCTGTTCTACAACAAGGACCTGGTCCCTGAACCGCCGAAAACATTCGATGAACTGATAGAGTTCGCAAAAGGCTTCAATGACATCAAGAACAACAAGTTCGGTTTCATGATGGAGGTCGGAAACTTCTACTATGCTTACGCTTTCATGAGCGGATACGGCGGATACGTTTTCGGAAACAACGGAACGGACAGCAGCGACATCGGCCTCAACAACGCGGGAGCCGTAGAAGCTTTCAAATTCCACCAGAGGCTTAAAGAAATACTCCCGCTCAACACGGCAGATATCAATTATGATATCAAGGCAGGACTTTTCAACGAGGGAAAACTGGCGCTGAATATAGACGGGCCATGGGCTATCCAGGGACATAAGGACGCAGGCGTCAATTTCGGCATAGCTCCGCTTCCGCTGCTGCCCAATGGCAAGCATCCGCAGTCGTTCTCAGGGATACGCGCCTTCTACGTAAATTCATATACCAAGTATCCGAATGCCGCCAAGCTCCTTGCAAAGTTCCTTACGTCCAGGGAACTCCTGGCCGACAGGTTCACCAAGACGAGCCAGATACCTCCCCGCAAGGATCTGCTTGACGATGCGGCAATAAGGAATGACCCGTTCTCGGCAGCTATACTTGAACAGGCGCAGTATGCCCAGGCCATGCCGAACATACCCGAGATGAGTTCGGTATGGACCCCGATGGCTACGGCCCTGGAAGAGAACTGGAACAAAGGCGGCGATCCGCAGCCTATACTGGACAACGCCGTCAAATCCATCAAAGATGCCCTGGCAACACAGGGATAAAGACAAATGACGGTAAATATGGACAGCGGTATCCCCCGCTGTCCATATTAACAGCCGGTCACCGGCACTGCCGGGCGGGATCAGGCAGGCCGCCCGGCGGGAGATCCGTCAGGCGTCATGCCACGGAGGACTTATCCGGCACATTGGCAGCTCAATACTGCCGCAGCATTCAGAAAGGTGTTGATGCACATGGGCAGACACTCCAGGAGAGCAGGTTTGCTTTCAGTGCTTTTCATGGGAGCCGGCCAGCTGTATAACGGCCAGATAGTCAAAGGCATCATCTTTATGCTGGCAGAAGTGTTCTACATCATCCATCTCATACCCTATACCGTAAAGAGCGTCAGAGGCCTTATCACGCTGGGGGATACGCCGCAGAAAATGGTCGGCGGCAGGATTATCCAGGGCGACCACTCGATATTCCTGATGGTGTTCGGGATAATCTCCATCATGGTATTCTTCATATTCGCCGCAATTTACATCATAAATGTAAAAGATGCGGTCAATGTCGGCAGACGCAGGGATAAAGGATATGATGCCGCGGCTTTCATGGATTCGGTGAGAAACCTGTCCGAAAAAGGTTTCCCATATTTGCTGCTGACGCCGGCCACCGTATTTATACTGTTCCTCACGGTCGTTCCATTGATTTTCGGCGTAATGATAGCTTTCACTAATTACTCGAGCCCGAACCATCTTCCGCCAAGATCGCTGGTGGACTGGGTCGGGTTCAGGAACTTCATCAATCTCTTCAAGATATCATCGCTGGGAAAGACATTCACAGGAGTGGCGGTCTGGACTTTGGCGTGGGCGGTACTGGCAACGCTGACCACTTTCCTGGCAGGACTGATATTTGCGGTCATAATCAATTCAAACGGGGTCAGGCTCAAGAAGTTCTGGCGGTCGATATTCATATTGCCGTGGGCAATGCCTGGATTTATTTCAATACTTATTATGAGAAACATGTTCAACGCGCAGTTCGGGCCGATCAACAAATATCTCGGGGCGATAGGCATACCGCCTGTACCGTGGCTCGCCGATCCGATGTGGGCACGGGCCACATGCCTGCTCGTCAATCTATGGCTGGGCTTCCCGTACTACATGGCCATGATGTCGGGAGTACTCACAGGCATACCCCAGGACCTCTATGAAGCGGCGTCCATCGAAGGAGCCGGAGCAGTACAGAAGTTCAGGCATATAACGCTGCCCATGGTGCTGTTCGCCACCGCTCCCCTCGTTATAAACGGTTTTGCATACAATTTCAACAATTTTACGCTGATATACATGCTTACGAACGGAAATCCGACAAATAACGAATATTTCTACGCCGGACACACGGATATACTGCTTTCGTGGCTATACAAGCTCACGCTTGAACAGAGCCAGTACCATATGGCGGCCGTGGTCTCGATCATCGTATTTGTGTTCATTGCAAGCATATCCACGATCAACTATTTGAATACGAAATCTTTCAGAGAGGAGGATATGGTACAATGAAAGCTCCTGACGCCATCAACATTTCATCTGCCGCTGCCGTCGGGACAGATGCCTGTACAGGCGGCAAAGCATCTGCCTGTATTATCGTCCAGGCTAATGCCGGAGCCAATGACCGGATAATCACGGAGCATCCCGGCACGATCGCAGCCAGGACCGGGGAACAGCCTGATATACCCGGCTCACAGCCGCTTCCGGCTTATAAAAAAAGAAAGGCCAATATCAGGGGCATGATCGTCAGGTTTTTCATATATATCCTCCTGGCAGCAACGGCCATAAGCTGCGTTTACCCGATAATATGGATAATATTTTCGTCACTGACACCGGGCAACTCGCTGTTTTCAACGAAGCTCATCCCTGACCGGCTGACGCTCGAGCATTATAAAGAACTGTTTATAGAGAAAGATTTCGGGCTCTGGTACATGAACACCCTGAAAATCGCTGTCCTCACGATGCTGTTTTCCTTGGTGCTTGTGATCATCACAGCCTATGCCCTGTCCCAGTTCAGGTTCAGGGGAAGGCGTTTTTACCTTGTCACGATGCTTGTATTGCAGGCATTTCCGAGCTTTATGACAATGATCGCGGTGTATTTGCTGCTCCTGCAGCTTAACCTGCTTGACAGCCATTTGGGGCTGGTCCTCGTATATGCAGGCGGAGCCATACCGGGAGGTGCCCTGCTGGTCAAGGGATATTTCGACGGCATTCCGCGGTCGATACCGGAAGCCGCCAAGATCGACGGTGCATCAAGCAGCAAGATATTCGCAAGGATCATGATGCCGATGTCGATCCCCATCCTGGCATTCGTCGCACTGTCCAACTTTATTGCCCCATGGATGGACTTCATACTCGCGCGGCTCGTTTTAAGATCGGCGTCCAAGAAAACCCTTGCGATCGGGCTGTACGAAATGGTCGCTGAAAAGACGAGCACGGAATTCGCGATGTTTGCCGCAGGCGCAGTAATGGTGGCAGTACCGATCACGATACTGTTCGTGGTGCTGCAGAGGTTCATGATACACGGGCTGTCGGAGGGCGCGTCGAAGTTATGACGGATTTGCGGATCCCAGGAGGTCGAGGATGAATTACGAAGCCATATATCATTCAACTGATTCGTCGTATTGCCATGCTCTTGATAAAAACACCGTTGTAATAAGGCTGCGTGCGAAAAGAGGGGACCTGGAGCAATGTATCGTATGCTACGGGGACAGGGTCTGCCCGGAGGAAATGGTGCGGGTCGAATCCGCAAAGATGAGGCTTGCCGCATCGGACAGGTTTTTTGATTACTTTGAGGCGGTGCTGCATGTCCGGATAACCCGCCTGTGCTATTATTTCATACTGTCGGACGGCAGGACGTCGGTATATTACTACGGATACGATTTCCATGACAGGCTTGGCAGCAACAGGAACCAGTATTTCCAGCTTCCTTATATAAGGGAGGAAGATATCGCGGACGTTCCCGAATGGGCAAAAAGGGCTGTCATATACCAAATATTCCCCGACAGTTTCGCATCGGCAGAAAGGTCCCTGACAGGGACCGGCCGTGAAATACAAATCGAGGGAGATCCCGCCGTCCGCAGCAAAAGCAGGCTGGGAGGGACCCTGGGAGGCATCGTCGACAACATCGGGTACCTGGAAGACCTGGGCATAAACTGTATTTACCTTACACCCATATTCACTGCCGGCGAATACCACAAGTATGATACCATCGATTACTTTTCGGTGGATCCCTGCCTTGGCGATATGAAGACACTGAAGGAACTGGTGGCGCGCTGCCACTCCTCGGGGATCAGGGTCATACTCGACGGGGTTTTCAACCACTGCGGCGCAGGCTTTTTCGCGTTCCGGGACGTCCTGGAAAAAGGAGAGGCTTCAAAATACAAGGACTGGTTCTTTATCAAAAGCTTCCCCGTCAATTTCGATGAACCCAACTATGAGTGTTTCGCATATGTGAGGAACATGCCCAAGCTGAACACCGGCAACAGCGAAGTCGTCGAATACCTCACCAACGTCGGTGTTTACTGGATAAAGGAGGCCGATATCGACGGATGGCGTCTCGATGTCGCCAATGAAGTGGACCACGGTTTCTGGAGGCATTTCAGGAAGGCCGTGAGGGCCGTGAAGCCTGATGCGTTCCTGGTGGGAGAGGTCTGGTATGACGCTCCTGAATGGCTTTCAGGCGACCAGTTCGATTCCCTGATGAATTACAGTTTCCTGTACACCTGCACCGATTTCTTCGCCAAGCGCGTAATAAACGTAAAGCAGTTCAGCGACAGGATAGGTTATCTCCTGATGAGGTATAGGAAGAACGTCCAATATGCGCAGATGAACCTTCTCGACAGCCACGACGTCCCAAGGTTCCTTTCACAGGCCGGCGGCGATGTGAGGAGGCTCAAGCTGGCCGTACTTTTCATGATGACACATGTGGGCGCGCCGTGCATATTCTACGGTGACGAAAAGGGCCTGGACGGGATGGCCGAAATCGAATACAGGAAGCCCATGCAGTGGGATGATACGGAGTATTCGAAGGACATACGTAATTATTACAAAAAACTGATCTCGATACGGAAAGACAATATGGACCTGATGCTGGGCGACTATGTCGCCAGGGATGCGGACATCGGAAAAAATATCCTGGTGTTCACGAGGGAGGCAGATGGAAGGAGACTTTACGTGATCATCAACAATGGCGAGTCTCCGGCCGAGTATGAGCTCAACTTCGTGGAAAGCGCCGGAACGATGACAGCAGTCGACCTGATCACGGGAGAAACTTTCGTGGCAAGGGATTCTAAGGTTAAGTTGACGCTTGACGCATTGAGCGGAATGGTCATCAAAATCACCAGTCATCAATAAGGATCGCCGGACATGACCCGGAGGAGATGGATATGTACCGCAGGATTTCGAACATGGCTCTTGCCGCGGCAGCAGCTATGCTTACATGGTGCCTGGTTTTTTTGCTCGCAGCCTGCGGCAATTCGGAAACAGACGATAAATACGGCAAATATGGCGTTTATTACGAGATATTCGTAAGATCCTTTGCCGATTCCGACGGAGACGGGATCGGTGACATCAGGGGACTCACATCGATGCTTGATTACCTGAACGACGGCAACGACGATACCGACACGGATCTCGGCATAAACGGCATTTACCTCATGCCGGTCAATGTGTCGCCAAGCTATCATAAGTACGATGTGACCGATTATTACGACATTGACCCCGAATACGGAACGCTGGAGGATTTTGAGCATTTCCTCGATGAAGCGCACAAAAGGGGCATCAGGGTCATCATGGATCTCGTGGTGAACCATACCGGCAGGGACCATCCGTGGTTCAGGGAATCCTCATCCTCTGCGGAAAGCAGATACAGGGATTACTACAACTGGGCGGACGAGGCGTCGGAAGGCTGCGATATCAATGCGGTCCTGCCGTCGGGAAGCAGGCTGTGGCACAGAAGCAACGGCAGCTTCTATTACGGCTATTTCTGGGACGGGATGCCAGACCTGAACTATGACGATCCCCGCGTGAGAAAGGAAATCAAGGATATCGCGCGGTTCTGGCTGAAAAAAGGAGTCGACGGTTTCAGGCTCGATGCTGCGATGCATATATACGGGGTTTATGAAAAACCAGCCGGGACCGACCTGCCGGCCAAAAACATCGAATGGTGGCAGGAATTCCGGAACTCGGCCGAGGAAGTGAAAAGGGACGTATACCTGGTCGGAGAAGTCTGGGATAAGGCATATGCTGCCGCGCCATATTACAAGGGCTTTGACAGCCTGTTCAATTTCGACCTTGGAGAAGGCATCATAACAACGCTCCATACCGGATCGGCAAATGCGGTGAGCAGCAAGGGCTTCGCCTGGTGGCTGCTGGACAGGTATGAGACATACGGCAGCGTAAGGCAGGATTTCATTGACGCGCCGTTTTTGACCAACCACGACCAGGACCGCATAATGACCAGGTTAAGGGGCGATGTTGAAAAGGCGAAGCTGGCAGCCGCAATTTACCTGACTCTTCCGGGGAACCCGTTCATTTATTATGGCGAGGAGATCGGGATGACCGGGTCAAAGCCCGATGAAATGATACGCGTGCCATTCAAATGGTACGAAGAACATAAGCTGCCACAGTGTTCGTGGCAGTCGGCGCTCAACAATGCAGCTACGGTGCCGGTGGAGATACAGCAGAATGATCCGGATTCCCTGCTCAGTCATTATAAAAAGCTGATCCGTGTGAGACAGTCGAGCGAGGCGCTGATGCTGGGCGGCTTCGAGCCGGTGCAATCGGGGAACAGGGCCGTTATTGCATATGAAAGAAGCTGGTCCGACGGGAACGGAAAGGACAATGCCATCGTATTGTACAATGTCAGCAGTGATCATCAGCAGGTACAACTGGACATAAAGCATTTTTCCGCGGATGTAATATTCGACAGCGGCAAAACGGATCTGAAAGCCGGAAACGGAACAGAGGCAGACAGGCTCGTCATCGTAATGTCCCCGATGTCGACAGTGATACTGGATGTTGATAAATGACAACTACACGGATAAAGATCGGTATTATGCAATGCACTTGGGCGGACAGGCCGAAATTACCGTCGATCATTATATATCCAGGGGGATCAAATGAATACGGCAAGTACTGGCAGTGTAAATAAAATATCATCTGGGATCAAAAGTCTGACTGAAGTATTGGCGATACTCAAAGCCGGTATCGGAACTATGCCGGAAAAATACTTCATACCTGAGGCATGGAATACATGGGGGTATGAAAGGTTTTCCCGCGTTCCGGAAAGGAACGGGGAGATCATGGTCGATCCGTATGATTTTTATGCGGACTGCATCGTAAACGGGATATTGGCTTTCGCGGCAGATAAGGCAAATCGCCGGTGCAGCGGTCATGAAAGCAGCCACACGCAGCAAACAGATCCCTGTAACATCCGGCGGCAGCGAACCTGCCCTGGAAATGCCCGTTACCAGGCCGATCCCGCCAGGGCAGCCATATACAGCCTGCTTATCAGGGCAGCGACCGCGTGGGACCATTATGAAAGAGGCCGGCTTCTTCCGGGGACGTTCCTTAAGGCAATGTGCCTGCTGCCGTACCTGCGGCGCCTCGGCACAACGGTCGTCTACCTCCTCCCTGTTTTCAAACGCAGCGACAGGTACAGGAAAGGCGAAATCGGGAGCCCGTATTCCATCAAAAACATATACATGATCGATGCAGACCTTCATGACCCGCTCCTGGGCGATTATTCGGAAACGATGCTGGATACTGAGTTCAGGGCGTTCTCGCAGGCATGCCGCCTGCTTGGGATGCGGGTGATGGTCGATTTCGCTTTCAGGACGGTATCAAGGGACAGCGACCTTATCGCTGAACACCCGGACTGGTTTTACTGGATAGACGCCAAGGAGGCGGCCTCCTTCACTGCGCCCGTCGTCGGGAAATCGCGCAGGCCGCTGCCGATGAACGACAGTACGGTGGAGCGGCTGTACAGGATGAAAGGGACAAAAGAATACCTTGGCAAGTTCGTCCATCCACCGGACAGAACTGACCCGGAGAAATGGAAAATGCTTAAGGAAAGGCATTACCGGACCGGGGAGAATATCCTGGACCTCATAGAGGATGCTTTCGGGATAACCACAATGCCTGGGTTTTCAGACGTTATCAATGACAGCCAACCTCCATGGACGGATATCACATATCTCAGGTACTATTTCGACGTGAATGAGAAAACCGAAAAATACATATCTCCGGACCAGCCTCCCTATCTCATGCAGGATGGCGTATGCCTCAGGCTCTATCCCGGGAGGGCCGAAAACACCGGACTGAAAGAATATATATGCGGCGTCATCCCCTACTACCAGGACAAATACGGGATCGACGGCGCAAGGATCGATATGGGGCATGCCCTGACGCCCGACCTCAACAGGGAGATCATCCGCAGGGCAAAGGAGAAAAACAGCGCGTTCATTTTCTGGTCTGAAGAATTCGATCCCGGCAAGTCCGAAGAAGCAAAAAACAACGGCTTTCATTTCATCAACGGGATGGTATGGTCCATTTATAAGGATATCGATAAAAAACGCTTCAATAAAAAGTTGATAAAGGATCTATTGATGAAATCCCGGCTGCCGGTAATAGCGTCCCCGGAGACACCGGACACGCCGAGAGCCGCGTGGGTTTTCAGGGACAGGAAAAGGCTGCGGCAGCTTATATTTATCAATTGTTTCCTGCCAAACTCGGTACAGTTCATAAACAACGGTTTCGACCTGATGGAGGTCCAGCCTATGAACCTCGGGCTCGATAACTCGGAACAGGGCCGGTATGTCCTGGACGAAGATGACCCGATGTACGGAAAACTGGCCTTTTTCGACAATTATCGCATGCACTGGCTCAATGAAGGCAGGCAATGGATCCGGGAACAGTTGACCAAATCTGCTGAACTGAGGAACCGGTACCTGGATATCATTTGTGATAAGGAAAACTTCGTTATCAATTCACTGACATACAGAAACAGCATGGTTACCACCCTGCTCTATTACGACAGGAAGGACGCCGGCGGGAGCAATTGCAGGGGAGTATTCCTGCTGGCCAACAGGGATACCGGGAAGGCGGCATCCGTCAGGATAAAGCAATTGCTTGAAGGAACAGATGAAATATCGGCAGGATCCGGCACAACGTCAGCAGGGCAGGACAGTGTCTTGCCGGCACACAGCAGCAAACAGCCGGCATCTTCAGCAACGGCAGCCGCAGGTCCGCTGCGTTCCGTGCGGAAATCAGTAAGGGTCGTATATTCGACCGGACACGACGCCCAGGACGGCGAAGCAGGCACAGAATATCCCGGCAGTCGTCAGGCCGGCATTGAAATCCGAAAAGGTGAAATACATCTAGATCCTGGAGAAGTAATAATCGGGGAGGTCTGTCATGAAGAAGCGTAATGGCAAAAAACCGCTCGTTGCTTACTTTTGCATGGAATTCGGTCTCAATGAGGATCTGAGGATCTATTCGGGCGGGTTGGGCATACTCGCCGGAGACATACTGAAAGCGGCCAGGGACGGGGGCTATCCAATGGTCGGCGTCGGGATACTGTGGCGCCAGGGCTATGTCACACAGCTGATCGATGAAGACGGCAGGCCCATGGATGTTTTTAAGGACTACAGCTATGATTTTCTCAAGGATACCGGCGTCACGGTCAAAGTCAGAATAAGAGGCAGACAGGTGGAGGCAAAAGTCTGGCTGTGCGACTGCTTCGGGAATGCTCCGCTGTACCTGCTCGATACGAATATCCCCGGGAACCCTGACCGGTTGCTTACCGGGCAGCTCTACGGCTGGTTCTCCGAGGAAAGGGTGGCCCAGGAGATGCTGCTTAGCATAGGCGGCCTGAAAGCGCTCAGGAAACTGGGTATAAACCCTGACATATATCACTTCAACGACAGCCATCCCGTACTGGCAGGCATCGAACTGATCCGCCGGAAGATGGACGAGAAAGGCATGTCCTTTGATGAGGCGTGGGAGAAGACGAGGAAACAGATAGTATTCACGACGCATACCCCTGTCGCTGCGGGCAACGAGATGCACGACCATGAACTGCTCCGGTATATGGGCGCATATAACGGTCTCACTTACGGACAGATGCTGCGTCTCGGAGGAGACCCATTCAGCATGACCGCGGCAGGCGCATCCGAACGACCTGGAGGGCAAAAAAATCGTATCGGAGCTGTACGGGATGTCAAGACGGTATCCCGGCCATGTGGTTTTCCTGCAGGATTATGATATGGCGATAGGACGGCTCCTCACCAGGGGATGCGACGTCTGGCTCAATAATCCAGTAAGGCCGATGGAGGCCAGCGGGACATCCGGCATGAAGGCCGCGATGAACGGCGTGCTCAACCTGAGCATCCTGGACGGATGGTGGCCGGAAGGCTGCATACACGGCGTGAACGGCTGGCAGTTCGGCGACGGCAGGGAAGGAGAAGGCCGCGACGCGGAGGACGCGGATGCGCTTTACCGGGTGCTGTTGGATGAAGTCCTGCCGACGTTCGGCAACAAGGAAAAATGGTCCGAAATGATGCGGGCAAGCATCGAAATGTCACAATACAGGTTTTCGGCGGCAAGGATGGTCGAAGACTATTACAGGCTGATGTACGGTTAATATTGGTATGACACCCATTATGGCTTAAGGAGCGGCGTAAGTTCGCCGGTGTGATAGATATAAAGCCTGTGGAGCGCTCTTGTCATGGCGACGTACAGGAGTTTTATGTCAAGTTCATCCTCGGTATATTCGGCGCTGTCCGCATTGTATATGATCACGGCATCGAACTCGAGGCCTTTTGACAGGCATGCGGGCAGTACCGCGATACCGGTCCTGTACTCTTCCTCTTTGCCGGTTATGAGGATCACGCCGTCGATATGCCTGGATAGTGCCGAATGGACTTCCCTGCATTCCTTCAGGGTTTTGCAGATGATCGCGATTGATTTATAGGACAGGTCCCTGAATTCGTCTATATCCCTTGTTATTCCGTCGATTATTTCTTTTCTGCTCGCCGCCGGCCTGATCCTGACTTCTTCGCCGTGGCGGATCACAGGCTTTCCCTTGCTGACCTCACGGCTTTTGATCTTCCCGATCACTACATTGGCCGCATCCATTATCTCGACCGTCGTCCTGTAACTCTGCTCCAGGGTAAGGAAATCATGCTTCCTGTCGCTGAATACGATCTCCGTAAGCTCATCCCAGTCACGGATGCCCCTGTATGAATGGATGCCCTGGTTCAGATCCCCCAGTATCGTAAAAGAACTGTCCTTGATGATTTTCTTAAGGACATATATCTGGAAAGCGCTGAAGTCCTGCGCCTCGTCTATGACTACATGCCTGACCGGTATTTTTTCATCCATGCCGTATATAATGAACTTGATATAGATTATCGGGGCGAGATCCTCTATTTCCAGCCAGCCGGATTTAAGCATGCCGGCAGTATAGCTGCGGACGAATCGGCACATCTCGGTATCGAGCCGGCTGCCTGCAGCCTTTTCGAACATGGCTTCGTCATTTACCAGGTCCCTGTAATAGTCAAACGGACTCAGCCGCGAAATCTTCTTGATATAGGCAGAAATAGCGGTATTGGCTTCCTTCTCGATATTTGCTATATCGCGGTCCCTGCCGTCTATTGCCTCGATGATCAGCCTCCGCCGCTCATCCTCGTCCGGGACGGTCAGCTTCAGGAATTCAACACGCTTGTCGCAGGCCATGTACAATTGGTTTATGATTTCCTGCTTTTTAGCCTTTATCCTCGTTTTGAGGTTTTTCTTCATCTCATCGAGCCTCCGGGCTATCGGCCACATCCTGTACTGGTTGACGAACAGGTCGTAAAGATCTTCATACCTGTAGATCGATACGGAGCAGAAGGTGAAATCCTCCTTCGGGATGAAGTTTTCCTCTATCTCCTTCAGGTAGACATCCAGTGTCTCTTTGAAATCCATGGAAGCTTTGAATTCGGAGGTCCGGCGAACAAGCGAGAGGTACTGCCTCTCTTCCGGGCTCTTTGTATAATCGACGAAAGCCTGCAGTTTCTCGTTTGCGTCCCTGAGCTTGAACCTCTTACCGATCAGGTCCTGTGCAAACTCCTCGAATGTCGTCTGGCGGACCTTCTCCACGCCCAGTTCAGGAAGCACGTCGGATATATAATTCAGGAACAGCTTGTTGGGCGCGATGATCATGAAATTCTCAGGCACGAACGACTTCTCATGGTTGTAGATCAGGTATGCGATCCGGTGAAGAGCGATGGTGGTCTTTCCGCTGCCTGCGGCTCCCTGCACTATCAGCGGGCGCCACATATCGGCGCGTATCACCGCGTTTTGCTCAGCCTGTATGGTGGTCACGATTTCCTTGAGCCTGTTGTCGGCATTGGCGCCAAGGCAGCTTTGCAGGAACTCGTCATTGGTGGTTATGTCTATGTCGAATATTTCTTTAAGCTCGCCTTTATCTATCGAGAACTGCCTTTTTAGCTTGAGAGTGCCTTCGATTTTACCGTCCGGGCATTCGTAAGAGGCGCTTCCAAGTCTTCCTTCATAATAAAGGTTTGCCACCGGGGCACGCCAGTCGACGATCAGGAGCTTCTGGTCCTCTTCACGGATCAGCGACATTTTGCCGATGTACAGTTTCTCTGCCGCTTCCTTTCCTTTCTCGATAAAGTCGATCCGTGCGAAGTAAGGCTTGCTTCTTGCGGATACCAGGTTTCTCAGCTTGATGTCCATAGCCCCCTGGAGCAGCGAATTGACGATGATATCGATATAATGCTGGCTGTTGTCACTGTTGAAGTGCTTCAGGGTCCATTCCAGTTCACTGTCTATGCGGCTTTTTTTGGACAGCGTGCTCTCAAGGCTCTTCTCCACATATTGCAGCGTGTAATTACACCTGTCCAGTTCTTCCTTGTAGTCGGGATGGTCCACCGCAGGCATGAAACGACACCTCCGTTTGTATTGGTTCTGTTTGTGTGACCGGATTGTTTTGCAGACGTTTTATTAAGGAACATTTTGTGCGCGGAATTTAGATTTTACCACAGGCTTTATAAAAAGTAAAGGATAAAAATAAAAAATGGCACAGTGAAATAACACCGGCCATATCGTATAGTATAACTATATATGGAATATCGGCACTGCATCCGGCATGCCTTTGCCTGCTCAATCCGTATGGATACGCATGCCTAGTCCGTTTGCCTGATGAACTCCCCGGTAAATTCGGTCCATTCTTTCCCGGAGAAATTCGAACACATCCCAATGGATCGGAAATAACCGATACTGTCCAGCAAACGCCTGAAGGCATCTTGAATCGATAAATGCCGATACCTGGCATCCTTCCCCGCTTCCATCATGGCCTGGACAGACTTGATCGTCTTTCCGACGTTGTTGGCCTTCACATAGGCATATAGCTGTTCCGGCAGCAGTTCCGGCTCATAGCCGGAAACGCTTTCGAAATATTCTCCCCATTCGTTCCACTCCGGTTCGGAAAGATCCAGGAAGTTTTCGACCGGGGGGTACGGAGTGAAAGAAACATACTTGTTGAGTAAAGTAAATCCTGTCTTTTCGGCAATTGCGATCGAACCTTTATTAATGTCAGTGCAGTGCCAGCCGATGGATTCGATCCCCCGGCCAAAACAGTCATTGATATTTGCAGTCACGGCAGCCCTGCCAAGCCCCATTTTTCTGTATCCTGCATCAGTATGTACGCCGATCTCCACTTTGCCTTCATAATAGCAGTCCACCATCGACCAGCTTGCAATGGTGTCCCCTTTTCTGATATACCAGATGCCGCCGTATTCCATGAAATTCTGGTCAGATCCCCAGTTTGATATGACATCGAGCAGTTCGTCCGAATTGATATATGATTTTTCTCTCAAATCATCAGGTATCGCTTTCTCCAGGACAAACCCGTCAGGTATTGTGATCTGCGTACTCCTTTGATCATCTTTGTGAAGGATGTAGTTACGCCTGGTATATTTCCGCACGAACCTGTTCCTGTGGACTTCAGGGATCATTTCGGCCCACTCGTCCGTATCAGGGGTCAACTGGTCCCAGAAACCGATCTCATCGACATCCTTTATCGATGTGTTGAATCTGCTGTCGGAAGCAGTCCCTGCCAAATAATTGCATTCACAGGCTATGATCAGCGCCGCCGTCGGATCGTCCTTATCGTTCACATAAATCACGCCCGGCATTATCCCGCTGATAACGGATAACACTGACAGTTCGGTCCGGGACCTGACCAGGCCGGCAACCTTGTGATAATCCTCCTTCATCAATATGAACATGACTGTTCCTTTCCGTCTGCCGCAGACATACAACAGAATACCGGGGCACCTCCAGGTGCCCCTTGATGTATTTAATGTATAATAAGACAGACGGATTTGAAAGGTAAAGAAAACATATAATGAAAGGCTGCTGTTTGCATGATCATTTTATCAGCGCCCTGAGTTCCTCCTCGGTAAACTGGTACTTCCTGTTGCAGAAATGGCACTGCAGTTCCGCGCCATGCTGCTCATCAGCCATATCGCGAAGCTCCTCCGCGCCAAGGCTTACCAGGTTCCTTTCCATACGGTCGCGGCTGCAGTTACACTGATACCTGCATGGCAGTCTGTCAGTTATCTGAAGTTCCTTCTCGCCCAACAGGCTCTGCAGAACGGCTTCGCCGTCCATCCCGTCCGACAGCATGCAGGTTATCGAATCCGCGAACATCACTTTATCTTCAAGATATTCTATTATCTCTTCGCTTGCACCGGGCATAAGCTGGATGATATAGCCGCCTGCTGCCAGTACGTTCTCACCCGGCCCAACAAGGACTCCCACAGACACCACAGTGGGCACCTGTTCGGAGGACGCGAAGTAGTATGCAAGATCCTCGCCGATCTCGCCCGAGACCAGGTTAACATAACCTATATACGGCTCCCTGAGGCCCAGGTCCTTTATGACGTTCAGATACCCGTTTTTGCCGACGGCTGAGGCCACATCGAACTTGCCTGCCTGATTCAGAGGTAGATACACATTCGGGTTGTGGACATAGCCACGTACATTGGAAAATGCGTCGGTCACGACGACTATCAGCCCAAGAGGACCGTCCCCCCTGATCTGTATGGTCATCGTATCTTTGTCGTTTTTCAGCATCCTTGCCATCATCGCAGCCGCCGTAAGTGTCCTGCCAAGCGCCACGGTGGCGACTCCCGAAGCTTCATGTATCTTATGGGCGTCCTGCACCAGGTTCGTGGTCACAGCGGCAAATGCCCTCACATAACCATCCGCTGCTGTCGCTCTGACTATATGGTCCTCCATATCCGACTCCTCTGCCATTAGAATCTTTTCACAAACAATTATACCCGGTCCCTCCAACTAAAAACCCCGATATTTGATATCGGGGCTTAGGTGCTGACTGGATTTATGTTAAAGTTGAGACAACTTTAATTACATAACCTTCGTGACGTTTGCAGCCTGAGGGCCTTTTGCTCCCTCTACAACTTCAAACTCTACTTCAGCGCCTTCTTCGAGGGTCTTGAATCCGTCCATCTGGATCGCGGTGTAGTGAACGAATACGTCATTGCCGTCTTCTCTCTCGATGAAACCAAAACCCTTCTCTGCATTGAACCACTTTACCCTACCTTTTTGCATTACAATAAACCTCCTGAATTCTACTTGGGTCTGACCGCTTTTCGCTTCTTTTGCCAAACCTTAATCAGTGTAACACACTGGCTCACGGATTGTCAATCAAATAAACCGCATAATCGGCGTTATTCGACGTTTACCATAAACAACCGGCAACTTTATGTTTGCCGTATCACAAGCTTTTTATACAATATCCGACAAAAATATTATTCATGTTTCCCGCATACGAAGAATATCCTTTCTGTTTTCGGGCCGGGCTTCCCGGATCCGAATGCCCCGTATATCCCATGAACGGTCAGTCCTGCAGCCAGGAGCATCTGCTTCAGTTCATCGGTCCTGTAGCTTCTCTCATAGTGAGTCTCATCGAATCTTCTGTAGTACCTGCCTTCCTTCACGAAAAAGGTAAGGTCGAACCTGCACATCCCCGAGCGCTTATCGTAAGTGTTCTGCCAGATGTATGAAACATCCTCCGAAGTCTCGCAGAACACGTTGGAAGACAGTATCCTTTCGAATTTGTACGGCGAATTGACATCGAAAACGAAGAGCCCGCCGGGGTTCAGGTAGTTGTCCACAAGCCTGAAAAGCCGCTTCAGGTCGTTTTTGTATGTAACGTAATTTATGCTGTCCATGAGGCACGTAACGGCATCCACAGTGCCGTAGAGTTCGAAGGACGTCATGTCCTGGTTCAGGAAAAGGATGTCGGCATTGGCGCTGACAGCCTTTTGCTTCGCAATGCTCAGCATTTCGGCGGACATATCGATGCCTATCATGTCAAAGCCTCTCCTGGCCATCTCCAGGCAGAAACTCCCGGTACCGCACCCAAGGTCCGCTACCAGATTCGGATCACAGCCATGTCGTTTGAATATATCCGTCACATAATCGGCCCACATGGAATAGTCCACGTCCCGCATGAGCCTGTCGTAATAATATGCAAAATCCCCGTAGATCGCCGCCACCCCGCTTCGTTCACATGATTTCCATCCGTAATGATATCACAAAAATACGCAGCAAAAAAGCCGCATGCGACGATATGCGGCTCCCATACGCCTCCTGTGCATCCGTGCTTGATCTTATCCTGCGGTTCTTCTGTGCACGTTTCTATTCCGTCTCCTGGTCTCCATTCTGCAGCGCTTTTCTCCTTTTTGATACCAGCCCGCCGATCCTGCCTGTTTCCTTGGCGGACAGGCTCTTCCATCCATACTTCATAACTTTCTCCCTGAGCCCCAGTTCGCTGGCGATCTCAAATTTCAGCTTCTCATTGGGATCCGTTTTTTTCTCCATCTTCACACCTCTCCGTACGTTAGTTGCATTACCCTATAATAGTCTGTGGAGAAAAAAACCTTTTATTCATACTTCTTACTCTATTTCCCAGGTCACTCAACTTCGCCAAGCAATGCCTCGACAGCCGACCTCAGCTGGATATCCCTGTCCCTCGGGATATGCGAAACAGGAAGGTTCCTGTATTCGTCGAATACTCCTACCTCCAGGTCAGGCTTGATACCCGTCCCCTGAATGCATACTCCCGAAGGTGTGAAATATCGTGAAATAGTGACTTTAAGGCCGGAACCGTCCCCGAGGAGTTTCAGTTCCTGCACCAGTCCCTTGCCGAATGTTTTGGTCCCGACAAGTATGCCCCTTCCGTGGTCCTTGACGGCGCCCGCGAGTATTTCGGACGCACTGGCGCTGTTGCCGTTGATCAGGATCACCAGCGGGATGTCGACATATGCCTTGTCGGAATTCCTGTACTCCTTCCTGCCGTTCCTGTCCTCCGTATAAACTATCGTGCCGGCAGGAAGCAGGCTGTCGGCTATTTCCACCACCTGTTCGTAAGATCCGCCGGGATTGTCCCTCAGGTCGATGATCAACCCTTTTATTCCTTTTTTGATCATGCTGTTGAGATCATTCCTGAAGTATTTGGCTATCTCGCTGTCGAACATGACTATCTTTATATACCCGATATTCCCGTCCAGTATCTCGCTCCTGATATTCGATGCCCTGATGCGTTTACGCCTTATATCGAACTCGATATACCTGTGCTCCGAGGGTCTGTATACAGTGATCTTAACGCGGGAGTTTTCCTTTCCCTTGATCATGCTGATGATCATGTTCTCATCGCTGACCGATGTCACATCCTTCCCGTCCACCTTCACGATCTTGTCGCCCTGCTGCATGCCCGCTTCCATCGCGGGAGAGCCCTTCATAGGCTCGACTACGGTCAGCAGGCCGTCATCATCCAGGTTGACAGTGACCCCTATCCCTACGTAACTGCCCCTGGACTTCTCAAGGAAGGCATCCATATGCTCCTTGTCGAAGTACACCGTATACGGGTCGCCGAGTGATTCCGCCAGGCCGTTTATCGCTCCTTCGAGCATTTTGTTTTCATCGACATCCTGGTAAAAGTCATTTTTGAGGATATCCATGACACGGTTGAATTTGACCACGTTCCTGTAGTCTACCTTATTGGAGTCAAATGTTATCATATACCTGTTTTCCGCCGTATGGACCGAATAAAAAACGAACGCAGCGGCGCCGACGGAAACTGCCAGCGTCAAGGCGACGATCACAGCTACCTGCTGTATTGAGAAAAGCCTGCGCATATAAACACTTCCCAAAAGTTGATTCCTTATATCTTTATGCGGCCGTTGAAACAAATAAACCCGGTTTTTCAACCGGGCTTGACTTCTTATTCGTGTTTCTGCATTTTCCTGTTTTACCTGCTGATCAAAGCTTTTACTTCGCCTTGCTCAGATATCCCTTCATCGGATCCACCGGCTCACCGTTGACCCTGACTTCGAAGTGCAGGTGGTTACCTGTGGACAGGCCGGTACTTCCGACTTTTGCAATGTTCTGTCCTGCCTTGACTTTGTCCCCCACCTTGACAAGTATCTTGCTGGCATGCGCATACAAAGTTGTGATGCCGCCGCCGTGGTCGATGACTACCATATTTCCGTAGCCGCTGCTGTCATAACCGGCCATTATGACAGTGCCGCTGTTTGCCGCGACTATTGCCGCGCCCTTGTCCGCGGCTATGTCGACCCCGGTGTGCATCTTGTATTTCCTGAGGATCGGGTGCTTCCTCATCCCGAATGTCGATGTCACCCTTTGTGAGCTTGGGCACGGCCATGTCATCGATCCGCCGACATATTTCTTCGTCGTGGAAAGGTTCTTGATCTGGCTGGCCAGTTTCTTGGACTCTTCAAGCCATTTGTCTATCTCTTTCTCAAGCTGCTCAATCTCTTTCTGTGTCCGCGTGATCTCGCCCTCGACCTGTGCCCTGGAAGTCTTGATCTGCCGCAGCCGTTCCTCTCTCTCTGCAAGCTTCTCTTCAAGGAGCGCCTTGGCCTGCTCCTGCATTTGCTTCTTGAGTTCTACATCCTGCCTCGCTTCTTCCAGTTGCTGCATCAGCTTGTTGTCATTCTCGGATATAACCTGCATATAATGCAGTCTCTCATAAAATTCGACTACGCTTCCTGATGAAAGAAGTGTATCCAGCATGGTCGCACCGGAATTTTTATACATGACCTGGAGCCGGGTCTTCACCAATTCATTCATCTGGTTGTACTCGGCTGTAGCCTGCGCAAGCGCAAGCTCGGTCTGTCTCAGATGTTCCTGTGCTTCGGCGATTTGCTTCTCCAGTTCTTCGATGGCATTTGCTTCTTCATTCTGCTTCTTTGTCAGTTCTTCCTTTTGCTTCTCGAGAGCTGCCTTTTCTTTCAACTCCGCCTGTTTCTTTTTTGTCAGATCGGCTATCCGGTTGTCCGCTGCAGCTTTCTTGTTTTTAGCTTCCGTAAGTTCGTCGGCCATTACCGGACACACAGAGCAAACTGTGAGCGCGATAAGCAGAACCGCTAAAGTGAATCTCTTCATCCTCACTTATCCTGTCCCCCATGCATTGGATTTTCAGTTTTCATACCTTCAGGTACCTGCGCATCGAAACGAAACTTCCCGATGCCCCGACAGCGACGGCTATCGCCGCATAATATACAGCGATCTTGCTCCATACGTTCTCGATGCTCAGCAGGCTCAGAAGGTTTGTCTGCGCAAAAAACGCATCCTGTGAAAACTTGTCAACCACAGCCTTATATCCGTAAGCAGAAATAATAAATGCCAAAATTGCCCCTGTAATACTAATTATAACACCTTCTACAACAAAAGGCCAGCGTATGAACCAGTCTGTAGCACCTATATATTTCATTATACTTATTTCTTTGCGCCTTGCAAATACGGTCAGTTTTATGGTATTCGAAATAATGAACACCGAAGCGACCAGGAATATTATTATCATCAGGCTGCATCCGAGGCTGAACCAATGGGATACTCTCGTGATCATCTCAACGGTATCATGGGAATAACTGACCTTCTCGATACCTGTCACTTTTTCGAGATCCTTTACGACCTCGTCGCTGTAGCTCACATCCTTCAGCCTTATTATAAAGGATACAGGGAAGATCTCCGCTCCGTATCCGTCCAGTATGGCCGCTTCCTGCCCGAGCTTCTCGCGCATCCTCTCCATGGCCTGTTCCTTGGTCACTTTCTCATAGGAAAGGATCCTGTCATCGGCCTTGATGATTTCCTCCACGCGGCGTATCTGAGTCTCGTCCAGCTGCTCGTAACAAAATGCCTGGAGCTGCGGCTGCTCCTTCCAAATTTCTATATTGTGATCCGCATTGAGCGATATCAGCACAAACACGCCGAATATGATGAGCGACGCCACCACGATGAGGATCGACGCCAGCGACATGAGCTTGTTCCTGTATGAATTTACGAAGCCTTCCTTAATAAAATATCTGAGTGTTCTTATCTTCATCCCTGTAAAGTCCTTTCTCCTGATCCCTTACGATCACGCCCTTGTTGATGGCCACGACACGTTTTTTCATCTCATCGACGATGGATTTTTCATGTGTCGCGACAATGACGGTCGTACCCCTGTGGTTGATCTCGCTCAAGAGTTTCATTATCTCCCAGGATGTCTCCGGATCAAGATTGCCTGTCGGCTCATCAGCTATCAGCAGGGCCGGGTTGTTGACCAGAGCCCTGGCCAGTGCGACCCTTTGCTGCTCACCGCCTGAAAGCTGGTGCGGATACATATTCGCTTTTCTGCTCAGTCCGACAAGCGCCAGTGCCATAGGCACCTGCCTTCTTATTTCCTTGGGCAGCGCCTCGGTTATTATCATCGCGAATGCGACGTTCTCATATACAGTCTTGTTCGGCAGCAGCCTGAAATCCTGGAATACGACCCCGAGGCTCCTTCTGAGGTACGGTATCTCCTGCCTCGCCATGGACGTGACGTCGTAACCGTTTACGTACACTTCTCCCTCGGTGGCTTCCTCTTCCTTCAAAAGCAGCTTCACGAGCGTGGATTTGCCCGATCCGCTCGGCCCTACCAGGAAAACGAATTCGCCCTTATCCAGTTTCAGATTTACATCCCTCAAAGCGACCGTACCGTTAGGGTAGGTCTTTGATACATTCCTCAGTTCAACCAATTTTATGCACCTCGGTTATATGCAGACGACATGTTTTGTCGAACGATGTCGCCGGAACACCCATAATTATACATTATGTTAATTACTTCTGCAAAACGCGCTAAATTCCTGCTTTTTTTGTGTTACAAGATTGTTTCAGAAGTTTGGACTTTTTGGGGACATTCCTCGTCTCTGCAGGAATACTTCTTCGCAGAGGAGTATCTCCGCACCTGCTTCGGGGAGTGTCCCAGTTCAGTTAGGACATTCCTCGTCTCCATCGGGGACATTCCTCAGCCCTACAGGAATACTTCTTCGCAGAGGTGTGTCCCCGTACCTGTTTCAGGAGTGTCCCCTTTCCTTAGATTATATCGCCCTGCATGCTCTCGGCCTTGTCCAGGTACTTCTTGACCAGCAGCGACACCTTGAAAGTGATTGCGTCATCGAACTTCCTCAGGTCAAGGCCTGTGGTCTTCTGGATCTTGTCCAGCCTGTAAACCAGTGTATTCCTGTGCACATAAAGCTGCCTGGACGTCTCGCTGACATTCAGGTTGTTTTCGAAGAATTTCTGTATAGTCAGCAGCGTTTCCTGGTCCAGCGATTCAAATGAACCCTTCTTGAATACTTCCTTCAGGAACAGCCTGCACATCGTGGTGGGAAGCTGGTAGATCAGCCTTCCGATGCCGAGGTTGTTGTAATCTATGATCGATTTGTCGCTGTCGAAAATGCTGCCTATCTGCAGTGCTGTCTGCGCCTCCTTGAAAGAGCGCCCGATGTCCCTGATGTTATCCACGATGGACCCTATGCCTATCTGAGCTTTTATCATCAGTTCCGTGTTAAGCGTATCGATGATCGCTTTCGCGGTCTTTTCGGCTTCACCCTGGTCGTCGGCATCCTTTAGTTCCTTTATAAGGACCAGTGTCTCATCGTCCAGCGCTATCACATAATCCTTCTGCTTTTTGGGGAAAAGACCCGATATGACCTCATGCGGATGTATATCCTTCGATTTCTCTGTCTTTATCAGGAAAACCACCCTGTAGGTATCGAACGGGATATGCAGTTCCTTTGCCTTTACCTGTATATCACCGGGCAGGATATTGTCGGTGATCACGTTTTTGAAGAAATTTCCCCTGTCGAACTTGTCTTCGTGATAGGTCCTCAGATTTGACACATTTATGGCAAACATCGCCAGCAGCGCTTTTCCACGGTCCCTGGGAACGTCCGTGAAGACTATGAACTCCAGCCTGCTCCTGATAAACACCTTCCGGAAAAGCCATCCACGGACCTCGAATTCGTTCCTACTGTCGCCAGTCACCTCGTCGATCAGCGGATGCGTGGTGCCGGTAAGCTGTTCATCGGTACATCCGAGTATCAGTCCGGTTTCGTCCATTATGCCGAAATTGCCGTCGACACTCTCCCGAATTTGATTTATCAGATTCTGAAACAGCCGCACAACTATCCCTCCCGCTGTATTCGTCAAAGTGACAAAACATTATCAGGGTTAATTATACTATATTGTGCAAAGATATGGAATAACAGATTTTCGATTGCCGCATGCCATGGTTAACTGCCTGCGGGCCATGATAAGCCGATGAAAAACAAAAGAGGAAGATTGTCGATCTTCCTCTTCTGTTTCATATATGATCAGTTGATTATCGTCTTTTCGGTGTCCTTGTCGAACAGGTGGATCCTGTTGGCATCGAACGCTACCTTGATGACATCGCCGGCCCTGGTCTTCGTCCTGGGGTCGACCCTTGCGGTGACGCTCACGTCGTCGATGTACATGTGGAGCAGAGTCTCGGAGCCGAGCATCTCGACGACTTCGACATTCGCAGTGACTACGCTGTCGGGCATGCTCTGCAGGAATGCCTCTTCGTCATGGATGCTTTCAGGCCTGATACCCATAACGACTTCTCTTCCGATATAGTCGCTGTTCTCCAGCTTCTTTGCCTTAGCTTCAGGCAGCTTGATCTCATGGGTTCCGAATTTGAGGTAGATATCGTCGCTGCGCTTTTCTATTGTAGCATTGATGAAGTTCATCTGCGGGCTGCCGATGAAGCCTGCAACGAACATGTTGACCGGCCTGTCATACAGTGCCGTAGGCGTGTCGACCTGCTGGATGAAGCCGTCCTTCATAACGACGATCCTGGTACCCATCGTCATAGCTTCCGTCTGGTCGTGCGTAACGTAAATGAACGTTGTATTCAGTTTCTGATGCAGCTTGGTGATCTCAAGTCTCATCTGCACCCTCAGTTTTGCGTCAAGGTTGGAGAGAGGCTCGTCCATGAGGAATACCTTCGGGTCACGGACTATAGCACGGCCAAGCGCAACCCTCTGTCTCTGGCCGCCGGAGAGAGCCTTCGGCTTCCTGTCGAGCAGGTGCTCGATCTCGAGTATCTTTGCCGCTTCATGAACTCTCTTCTTTATCTCGTCCTTGGGAGTCTTTCTGAGTTTAAGGCCAAATGCCATGTTGTCAAAAACAGTCATGTGCGGATACAGAGCGTAGTTCTGGAAAACCATTGCTATGTCTCTGTCCTTGGGCTGAACGTCATTAACAAGCCTGTCGCCGATGTAGATCTCGCCTTCCGTTACTTCTTCGAGACCTGCCACCATTCTCAGTGTAGTAGTCTTACCACAGCCAGACGGTCCGACAAGAATAACGAACTCCTTGTCCTCGATGTCGAGGTTGAAGTCGCTGACAGCCGTAACGCCGCCTTCATATCTTTTGTATACGTTCTTCAGCTTTACACTTGCCATTTTTTCCCCTCCTGATTTATATAAGCATAGCAACGTTAGTTATACTATAACATGTCACCCGTTTTCTAACCAGTATACTTTTTAACAAAATATTAAAAAGTTATTTAGTTACTTTGCATAATGCATTTGTAGTATAATATTGCATTTTTATTCATTCTAATGTATAATTATTAACCAATAAATGTGCTATTATTAAAGCAGACAGATATCGGATCACAAGGAGGCCGGAAATGGTTTACAAAGTATTCGTTGACGGGCAGGAAGGCACCACAGGGCTCGAGATAAACGAACGCCTGCACGGGAGGAACGATATAGAACTGCTGAAGATATCGCCTGAGAAAAGAAAAGATATTAATGAAAGGAAAAAATACATAAACGAAGCCGATATTGTATTTTTATGCCTGCCGGATGACGCGGCAAGGGAGTCGGCGTCGCTGGTAGAGAACGAAAACACGCGCATCATCGACGCAAGTACGGCCCACAGGACGAATGACTCATGGGCTTACGGCTTTCCTGAACTAAGCAGCGGGCACAGGGAAAAGATCGCCAGGTCCAAAAGGGTCGCAGTGCCCGGCTGCTATGCCACAGGCTTCACAGCACTGATGTATCCGCTGGTCAGGGAAGGCATAGTCCCGGCAGATTACCCGGTGACATGCCACGCAGTCTCCGGTTACAGCGGAGGCGGCAAAAAACGTATAGCGGAGTACGCCTCGGCAGCCCCTGACGACGAGGCGCTTAGAAGTCCGCGGTTTTATGCACTGGCACTCAAACACAAGCATCTCCCGGAAATGCAGAAAGTTACAGGCCTCAGCCAGCCGCCCCTCTTCACGCCGATCATAGGCTATAATTACAGGGGCATGACGGTGGCGATCCCGCTCTACTCGAGGCTGCTGCCGGAGAAGAACAGCGCGGAGTCGATCTGTGACTTCCTTTATTCATATTACAAGGACCAGCATTTCATAAAGGTATACCCGTACGGTTCAGAAGGCGGCATCGTCGACGGCTTCCTCAGCGCAACCGGCTGCAACGGCACGAATATGCTGGAGATCTACGTCGCAGGCAATGAAGAGCACATCCTGCTGACGGCAAGGCTGGACAACCTGGGAAAGGGCGCTTCAGGCGCAGCCGTCCAGTGCATGAACATAATGATGGGTATTGATGAACGTACAGGACTGGAATAAAATTAAGGAAGCAAGCATATCCTGGAAGCCGCTCATATAAGGAACCAGGCACGCAAGCTGTTCCAGGGCATCGTGCGTATCAAAACGAACGGATCAGGGAAACCGGGCCATAAGGCTCAAATGTGGAATATGGAGGTAAATAGCTTTGGATCAGAAAATGGAATCAATAATCAGGAAGGCCGAGATACTTATCGAAGCTCTGCCTTATATGCAAAAGCTGCATGGGAAGACAGTCGTTATAAAATACGGCGGCAACGCCATGATCAGCGACGAGCTTAAAAACTCCGTGGTGGAAGACATCACGCTGCTCAAATACATAGGGCTCAATCCCGTGGTCGTCCATGGCGGCGGTCCGGATATAAACAGCATGCTGCAGCGTCTGAATATCAAGACCCAGTTCGTCAACGGGCTCCGCGTCACCGACATGCAGACGATGGAAGCCGCGCAGATGGTCCTCGTGGGAAAGACGAACAAGGAGATCGTATCCCTCATCAACCAGAAAGGCGGCAAGGCGATAGGCATCTGCGGGATAGACGGAAACCTGCTGGAATGCGAACAGCTCAAGACAGTCGTAGACGGCGTAGAGACGGATATCGGCCAGGTAGGCAGGATCACGAAAGTCAACTCCAGGATGCTCGAACTCATGGTCAAAGACGAGTACATACCGGTCGTCGCCCCCATCGGCATCGGCAAAGACGGCCGCAGCTACAACATAAACGCCGACACTGTTGCCGGCGAGATCGCAGCAGCCCTGAAAGCTGAAAAGCTGATGCTGCTGACGGACGTGGAGGGAGTCAAAAAGTCAAAGGACAGCCCGGAAGTGTACTATACCCTGACTGCCGCCGAAGTGCACAGGCTGATAGAGGAAAAGGTAATAGAAGGCGGAATGATACCGAAGGTCCTCGGCTGCCTCGAAGCACTGGGCAGGGGCGTCGGCAGGACACACATAATAGACGGAAGGATCCCCCACTGCATACTGCTCGAGATATTCACAAACCAGGGCATCGGCACCGCGATAATGAAGGAAAAGGTGCCTTACTACGAAAACGAGAAGATATGAAAAGAACAGAAATCAGCTTTTCGAAATGTCCTCCGGGGACATTTCTTTATTTTTATAGTAATTTTATGTTGCATTTTTATGCATATGTGCGTATAATTATGAATAATATATCAAATAGAGCTTTTTTCCATATGCAAAGGAGATGGACCCATGGATCTGCGCGAAGTAATGGAAATGGACTCGAAATACTACATGAATACCTTCGGACAGCGCACGCCCGTATGTTTTGAATACGGCAAGGGCATCAACCTCTACAGCAGCGACGGCCGCAAGTATGTCGACCTACTCGGAGGCATTGCCGTAAACGCTTTGGGCCACGCACATCCGGCGCTTGTCGAAGCGGTATGTTCACAGGCACAGAAGCTCATACACTGCTCCAGCCTGTATTATATAGAAGCCCAGGCAAAGCTGGCCAAAATGCTGGCAGAGTCATCCTGCGCGGACCGCGTCTTTTTCGCCAACAGCGGCGCCGAAGCCAATGAGGGCGCGATGAAGCTCGCCAGGATATACTTCAAAAAGAAGGGCATGCCCGAAAAGTACGGCATAATCACTCTCAAGGATTCGTTCCACGGGAGGACCCTTGCCACAGTGGCGGCGACGGGGCAGGAAAAATACCAGAAACCCTACGCGCCCCTGATGCCGGGATTCAAACATGTGCAGATAAATGATATCGAGGCGCTGAAAGCGGGCATCGATGATAAAACCTGTGCAGTCATGATGGAACTCGTACAGGGCGAAAGCGGCGTGCATCCGCTGGATGCAGAGTATGTCCGGGCTGTCCGCAGCCTGTGCGATGAGAAAGGCCTGCTGCTCATAATCGACGAGATCCAGACAGGTATCGGCAGGACGGGAAAACTCTTTGCATATGAGCATTACGGCATCGAACCTGACATATTCACGCTTGCCAAGGCGCTGGCGGGAGGTGTCCCCATCGGAGCGCTGTGTGCGAAGGAATCCGTCGCAAGGGCATTCGAACCCGGAGATCACGGCTCCACGTTCGGAGGGAACCCGCTGGCATGTTCGGCCGGCCTGGCCGTCCTGAAGACGATGCTCGACGAGGGCCTTCCGGCGAATGCAGAAAAAATGGGCAGATACTTTATGGACGAACTGAAGAAACTGTCCGTAAAGCACTCCGTGATATCCGAAGTGCGCGGCATCGGCCTTATGATCGGCATCCAGCTTGCACAGGACAAAGCGGTCGCATTAAAGGGCAGACTGTTCGAAAGAGGTTATCTCGTAGGCAGTGTAGGAACCAGTGTCATCAGGCTTCTTCCTCCTCTTATTATAACCAAGGACAATATCGACTCGTTCATCAGTACACTGGATGAAGTACTGGCATCGCTGTGATGCCTGCTGCTAACAGTCCACTGCCGAAACAGCATGTATCCGGCGAAGGCTGGTATCACCGGGATACCGGCCTGCCGCCGGACAAACCGAAAGATATCGATCATACAAGGAGCGTTGGCAATGAAATCAGTTTTGGTTCTGGAAGACGGGACGTATTACTCCGGGCTTGGCTTCGGGGCAAAAGGCGAAACCATCGGAGAAGTTGTGTTCAATACATCCATGACGGGATACCAGGAGATCGTTACCGATCCGTCATATAAAGGACAGATAGTAACGATGACATATCCGCTGGTCGGAAACTGCGGCTTCAACAGGGAGGACAGCGAGTCCGGCAGTGCTCAGGTCCAGGGCTTCATAGTAAAGGAACTTTGCGACCGTCCCAACAACTGGCGGTGCTCCATCGGCGCCGATGAGTACTTCAGGATGAACAACATCATCGGCCTCAGGGGCATCGACACACGGGCGCTGGTCAAGCATATCCGCAGCAACGGCAGCATGTACGGCATAATATCAACCGAATGCGGCAATGTGGACGTACTGCTTGAGAGGCTCAGGGCCGGCATGCAGGAGCGCCGCAGCCTGGTGGCGGAAGTCACTGTAAAGGAACCGATTCACCTGGAAGGACAGGGGAAAAGGATAGCTCTCCTGGATCTCGGGACAAAAAGGACGCTCGTCAGATACCTTAAGGAGCACGGATGCGATATATATGTGCTTCCCGCATCCTCCGCCTATGAAGATGTGATGGCGTATGACCCGGACGGGATCATCGTATCCAGCGGTCCCGGCGATCCGAGGGATCTGCCGAAACTGCAGCAGCTGCTTGCACGGCTGATCGGCAGGAAGCCGGTTTTCGGCGTCGGACTGGGGCATCTGCTGCTCGGGCTGGCCCTGGGAGGTACCGTCTGCAAGCTGAAGTACGGACACCACGGAGCGAACATCCCCGTAAAGGATAACACGACGGGAAGATGCTATATTACGTCGCAAAACCACAATTATGCTCTGAACGCCGACATAAACGACGATGTCGAAATAACGCAGATAAATATAAACGACAACACAGTGGAAGGCTTCAGACACAAAAAACTGCCCGTATCCGGAGTCCAGTACTGTCCCGGATCAGCAGACTGTCCCCGCGATTCCGCATACATTTTTGAAGAATTCCTGAATATCCTTTGAAGAGGGAATTCCGGATATATACCAAAGCATTAACATCCTTATTTAAGACGCCTTTAGTCATTGCACGGAGGTCAATATGCCAAGAAATGAAAACATCAGAAAGGTAATGGTCATAGGATCAGGCCCGATAATTATCGGGCAGGCAGCAGAATTCGACTATTCAGGCTCACAGGCCTGCAAATCCCTCAAAGAAGAGGGGATCGAAGTCGTCCTTATCAACAGCAACCCCGCCACCATCATGACTGACGGGGATACAGCCGACCGCGTCTACATAGAGCCTATCACCCTGGATGTGGTCAAAAAAATAATAGAACGCGAAAGACCGGACGGGATACTTGCGTCCTTCGGAGGCCAGACCGGCCTCAACATGGCGGTCCAGCTCGCCAATGACGGCATACTCGACCGCTATGGAATAGAACTGCTCGGAACGTCGCTGATGTCGATAAAGAAGGCCGAGGACAGGGAACTGTTCAAGGAGACCATGCAGAGTATCAATGAAAAGGTCCCCATGAGCACCATCGTCACAAACCTGGACGATGCGGTCGCCTTTGCCCGGAAAATCGGCTTCCCGATAATAATAAGGCCGGCTTACACGCTCGGCGGCACCGGCGGCGGTATAGCCAACAACATGGAGGAATTCAAATATATCTGCGGCAAAGGCCTGAAGCTCAGCATGATCCACCAGGTCCTCCTCGAGCAGAGCGTCGCGGGGTGGAAGGAGATCGAATTCGAAGTGATGCGCGACGGCGCGGACAACTGCATCATCATATGCAGCATGGAAAACCTCGATCCTGTCGGCGTGCACACCGGCGACAGCATCGTCGTGGCACCTTGCCAGACGCTGTCCGACAAGGAGTACCAGATGCTGCGCAGCGCTTCCATCAAGATAATCCGCGCGCTCGAAATAAAGGGCGGCTGCAATATCCAGTTCGCGCTCGATCCGAACAGCTTTGAATATGTCGTCATCGAGGTCAACCCAAGGGTCAGCCGGTCCAGCGCACTGGCGTCCAAGGCCACCGGTTACCCCATCGCACGCGTCGCGTCCAAGATCGCCATAGGGCTGAACCTGGACGAGATCATGAACTCGGTGACACACAACACATATGCTTGCTTCGAACCCGCTATAGACTACGTCGTCACAAAGGTGCCCCGCTGGCCTTTTGACAAGTTCAAGTCGGCCGACCGCTCGCTTGGCACGCAGATGAAGGCCACAGGCGAAGTCATGGCAATAGGCAGGACATTCGAAGAATCGCTGCTGAAGGCCATCGACTCCCTTGATATAAAGATGAACTACCAGCTGGGCCTGGAGCTGTTCGACAACTATACCGTCGATGAACTCCTCGAAGTTCTGTCCTCACCAAGGGACGAGCGTATATTCGCCATATTCAAGGCGCTGCAGAAAGGCGTCCCGGTGGATAAAATCGTTGAAATAACGAAGATAGACAAATTCTTCATCAGCAAGCTGCAGAACATCGTGCAGGTCGCCGAGGACGTGAAGAACGCCGGGATAGCATGGCTCGACTACGATCTCTACATGCGGGCGAAGAAGATCGGTTTCGGCGATTCATACATCGCCAACCTGCTCAATGTACCGCTGGATACGGTACTCGAACTCAGGCGGAAATACCCGGTCAAACCCGTATACAAACTCGTCGACACCTGCGCAGGCGAATTCGAGGCACGTACGCCATACTATTACTCTACATATGAGGAATACGACGATGTCGTGGTCTCCGACAGGAAGAAAGTCCTCGTCATAGGTTCAGGGCCGATCAGGATAGGCCAGGGCATAGAGTTCGACTACTGCAGCGTGCATTGCGTCAGGACGCTGAGGGAACTGGGCCTTGAGTCCATCATCATAAACAACAACCCGGAGACCGTCAGCACCGATTTCGACACCTCCGACAAGCTGTATTTCGAGCCGCTGACAAAAGAATGCGTACTTGATATCATAGAAAAAGAAAAGCCCGAGGGCATAATAGTCCAGTTCGGCGGCCAGACCGCGATAAACCTGGCGGGCACGCTCCACAAGGAGGGCGTGAAGATACTGGGCACCTCGGTGGAAAGCATCGACATAGCCGAGGACCGCGACAAGTTCCTGCGGCTGCTGGAGGAACTCGACATACCGATACCCGAGGGGAGCACCGCCTATTCCGTCGATGAGGCAAAAGCAATAGCCAACAGGATCGGCTACCCCGTGCTGGTAAGGCCTTCATACGTACTTGGCGGAAGGGCCATGGAAATAGTGTACAACGACAAATCACTGGAAGAATACATGAAGATGGCAGTGGAAATATCATCAAAGCACCCAGTGCTCATCGACAAGTACATCAACGGCACAGAGGCTGAAGTGGACGGCATTTGCGACGGCGAAGACGTCCTGATCCCGGGGATATTCCAGCACGTCGAAAGAGCGGGCGTACACTCGGGCGACAGCATCGCCATATATCCGCCCCATACGCTTTCCCGGGAAATAAAAGATAAGATAGCCGATTATTCGATCAGGCTCGCGAAGGCATTGAAGATAGTCGGACTGTTCAATATACAGTTCGTCATCGACAGCGCCGGGAAGGTATATGTGATCGAGGTCAACCCGCGGGCCAGCAGGACTGTCCCCATAATGAGCAAGATCACGGGAATCCCGATGGTCAACGTCGCTACCAGGCTGATAATGGGCAGCAAACTGCGCAGCCTCGGATACGAGCCCGGCCTGGCAAAAGAGTCTGCCTTTACGGCGGTCAAGGCGCCGGTCTTCTCATTCTCGAAACTGTCGACGGTCGATACGTTCCTGAGCCCGGAGATGAAATCCACAGGCGAAGTGATGGGCGTGGATAAGGATTACCGCATCGCGCTCTACAAGGCACTGGTCGCATCAGGCCTGTCCATACCCAAGGGCGGCAACGTTCTCATTGCGACAGGCGAATGGGACAGGGACGACTGCATCGCGCTGTCTAAGAGGTTCAGCAAGCTTGGCTTTAACCTGATGGCAGTCGAAGACGACTATTACTGCCTCAACGGTGCGGGCCTGCTGGCCGAACTGGTGCCGGAAGACCAGATCCTCGACTATATCAAGGCAGACAAGGTGTCGCTTGTCCTGAGCACGCATGCAAAGGCCGGAGTGCCGGGGAAACTGGGCTTCGCGATCAGAAGGACCTCAATGGAATACAACATACCGTGCCTGACGTCCCTTGACACGGCCAACGCGATACTCGACGTGCTCGAGCACCTCGCTGAATGCAGCGAGCCCGGCATTTATGCGCTGGACGAATATTCAAGGTATGAAGGAAAGACCTGTTAAGAAAAGACCCCTGTTAAGATCCGATAAAAGGCATACTGTTAAGGTCAGGCAGAAAGTATGCCGAAAATAAAAAAAGACCGGTTGATTGTATTGCTGAAACAGCATAGCGGAAAGGACCTGTCGGGACAGCGGCCACACAACCGCCTGGCCGGACCACAGGGCCGGTCTTTTCATTTTTAAGGCTGCCGGATAAAATGTTCATGTAAGGAGTTGTTGCGATGAAGCACCTTATTGACCTTATAGACCTGTCCCTGGAGGACATCGAAAAACTGTTTGCACTGGCGGAAAAACTGAAGAAGGAACTAAAGGCTGGGATCCCCCACCCCCTGCTTCGCGGCAAGACACTCGGCATGATATTCTCGAAGTCCTCTACCAGGACAAGAGTATCGTTTGAGGTCGGCATGTACCAGCTCGGCGGCTATGCCATTTTCCTGAGTTCCAACGATATACAGCTTGGCCGCGGCGAAACCATACACGATACTGCCAAGGTTCTCTCTCACTATATCGACGGCATCATGATCAGGACGTTCAAACACAGCGACGTGCTGGACCTTGCAAAGTACGGCACCATCCCGGTCATAAACGGTCTCACTGACCTGATGCATCCCTGCCAGATCCTTTCGGACCTGTTTACCGTCTACGAAAAGAAGGGCAAGCTGAAAGGACTGAAGCTCGCATATATAGGCGACGGCAACAATGTGGCAAATTCGCTGCTCCAGGGCTGCGCAATAACAGGGATGGACATTTCCGTGGCTTCTCCGCGCGGATATGAATGCGACGCAACGATAATCGAGCAGGCAAAACATGCCGCCAAAAAGTCAGGCAGCAAGGTGGTACTGACAGAAGATCCGGAGGAAGCAATAAAGGACGCCGATGTTGTATATACCGATACTTGGATCAGCATGGGCCAGGAAGCCGAGAAGGAAATAAGGCTCAAGGTGTTCATGCCGTACCAGGTCGATAAGAAACTCTTCTCGCTGACGAAAGAAGACGCGATGTTCCTGCACTGCCTGCCCGCGTACAGGGGATACGAGGTCACCGAGGATGTAATAGACGGGCCGAATTCGAATGTCTTCGAAGAAGCGGAAAACAGGCTGCACATGCAAAAGGCCATCATGGTGACGCTCATGGCCGACAACCAGGCGTGACGGGGACGATTCTGTAAAATTTACATAACATAATATGAGGGACGTTCCTTCAGAATGCAGAAGAGAGACAGCTTTATTTACCGGGCTGTCCCTGTGAGAAATGTGAGGGACGCTTCTTCAAAATGCCGATATTATGGCAGTCTGATTTGCCGTACTGTCCCTTTGTGAATGCGAGGGACGGTTCTACAGAATGCCAAAGATATGACGGACTGATGAGTCGGTCTGTCACCGGATGCTGACGGTCCTGCGTAGCTACAGGTCGCTGCTTCCGGCACGCACAGCGGCATTGCTCATTTACGATACAGATCAAAGGTGGTTACTGAAAACATGTTCAATTATGCTTTTATAATAAGAAAAGCCGTGGAATCCGACGCTCCTGCGATACACGAGATCATGCAGGAGTCTTTTCAGAAATATATGCAGGACTCCAACCTGACGGAACCCCTGGAAGCCCTGACTGAATCCGTTGATGATATCTTAAGCGACATCAGGACGAAGGAAGTCTTCATCGCGCTCATCGACGGTATTGCCGTAGGGAGTGCAAGAGTGGAGATACTGCCTGACAATACAGCTTATCTGAGCAGATTCGGCGTAAGGCCCGCCTACAACAACATCGGCGTCGGCATTGCAATGATGAGCCTCATTGACAAGATGCTCATCGAAAAAGGGATAAAATGTGTGAAGCTCCACACGGCATCCAAAAACAAGGACCTGGTCAGGTTCTATTACGGCAGGGGCTTCTATATCGACTCCACCACCAATGACAGGGGTTACATCAGGGCATTGTTGGTGAAGGAGTACTGAAGACGAGGGTACACGTGGCCTTTAGCTTCTCTTCGCCGGTCACGCAAAACCGTCCCGCAATATGGGCAGACAGATACTTTGTCCATTGCCCATGCCTTATCTCAAATTGCCTGCCGCAATCCGGGCATCTCCAGAAGAACAGCGATATGATGAGAAATGCTGCAAGGGAAATGATTATCCCATACGGCATTATAACAGCAGCCTTCTTAAGGTCGGCATTCCCGAAAACGAATGCCATAACCAGAGAAAATTCAGTCCTGCATACAGGATCCACAATGGAAAAATTGAATAGTCATCATCGACAGCAAGTATTGACGGTTTATGGGAAACGCTTCCGCAAGTTCTTTCCGTTGTGTAATCGTGTTGCCTTCTTTTGAACCATGTACCATATCCCCTGCGGGTCAATTGTAAATTCCATTTTCTACTCCATATAAGCTATCTCATTCACATAATTCTTCTGTTGCATCCCATCCGTCATCCATGCAGCCTTGCGGTATATTGAAGTTGCGCCTTGGCAGGAATCCTCGACGGGCTTTACTTACAGCACAATGAATAGCTAATAAAGACTACTTCCCATGATAGTCGTAAGTAAATGCGAAATGATGTATTTAAATACATTACGTCATATTTACAGTTCTCCGCAATCTTCTAAAACGTCCTTCAGAAATTTATGGATGGAAAAGTCCGGATTGTTGTAGCAAACCTCAGGGCATACATAGAAACCATCACATTCTAGCTTACCGGCTCTAATCCGTTCTGCCCGCCTGATGGCTTCCTTCACATCGTTTAATTCAATCTGATCAAGTATCTTTTTAATTACGTCCCTGTTTTTTATATCTGCTTCAGGGTCCAGCCCGTAAACCCTACGCACCTCATCCACATATGCATCAGTTCGCGTAACCGGCCTGGTATAATCTTCTTTGTGAAGTATGAGCCAAAGGTCGAAGTTCACATTACTGTATGCGTGGTATATTCTCTCCCCTTTTCTCTTCCTTTTCTTTTGGCTTTCCCTATCAAGCTCAACACAAGTTTTTATATTTCGTTCGAACTCGACCTCATTGAAGTCATGATCAAACAAGACCGCTTTGTCGTACTCAGTATAGTTCCTCCTAAGCAATTCAGCTGAACCCACAGTGGTGTTAAATGTAACAACACGTTCATTGGGCTTCTTGAGCAACTGTGCGAGGTGCTTTAGGTACATTTCCTCCTGCTGGCCGGCACAGACACAGAAATACGACTTGCGATACATCCACTTTACCTCCCCGGCTTCCGTGGTACGCGTCCAGTCGATGGATCCTTCACATTGTCGGGCGTATTAAAAAACTTTGTAAAGTCTATATACGGAAGCATGCTGTACTTTCCCTTGAAGTAGTTGATCATATAGTTCTCATCGTTCCTTACTTCCGTTGATCCAAAATCAGCCAGCGAGTGTATGGTGCTTTCATAGGTATCTTTATCCCTCTCAACGAATTTTATCTGGTCGCGGCGGAATATCCTGTTGCTCATATAAATCGGGTTATGAGTTGAGAATATAAGCTGCGCTCCATTTTTGTTAAACGATTGGTCATTGAAAAGAGCAATGATGCCTTTGACAAGTTCAGGATGGATTATTGCATCGAACTCGTCAAGTACGAAAACAGTACCTTCTTCGAAAACTGTTATAAATGGTATGGCAAAATCAAGTAGTTTCAGCGTTCCTCTCGATTCCATCAATTCAGCGGGTATCATGATCGGTTTTTCGAATCCATTCGGCGTGTAAGCCGAATATAATTGCATATCTTCAAAGCGATTTTCTTCTATTTTCTGAGGCTTTAGCATCAATTTCTGGGGTCCAAAATCCGCTGCTTTTATAAAATTGTCCAATAAAGTGTTCCAAACCGCCACACTTTTTTTTGGCATTTCAGAAAATGCCATTGAAATATTCAGTTTCCTCAATGCAAAATCGTTAACCACTAACAACTTGCTTGTAAAGAAATCAATAACGTCATCTGCTATATCGCTGCTTATTAGGGTTTTGAATCCATGTGCAAGAAACAGTTTAGTAGGATCAAGATTTATATTTATCTTGTTCTCGAATTCAGCAAGAAGGTTTTCATTATATTGAATCAATGAGAGAACCTTTTTGTCCCGCTTTATATCAACACGCTGCGAATCACGTTCAAAAACCTGGACCAGCTTATTGCCACAGCTTACCCAAAGCTGTTCTGAAATAATCTTTCTTTTATCTTTTTGAAATGGCTTTACAATTATTTCAAAAGAATAAAGGTAATGCCGTCCATTATTTATAAATTCAGCCTGGAACAGGATCGGCTCAGGTTCAGTATTATAAGCAAACGGATACAGTTCCATATTCATCATGATCGGTGATGAAGCTTCCACTGAACCCCATGTCACTATCTCCTGCATTAATGCCAGTGACATAATGATGTTTGATTTCCCACTGGCATTAGCACCATATATCACAGCGGAGGGCAGAATACGCATACCTGCCTCCCTGATAAGATTCTCATCATATGTGCGCTGTTTTCCGGCTTTCATGTCCAGTACAGCCGTTTCCCTGAAAGAACGGAAATTACGAAAACTATAACTAATCAGCATAAGTAACCTCCTGATATTTGCAAAAACATCTCAATATCTATTATAAATTATATACATTTCCTGTGATTTTTACAACTAATTCGAGAAATTTTCTCAATGTTTTCGAAAATACTCCAAAAAAGAAAGGACACTCCAGTCTTTATCATCTGTTCCGCAGTAGGATCATATTCTCATGTTCCTTCGTCCATTTGCAGGATGTACTGGTATTTCAAGGCTTCATCATAACTTCTTCCTCATAATAATACAGTCATCCATGTACAGCCCGCATCTCTCAAAACCCAATTTCTCATACATCACAAGCGGGCCGTGGGAATCTTTCTCCTGCTCGTGACTGTATGGATAAACTTCCACATACTCGTATCTAGCACTGATTGATGTATTCAGCGGAGCTATTGATCAATTTACTAACGCCGGATCTATAATAAGGCATCAATTCATCGGCTCCTGAAACGTCCTTTATTCATATCGTCGTATAGCAGGCAATAAACAACAAGCACTTTTTTCGGTCCGATCTCTCCTGGCATAACGATCCTTCTATCTGTTTCTGTACCTGAATTTAAAAAGCTCGTAAAGTACAAACGGTATCAAACCCAATAAAAAAGCATATCCCCTGTCAACAGTCCTGGTAACTTCACCGCTGAAACCCCATTGAATCGGCACTTTCTCCGGCAAATAAGGTGTCGTGATGATCATTGCAATCAAAGGTACAAGCAGAATCAACAAGTCAATTATAATGCTTTTCCTGAATTTCATGTAATAAGCCCTTCTTCCTGGCAAATCATATTAAACCAACCCATGCCGAAAACCTTCTATACATAATACGCCACATCAGGCCATTTCTCTCATGCCATCGGCATTTCCAAAAGTCATGCCCTGCAGATCAATCGCAGAATCGTTCCGCTGATATTGCTGATTCGGCTGTATTTCCCATATGTGCGTATATATTACCTATGTGCGCAGCCATCATTTTTCACATGCACATCCGTCATGTCCTGCATGCACGGCCATCTGCCAAAAATTTCGTCTGCTCCTGCCAGTCCGGTATTATCGCTTCAGCAAGGCGGGCACTGTATGCCCGGATCTCATCATTTCCGATCTCACGCACATCCTCGTCGAACCACCTCATGGACTTGTCCATGTTCTCCCGCACCAGCGCGAAATCCCTGACGCAGCCATACAGTAACAGATGTTCCTGCTTTTCCGCAGGTATGTAATGCAGCTTGTTTGCACTGCCTCCCCATGTTATCCTGTCGTACGCGGACAACAGCAACGAAACATGGGTATCCATCAGAGTCCGCAAAATACCCTCAAGCTTGAAGAAATCCTGGCGGATAAAATACTTTGCCGACATATGCACATGGAACCAGTAGGTCGTAACAAGGCGCCTGATATCCGCGTGCCACCGGCTGCCGGTCACAGCTTTCGCTATCAATGCCTGCACGCTTCCGTTTTTGTCGAAAATGACGTCGCAGGGCTTCAAATCGGTGTAGTGTATGCGGCACATGAAATCGTCGATTTTTCCCTGGTTCAGGAGGAAGACATCATACAGGAACAGCTTCCCGCCGTACCTGAGCAAGTAGCCGTAGCACTTGATCGCATCGCTGTTGAAGTTCTCGTCCCAGCGCAGCACGATTTCGTCACAGGCTTCCGAAAGCAGGGAATCCAGCCGTTCATCGATCCGTCCGAAGGAGTCCTCATCCGCCAGAAAAACGATGTCTATATCCGAGTACCCGTCTGCGGTGTCACGCGCCATGGAGCCGAAATACCACGCGCCAAGCACGCCTTCCTGCTGTTCCATGATCTCAACGAATTTACTGTTTACTAAACCAACTCATTCAACATAGGCACGTTTCCTTTCCTGATCCGCCGGCAGATACCTCAATAAACGGACCAGAAGCCGTCATCGCCAACCTGATCCAGCCTTCCGGTTTACTTCTTTGCGGACATTTTCTTCAAATTCTTTTTTAAATATTTCAAGGTTTTGCCGGAGTACTTGTGGTCATCATCCTCGACATAGGCAGACAGCACATGGTCATCATCAGTGACATAATAAAACCCGTACTTGGAATAGAAGTACTTTCCTTCATGTCCGCCAGTCCCTTTTGCGACCGGCGTGACTATCCTCATCCCCGGTTCCGGCTCAGGAGCATAGCCCCTGTGCTGGGCATTCATTACAATAATGATTTCGCCGGGGATGTCCTCCACCTTGCCGGAGCTTTCCCCCGTGATGTTTTCGATGATCCGCACTTTGCACTGCATAAACGACGCGGTGTTCTGCATGCCACGATCTTTCCATTTTTCGTAGAGCTTTCCCTCAGGCGTATCACTGCTTTCGATCAGATTAACAGTATAATCCTGCGATGATTCCACCACTTCGGCCAGTACGAAAGCGTCAGCCCTTTTGACCAAATCTTCGAGCTTCGGTTTATTCATTTCTATAAGCGGCGGGTCCATTTCATATAAAGGATACTTCGCTCTCAGTTCGCTGATCTCGTCTTCGCTCATGGACACGGACGCAGGACCCGACAAAACGGCATGGATCACAGCCGCAGCGACAAGGCACAACAGTACCAGGCATGAAATGCATACAAGTTTTTTGCTTGGCCTGGTTTCACCCGAATCCATATACACGCCCCCCTTGGTATATTTTACTTATTTTAGACCAATGATGCGCCTAAATGGTTTCATTTACTTCTATATTTATCCATCCGGTATCACCCGGGATGTCCGCTTTGCCTGATCCATTTATGGCCATTCGGATATGCTGTTTTCATGGCATTCATGAACCAATCGTATCTCCCTTTGTCCAGCGTGTCCACCGCCGAAAAGATGCTCCCTTAGTTCGTGAAGTAATTTCAATGAATATGCCTCGGTACATCGTAAATAATCAATAATCTTTTTGTTCCATTATAACAAAATTACCGCTTTGCTTCATATTTTCGACCATACCACACTGCCGTCTTTGTCGAAAACCCCGACAGTGACTCCATCGCCGTTCCCATGCTCCAGGTAATGCTTCAGCGAATTATATATCGTGATCGTCATGCTTTTAGACAGAATCTCTTTTTTCGGTACCCAGTGCAGTTCACCTTCATTGCTGTCCCGGAAATCATGCCTGTCCGTTTTTGCCACGAAGACATATTGTATGCGGATCTCGTCTCCCGCTTCCCTTATCAGTATATACCTGAGATTTATCTCAATAAGGTCGCTTTCTGAGAACCCTGTTTCTTCGGACAATTCCCGCAGGGCCGTCGCCAATGGATTTTTCCACTCATGGCTTTCTATGTGGCCGCCAATGACCGACCAGACGCCCGGGTTGAACGCCTTGTCCGCTGATCGTTTCAACATCAGCAGCTTGTCTTCATTAAACAGAAACACTGTCGCCATGTTTCTGAGCATCGTTCCCGCACCCCGCCGTTTAGTATTTCTTCCGCCGCGCATTCATTAACAGGATCATTCGACTTTCCTCATCAGTATATCGATCAGTCCTGTCCGGCTGCATGGCAGTGCAGCACGAAAAGTCCCTTCAATACCTTGACAGTTCCGCTCTTATATACTTGTAGCCAATGTTTTTTAAGATTGTAACATATTTCGGAAAACTAAACCATCATTAACTTATTTTATTAAGAGTTGATGATTTTCCGTCAATTAAATGACTTTTTAATATGGAGCCAGGTGTAACTATAGTAAAAGAAAAACCGCATAGTCAGTTTGCAAAAAATACTGTATTTGATTATGGCAGGCATAATAAAAAAATACCTGACGCATGGTAAATTTGCATCAGATATTTTGTTCACTTTCAGACAGGTCACTGGCTTTCAGTTCTATTAGTCTTCCTCAATCTCATCCAATCCGGCAGCAGCTTTACGCGGCCCTTTTCACGCACGGCAAGTATCAGGCTCTGGAGCAGGATAAAGAAGCACAGCATAAGACCGGTCGTGATGCTTTGGTAGTACGGTTTTGTCAATCCCGAAGCGATTACGATATTCGTAATGGTCTTCAAAGAAAGCATGCCGAAAAGTGTTCCGATAACATTACCGACGCCGCCGGTCAGTAATGTTCCGCCTATGATATTGGAGGCGATCGCCTGCATTTCCGCCTGGGCGGCATTGGCAGCGTCCCCTGCCCCCGTATGCAGCAGATACACATATCCGCCGATCCCGGACAGCAATCCGGCGATCAGGTATGCAAAGAACTTTGTGCGCTTTACATTAATGCCAAGGGTCAGTGCGCTATGGCTGTTTCCGCCTATGGCATAGAGATTGCGTCCAAACCTTGTCCATTTGAGAAGCACAGCAACTATAATCACTACTGCTACAGCCACGACCACCCCGGGCTCTATCTGGGCCGGGATGAAATTGCCGTTCTTTCCATAATAGCCGATACCCGGCAGCGTGATCCGTGCCTGTTTAAGTTTAAGGAACGCTTCCTGCGATGCCGTACGGGGAGCGATACTTACTATGGTTATCATGCCCCTTGCAAAGAACATACCTGCCAAAGTGACGATAAATGGCTGTATGTCGAAATAAGCGACCAATATCCCATGGACAAGCCCAAAGGCGATGCCTATGCCCAATGAAATAAGCAGCGAGCCCAATACGGTTCCGCCATGGTCTTCAAGATAAACAACACAGACCATGGTCACAAGAGCAGTTATACCTCCGCCTGAAATGTCGATCCCCCCCGAGATCATGACCATGGTCAGTCCGCACGCTATTATAAGCAGGTACGCATTGTTGTTGAAAAGGTCAAGAAACTGCTGGGGGTTCAGAAAACCGCCCTTCCAGATGGCCATCGCAAGCAGGTACATGCCGAAGAAGGTACAAACGGTTATCGTCATAAGCAGAGTGGTATTGGATATCCGTTCTCTGCGTATATTTTCAATTTTTCCGGTCAACAAATCCCTAATTTTTCTCATAGCATCCTTTCCCCATTACTCCGTCGGTTTTATGCCAGCCTGGTGGCATTGCGGCAGGCTTCGAATACCGTTCAGGAAGCCTTGATCGGAATTTTTGCATCAACCTGCTTTTTGAATAATTTCTTGTACAGGTTGATGAAAAATTCTTTCACAACCGGCGAACTAATTATGACTATAAGTATGATAACAGCCGCCTTATAGGCCTTTACCGCTGCAGAAGGGACCTTCATCGCATAAAGGGTGACCGTAAGGGCCTGGATTATGTACGCTCCTATCACAGAGCCAAACAGGCTGAATTTTCCGCCGCCCAGGGATGTCCCGCCTATAGCGACAGCCAGGATGACGTCCATTTCCGCATCCAGCAGCAGGGTTTCGTGGTTGATGAGCCCTATCCTGCATACCGTAATGCATCCCGCAGTGGCGACGCAAACTCCGGATATAATGAAAGCTATCAGTTTCACCCAAACAGGATTGATCCCGTTCAGGTGCGCGGTCCCTTCATTTATTCCTACCACCTGCGTATATAATCCGAGAGTGGTCAGCCTTAAGACGATTGAAATCAGGACCAGGAACACAACCATTATAATGATCGGGGTCGGTATCGGGATACCCGGGATAAAACCTCCTATACTCGCGAGAAAATCGCTTGAAACAGTCGGGGTCGCCCCGCCGTTTATCCAGTAAGCAATGGACCGCCCGGCTGAGAACAATATCAGCGTCGCGATCATGGGCTGGATTTTGAATACCGCGACCAGGACTCCGTTGAATAAGCTGAAAAGGACGGAAACCAGGCAGCTTAATAAGAATGCGAGGATAATTACCGGTATCGTGATCTCGTGCGAACGAAGCACGCTTACAAATACGCTGCCCGCTATTGCCGCTACTGCCGCGACGCTTATATCCTGTCCCTTACAGCATGATGTTATCAACGTCATGCCTATTGAAATAATGGCGATTGCCGCTGCCCCGTTGAATATACTTATCAAATTTCCTGAAAGGACACGATATCCCTGGTTGTTAGTAGCAAGACTTATAGAAAAAAATTCAGGATCCCTCAACAGGTTGAAAATAACGAGCAAAAAAAGTGAAAACAACGGTATAACCAGCTGGGACCTCATGAACTTCTTAATGCCGTCACCCATTCTGTTCCGCCTCCCCCGCTATCATCTGCATGATGTTGTCCTGTGTCATCTCCTCGCCCTCCAGTTCGCCGACCATTTTGCGGTCGCGCATGACAATGAGCCGGGAACAGGTACGTAGCATTTCCGATATTTCCGAAGAAATGAATGTAACGCTGACGCCTTCCTCGGCAAGTTTCAGTATTAGCTTCTGTATCTCGGTTTTTGTTCCCACGTCGATACCGCGCGTCGGTTCATCCAGGATAAGGTATTGCGGATTCGTGAGAAGCCAGCGGGCAAGGATGACCTTTTGCTGGTTCCCGCCTGACAGCGATTTGATCGGAGTATCCATTGAAGCGGTCTTTATTCCCAGCAATTTTATGTACTTATCGGCAAAGGCTTCAGCCTCGGCCCTTGAAAATGGCCTGAAGAAGCCCTTCATTACCTGCAGGGCAAGTATGATGTTTTCGCGCACGGACAAGTCTTCAACGATACCGTCGCGTTTCCTGTCCTCGGGCAAATACCCGACGCCGTGCATCATGGCGTCTTTGGGCCTTCTGATCTTAACGTCTTTCCCGTTTATCTTTATCTTTCCGCCGGTGATCCTGTCCGCGGCGAAAATAGCGCGCACACTTTCGCTGCGCCCGGAACCAAGGAGCCCGGTAAACCCGTTTACTTCTCCTTTTGAAATATTGAAATCAAATGCGTTCGGGCAATTAGTGCTGGATAATCCTACCGCTTCGTAAACCGGGAGGGCATCCGGCGTTTTGTCCGGCTGCTTCCGTTTCTGTATTGTTGAAACATCATCCAGGTCTTTGCCCATCATCTTCGAAATCAGTTCTACACGCGGCAGATCCTTTACCTCATATTCGCCTACCAGTTCGCCGTTCCTCAGAACGGTCACCATATCGCTTATCTCGTACATCTGCTCGAGGAAGTGCGTAACGAAGATTATACCGACGCCCCGTGACTTGAGATCACGCATCAGGGAAAAGAGTTTTTCGACTTCCTGTTCATCCAGCGAGGAAGTAGGCTCGTCCAGTATGAGCACTTTGCAATCCATGTCCACGGCACGGGCAATGGCAACCATCTGCTGTACGGCTATGGAACAGGTGTCAAGCTGCTGGGTGGCCCGCGCAGGGATATTTAGTTTTTCGAGTATCTCTGCCGCCTTCTTTTTCATTGTCCGCCAGTTCACCAGGCTGTAATTGCCCCGCCCGATAAACATATTCTCCGCAACAGTAAGATTGGGGCAAAGGGTAATCTCCTGGTAAACGGTACTGATGCCCAGCTCCTGGGCCTCATGGGGCGATCTCACGTTGATTTCTTTCATACCGCCGTTCAGGCTCAGGTATATCTGCCCTGAATCCTTCGGGTATACGCCTGTCAAAACTTTTATCAGCGTTGACTTTCCTGCCCCGTTTTCGCCCATAAGGGCATGTATTTCGCCTTTCCTGAGCGTAAAATCCACGTTTTGCAAAGCGCGGACGCCCGGAAAGGATTTACTTATATTCCTCATTGACAAAACGGTGTTGTCCTGCATGGCAACCATCCTTAAAGTCTTTTATAACGCATCGTTCAAAGAAAATCCTCGATTATGGAAAATTTTCTTACCTTTGCGCATTTCAACGAGGCGGGAGATATGCCCGCCGAATGAAGGGCAACCGTTACCCGCTGCCTATAGAGGTGCGGGACATCATTCGCCTCGTTATAAACAGCAATGTAAGTATGCGGAAAAAATCCGCATACTTGCATTGCATGAACCGGAACATTTCAATGGACAAGCTGAACGTTCCTGTATTATTCGCCTATACCATAGGTGTCTATATCTGCTTCTGTAATGCTATTGCAGTCGAAATATCTTTCTTCATTGATTACGACCTTCTGGCTCAGCGTTCCGCCTTTTTCAAGGGTCTGGATCATTTCATGGATCTTCTGGGCCTGGAACGGGCTGCACTGGCCGTCATAGTTCCAGTTACCTGCGAGCACTTCCCTGAGAGCCCACTTGTTGCAGTCGAAGCCCATTATAACGACGTCGCCGTTTTTGCCGTGTGTTATACCTGCTTCGTCCAGAGCTGCAACTGCGCCCTTGGCCATACCGTCGTTCTCGGCATAGATAACGTTGAATTTTTCGCCCGAGTTGATGACAGATTCTACGATCTGTTTTGCTGTTGCTTCATCCCATGTAGCAGTCTGCTGGATCACCTTTTTCATCGTGCCGTTTGCAAACTGTTCATCCAGTGCCTTTGTACGTCCGATCTGAGCATCGCTGCCCATTGCGCCCTGGATATGCACTACATTGTATTCAGGGAGCTTCTGGTCCAACAGCCACTGGACAGCCATTTTTCCCTCTGCTGCCATGTCGGAAATAACAGCGGCTTCAAACAGGCTCTCGTCAACATTCATCATACGGTCGAAGAGGAATACCTTAATGCCGGCTTTCTTGGCGTTTTCAAGGACATTGGTCCATCCGTCGGTTGCAGCGGCCGAGATGAGGAGGTAATCCACACCGTCAGTAATGAACTGCTGGGCTGCGTTCAGCTGCTCGTCGTTCTTGAGGCTGTAGAATGTAGATACGTCGTAACCGTTTTCCTTGGAGAAAACTTTTTCAAAGTCCGCTACGTTTGCAGCACGGTATCCGGACTCAGACGGCGGGTTGTTTACGATACCCACTTTAATGAGTTTGCCGCTTCCGGATGAAGTGCTCTTCGAAGTGTTTGCAGATTGCTGACCACAAGCTGCCAGTGTTGTCAGTACCAACACAGCGACCAGAATCAAGGTCAAGATTCTTTTCATTTTTTATTCCCCTTTCATATTAATTGCTTTATTAACTTTTGTACAAATCGTATAATTTTTACTTGTAATAAACAATATTTCCATAAGAAATGCATAAAATTTTCAACAAAGTCAATTAGAAATCTAACGAGCAGGATGCGTATTATAATAATATTCCTGAAATTTCATATAATTCTATTTCCTATTAAATATTTATCATAATATTTCTAACTTTTTCAATAAAAAAATCAACATCAATATTGATGCTTTAATACTGCCTGATCCATCGGCTATTGGGATTTTCGATATTCATGGCATTCGCAAACCATCGGCGTCATTTTTTATGACCGTGATGGAATCAAACTGCCGTAAATCATGGAGACAATATTAAGGCACGAGGCTTTCGGGCTACATTCATTTGCCGGCGTCTCGGATTCATTTGCTGCCGTCACGGCCCGGATTTGATACAGCATGTGCCTCGCCTTTTTCAGACAGGACATATGTGAGTATCGCATTTATTATCCCCGGACTTACCGGTTTGCGTATGACTCGCAGCGGATGTACACACATTAACTCATATGTATTGTCCATTGAAGTCACGAAAACGATGTTGCATGCAGGTTTGCATCCGGCTTGTTCCAGATGCCTGATCCTTTTTGCAGTTTCAAGGCCGGTAAGTTCTTTCATGTAATAATCAAGAAAAAGCAGATCGAAACTGGCATCTTCCATACTGATCAGGTCGATGAGTTCTTCTCCGCTGCCGAATTTCCGAATGTTGAATGTGATATTGTTTTCCTCACCATACTGCAGGATGGCTGCTTCTATAACTTCGCAATTGATGGTAATATCATCGCAAATACCTATATTCATCATTCCACTCACCAGGCATTGGATAGATTTATAACCATAAGGGTACTTATCCATTTTAACCTACATAAGCACTAATTACAAGTGTATATTTACCTTTATGATTGGTTAAGTTAATCGATCATAAATGATACAGTAAAACAGGGTGGTAATGGATGGGTATAGACTATAAAGCGCTTGGAGAAAGGATCGCAAAACGCCGCAAGGTGCTCAACCTGACACAGGAAGACGTGGCAGAAGCTACAGGCCTCAGCAATAACTTTATTTCGAATATAGAAAACAGCTACTCGATCCCCAGCATCGATTCATTGCTCAAGATCTGTGAAGCTATCGATACGACCCCGGATTACCTTCTGCTGGGCAGCGTTTCATACTCGGACGCGGAAGAAGAACTGCGGGGCAAAATCAACGAAAGGCTCAAGCTGTGCAACCAGAAGAAGCTCAGGCTGATTGAACGGTTTGTTACATGGGTTATAGATGAGGATGTGTAAGTTATTTACTTCATGAACTTTTATAAGATGTTACTGCTGGCACGTAGTGTCCAGCAGTAAAACTCAAGAATCGAAAGCGACGGATTTATAAGATCAATGATAAGGGAAGACTTCATCGGACAATTCTACTTGTAAATGTTCTTGGAAAAGTCGAGAAACAAGATGCTCTGCCAACCGTTCATAGTCTTTTCTATAGAACAGTTTATCAATGAACTTGCTAGTTGTCTTATATATTTATGTAAAATATTATGAATGACGTATTAAAATATCTTTTGGACGATGAGTCCTTTAGATCATCGACGCAGTGTGCTCTTGATAGCATGAAAAAGTCCTGAAAATGCATGCAACACTTTTTAGGCTTAATTATTTTTCAGCAATGACAGGTTAGAGTAAAATTACCGTAGGAAAAAATAGATAAGAGACCACACCTTTTGATAAAATGTTTTTGTTCAGAAAACAACAACAAAGGGGGTCTCTTATGAATAAAATTATACAACAGTTTTGTCAGGAAGGCATCAAGAATCTGCAGGAAAGAGTAATATATTTGATACAAAGCGGAGGAGGGTTGTCTGAAGCAGTATCCGAGATAAAGAAGGTGACAGATGCATTGGGAAGAAGCATTTGTGAAGAAATCATAGAGGCACTGGATGAGGCGATTAACAAAGACGCACGAAGGAAGAAGGAATGGTATGTGGAAAGGAGAAATGAAGAAAAGACAGTAATTACGAAACTGGGTGAAATTAAATATAATAGAACATATTACCGATCCAAACATGGGAAAGGATATCGGCATTTGGTTGATGAGATATTAGGGCTGGATGTTCATGCACGTATGGATGATGAAATGCATGCGGAACTCGCAGAAAATGCATCCAACATGTCTTACAGAAAAGCAGGGAAAAGTTCAGGAGAAGTAGAAATCAGCGGGCAAACAGTAATGAACAAAGTAAGGAGTCTAGAGAAAATAAAGGTTGAGAACATAGCTACAGAGAAAAAATCGGTAGCCATACTGTATGTAGAGGCAGATGAAGACCATATAGCGCTGCAGACTGGGAAGAGAGCAATGCCGCGATTAATATATATACATGAGGGCATTAGTGAAGAAGGAAAAAGGAGATGTCTGAAGGCACCATACTACATATCAAGCCTTAAGGGTACCCCTGGGGAGCTATGGCAGGAGGCTTATGAATATATCGAAGATAATTACGACATTGATAAAATAGAGCAGATATATTTAACGGGTGACGGAGCGGCTTGGATCAGGCAGGGTCTTTATTATCTACCGAAAGCTAAATTTGTTTTAGACAGATATCACATGAGTAAATACGTGACAAAGGCCACAGCACACAAGCGGGAATATGCAAGTAAAGTCTGGAATAGTCTCAGGAGAGCGGATTATGACGAGCTGGCACTGGTGTTTAATGAATTGTATTTGGCTACAGAAAATAAATTAAAACGTGACGAAATAAAAGAGAGTTGGACATATTTCAAGAACAACTGGGACGGGATAAAGATCCAGGCAGAGGATGGCGAACGTATAATTGGTTGTAGCGCTGAGGGGCATAACAGCCATATACTCGCGTCCAGGATGAGTAGTCGCCCTATGGGATGGAGCAAGGATGGCGCAGATAAAATGGCCAGATTGAGGGCGTTTAAGGCGAATAACGGCAAGGTGATAGATTTTTTGAAGTTACAAAAGGAAGAGAAAGCTTTGTATACTGTGACGAAGAAGCTTATGAAGGCCGCATACAAGGGTATAAAAACGAATATTAACGAAAAACCATGCAAACTGGAAGTGTTTAAAATAGGAAAGGTAACAGGGCTTTACAAGGCGTTAAAAGCCATATAAAGAATGGTAGCATTAGGAGTGGTCTGTGAACTACTTTCCTACAGTAAATTGACACGATCCAATGACAGTATCATTGTTAGTAATCGTTATTGTTATATGGTAAAATTTATTTAGGTATTTAGTTTCAAGACCCTAAGTGAAGAATTTAGCGCTTTACCACAGAGCCAGAACCAGGGAATATTTTCTGTCTAATTGGAACTTGTATCTGTGAAAACTGGGTTGATGAAAGATAGAGGATTGAACAATAGCCTTTGAAAATGTGTCAAGTAATTCCAATAATACTGGGAGTATGGGAATTACATCAAAAAATAATGAGGAGTTAACAAAGACTAGTCAAATTGGCAGGAAGTTTTACAAGAGAATTCTATATTGTGTTTAGCTATATAGTAGAATATTAGTTGAGAGGAGGAATAGATAATGATTTTTGATTGCGGAACAATGTGGCTTAGAGCTGATTTCCATCTCCATACCAAAGCTGATAAGGGAAGATTCAGATATGAAGGCGAGGAAAATAGTTATATTACAGAATATATACACCAGATGATAAAAGAAAAAATAAATCTGGGAGTTATAACAAATCACAATAAGTTTGACAAGGATGAGTATAAAGCGTTGGCAAAAGCAGGTAAAAAATTTGGTATATATTTACTCCCTGGTGTTGAGCTATCAGTTGATGATGGAGCAAACGGCATTCATACATTGATAGTATTTGACCCGGAAGATTGGCTTAAAGATGGTGTGGATCACATAAATGCTTTTATTGCGTCGATGTTTGCTGGAAAAGCGAATTATGGAAGTCCAAGCATCAGGACAAAGTATAACCTGATTGATACAATCAAGCATTTGGATGAATTTGCAAAAGATTACTTTATAATAATGGCGCATGTTGAGCAGAACAATGGCTTCTTCAAAGAATTAGAGGGCGGACGAATAATAGAGCTTAGTAATCATGAGTTGTTCAGGACGAACGTGCTTGGTTTTCAAAAACTAAGAACCAGAGAGTTATATGACAAGTTAAAAGTGTGGTTTAAAGTAAGAATTCCAGCACTTGTTGAAGGCTCAGATCCAAGTTGCGTAGAGGAGATAGGAAAGGGAGAAAAAATATACATAAAAATCGGGGACTTCAATTTCAAAGCTGTTAAGTACGCATTATCAGATTACGAGGGAAGGATAAGCAAGACTTTGCCACCGTTGAATAAAGCATATATCCAGTCAGTATCTTTTGTAGGTGGTAAATTGGACGGTGAAAGCATTTGCTTTTCGCCCGAAATGAACAATCTGATTGGTATTCGTGGTAGTGGGAAGTCAACGATAATCGAAATTATTCGATATTGCCTTGATATTCCGCTAACCGAAACATCACAGGATATACAGTATAAAAATAGAATTATAGCTAATGGATTAGGCAGCGGTGGGAAAGTAGTCATCAATGCGGTTGACAAATATGGCAACAGCTATAGCATCGAGAGGGTATATGGGCATAGTGTCAAGATATACGATGAAGATCATAACTTAAAAAACATTTCTGTAGATTCAATCATTCAAAACCCCCTTTATTTTGGTCAAAAAGACTTGTCCAGTCCCCGTGAGGGATTTGAGACTGATCTTATGGATAAGCTTATGGGTAAAACGCGGACAGGTATCCTTCAAAAGATAGAGGGTAAAAAGACAGAGGTCATTTCAAACATTCAGCAATGGATGAATTTAAGAAATTCTGCCGAGCTGAAAAAAGAATTTGAAGCTCAGAAAGCCGATCTTCAGCATAAACTGAAAGTTTACAAGGAAAGGGGTGTTGAAGAAAAGCTTAAAAGACAGGTAGCATTTGAAAGAGATGACTTAAAATTAAGCGAAATACTTAAGAACCTGTCAGCATTCAAAGATGCGTGTTATAGATTCTATGAAGAGAATAAAGCAAAGCTAGATGAAATCGCAGCAAAGTACGAATCCGCTGAAAACCAGAATACATTTGACAGGATATTTAGATACCTTAATGAACTAATCAGCGAACTGGAATTATTACAGAAGACTGGCAGCAAAACGGAAGAATATATAAAGAAAATCAAGGCCGAGATTGCCGATTTCAAAAACAAGAAAAATAGTTTAGAAGAAGAGTTCGCCAAAATACAACGAGAAATCAATATCCCGAATCTTAATGCAGATGAATTTGTAAAAATAAATAGAAGCTTGAATATACTCGAGGTGAAGCTTGCGGAAGTAAATAAAAACCTAACTAAAAGAGAGGAATTATTTGAAACTATTAAGAGAAATCTTGCAGAGCTTAATGACCTATGGCTGGAAGAGTACAAACTCTATGAAGCAGAAATCAAGAAAATAAACGATGCGCAGAAATCCTTGAAGATAGAAATCAAATTTAAGGAAGAGAGAGGACGCTTTAGGGAGCACCTGAAAGAAGTATTCAGGGGTTCCGGGCTTAGAGAAAACCACTATACCTTTATAGTGGAGAATTTCATAGATTATATAGAGGTGTTTTTCGACATAATTAAGAGAGAAGGCAGTAAAATCAAGGGTTACATTACGGATACCACATATGCCAATTTTGTTACTAAATTTACGGAATACATTTGTGACTTGTTAACCTACAAAGTCCCGAATAAAATTGAAATATTATATCATGGCAAGCCGCTTATGAATCATTCACTAGGGCAACGCGCTTCCGCGCTTATACTTTTCATTTTGGCGCAAAAAGACAACGATTTGGTAATAATAGATCAGCCTGAAGATGATCTTGATAATCAGACTATTTATGAAGAAGTCATTAAAGTGATAAAAGAGGTAAAGCCTGAAGTACAATTTATTTTCGCCACACACAATGCAAACATTCCTGTTCTCGGTGATGCTGAAAAGGTAATTGCATGCGAATATGGAGAAAAAATCAGTGTCTTTGGCGGCAGTATTGATATGTGGGAGATACAGAGTAAAATAATAAGTATCATGGAAGGCGGGAAAGATGCTTTCAGGAGAAGGAGGGAGATATATAATCTATGGAAGTACTAGAACTTCTCGAAAGAATCGAATTGGGAGAGAACAGTACAACGCAGTTCAAAGAAAACGTTACTAATTCTGAACAATTGGCTCAAGAAATGGTAGCATTTTCCAATGCTTTGGGCGGCTTGATTATAATTGGAGTGAAAGATACAGGAGAAATTACTGGATTAAGTCCTGAAGACATAAGAAGATTGAACCAAATGATTTCCAATGTTGCTTCTGATCAGGTTAAACCTTCAATACATCCTCTGACCTATACAGTAAAGGTTAATGATAAAACTCTGCTTGTTATTGATATCAAGCAGGGCATTAATAAACCGTATTGTACAAGCAGCGGCGTATATATTACTAAGTCCGGTGCAGATAAAAGACGTATTTCACAGGAGGAGCTTCAAAGGTTATTCCAGGAATCTCAAAGATATCATGCCGATGAGTTTATAGTGCAGGATACTAAGATTATTAATGATCTAGACAAGAATTCATTTAGCGAATATTATAAAAAAGAATATGGGGAAGATGTAACAGATCTGGATATTGACATAAAACAGATATTGGAAAACCTGTATCTGGCAAAAGATAATAATCTTACTTTAGCCGGACTTTTGCTATTTGGGAAAAAACCGCAGACTAAAAAACCCATGTTTATAATAAAAGCAGTAAGTTTTGTTGGGAATGATCTTTCAGGAACTGCTTACAGGGACAGCGAAGATATCAAGGGAAACATACTTAAGCTTTATACTGACAGCATGAGTTTTATTACCAGAAATTTGCGTAAGGTCCAAAATGATAAGGACTTCAACACTGAAGGCGAATTGGAGATTCCCAAAATTGTTTTAGAGGAGCTTGTTGTTAACGCTATAATACACCGAGATTATTTTATCGAGGCACCAATCAATATTTTCATTTTTGATAACCGTATTGAAATAATAAGCCCCGGAAAACTTCCCAACAATTTAACTATCGAAAACATCAAGCATGGGATTTCTGTGATTAGGAACCCGATCATAACTTCATTTGCTGCGAAAATACTTCCGTACCGAGGTATAGGAAGTGGTATTGTCAGGGCTATCAAACACTATGACAAGATTGATTTTATTAATGATACGGAATCTGAAAGATTTAGTGCAATCATTCATCGAAGCTAATGATTTATATGAATCAGAATTATACCATATGGTAAAGTTTTTCTGGAGGGGCAACCCGGCTCATTAATAAGATCTGTAATCATTGCGCGATTTATGGAGCTCAGAATGGTAAGTGTATCATTGGTGATCATATAGTGAAGTTGGTCATACAGGGAGAATCATCCTGATTCTCCCTACTCTTAGAAAGGGCGTTGCGCTTCTGTAACGTTCGGAAACTGAGACTGTTTCAAGTTTTGTGTAAACTCAAAAATCTGAGATAAGATTTTGATATTTACTTAAGTACTTAAGGGCAGGTGCCGTATTTCACGGTTTCTGCCCTTATCTTCATTATACAGTGAAATAAGGGCATGTCAATAAAACATGCCCTTAAAGACTGGTTGTTTTAGCCAAAGTAAAATAGCATAAAGCTGGTAGTGGTGCCTGTCCGAGTTTT
>ENA-UPSB01000628-UPSB01000628.1-bioreactor-metagenome-genome-assembly--contig:-NODE-628-length-54623-cov-182.925487_pt1 | contig 54623 bp, 53 predicted proteins | sample MGYA00238182_ERZ773286 | MGnify/ENA primary metagenome ERZ773286 (study PRJEB29026, sample SAMN07631240) | bioreactor metagenome | isolation source: Switchgrass digestor | place: USA: Dartmouth...
AAACCTACCAGAAGCCTTTCAGGCCTCATTTCTTTCATACTAAGTTAACAGAGCCAACTTAACTTTATTTGTTTTACATCTATAATTTTATCATAATATATGTTAACAGCAATATCTGAGTTAATGCTGGAATTTCGGCAGACTGAAAAAGCCGGTTTAGAATCAGCCAAACAGATGAGATTATTACTAAGGTTTTTGATGGTCGCTTATTAATTCTATATCATCCTATGCTGAGATATCCTCTGAGTTATAACACTCAATCTGCCTTTTTAGCTTATTCTTCAGACAGCAGACTTAAATATTATTAAGCATCTTTAGCTACTCTCGATAAGAAAACCCACAGCAAGTTATTATCTGTATTGACATGCTGAATAAACTGCAAAAAGAATCATGGGGTTGATGCTTTTTATTATGGCGCAGAGCTCATTCTGAAATTATTCGCTTCAAGGAAAGCTTCAACTGCATTAAACGCGTTGAAAAACAATGGCGTTCCTGCAAATGACAATGGGCTTACCGGTCCTATTGTCATAAACGAATACTGCCTGCTTGCCATGTCAAATGCTGAGTGCGGATCCCTGAACAATTGATATAGGTTCAGAGCATTACCCGAAGAACCAACAAGCTGTCTCAAAGCCTGATACTCCTGCCCGAGCCCAAGTCCAAATCCAAAAAAGAAGATGCGCATCTGCTGCACTATCTCAATATCCAGGCTTGATAATGTTTGGCTTATGAACAGCCAACCCAAACCATATTTTCTTGTTGTTCTCGCCGCATCCACAAGAATAGAGCGAACCCCCTTGGCAGCATCATCGTCCCTTGGTAACTCTCGAGGAGCTAAACGATGCGCCTCATCTATGATCACAAGTGTGTTCAGGTTTTGTCCCTGGAGATAATAATACTCGGCATTCGCGTTTAAAGCATCCAGTAAGCGTTTAATTACAAGGGATTGTATCTTATCGTTCCAGAACATTCCTTTTGCTTGCTCCCGAGACAGATCAACAACCAGCACTGGTCTGGCATTGGGAGAGTCTTTTTCTCTGCCAAATTGCAGCAACCATCCCAAAGCATTATTTACCGAGCGAGCTCCATGCCTGTCTTCACGGAATAGTTCGGCTACAGGCTTCCAATAATCATTATAGAATTCATTTTTATCAGCTTCTTCAAGCATCGAAGCAAATCTTTCCCTGGCGCTTTCACTTTTGTAAATAACCTTTTGTACCTTGTCATCAGATAACAAAGACCATGCTTTTTCAAACGATACTGGCTGATATAGTTCTGCAAGCTTTACCCTGGCCTTTGCGAGCTTTTCAGCCAGTATATTGCAGGCGATTTCTCTGTTATCCCCCTTCTTGGGAATGCTCAGTCTTTCAAAGAATGGAGACTCATATAGTATCTGCTCAAACAATTCCCATGTATCCAGAACAAGATTCCGGACAGTCATGACAACTGTTTTCTTCCCCTGATTATTGAGTATCTTTCCTAACGGTAAAGAGAATTCTCCAGATGTCTGTCCCTGGATATCCTTGGCAAACTCACCCTGCGGATCAATCACCAGAAGCGCCATCTTAGGGTATCTTGCATAAGCAAGCAATACCATTTTAGCAAGGACTGATTTGCCGGAACCTGTTTTCCCGAATATTCCAATATGGTAAGCCTCTCCCGCGCCGTCCGGGCCCTTGTCAAAATGCTTGAACCATAATGGGAGTTTAGGCTTTGACCCGTAAACATGTCCCAAATAATAGATTTGATTTTGATATGGCCGTAGAATAGTATCCAATACCTCGTCTGTTACCACATGTATCGGTGTTCCGGTGCAAGGTACTGTTCCCAAGATACTTGGCTCATATACATTGCTTCCAGTGTTTTGAAACACTGCACTCACAATCATTTTACCCAGGTGAGTATCCTGCCGTTCACTAACTGCATCCACCCTGCCCCGCTGTCGTATCAGGCTTCTCATTGTCGGGTCTTCATGCCATATATTTCGAAGCTCCACTTCCATTATCTGTCCAATTGCATAATGCTCCAGGCCATCCTGCGGGAAACGGAACAATGCCAGTTCCCCCACCAGCTTTCTTCCGGCTGCCACCCCAAGAATATCCATGGCTAATTGTGATGTTGAGGAAGGAGAACCCACAACGCCCAACCTCTCTGTTTGGCTTATAGTTTGCTCTACACTCTCAGTTATGATCTCCATTTTCAACCCCCCGTTTCGCTACGGTAACCATGCATAGAAAAAAAGACTTCTCCAATATCTCCATCATAGTTTTCTGATATATATTGAGTTGCGACCTGACGGAAAGTCGGCAATGACCTTGCCAATGCCTTCACCGTGCGATCCGCAAGATATATCGGATATGGCTCAAGCATCGATGCGGTAGCACATTGGTGTTTTATCCCTTGCATTAATACCGCCATACGATGCATGTTTTTCGCAAGGCTCTCTGAAAACTCCAAACGGATTGCAGGAAGCCAACTATGAGGTTTATAATGACATACATATACCTGATATAAAGCATTGACGATTTGCTCACTAATCTCTGATGCCCTGCCTCCCACGTTTGGAACCGCATTTGTATTTAGATGCCATGGCTGGTCAGGTTTCTCCAATGGAACCGGCTTGGTCAGTTCTCCTGGTTTTAACAGACTGGTCAGTAACCCCCTGTCGTCCTGTTTCATATCCCAACGCATCAGTTTTCCAATCTCTCTTCGGGTAGAATACTTTGGCATAGCAACATAGTGCTTGTCCGAACGCGAACCCTTTAGAATGGAAAGATATGCTTCAAAGTATTCAAGGAAATGATTCAGGAATTCCTGGGAACAATTAAGCTCCGGAGTTTCAGGTGCCTTATTCAAAGCCTGGTTGAAATATATTATGGGAAGTGTCATTGTCCCGTCCAGCATTACAATGTCGTGAGGGGCTTTCATTGCAAGTAATAATTCCCTGCCCAGCATTACCGCTCGGAGCACCGTTGAAGTATCGGGATTATGTGTTTCAGTTGATATATAGACAGAATGATTGGGCTGTTCCCAATAACGTTTCTCTGATGGAGGGGTAAGACCTTCCACGGCTACCGCAGCCGCTGCAACAAAATCAGCCGTCAAAAGTCTCTCGATCGCATATGAACCATCTACTCCGCAGGTTGTTGGCAATGGCGGATAACCCAAGTCGGATTCGTGGATGATTAACTCTTTATCTATCAGTTCCTTGCGCTGGTTTTCACGATTCTTCTTCAGCTCCTTGAGTGTTTCCAGCATATTGGCTCCAGCATCCGAAGCCTTACTCAATACCTCATCAACCAAGGCTACTGGTAAATCGGCAAATAATGATTTATCCTGATCCATTACTCTCACCCGCCTTGTTCCCACAATAAATATGATTGCGGGTCAAAGTTCAAGTAATTATTATTTCTTGCTGCCCTGGGAAGCAGCCACCTTTCCCTGAAATATTCAAATAAGTCATCAACAGACTGATTGTATTCAATTAATATATTATCATATCCCTGTAAAAAATTCCTGGTATTTTCGGCAAGAGGGATTACATAGATCTCTCGCTGTATACCGTGCTTCAGCCAATCACTTGTAAGCCCCAAAGCTTTCAGGCATTTTCCTATAATCTCCCTTCGGTTGCGAAAGCCGTTGCCCCATGAAGCATGCTTTGATGTGGGTTCGAAATTCCTGCTCACATATTTATAGATTTCATCATAAAGTCCATTTAAAAAATGGAACTCGCCGAAACCTTTTGTAAAACCTACTTTATGATAAAGGAGTCTATCCTGGTATTTCAGCCTGTTATACAATGAAGATCTACCTAATGCTGAAGTAGTTGTAATCATAGCAAGGCTGCCATCATGTACTTTTTTCTGAATAAGGGTCTCCTTATTCCCGTATTTCTCCATAAACGCTTCCCGGACTTCATTGCTTGCTGCCAGCATCGCAACGAGTTTACCGCACAGTAAATAAGAATAAGGAGGTACCGCACCCAAAACGAAAGCATCCATCACATGACTGAGCCTTTCTTTTTTTTGCTCGCTGTTCCATCCAACCCAATCATCTCTTGCTTTCAGGCTGTATACCGGATCTCCCAAGCCTATCAGACCAATAAGTTTCTCATGGTGTGAATCCATTACAAGAAAACGGAGCCGTCTTCCGTAACCGGAAGAAACGGGTATACTCCAATGCAGGCTGGCATACCGGAAGAGCAATTCTTCAATCGAGCCTGGGGTTACTGTGATCAGGCTTGGCCTAATTCTCTCCGGATCTATTTCACTGCCTCTGGCAATATATTGGATAAGACGTTTCTCTCCTTTCTTTAGGTTATTGCTGGCATTTTCCCTTTTATGGCGCACAGAAGTTTCATGCAATTCTCTTATTTTGTTTTTTACAATATCGGAAGGCAGTTCGATCCGATTTTTATTAATAACAAAGCCTTGCTCCTTTAATGAAGCCTTTATTTGTTTTTTTAACTGTTTCTTATTCATGGCTGATAAACATCAACTACTTTCGGGCTTATTTCGTTTGTGCAATTATTTGTACTGTTTATATTTACCACAATGATACTTCTTAGTTATTTGCATTAAGAGAAAATATTACAGCGGTTATTATATACACATATAGTATATGATTTAGTAATTGACAAAGACAGATCATTCATACAATGAAAGCAACCATTATGGTTGCTTTGCTAAAAAAACTTATTAAGATTGCTCTTACTTGTGTTTATCTTGTATGTAATTCATACCCATATACCAGTCACCGATCCGCAGTTCCTCGATCATCTATGCTATGCGCTTCTCCCTTGTTTCCGCCCTCTTTGCTTTAAAGATCCAACCTAAATAATCATTCTGCTGGTATGGAGGCCTTCTTCTATATGCATCCATGAGGTTTTCCTGGATAAGCTGTTTCTCTATGTCCTTGGGCATGGGGTTTATCTTTCTTTATAACCTGGAGAAATCCATCATATATTTCTCAATCCCCTTTTTCTTCAGCTACAGCGATGGCATCTATCTCAATCAGGCACAGAGGGTTTGCAAGGCCAGCTACTTTGAGAACTGTAATCAAAGGCGGGTTTTTTAATTCACCCACGGTCTCCATAAATGCTTTAAGGCCCACCGCCGGATCGCATCCATCAGCTATGTAAATATTAAGCTTTATGACATCATTGAAGGTAGCGTTTTCGGATGCCAGGGCTATTTTAGTGTTTTCCAAAGCCTGTTTTGTCTGCAGTTCGAAATCGTCCTTTCCTACCAGCTCTCCATTGTTGTTAATGGCGTTTTGGCCTCCGATATAGATAGTCTTTGCATTACCGCTGACCGTGACCAACTGGCTGTAAAACCTTGCAGCAAATAATCCTTCCGGGTTACTGTGCTTAACCATAAAATTACTCATCTTATCTCTTCCCCCTTATAGTTATTGCGTTTAAACTTCACAGACAACTATTTACTGTTCATTGTCATACTATGATGCATTATGAAATGATTTGTAGTCCGGTTATTCTTCATTCATCATTCCTCACCATCAGGTTTTCGGCGAAATGAAAGAAATACTTATTTTTTGCAGTCTTCTTTTCTTCTCAGCATTATCCCGGCACAAGTCAAGTATATGCCATCATCGGCTTTATTTATCTGTACCATTTCCCTTGCCATTCTGCCGAATCCCTGGGTTATTGCCATGCTGTCATCGATTACTTTCAGGTAAAAGCATAGCTTTATATCATTGAGTTTTACATCCAGCCTCAGCTTGTCATCTTCAATTCTTAATGAGCATTTTATATTCAGCTTGCTTAAGTTCTGATTCGTTACTTCATAAAGGCCGCACGCCTCGCGGAATGATTCCGGGATCTCGGTTTCCGAATACCTGCATCCCATTGTGGTCCTGGTTTTAAAGTACCCGGATGTCTGTTCCAGGACCATAACCTCATCGCCGCAGTAATTTATCAGTTTCAGCCGGATGCCTTTTATCCTCCTTTTTATGGGTGGCAGCCTGTGCAGCCATTTATCGGGATAGCACTGCAAATACCCGTCTTCGCAGGGTATAAGCCTGACAGGGAACTTAAGTATCCTGGTTGCCAACTCGTTCTTTTTGTTCTTCCTGATATCCATGAGGCCAAGCGCGGTCGCATACTGTCCCAGGTATTCATCGCAGCTATCCTGCACATGTTTATGCTCTATGGTCAGCTCGCTGCTTATATACCCCTTTGCTTTCAAATACGCGGCTAAAGCCTTATGTCCTATTGCCCTGGACAATGCGGTGGCCTGCTCGCTGTTGGTGAGGGTAATGACGCCTATTTTCAGGCTCGGGATATAGTTGAACATTGCATGATGGCAGGTCGTATTGCCGCCGTGTCCCAATACCTTGCCCACGGATTCACCATAATCGTACTGGTTATGAAACAGGCCATACCCGACATTTTGAAGCTCATTGTCAATCTGCTCGGAAACATTCAGCCTCTCCATGAATTCAAGGGTTTCTTTTTTAAGTATGGTATTGTCTTTGTTCAGGAAGATCTGGCCGACCTTCACGAAATCATTCATGGACATGTATGTATTTGACCCGGCCGGAATCATGGTCTGGGTCGGTTCATTAATCATCTCCTTTCCGTCTTTGCCATAGCTCAGTGAAATGATTGATGAGTACGGCTTTTTCTCCTCGCTTGTCCTAAGGAAATGAATCTTTATTCCCAATGGCTCAGCAATGGTTTTTCTGATATATTCCGTATATGGCAATCCCGAAACTCTTTCAATGATGATCCCCAGCAATGTGTAGCCTACATTTGAATATGAAAACATCCTGCCAGGGACTGAAGTAAGATATGTTTTTCCCAGTTCCTCAATAACCTCATGATAATCCCTTGACTGGTCAAGGATCAGGTTATATAGATCTGAAACTATCCCTGACCTGTGCATCAGAAGGTTTTCAACCGTAATTTTTACATCTCCGAAAAGGGAGTTTATTTTGAACTCGGGTATGTATTTCCTGATATCATCGTCCAGCGAAATCATATTGTTTTCTATAAGCTTGAAGATTCCCAGCGCGGTCAGGACCTTGGTGTTTGAGCCTATCATGTACAGGCTGTCGTTTGTGCTTTTAATGTTCGCATCCTCGTTTATGCAGCCATAATTGTATGAATACAGTATCTTCTCGTTATCAAACAGCGCGACATTGGCTCCGACCACTTTGTTCTTCCAGCACATCCAGGCGATTTCTTTATTTATCTTTTTGACTTCACTTTCAAATGCATCCTGCATGATAGCATCCATCCCCCTGACCGCCCGAATGCAGGAATAATGGCTTGGTCTCCTTAATTTTATCACATGGGATTAAAAAATGTGTGTTTTGAAACGATAAAAATAAAGACCGGGTAATCCCGGTCAAATGTTTGTAACTCAGCGGCAGAGATCGGGTGATAAGCTAAAAGAACCGACCGTTTGGCTTGAAATGCTTGTAATGCAGCAACGGGGAACGGTGAAGATCGGACCAGAAGAACCGTCCCCCTGGTTTGACCGTCCCCCTGGTTTGCTGGACAGGGCAGCCCCTTTGAGAGCCTTATATGGACCGGCTTGCCGACAGAGACTTCTCTTTCTTCTGCATTTCTTTCTCGATGGCCTGGAATGCTTCCGATTTTCTTCCGGTGGTGGACCTGATTGAGAAGGCGATGTTCACGATATGATCCGCAACCCTCTGAAGTGAGAACAGGACGGAGTAAATGCTCTTCGAAACCTCAACAGGGTACATCCCCGAGCTCAGGCGCACCACGTTCTCGTCCCGCGTAGCTTTAATCAGTTTTTTAACATCCTTCTGGATATTAGCAATAGTTCTCAGGTTCTCGGTCCTGCGGTTTTTAAACGCGTCAAACCCCAGGTCGAACATCTCGGATATGAGCGAGTAGATATGGTTGAGTTCATCCCTGGTCTGGTCCACGAACATGACTTCGTTTTTCTTCATGTACTTTGTTTCCTTTGCCAGAAGCACAGCGTAATCGCCCAGGCGTTCTATATCGTTGGTCACATGATGCAGGCCGCCGATCAGTTCTTCGTCCTCAGGCAGTTTTGTAACTGACGAAATCTTTATAAAGAAGCTTGTGAGCTTGCTTGTCAAAATGTCAATACGGTGTTCGGCATCGTCGATCGCCTTTCTTTCGCTCGTATCACTGTTGAGCAGGGATGAAAATGCCCTGTCAAGGTTCTCCTTTGCGAGAAGGGCCATATCGCACATTTCCTTTAATGACTGTTCAATGGCAACAGCCGGAGTCCTTAAGAAACGCTCGTCGATGTATGACACTTCCTCCAGCTCCGCCTGCTTGTCTTTAACCATCTTTGTAACGAGATTGACCAATGGATCGATAAGCGCAAGCAGCACCAGTGTGTAAATCGTATTATATATCAGGTTATAGGTTGCAAGGCTGAACTGGGGTTTTCCGGGGAACAGGCTTTCAAAGAAGCCGACGATTGGCTCCCTGAAAAGTACCAGGATAACCGAAAACGAGGCTGCGCCGATTATGCTTGTAATCAGGTGGAACAGCCCGATGCGTTTGCCGTTGGCGTTGGTTGTCAGGGAGGCCATGATGCCATCACTGCATGTTCCGATATTTGCGCCCATTATCAGGAAAAATGTCTGGTCCACATTCTGGATGACTCCCGTGCTCAATAAAGCGATGAAAACACCGGTTGCGGCCGTGGATGACTGTATGATGCCTGTGAAAACAATGCCCAGAATCAACAGCAGGATGGGATTCTGCATGATTTCATACCTGAACAGCTTTGTGAGTTCAATGCTCAGCGTAGAATCCGCTCCGCCGATCGCGCTTTCCATCACTTCCATGCCGACAAACAGCATACCGAATCCAATCAGGAAAGGCGCGATATTGTTGAGCGTTTCATTATCTGTGGCGAAAGTTATGAAGACGCCGACGAACGCAACCGCTGCGAAAACGTAGCTTATGTCAAAACCGCCTTTGCTGATGCCTGAAAGGGCGAACAGGAACGCCGTAAGAGTTGTTCCTACTTTTGCTCCAAGGATAAAGCCCGAACCTTGCCTGACTGTCACGATATTTGCATGGGCAAGCCCGACTGTCATGATCGAAGTGGCTGAGGAAGACTGGACAAGCGCGGTAGCCCCGATTCCGATCCCGTAATTGACTACCCTGTTTTTGTCCATCTTTTTGAAAAGGTTTCGTATTCTTGATCCTGCGCTCCGTTCCAGGCCGGAGCCCATCTGCTTCATGCCGAACATGAATACTGCGACTCCGCCCAGCATAAGCAGCAGATCCATTACAATTTCCATAGCATTTCTCCCTTAATCCTGTGTTCGTATCTTGCTTCGTCTTATATTGCAGAGCGTATTTTCAGGGATCATAACCATTATATATTATATTAACAATGGTTTGGAATACACACGTCGAATAAAGATCCCTGCAAAATCCAGGTGTAGACTGTCAAAATGACCGTACCTGTGACAAAGACCGTTAAACTTTAAGTGAGAACACCGGGATGCCCCCACGTGAATTCATGTCAGCAGTATTGAACCCGCTTCCCCCTGATTAACATCTTGAATCAGATGTCCTCCGGCCTTGAAATTACAACACAATTCCGGCCCTTTGCTTTTGCCTTGTACAGGGCATCGTCCGCCATTTTCAGAATATCTTCAAGATCGCTGGTATCATTCCTGTTGTCTTGTACTCCCGCCACCCCGATGCTTACGGTAAAGCTGAGAACATGTTTACCGTAAGCAACCTTCCTGCAGGCTATATTATTCCGAACCTTTTCCGCCACCATTTCCGCTTCGTCCAGGGAAGCGTTCCTCAAAACCACGGCAAATTCTTCTCCTCCCAGCCTCCCGGGAATATCAGTCTTTCGGAAACTTGTCTTTATGATGTTTCCTATTTCACGTATTATTTCATCTCCAGCGGCATGGCCAAAGGTATCGTTGATGGTCTTAAAGTTATCCACATCCATAATCAATATTGACAGTGCCTCATTATCCATTTTTGCCAAAGCAAATTCCTTCCGGGCCAGGTTCATGAATTGCGCCCGGTTATTGAGGCCGCTTAATGAATCCGTAGTAGCCAGGTACTTAAGTCTCTCCTGGATTCGTCTTTCTTCTGTGACATCACGAATAGACTTAAGCAGTTTTGTGCTTTTATCACCGGAATCTCCCAACTGCAATGCGTCAATCTCAAAGAAGCGTTCTTCCCCGTCTATCACCGTGGAATAGTCCTGGTTGGTATCGCTTTTGAAAATTTCCAGCAATTCCGTTTCATGACCAAGAAGCTGTTCTATGGGACTATTGGTCAATGAAATGTCAAGTGACTTAAAAAACTTCTCGGCTGTCCTGTTATAGTCTATTATCCGTTTTCCCGGACCCAAAACCACCATTCCTGCCACGTTGTTCTCAAAGATTGTTTCCCGGGCCAGGGTCCTTATTTCCAGAAAATCATGCTTCAAAATCCCATAACCAATAGTCAAGAGGGATATAGGTATTACCAAAGCGGAATAATCAATGCTCCGTTCGTTGAAAACGAAAATAACCAGCACGGTACCAATAAGGGGCAATAACGAAGCGAACAGGAATATTAGAAAGTGGGATTTGGTAAATGCAACCTTATTCTTCAGGTATCCTGCCAGGTAGATAATAACGGTCAGAAGCATGCACAATATCGTATATGTAATGTTCACATAGTACCAAAAACCTCTTTCCATATTCAGGAAGCAATAACCAAAGACCTGCCTCACCTCCCATTTTGTATAAAAGAGATGGTGCCATGAGTTGGTCAGCCTCACGAAAAAGGTTATTACGGGCACGACAAACAGCACATACTCCAGCCGGAGTTTCAATGGAAATGTTGCTTTCGTGTAAAGAAATGCCACCAGCAGCCACAAGACAGAAATAAAAGGCAGTCCCAGGTATTGAAACTGGTTCCAGAATATCATTTCCTGCAGATCGTTACTGTTAATGATCATTAAAAAGCCGAAGAGATAGATGCTGACACACATGACCATGGCAGAGAATGCTCTTCGATAGTTGCTCTTGCCTTTTGAGAAGAAGTACGCGGCAAAAAACTGGGCCAAAATTACCGCAAAAATAAGGTAAAGACTCAGTAGCATTTTCATGGTGACACCTTCGTTGCACAATGGAGTTACGCATTATGCTCATTTTGGTTTCTTTCATTCTGCTTTATTTGCAGCTGTTGTAATTTGATGCCCCATGGAGCTTTTCTCTGCCGAATGGCAAGTGGTATATTCAGGATATCATATAATAATGCCAATGTACATCCTTTATCTCATAATCGGTATCAGAACGGCAGCCTTATGTTCTTTCTAAGGACAAACAGGGGTATGTCCGGGTCCTTTGCCAGGTATTCCATGCCTTCCATGACCGAAACCGCCGCGATGGGGATGCCGGTTTTTTCAGATACCTGGCGACTAAGTTCCAGGCCATGCCTTACATCATCCGGTGTGGTCTGGTCAAGATAGTGAGTATTGCTGATAAGCTTTGTGACTTTAAGCCGCGATGCCTCCTGGATGGCTTCCATGTATTGCAGCGTGTCCTCCAGGTCGCCGGTCAGGGGCCTTGCCCGGTTTATTACAAAGAACATGTCGTACTCGCCATCCTGGATGTCGCTGCGGTAACGTCCCAGGACCCTTGCTCCGTCTTCGTCCCCGCCCACGTCCAGGATGACGCTGTTGTTCCTGTTCTTTATGGCCGCCGCTATCTCGGGGATCAGGGCGGGAACATCCACGTTGGTGTTGGCGAAAAGGGGCGCCAGAACGCTTATCCCCCTTGATTCAAGGATGTTCTTCGCGTCAAGGCTCCTGAAGAACGGGTTTACTATGTCCATGTCGGCAAGGACTACGTTCTCCCTTTCCTGCTTTATGCTTACAGCCGCGTTTACCGCGATCTCGGACTTTCCGGTGCCGTAATGGCCTGTGAATATGTTGATTCTCTTATCGAACATGTCGTTATTCCTGCCCCTTTCTTTCATACCTGGCCCTTCCGGTTATGTATAGGTCGTTGCCCCTGGCGTCGATTATGACCGTGCAGGGCATGTTTTCAACCTCAAGCCTTCTTACCGCCTCGGTGCCAAGGTCCTCAAAGGCGATGACCTCCGCTTTTTTAATGCAGGACGCTATGAGGGCAGCCGCTCCGCCCGTTGCGCCGAAATACACCGCTCCGTGTTTTTTCATGGCCTCAACGACCTCCCTGCTTCGGGCTCCCTTCCCTATCATGCCCTTAAGCCCCATTTCAATGAGCTTCGGGGTATAGACGTCCATGCGCCCGCTGGTGGTGGGCCCTGCGGAGCCGATAACCTTTCCCGGGGGCGCGGGGCACGGCCCCACGTAATAGATGAATTGTCCCCTTATATCGAAAGGAAGGGGCTTTCCGCTTTCCATCAGCTCCATCATCCTCTTGTGGGCGGCGTCCCTTGCCGTATATATGGTACCGCTGATGAACACTTCATCACCGGCTTTAAGGCTGCTTAAAACCTCCTGGTCCACGGGGGTTTTCAGGTATATCGCCATGGTTTCACCTCGCATCGTCAGGTGTATCGGCCTTTTCAGGCAGGTTGTATATGGATCTTGCCTCGATTGTATAATTGCCGTCGGCATCGTATATATAAAGCGGGGAAAGCAGCTTCATACCCGGGTTTCCGTTGCGCATTCCCTTAATAAGAAGGAGCGAAGGCGGGTCCCCGGCCCTCGGGCATACAATTCTCAGTTCCTTGGGCTCAAGCTGGTTCTTCCTCATCTCCACCATGATATCACAAAGGCGGTCCGGCCTGTGGACCATATAGAACTCGCCATGGTACCTGAGAAGGCTTGCGGCGGTCTTAACCACATCTTTTAAGGTGCACATGATCTCGTGCCTGGATATGGCCCTGGATTCATCGGGATTCACAAGACCTCCGCCCCATTTCGTGTATGGAGGGTTTGCCACCACCACATCGATCTCGCCGGCGGGAAGATGATGGGCCGCTTCACGGATATCCATAACCTCTATGCTGACCCTGCCGGAAAGCCCGTTTCCCTCCACCGACCTCCTGGCCATGTCGGCTATGTCGGGCTGGATCTCAAGGCCTATGATCCTCTCCGCCCTGGTTTTGGCGGAAAGCAGGATTGCAATGATGCCGGTTCCCGTCCCCAGGTCCACGATGGTTTCCCCGGGCCTGGCCTTTGCGAAACCGGCCAGCAGCACCGCATCCATGCCGAACCTGAAGGCGTCCTTCTTCTGGATTATATACAGGTTATTCAGTTGCAGATCTTCCAGCGTTTCATCATCATAAACCAGGAATCCCAATAGGCTCACTCCTGTCGGGTTACGTTGGTTTTTGCTATGGTATTGTCGGTATTAAAAAAGCGGGTATAGCCCGCATGCGTTGTCCATGAAGGAAGCCTTTGAACTAAGAGCCAGGTCTTCGGCCTGGCTCTTGTATACTTCCTTATTTAGGCTGCGGAGCCCCAGTCGGACAGACATCCGCGCATGTACCACAGTCGATGCATGCATCTTCATCTATCACATATGTACTGTCGCCTTCAGAGATACAACCTACAGGGCACTCGGCCTGACATGCGCCGCAGCTGATGCACTCCTCACTGATGTAGTATGCCATGTATAACACCTCCAAGTGGATTGTTGGTTAATAACCACAGGAATATCCTATACCAACATGGTACCAATGTCAATCAATTGTCAAACAATCGGTTTTTTCTGTCTTTTTCGACAGTTTATCAGTCTTCAAGCTCCTTCAGTTCTTCCAGTTCCTCAAGGAGCTTATCCTCCTGGTCGGATTTCTTCTCTGCGTCCTTTACGATCTTAACTTCGTCAATGCTGTATTCCTCGATATCGGCTCCCTGGTCATTGTCAAGCTTAACCTTGATCCTTTCCTTGAGAAGGGACACATAAACCACTGTGCCGGGTCCCTTGGGGGTCATGACCACCGCGTCCACCTTGGGCATCTTCTTCAATAGGTATTCGTAATTATCCTGCTCATACTTAAGGCAGCACATAAGCCGGCCGCAGGTTCCCGATATCTTGGACGGGTTGAGGGAAAGGGCCTGCTCCTTGGCCATCTTGATTGATACGGGATGGAATTCGGAAAGATGCGAGCTGCAGCAAAGAGGCCTTCCGCAGGCGCCCAGGGCGCCCATCATCTTGGCCTCGTCCCTTACGCCTATCTGCCTGAGTTCAATCCTGGTCCTGAACACCGCGGCCAGGTCCTTGACCAGTTCCCTGAAGTCCACGCGGCCGTCGGCTGTGAAATAGAACAAGATCTTGTTGTTGTCAAACGTGTATTCCACATCTATCAGCTTCATCTCAAGGCCGTGCTTCTTTATCTTTTCAAGGCATATACTGAAGGCCTCGACCTCTTTCTGCTTGTTCTCCTCAACGTGCTCCAGGTCCTCCTCTGTGGCCTTGCGGATCACGCTCTTCAAGGGGAGCACCACTTCTTCTTCCGGAACTTCTCTTTTGGCGATGACCACCTTTCCGCATTCGACTCCCCTTGCTGTTTCAACGATGACCATATCGCCCAGTTGTATACCATGATCGCCGGGGTCAAAATAGTATATCTTTCCGGCGGTTCTGAAACGTACTCCTACAACATTTATCATAAATGCACCTCTGTCAGATTCGTCCCTTTATGGGGCGCCAGCGTCACCAGGTCTACCGCGAGCTGGTGGTTCATATAGCGTTTGAGCTTGCTCCGGACCCCATTCAGTTCTTCTATTTTTTTAATAAGACCCTGTATGCTGTTCTTTTTTGCATACTCCATAAGTTTATCGAATTTATCGGAATTAATCAAGCTGCCGGTCTTACCGCATAGTACCAGCATGGCGTCACGGTATGCCGATTCCAGGATATCCAGGCAATCGGGCAAAGCGTCCCGGTTCTCAGACAAATATTCGTTAAGCTCGAAGTCGGCCAGATCCCTCCCGTCGCTTAACAGATACGAAAACACAAGCTCCCTTGTTCTGCCAAAATCCTTGTTATCCACAAGGGCAAGAGCCTTTGCCGGTATCCCTTCACTGAAGGCAATGGCAGGGTCGCCCGCAGGCAGATCCTTCCCGTGCCTTTTCAGGATCATCCTTATTTCTTCGTCGGAATAGCGGCTGAGCTTGAAATGTACCACCCTGGAACGGATGGTAATGAGAAGGGATTCGAAGTTGCCCGCCGTCATGATGATAACCGCGTAGGGCGGCGGCTCCTCGAGAGTTTTAAGGAGGCAGTTCTGGGCCTGCGGCGTCATACGGTCGGCCTCCTGGATCAGGTACACCTTCCTGCCCCTGGCCGGACGGACCGATATATCGTCGAGGATCGCCCGGATCTGGTCAATCAGAACGCTGCGGGTTTCGGGAACGATCTCTGTGAAGTTGGTATTGAGCCCGGCATCAAAGCTTTTGCACCCCCGGCATTTCCCGCAGGGCGCCGAATCCGGACCTTCAAGGCAGATCAGCGTCTTTGCCATTTCGCGAGCCAGGGTTTTCTTCCCGATGCCGGGAGGGCCGGACAAAACATAGGCATGGCTTGCCATGCCCGACCTGAACTGTTCTGTAAACCTTTCAACAATCTCTTTCTGTCCGATAAAGCCAATACTTCCCAAGCCGGTATACCTCGCTTAAAGGATCAAATCAAGGATCAGGCCGCGGATGTCCTCAATCCTGCCCAGTATTTCCAAACGGTTCTTTTCAGTCTTCAGGACTTCCTGGGTGAGTATTTCCAGGTTTTCATTGATGGATTTAATAATGGCATATACCCTGTGTCTTCCGCGCCTGTCCAGGAAGCTCTCCTTTAAAAACTTGGAGGAGCCTCTTACGGCATGGTCCAGGAACTCCGAAATCATCCGCTTGTAAACCTTAAGCTCGCTGATGTCGATGTGTTCGGCCAGGCGTTCACCCTGTTTTTCGATCTCTTTGGCCATTTGCCTGAGCATCTCTTCCTGGGCATTGCCAAAATGCCTGTCCATGTGTGAACTGAACTGGGCGCCGCCCTTATCCTGGACCTTTTCAGTTGGAATACTCACACGGGAGGTCAGGCGCGAAGGCCTCCTGTCTGAACCTCCCCTGTCGATCTTAAGACCCATAACCTTTTACCTTTCGGCTTTCTCCAAAAACTCGTCCACGTATCCCCGGATCTCGGCAAAAACCTCCTGGGGACTCCTGTTTACATCTATGCGTTTTATGCGGTCGGGGTACCGCCTTGAAAGTTCCAGGTAGCCCGAGTAGACCCGCCTGTGGAAGTCCATCTTTTCGCTTTCGATACGGTCCGCCTCCTCGCCCTTGGCGATGCGCCTTGCCATGGAAGCGTCGGCGTCCAGGTCCATGAAGAATGTAATGTCGGGAAGGCAATCGTCAACAGCCTGCCTGTTCACGACCCAGACGTTATTAACTCCAAGGCCCCTTCCCACTCCCTGGTAGGCCAGAGAGGAATCCACGAACCTGTCGCATATGACGGCCCTGTTTTTCTCAAGCTCGGGTTTTATGACCTCGGAAACCAGTTGGGCCCTGGACGCTGCATACAGCAGCATCTCGGCAACAGGGCTCATGCCGCGGTTCCTGTTATCCAGGAGAATTTCCCGTATCTTCTCGCCAATAGTCGTTCCGCCCGGCTCCCGCAGGGTAACCACCTCAAGCCCCTTCTGCTTCAGGTACTCTGAAAGGAGCAGGATCTGGGTGGTTTTACCGGAACCGTCGTTGCCTTCGAAGGTTATAAAAATGCCTCTGCTCATCGGATTAACCTCATAGAAATAACCTTGCTACGGTTTTACAACCTGCACCCTACCATCCATTATACCATGAACCCGGCCGCCTGAGCGTTGGATTTCGGCAAGGTACCCGGCAAGTTCTTTGGATATTACCTCGCCCGGGTAAACCAGCGGAATCCCTGGAGGATAGGGCGTTACAGATGCGGCGCTTATCCTGCCTCCTGCCTTCTCCAGGGGTATGCGCTCCGAAGGCTTAAGCACGGCATCCCCGGGGTTCATTGCCTTCTCGGGAAGGGTAACAGGCGCCCGGACAAAGGAGAGCCTGTCGTCAACCGGTCCGTACCCGTGACGGACTGTCTCCCTGATCGCATTTATCAGGGCTACAAAATCATCATCGGTATGGAAGGGCGTGGTGATGAACACCACATGGTAATAGTCCGCCATCTCGGCTACGATGCCGAAGGACTCCCGCAGAATCCTTTCCGCTTCGAACCCTGAAAGACCGCATTCCTCAAAGCTCAGCACTATCCTTGAGAAGTCGGTTTCAATACCGGGCGCATCGGGTCTGATCCGCTTTACGCCTGCAATACCGGAAAGTTCGCGGTCAAAGGCCCGGATCCTTTCGTATAATGCGTCGTAGAGTTCCGCTCCCCTCTTTTCCATGATCTCGCGGGCAATATCTATGGAGGCCATAAGTATATAGGAAGGGCTTGTGGTCTGCAGCATGGACATGTATTTGAAAAGGCTTCCGGGTTCAAGATGTGAGGATGCGCCTTCGTGGACAAGGGCGGTCTGGGTCAGGGCGGGAAGTGTCTTGTGCAGGCTTTGCACGCAGGCATCGGCGCCAAGTTCCATCACCGGTCTCGGGAACAGGCTGGAAAACGCATAATGCGCCCCGTGGGCCTCGTCAACCAGGAATGGAATACCCCGGGATCGGGAGATGCGGATCATGTCCTTTACGTCTGCGGCAATGCCGTAATAATTGGGTCTTGTAATGAGTACGGCATCGATGTCCTGATGCCGGGACATGGCGCTTTCAAGGCCGGCTTTCCTGCAGCCAAGGGTAAGATGGAGTTTTTCATCGTAATCCGGGATTACAAAGACCGGTTCTGCCTTAAGCAGCGAGATGGCATTTATTACAGATGTGTGGGCGTCACGGTTGATCAGGATCTTCCCGCCGGGCTTCACCGCCGCATGGATCATGGCATGTACACCAATGGTGGAACCATTTACCGAGAAGTATGTATTCCTGGCGCCGAAGGCTCGGGCGGCAAGGTCCTGGGCATCCTTTATCACGCCATCGGGATCATGCAGAGAGTCGGATCCCGGTATCTCGGTGATATCGAAAGGACCTGCGCTAGTTAAAAATGCGGCCAGCCCCCTTCCCATCACATGGCCCGGCATGTGGAAGGGAAGGGGCCTTTTGCCGGAATATTTCAGAAGCATATTGTATATGGGCGTGTTCATGCTCACACAACCCCTCAGCCCAGGTCTGGCCTTTCAGTACCAGTATTTACACCTGGGACGGTTCTTGATGTTGTGATTAACAGCGGGACAGTACATATGCTGAGCCCTTATGCGGCCTAGTCCACAAGCACCTCGGTCCAGAGCTGGTTGTACACGCTCTTGTATTCACCCAGGTCGACATAGACTTCGCTTCTGCTTATTATATCGTCATCTGGCCAGAAGGCATCCAGTTCGAACACTTCGGGATGTTCTGCCCTGATCCTCTGCATGGCTTCGGTATTGGGAGACGGATAACCGACAGTAACCGCATTCTGGTAGGCAATATCAGGGTCAAGCATGAAATTGATGAACATCTCGGCTTCCTTTTTATGCTGGCATGTCTTGGGGATGGCCATGGTATCAAACCACATGTTGGTGCCTTCCTTCGGCACGGCAAACCCGATATGGCTGAAATCGGCCTCTTCGTCCCAGTAGAGTTCCATGAAATCGCCCGAATAGGTCAGGCCCATGGCAGCGTCGCCATTGGCTATCATATCCTTTATCTCATCACCGTAATACCCGGCAACTATACTCCTCTGTTGGATCAGGGCCTGCTGAGCCTGCCGGAGTTCACCATCGTTTTTGGAGTTCATGGAATAGCCCAGCTTTTTTAAGGCTGCGCCCATGGCATCGCGGACATCCTTCTTCATCAGGATCTGCCCGGCATACTTGGGGTTCCAGAGGATTTCCCAGGTATCCACGGGGTCCTCCACCTTTTCCTTGTCATAAAGGATTCCTATGGTGCCCCAGAAATACGGGACCGAATACTTGTTCTCCAGATCGTACCCAAGGTTTTTAAACCTCTCGTCCACATACTTGTAATTGGGTATATTGTTGTAGTCGAGGGGCAGAAGCAGGTCCTTCCTGATCATTTCCGACACGGCATAGTCCGATGGGAAGACCACGTCAAAGTTGCTGCCGCCTGCCTCCAGCTTGGCAAGCATGGTTTCGTTGGTGTCATAGGTCTTATAGTTTATGGAAATACCCGTACGTTCTTCGAACAGGTCCAGAAGGCTCTCATCTATATATTCTCCCCAGTTAAACACATTGAGAACAACCTTTTCGCTGCAGCCCGACATGGGAACAGAAACCGCAAGCAGGGCTACGATAGCAATGATAACCAGGATCTTTTTCTTCATAGCAGTAATTCCTCCCCTTCTCCGCTTTTTTTGTTTATTATAAACAGCAGGATAACCACGGTCAGGAACATAAGGGTGCTCAGGGCGTTGATGGTGGGTTTCACGCCCCTTCTTGCCATGGAGTAGATCATTATTGACAGGTTGCTGACCTCGCTTCCTGCTGTGAAGAAGCTAATAACGAAATCGTCTATGGACATCGTAAAGGCCATCAGGGCGCCGCTTATAATGCCCTGTTTTATCTCGGGTAAAATGATCTTCCTGAGCGCATAGGAAGGGGTTGCGCCAAGGTCCAGGGCCGCCTCCGCGATATGCCTGTTGAGCTGCCTGAGCTTCGGCAGCACGGCCAGTATCACATACGGTATGCAGAACAGCACATGGGCAATCAGCATGGTCACAAAGCCCAGCTTCATACCGGCAGAGATGAACAGGGTCATCAGCGCCACGCCGGTTACGATGTCGGGATTGAGCACGGGGATGTTGTTTATGTTAAGCATCATGTTTTTGCCAAATCCCCTCATGTAGTGTATGCCTATTGCCGCGATGGTGCCCACGATGGTGGATATCACCGTCGCCAGTATGGCTATGGCAATCGTGTAGTACAAGGCCTCGGTAATAAGCCGGTCCTTGAACAGATCGGCATACCAGTCCAGCGTGAAGCCTGACCACTGTCCCCGGGACTTGGACTTATTGAAGGAGAATATTATCAGCACTATAATCGGGGCGTAAAGAAACAGAAAGATTAACCCCATATAAATCCTGACAGCCAATTTCTTCATAGTACCTCTCCTTTACTGCCGGACTCACGCCTTCGCACGGCCGTTTTCATCCTGCTTGCCGTTCCTGTCGATGCGGGACATGATGGCCATGGATATCAGTATCATAACCATCAGGATGATGGAAAGGGATGACCCGAAGTGCCAGTTGCCCTCCCACATAAACTGCTGTTCAATAAGGTCCCCGATGAGGGGTGTCTTGCCTCCGCCAAGGAGCCCGGAGATTACGAAGGTGCTGACGGCAGGCAGGAACACCATGGTGATGCCCGACACCACCCCGGGTACGGACAGGGGCAGTATGATTTTGAAAAATGTCCTGGCCTTGTTGGCGCCAAGGTCGTTGGCTGCCTCAAGGTATTGCTTGTCTATCTTGCTTAACACCGTGTATATGGGAAGGATCATGAACGGAAGAAAGTTGTAGATCATTCCCAGGAGGACGGCGGTTTTCCCCGGCATTATCTCCAGTTTCGGAAGCCCTACAAGCTCCAGGAGCCTGTTCAGAAACCCGTTGGGCGAAAGGATGGACATCCATGCGTAGGTCCTGAGCAGGAAGTTCATCCACATGGGTACAATCAGGAACATCAGGAGCATGCCCCTTACCTTCGGATTGGCCCGGGAGACGATCATAGCCACGGGGTAGCCCAGCACAAGGCAGCAAAGGGTGGATATGGTCGCCAGGACAAAGGAGTTGACGATCACCTTGAGGTAGATCGGCTCCAGCACTCGTTCATAGCTTCGCGTGGAGAACCTGAGCGCCGCGAGGTTCCTTATGTCACCCTCGGTAAAGCTGTACAGCAGCACCAGGATAAGCGGCACAACGATAAATATGGCCATCCACACCGAATAGGGATAGGCAAGGAGCCTCATCCTTCTCATGACCCATATCCCTCCTTTTTCATGACGTGGATATCGAAAGGCTGTATGTTCATGCCAACCTGGCTTCCCTCGGGATGCATCAGGGTGCTGTGGATCATGTATTCCCTGTACTCGTTCTCGACGAGCATCTCGTAATGCACTCCCTTGAAGACCACCGATGTCACCGTGCCCTGTATCATCCCCTCTTCGGGATTGTTGACTATCTTGAGGTCCTCGGGCCGGATTACCACGTCCACGGGCTCGTTGGGCTCAAAGCCGGTGTCTACGCAATCGAAGACATGGTTGTCGAACATGACCTTTTTGTCCTCCAGCATAACGGCTTCTATGATGTTGCTCTCGCCGATGAAATCAGCCACAAAGCGGTTTGTGGGCTCATTGTAAATGTCCTCGGGGGTCCCGACCTGCTGGATATGGCCCTCGTTCATAACAACCACGGTGTCCGACATGGTCAGGGCTTCTTCCTGGTCATGGGTGACATAGATGAAGGTGATCCCCACCCTGCGCTGCATATCCAGGAGTTCGATCTGCATCTCCTTGCGAAGCTTCAGGTCCAGGGCGCCCAGGGGCTCGTCAAGAAGGAGCACCTTCGGCTCGTTTACCAGGGCCCGTGCGATGGCAACGCGCTGCTGCTGGCCGCCGCTCAGGGAATCCACATGGCGTTTCCCGAAGTTCTCAAGGTCCATCATTTTGAGCATTCTTTCAACTCTCTCAACGATCTCGTCCTTGGGCAGCTTCTTTATCCTGAGCCCGAAAGCAACGTTTTCAAACACGTTCATATGGGGAAACAGAGCATACCTCTGGAATACCGTATTTATGTTCCTCTTGTAAGGGGGCACGGGATTCAAAAGCTTTCCTTCAAAGAGGATCTCGCCCTCGTCCGGCTCCTCGAAGCCCCCGATCATGCGGAGGGTTGTGGTCTTGCCGCATCCGCTCGGCCCCAAAAGCGTTACAAATTCGTTTTCCTTTATCTTAAGGTTGATGGAGTCAACAACCTTGACGCCATCAAATGACTTGGTAAGATTCCTCAGTTCGATGAGATACTTCTCTTTCTCCATCACAATCCCCCGCTCCATAATGTAGTCCGGACACTAAAAGCTTGGCGGCGATGATATCCAAAGCACTCGGGCCACCGACCTGCCGGTATTTTTTATACTGTGGTTCCTGTCCGGCTTGAAATAAAAACAGTCACCCTTTTTAAGCCTCATGCGCTCTTTGCCGAGGAGCAGCTGTATGCTCCCGCTGAGCACCATGCCGAATTCTTCGCCATGATGAGGGTCGTCCTCGGTAACCGAACACCCGGGCTGGATCTCCACTATTATGGGTTCCATGGCCCTATTTATGGAATTGGGCACCACCCAGTTGATGGCATATCCTTCCTCAGGCATCTCCTTAACGAAAAAATCGTTGCCCTTGAAGACCACCTGCTCGTCTTCTTCGTCGCTGAAGAATTTCTGCAGGCTTGTGCCCAGGCATTCCAGGATGTCCTGGAGGGTGGAAATGGACGGCGAGGTAAGGTCACGCTCCAACTGGGAGATGTAACCTTTTGTAAGTTCGCACCTGTCTGCCAGTTCCTCCTGGGTCATATCATTCGCCAGTCTGAGTCTTTTTATTTTTTCACCTATTGACATGGCAGTTTCCCCCGATGAAAACCTGTGGACAAAAATCCCCGCGGCATTGTCGCCACGGCCGCAGGCCCCGTTTTTCCGGAGTTTAATAACAGTAAACAACGTGAAAGTATTACATGACAAGTTGTTTACTTATACTAAACAGCAAGAACCATTATTGCACGGTTTTTTTTCGTTGTCAACTACCCAAAATAAAAATTTTCCGGAGGCGCAAAAAGAGGTGAAAAAAAGCCGGGGAGACTGTCCCCGGCAGCTTTTTAAGGAAGGTCATTATATCATTCTATCCTGCCGAATTTGTCGAAGGGCAGGATCCTGAATATGGCCTTGCCCTCAACCCAATCCAATTCGATGACCCCGAAGTTTCGGCTGTCCATGCTCTGGCCCCTGTTGTCGCCCATGACAAACAGCTGGCCTTTCCGGACCACAACAGGATCCATGCTGCCGTTGAGCACGATCCCAAGGTCCGGGTCGATCCGGGCATAATCCTCGGTCACGGGTGCGTCGTTGATATACAGTACATTGTTCCGGATCTCCACCTTGTCCCCTGGAACACCGATAACACGCTTTATGAGCCGGTTCCGCCTGAAATCGCCCTTCAGCTTCATGGCAACGTCGGATATGTATATGCCCATCCTCCCGAAGAAGCCGCCTATGGGCTCATCCCTGAGGAAAATGATGATGTCGCCCCTCTGAGGTTCCTTTGAAACATAGGCCAGCTTGCTCATGATCAGCTTGTCGCCCTGGACGAGGGTATCCATCATGGAGGTCATGTTGACCTCGGTTATGGCATACAGCTCGCTCTGGATGATGGAGGTGATCAGGAAAGCGGCGAGGATCAGCACGATCCACTCCAGTATTTCCCTGCCTATGCTCTTCTTTTTCTGTTTTTTCTCCAACAAAAACATCTCCTTCGGCCTGAAATCATGTGCCCGTCAGCTGGCCCTCACGGTGCGGCGGCGTCGGCTGGCCGGCCTGTATTTCCGGCTTTTTTGCCGCAAGCATTTATATAGATACACGGATAACACCGCTTATATTCATAAGCCGCCTGGCAATAGCCTCCACATCCGGGGCATCGTCCCTGTCCATCCTGCAGATTATCTTATGTACGACCTTTTCGCCGCTCCTTGAGATATCCATGCTCTCAACATTAAGACCAAGCTCCTTGAGTTCCTTTTCCCATGAAATCCCCAGGATCTCAGCTTCAACCGATTCTATGGTCAGGGCCACGCTTGCTTTCCTTATATGCATCCTGGACTTGATGACCTTAAGATACGTAAGCGCCGCCCAGATAAGCGCTGTGGCCAGGATGGCGGCGGTATAAAACCCCATGCCGCAGGCGATGCCGACACAGGCCACGGCCCATATGCTGGCCGCCGTGGTGATGCCCTGGACTGAAATGCCATGCCTTATTATGGCGCCGGCGCCCAAAAAACCTATGCCGCTTACCACCTGCGCTGCTATCCTCGTGGGGTCCACATTGGCATCCCCGCTGAAAGCCTTAATCGCAAACTCTGAGATCAGCGTGGCCAGGCAGGCGCCCATGCAGACCAGGATATGGGTCCTGAAACCAGCCGGTTTATGGCGGGTGTGCTCGCGCTCGAAGCCCACTATCCCGCCAAGAACGCATGCCACCAGCAGCCTTGCGGCTACGATCAGCACATACTGCAGTTCAAACTGGAACTCATGCCAGCTCAAGTCATCACACACCTCTTAGGATATATTTAAAGCCTTCAGTGCCAAAAGGCTGTGGTTTCTCGTTTCAACGGTCTTCGGGTGCAGCAGGTACCCGTTTTCCAAGACATAACGTATGGTGCTGCCGGCGCAGAGCACGATGCACCGGTCAAGGTCCCGGAAGGCCTCTTCCCTCATGGCCTCTATGCCCTCAAAATTACGGCCGGGCTCAATGTAGTCGGCAATATAGATGATCTTTTCAAGAACCGACATGCCCGCCCTGCCCGTTGTATGCCACCTGATGGCCGAAAGTATCTCCGGGTCGGCAACGCCGTACTCATGCCGGGCCAGGTATTCCCCGATAACGCCGTGGAGCAGGCCTGGCTGCAGCAATTCTATCCCATCGGGCTGGTAACCGATCTTTTTCACAAACTCACGCGCCGCGTTACCCTTGTACGATTTGCCGCAATCATGCAGCAAGCCTGCCAGGTATATCTTTTCTTCATCGGCCCCGTAGCGCCTTGCCATTTCAACGGCGGTGTCCGCCACGTTGAGCGAGTGGACGTACCTTTTTTCTGTAAGCTCGGATGCCAGCTTTTTTCGCATCAGGTCAAGATCGATTCCATCCAATGTCATTCCTCCGCATAAAGCCTGTGTTCATGGATATATCTTTCCACGCAATCCGGAACCATGTATTTTATGGACAGACCTTCCCTTGCCCGGTTCCTGATCCTGGTGGATGAAATGTCCAGCGCTGCGGCCCCCGAAAGATGGATCCTGGCGTTGTGCTCCGCCTTTAGCCTGTCGATGGTCTCATCCAGCCGGCCGTTTTCAGTATCCGGCCTTCTTGCCACGATTATATCGGCCATCCCGAGTATCTCCTCGTGCCGCTTCCATGTTGGAAACTGGACCAGCGAATCGGCCCCGATGATCAGGCACAGCCTGTTTCCGTCGCCATACTCCCTGGTCAGCACCCTGAGGGTTTCAACGGTATAGGAAGGCCCTTCCATCCTCATCTCCACATCACAGAGCTCAAAAAAGGGGTTGTCCCGGATGGCGAGCCTTACCATCTCCAGCCTGCGCCCTGTTTCTACTATACCCTCGGAACCCTTGTGGGGCGGGCTTTTGGCAGGCACGAACAGGACCTTTTCAAGGCAGAATTCCTCCCTGATGTGTTCGCACATCAGGAGATGCCCGTAATGTATGGGATTGAAGGTTCCTCCCATTATGCCTATCAATAGTCTGAACCCTCCTCAGATCCAGTTTTTCGTATAGATCCTTGCCCCGAAAGGCAGCAGGGCAAGCTTGGCAAACTTAAAATGCTGCTTGCCAAAGGGGATCCCGATTATTGTAAGGCAAAGGACAAGAGCGAGAACCAGGTGGGAAATGCTGAGTTCCCAGCCTAAAACAAGGATCCAGATAAGGTTCCCCACAAAACCTCCGACCCCGAATCTGCCGATTTCTACATCCTTTCCGAATGGCCACAGGATGAATGCGGCTATTTTAAAGCACTGGATGCCAAAGGGTATTCCCACGATGGTCAGGCAGCAGATGAGACCTGCAACAGTCCATAATACGAAGGACACAAGCCCGCCGAATATCATCCAGATAAGGTTACCAAGGAGATACATCATTACCCCTCCAGGCCGGCATTGCCGCCGTTCGCTCACTCATAATTAATCTACCATAAATACCGATAAATATCACCTTTGTCTGGTCGGATGGATGAAACAAAAAGCGCTTTCATCCCAATACCAGCACAAATGCCCGTCTATGCGTCGACAGGCATTTCATCCTCCGCTATTTGACCTTATACCCAGCATCCTCAATTGTGCCTCTTATCGTTCCCGTATCCATCCTCTCGGTATCATATTCCACAACAACACGCTTTCCTTCCAGGTCCACCAGCACCTCGTAGACGCCATTAAGCCTGGAAACAGTATCCCTGATGGTTTTTACACAGTGTTCACAAGACATTCCCTCTACAATGAATGTTACGTGTTCGCTCATCATGAATCACCTCACAGTAGACAAAAAAATTATAACATTACGGAAATGTACCTGTCCAATAATAAATTATGCTTTTTATCTCTCCAGCAGGGGATGTAAACGCCGTCAGCATGAGTTATCCCGGTCTTCCAGCGCGCCTATGAGACCGGTAAAGTAGTCCGGCAGCCCGGTTTCAAAACGCATGGGCTTTCCTGTGACGGGATGGGCGAATTCAAGGCAGCGGGCATGAAGAACCTGTCCGCCCGTGTCCATGAGGGCGCATTTCTTCCCATACAGCGGGTCGCCTGTTACAGGATGCCCGATATAAGCCATGTGGACGCGGATCTGGTGGGTCCTTCCGGTCTCCAGCCTGAGTTTTACCCAGGTATGGGTTTTAAAGCGCCTTACCACCGAGTAATGGGTTACGGCTTCCTTTGAGTTTTTGAAGGTTACGGCCATCTTCAGCCGGTTGACTGGATGGCGGCCGATGGGCGCGTCCACCTTCCCGGAATCCTCCTTGATTACACCGTCCACTATGGCCTCATAGGTTCGGACGATCTCATGCTTTTTAAGCATGTCGGAAAGGCCCTGGTGGGCGGCGTTGTTCTTGGCGGCGACCAGGAGCCCGGATGTGTCCTTGTCGAGCCTGTGCACAATGCCCGGCCTTATCACGCCGTTTATGTCGGACAGGGAATCACCGCAGTGTTTAAGAAGCGCGTTAACAAGGGTCCCATCCCAGTTTCCCGCGGCGGGATGGACCACCATGCCCTTGGGTTTGTTGACCACTATTATGTCGGAGTCTTCATAAACCACATCGAGGGGGATATCCTGGGCTTTGATTTCGCTTGATACCGGTTCGGGAACCACGACATCCACGGTCATGCCGCTTTTAAGCTTAAGACCGCTTTTGACGGGAGAGCCGTCAACGAGCACAAGGCCATCGCCAACCAGCTTCTGGACATAGCTTCTTGTCACATCCTCCAGCCTTGCTGACAGCCATATGTCAAGCCTTTGCCCGGCATCTTCCTCTCCCGTGTGGAATTGGAGTCTTCGGCTTTCCATAGAAAAACCCCTGTTTCTCATTCCTCCGGTTCCGGAGAATCGGCTTTTGCCTCTTTTATTTCAGAAACCTTATCTTTCGGCTGCTCTTTATAGAAAAAGATGATATAGACGAACAGCAAGGTTACGCCGATTGTGATGCAGACATCGGCTGCGTTGAAAATGGGAAAGTCATACCCGAAAGGGTAAAAGTTCAGAAAGTCCACCACGTATCCCTTGAAGAGCCGGTCTATCATGTTCCCGATGGCCCCGCCCATGAGCAGGGACAGGGAAAACCTTGCGAGGGCGTGTTTCTGGGAGATCATGGCCCTGGCCATCACGACAAGGGCGATAACTGTGAGGACTATGAACCCCCACCGGAAGTTCTGCAGGATGCTGAAGGCAGCGCCCCTGTTTTCACAATAGGTGATGTAGAAAAACTCTTTGATTATCTCGATATCCGTTCCGACAGCGACCAGGCGCTTTGTCACCTGGTCCATCACAACTGCCGCAATAATCAGCAATACCCAAACCATGTCGTTCTCCTTATCAGACCAGGGGGACGGTTCCGCTGGTTTGACTTTACTCCACTGTAACCCCCGTGAAGTAGTGCTTCAATATCTGGTCGTAGGTATAGCCCATGCGGGCAAAGCCCTTGGCGCCTTCCTGGCTCATGCCGACCCCGTGGCCCCAGCCCTTGCCGACGAAAGTATAGACGTTGCCTGAAACCTGTACAGGACTTGCCGTCGAAGTCGATGATGAACCCGATATGACCGAAACGCCGGAGGTGCCGGCTGCGTAAACCGTGCCCGAGCCGCCGATAACCTCGGTACCCGAGGACGTTACCGCAACGCTGCCCGGAAGGCTGACTGCCTTTATGCTGCCGTCCCCGTTTATGGCATAGACAATCCCGGAGCCGGAAGATCCGCTGCTTGTCCCTGTTCCCGAGGTGCTTCCTGTCCCCGATATGATGGTGTAGTTGTTGCTGGGAAGCTCGAGCACCCTCCTGGTATCCTCCCTGTAATATGTAATCTGGCCTTTTGTCCCGGTAAACTTCACCTTGATCGGCCTTCCCGCGTTTGATACCTCCTCGATGGTTATCGACACTATATCGCCGATTTCCACATCGCTTAAGAACAGCCTCTGCTTGAGCTCTTCGGCCGTAAAGGTCCGGCTCCAGCTGTAATTGTATGAATTGCCTGCCTCATACGGGTCGGGAACGCTCTTAAGGTATGCCACCGGCGTTCCCCATACGTTTTCGCTGTTCTCGGTCATGCCGCCGCTGGAGCTGAAATAGTATACCGAGATAGGGCTGCCGTTATACAGTATCTTCTTTCCCTTGGTCTGGTCCACAGCCGCGTTGGTTGTAGCCTTTTCGCCGTCATATCCTGCATAGACCTGGTCGCTTACCGTGTTCACCAGGTCGAAGCCCCACTTGGAGTATTTGCCCAGGTTCCTGTATGTATACGTCCTTGCCGCCACGGCCTGGGCTTTCAGGGCTTCCATGGGCGCGGTCGACTCAAGCTCCTGGGGAACCACGCCATAAAGGTATTCCTCTATATTCAGGATATTGATCACTGTAAGGTCGCTGTCCGTGTACCTTCTTACCTCAAACTCGCCCCGGTACTGCTTTCCGTTCACCGTGAGCACATATGGGTTGTTGGCCGCAAGAGGCCGTATCCTGAGCTTATATGTGCCGTCGGAGAATACCAGAAGCGGATCGGCATGGCTGTTTTGGACCACGAGCCTGGCATTGGAGGAAGAGATCACTTTCAGGTTCGCAGTGCCCATTTTGTCAGCCAGCTTCTTCAGTTCCTGGCTCGCAGTATCTGCATCGGGATAGAACCCGGTCCAGACGTACCATTTATCCTCAAAGGCAGGATATGCCGTTATACCGTACTGTGTCAGCAGATCAACAGTTTCTTTGGCCTTGGCATAGTTCGCGACACTTTCCCCGATCTGTACGTGATACGGACCCAGGATTTCCCCCTCAAATGGTTTTCCTTCGGAGGGATTATACGCGCTGGTCAGGCCGCTGGAGGATTTGATGAAAAAAGAATCCCTTCTGATTATGACATTCGAGCCTCCCGGCATTGTCAGGATTTGCTCAAAGCTGTCGTTTCTGAATGATCCGACCTCAAGACCCGATTTGGAACTGAAGGAAACACTCGCAACGGTACTGCTGCCAAAATACAGGCCTATCCTTACAGTATCGGGCCAGGTTGCTGCGGAAGCGCGGCTTTCGCCGCTGACAAGAAGGCACAAAGCCAGGAGGACAGTCAGAACTACCAAGGATCTTTTATTCATGGCGCACTCCTTTATCTTCAGTATGTCAATGGTTCTTATTACCTGTATAATACTATTATACCCGACAGGCGCTTTTCTGTATATAAAACATTGGTTACGATTTGGCTACAAATGCCTGGTAAAAGCACTCCTCCCCGTTATATGTTATATCGGCCAGGCGGGTGCAACCTATGAGCAGGTATGGGGGCTTGCCATTTTGTACCGCTGTGGTATGATTGTTAAGACCTGAAATGAGTGGCATTAGTCGAAGGAGCATATATATGAAGGTTACAGCGGTAAAAACAAGGATAGTAGAGGTCGGAGCAATTGATATTACAGACCTTCTGGCAGAATCCATCGAAAGGGTTCCCGAAAGGTCGGTTATTGCCATAACGTCCAAGGTGGTTTCACTCTGCGAAGGGAACGCCATTCCCGTATCGGAATGCAGCAAGGATGAACTCATCGAGAGGGAGGCGGACCTATTCATCCCCAGGTCCGAGAACAAGTACGGAGTATACCTTACGATAAAGAACAACATGCTGGCGCCCACAGCCGGCATAGACGAGTCCAACGGCAATGGCTATTATGTCCTGTGGCCGAAGGACCCCCAGGCATCGGCCAACAGGTGCTGGGAATTCATAAGGGAACATTTCGGCGTAAGGCATGTCGGGATCATCTTAACCGACAGCATCTCGAACCCAATGAGGCTGGGGGTTACGGGAAGGAGCATAGCCTGCTGCGGTTTTTGTCCCATTGCCATAAAGATCGGGCATGCCGATCTCTTCGGAAAAACGCTCAAGCAGACCCGCATTAACGTGGCAGACGGGCTTGCGGCATCGGCAGTTCTTGTAATGGGAGAATCAAACGAGCAGACCCCCATAGCAATAATCGAGGATGTTCCTTTCGTGGAGTTCCGCGACAGCGTTCCCACGCCCGAACAGCTCAAAGCCTGGAGCGTAGAGATGCAGGATGATCTGTATTCAGGTCTTCTCAACCGGATGGACTGGAGAAAGAAAAAAGTATGAATGGATTGCCAAAGGAGCAGGCAAATCATTGGGGAATCGGCAGAATGCCGCGTGATTGGGCGGATTATTGCGGGGAAAGCCCTCGGGCGCCCATTTTTGCCAGTTCGTCGGCCCTTTCATTGAAGGCAACACCGGTGTGGCTCTCCACCTTGTGCCAGAAAATCTTTATTCCGCATGAATCGATGTACTGCTTGTATGCCTGGGTCATGGGTGTGTTGGTTTTGTAGCTTCCCACGGCCCACTTTTCCACGTTCTCAAAATCATGGAATATGCATATCTCGGCGATTCCGTTCTCTTTGCACCATTTCAGGGTTTCCAGCACGGCCTGGATCTCCCCTCCCACCTGCCTTGACACAAAGGCGTCGGGGTCGTCAACCCTTCCGAACAACTCTGCAACAGGCTCTCCGCGGTCCAGGATAACAGCGCCATACCCTATTTGGCTTTCTATGAAGGACCCGTCCACAAAGGCCTGATACCGAGCAGGGAGAGCACTGAAGTCTATCTCCACGGCCGTTTTCCGTTTCAGAAGAGGCGGGCGGCTCTCTTTCTCCCCGGGTTTTGAGACATTCAGGCCTGTACCGGCCTTATCTGCCAGAAGGCTTGCCAGTTTCTCAAAGTTCTCCTGGGACAGGTCGGAATCCTTCCTGAGGGAAAAGCTGTTCTTTTTCGGGCTGTAATCGACAATGAGCTTGCCCAGGCTTTCACCCCCCTGGTCTATCGAGACCTTGAGCATATAGTCCCGGATCATGGCAATTTCGCTCGCATAGCCATGCTCGGCGAGAACCGGGGCCAGCCTGTCGTATATCTCCATAAGCTCATTTTCGCAGATATAGGGCATCGGGAAAATCCTTTCGTCAATCCTGCATGTACCTGACGGTCACATCCTGGTTGAGGCAGTAGAGCAGGGCATCCTCCCTGGTCACCAGTCCGGCCTTATACAGCCGGGAAATGCTGTAGTCCATGCTCATCATGCCTTCGCTCCTGCTCATATGTATGGTGGAGTCAATCTGGTATGTCTTGGCCTCCCTAATGAGGTTCCTGATGGCGTTGTTCACAACCATAACCTCAAAGGCTGCAACCCTTCCCCTTACAGGCGAAGGCAGAAGTTGCTGGGAAATCACGGCCTGGAGCACGGTGGAAAGCTGGATGCGGATCTGGTGCTGCTGGTTGGGCGGGAATACGTCAACAATCCTGTCGATGGTCTTGGCCGCGCCCAGCGTATGCAGCGTGGACAGGACCAGGTGCCCGGTCTCGGCAGCCGTCATTGCAATGGCTATGGTTTCCAGGTCGCGCATCTCGCCCACAAGGATTACATCGGGCGACTCCCTTAAGGCAGATCTCAGGGCCCTGGCATAGCTCTGTGTATCCTGCCCCACCTCCCGCTGGTTCACAATGCTGTTTTTATGCCTGTGGAGGAACTCAATGGGCTCTTCCAGGGTCAGGATGTGGCATTTGCGTGTGCTGTTTATCAGGTCTATTATACACGAAAGGGTCGTTGATTTCCCGCAGCCTGTGGGACCTGTAACAAGGATAAGACCCTTGTTCTGCTTGTGAAGGTCAAGTACCGACTGGGGAATCAGGAGTTCCTGCGGATTTGGCAATTCGGTGAAGACAATCCTGATGGCGGCGGCCAGGGAGCCCCTCTGCTTGAAGGTATTGACCCTGAACCTTCCCAGGCCAGGCACCGAAACCGAGAAATCCTGGTCACCGGCGGCAAGGAAATCCTGGAAGGCCATCTCGCTGGGAAACAGCTCGTGGACCAGCCGCTCCGTGTCCCTTACCCCCAGGCGCTGGCTGCCTATATACATCAGTTCTCCTTTCACCTTCATCACCGGGGGCACGCCAACGGTAATCTGGAGGTCTGACGCCTGGTTGTCCATGGCGATTTTCAGAAGCTGCTGCACCGATGTTTTTTCGATATTGATATCCTTCGTTTTCATTCCGGTATCCCTTCCCACAGATCGATTTCATTCCTGTATTCAAATGGTTCCTGCCACAGCCGCCATTCAAGGATGCGGCAGACTTCCTCAAGTTCCCTGCCGTTTCCGGGATTTTCTATATCCACATCCACGTTCAGGTACCTCAAGGTGTTCTCATATTCGAGTATGAATGTCTTTCTCACGCTGAAGCCCAGTTCCGTCGGCACATTGCTGTAAATGTGGAAGTTGCGCGTATAGTCGGCATCCTTGCTGTACACGCATCCCGGGTAGGCTTCCATGATGGAATTCATGGCAAAGTAAGTCACAAGCTTCGGGTAAAGGCCGTCCAGGTATTCATTCCTGGAGTTCGTACCAGAAAGGCTGCCCAGGGTTGCTTCTATGATCTCCGAGATGGCATCGGGAAGCCCGGCGGAAGGAAGATCCCCGTCCCTGATGGACTGGACTGCATAGGAGGCCTTGTCCCTGCTCAATATGATGCTGTTGTATATGACGTTCATGAACCTTTCACCCTCCGAATCGAGGGTGTAGAAGGCCTTTACGGTGTCCGCGTTTTTCCTTGCCAGGCGGAGGTTGGCCATGGATGTTGTAACGGCAAGGACCGAAAACACCACCAGGACGATCAGAACAAGAGCGACAAGCACCGAGGAGCTGCCCTTTTCAGACCTTAACCATTTCATGGGCCTGTCACCTCCCCGGTTACATTGACCAGCGCAGAAAGCGAATGTATCTCCCTGTTGGGCTCACTGTCCAGCGGATACGGCTCAATCTTGAAGGTACGAAGTTCGATGGCCCAGAGCCTGTCGCTCCCTGTCATCCTGAAAAGGTCAATATATATTTCGTACTCGGCTTCCTGCGGCCGGTTTTCACCGCCACGGACCGGGTTCCAGTCCTCGTCGTAACAGACGATATATGAGCAGGTGTCCAATTCGCAAACGGCAGGATCCAGGGCCGAAGCATTCCCGTTGATCCAGTCCCCGGGTGAGGATTTGATCCTCTCGATCCAGGATGTGCCGTAAAACACCGACCTGTCTATATCAGCCGCAAGCCGGTTATTGACGTGGGCATGGACAAAGAGGCGCACTGCCACCGTCCCTGCGACGGCCAGCAGCGCCACGGCTATGATCAGTTCTATTAACGTGAATCCTCTTTTTTCCTTAAATCTGCCCATTCCATCCACCAGTTCTTCTCGCTCGGTAATTATTCTCTATGGAATTTACCTGTAATTCTGTCTCTTCAACTGTCCGTCCCCGCTCCGGTCTTTGAAGGTTCTCCCGTAAACAGGATCTTTACGGGTTTTACCCTCACTCGGACCTGAGCGTTACGGCGCTTTCCTGCCTTTGCTGTCCTTCCCCGCTGTCAAGCCACACGGCAATGTCCAGAAGGCTTCCATCCTTTTTTACTGAAAGCCCGTCCGCGTCGGTTATCTCAAAGCTGTAATCATTTGAAGGCGGCATCCCCTCGGGCATGATAGCCTCCCGGAGCTTTCCGTCGTCCTGGTATATCCAGGTTTCATAAACCTCGCCGCTGTACACTTCCCGGATGACGATGGCGGACTCCCCGTTGACGGGATTTTTCTCCACCCTTATGGTGTCATAAAGGTCGTTCTGCCTGATCTTCATTTGAATGTATGAAAGCGCCACCCTCAGCTCGGAACTGAAGTTTTTGCCCTCATACAGCCTTGTATAGGCAGATGTTGAAGACAGGGCAAGAACAAAAATGCCAATGCCCAGGACAAGCAGGAGCAGCATTGTGGCTATGGTTTCAACGCTGACGCTGCCACGGTTTGAAGGCCGTCCGTTTCCCACTATTGATTTACCTCTTGAAAACTTCCACAGTGGGCATGACATTTGACGCGAACACCTCGTAATAGAAGTAGTACTTTTCCCTGTCAAGGATCAGTCCGTAATGGTCTTCGAGATACTCCAGGCTGGGCGGGTAACTGCCCTCAAGGGCATAGCACTGTACACAGGCATCAAGCACGGCCCTTCGTATATCCTCGGGCCGTGATTCGCTGTGGTCTTCCCAAAAGCTGTCAAGACCGGCCAGGCCGGCCAGGGTGATTATGAGCACAATCACCAGCATTATTAATCTGATATGTATCGGGTTGCGTCCGCTCAAATCCATTCACCCTATCCTATGGACGACATAATGCTGATCAGCGGGAGGATCACCGACAGAAGGACACCCGCCAGGACAAGCGACAGGACAGTGACACAGACCGGCTCTATGGAGTTTATAACACGGTCCAGTGACGCGTCAGCCTCTTCCTGCCAGGTGTGCGATACCTTATCCATCATGGCGTCAAGGCTTCCTGTCTTTTCCCCCGTCCTTACAAGGCGCACAAACAGGCCCGGGAACAGCCCGGTATCCTTGAGGGCTTCCCAGAAGCTCTTGCCCTTGGAAACGGCACTTACGGCCTCTTTAATCTTCCGGGAAACATAGCTGTTGTCAAGAACGCCCGAAACAAGGCTGAAACCCTCGGTCAGGGTCATCCCGCTCTTCAGGGTCAGGGACATCGCCCCGCTGAACCGGGATGTGATGATCTTTCTGTAGATGGCCCCGGTAAACGGGTTTACAACCTTGAACCTGTCAATGAAGGAGCGGAATATACCCAGGCGTTTTACCAGCCAGCCAACAACAATCAGGATGGCCAGGACCGTCGCGGCAATCACGAAACCGTCCTTCAGCCCATTCCCCAGGGCGATGAAAACACTGGCCTGGGCGGGGACAGTCCCGCCAAGGGATGTGAGTATCTCCACGAACAGGGGGATGACTTTAAGGGAGATCAGGGCGATCACCCCAAGCATGAATACGGCCAGTATAAGGGGATAGGACACGGCGCTCCTTATCCTTCTCCTCGTATTGGCCATGTTTTCATAGAACCTGCTCAGTCCTTCGAATACAGGTTCCAGCATGCCGGTTTTTTCACCCACTTTTACAAGGGCGGTCATATAGGCCGGAAAAGCTTTAGAGGCCTCAAAAGCCGAATGCATGGGGGATCCGAAGACCACCTCGTCTCTTATGGATTCAAGAGCCTTCCTGAGCCTGGGATTGACGGTATCCTCCAATACCAGCGGAATTCCTTCCACCGGATGTATGCCTGATTTCAAAACCAGCGAAAACTGGTGGCACAGTATGGATAAGTCCATTTCATAGCCCTTGGCCTTCTTGCCCAAATCTATCAACTCCAGCCTGATAATCTTTCTTAATATAAATATAATACCAATTACAGGTTCATTAAAACAAAAAACACGGCAAAAGATAGCATATTATTATATATTTCAGCCTTTTCCGGGACGTATTGCGCGGATAGACGCGATTCACGAAAGCGCCGTGCTTCCTTCCCGAATCTCCCTGTTTTCGCGAAAGGAAATGGGATATAATAGGAAAAGCATATTCATGATACAGGCATCTATTGATACGCCTGTGAAAGGATGGTTTTCATGAAGTTTTCCCAGATGCCATACGAGCGGCCGAATATTGAGGAGCTTCAGAAAATGGGCGCAGATTTGCTCGGGTTGCTGGAAGAAGCCAAAAGCGCCCAGGACCATTTAAACGCCCATAAGGCCTTTACCGCCCTCAAGATAAAGGTTTCGGACATGTCCACCCTTGCCCATATCCGGAACACCATGAACACCGAGGACCCCTTCTACGAACAGGAACGGGCCTTCATGGACGAGAACATGCCGCTGCTTGAGGAGATGCAGTACAGGTTCTACAAGGCCTTTATCGCCTCGCCGTTCAGGGCAGAGCTCGAAAAAAGTCTGGGGAGCCTGTTGTTCCGCAATGCAGAACTGGAACTCAAGGCATTCGATCCCGTCATCATCCCGGAACTCCAGGAGGAGAACAAGCTGGTTTCCCAGTACCGGAAGCTTTTAGCTTCAGCCCAGCTGGAATTCCAGGGCCAGGTTCTTAACCTTTCCCAGCTTGTCCCGTACATGGAATCCCCGGACCGTGATATAAGGAAAGGTGCCTTCGCAAAAAGGACCGAGTTCTTCATGGCCAATGAGAAGGAACTGGACGAGATCTACGACAGGCTTGTGAAGGTGCGTCACCAGATGGCGAAAAAGCTTGGCTTAAGGAATTTCGTGGAGCTTGGATATATAAGGATGGGCCGCAACTGCTACGGACCTGGGGAAGTGGCACGGTTCAGGGACCAGGTAAAGAGGCATTTGGTTCCGATTACCATAAAACTTCGCGAAGAACAGCGTGAGAGGCTGGGCCTGGAAAGGCTGACCTATATCGACATCCCTCTTTATTTCAAAGACGGAAACCCCAAGCCTGAAGGCGCCCCGGAGGAGATCTTCGAGGCAGGAATCAAGATGTATGACATGCTCTCCCCGGAAGCCAGCGAGTTCTTCAGGTTCATGATGGAAAACGAGCTTATGGATGTCCTGAGCCGCAAGGCAAAGGCCCCGGGCGGATACATGACCTATATCTACGCCTATGAGTCGCCCTTCATATTCGCCAACTTCAACGGCACAAGCGGGGATGTGGACGTATTGACCCATGAATGCGGCCATGCCTTCAACGGTTACCTTTCAAAGGGCATGGAGATATTGGAGTACAAGTTCCCGACCCTGGATGCCTGCGAGGTTCACTCCATGTCCATGGAGTTCTTCACCATGCCCTGGATGAAGCTCTTCTTCGGCGACAGGACCGAGGAATACAGGTACTTGCACCTTGCCAGCGCCCTGCTCTTCATCCCCTACGGATGCCTGGTGGACGAGTTCCAGCATGTGGTTTACGAAAACCCGGACATGACACCTAAGGAGCGCAAGGAGGCATGGCTCAGGCTGGAACGGGAATACCAGCCCTACCTGGATTACGAGGACGACCCGTTCTTCGGCAGGGGCGGCACATGGCAGAAGCAGGGCCATATCTACAACTCGCCATTCTACTATATCGACTACTGCCTGGCCCAGATCTGCGCCCTCCAGTTCAGAAGCCTCATGGCAAGGGACTATATGGATGCGTGGGACAAATACGTCAGTTTCAGCAGGAAGGCCGGGACCATGACCTTCGTTGACCTCCTGAAATCAACCGGGTTGAAGACGCCCTTTGATGACAGGCTTGTGGAGGAAGTTGCATCGGACTCCATGAAGGCACTGAGTAAAATAAAACCGTGAGCCCGGAGTGCAGGATATGGCCGAAAATGCGCTGAAATGCGCATGAACAGAGCCATCAAACGCTATTGACAAACCGAAAACGCGTTTGTATAATATATTAGCGGTGCATCGGCGCCGCATCATGTGCCAGTAGCTCAGCTGGATAGAGCAACGGACTTCTAATCCGTCGGTCGGGTGTTCGAATCATCTCTGGCACGCCATGAAAACCCTGAGAGCGTTAAGCTTTCAGGGTTTTTATTTTTTCCTGGTAATAACAGCATAATCATATGTTAACTGTCATAGATTTTATTGACATTTGACAATGTATTTCTGCTATATGAGAATTAAGGCAGAAAGTAGGTTGCGTCTGGAGGGGTTATCATAGACGCTCTGTTAGGTCTTTCCGGGCTGACGGGTATTTTATTCGGCATTATATCAGCGATATGGGCCAAACGGCATAACAAGCCTCTGAAAACATCGCGGCTGATACTGGCCATAGGCTTTGCGTTATTCATAACCGGTCTTGCCGTTTCTTCCCTTAAAGATAACCTGGTTCCAACCACGGACATCGGTATGACAATACCGGTAGAAACAATCACACCGGAAACTGTGCCCGAGGATGTGCCCACACCTGCATCATCTCCGGCATTCTCTCCAGTTCCGGGTGGTACACAGGCGACGACCCCGACACAGGCGCCGACACAGATCCCGACGCAAGCAACAACACCAACACCTGTGCCAACACCGGCACCTGAATCAACTCCAACTCCCATACCGGTATCGGTACCTTCACAAACTCCTGCGCCGGTTCCCAACCCTGAAACGCCAAAAGAACTCACGGTGACTTTTATTGATGTCGGGCAGGCAGATTCCATCCTCATTCAAACGCCAGGAGGCCGAAACATATTGATCGATGCGGGCAATGCCGCCGATTTTTCCGTAATAAAGGCCTGTCTTGATGCCGCGGGAGTCAGGCGGCTCGATGTTGTTGTGGCCACACATCCCCACGAGGACCATATAGGAAGCATGGCATCGGTCATAAAGGCCTTTGACATCGGTAAAATCTACATGCCAAAGGCAGTAACGACAACAAAAACCTACGAAAATCTCCTGCTCGCGATAAAGGAAAAAGGACTGAAAGTTACCGAAGCAAAGGGCGGTATAAGCATCGAGACCGGCGACAGCCTGATAACCGCTGAAATACTTGCACCGAATTCCTCCGAGTACGATGATATGAACAACTGGTCCGCGGTAATTAAACTCAGCTATGGTAAGACCTCATTTCTGTTTACCGGTGATGCAGAGGATGTATCGGAGCGGGAGATGCTTGAAAAGAATTATGACCTCAAGGCTGATGTGCTGAAGGTTGGCCACCATGGCAGCATTTCCTCCACCACCGCCAGGTTCCTGTCTGCTGTATCACCGAAATACGCGGTTATATCCGTCGAGAAGGGTAATGACTATGGCCATCCTGCGGCTGCGGTGATGAACCGGCTGAAACAGGCCGGGATACCTGTATACCGGACCGACGAAAGCGGAACCATTGTCTGTGTGTCCGATGGTGAAACGATAAGGTTCAATGCCAACCCGGGAAGCTACTCATCCGGCGGGCAGTCCGGGACGTCCGGAACATCAATCACTCCAACCCCGACGCCCACTCCCGGTGCTTCCCCAAAGCCGACTCCAACGCCGGCCCCGATTCCAACACCGTCACCCGACACAGCGGGAGACAGGATTGTATACTGGACGCCAGGTGGCAAATCATATCACTATACAGATAATTGTTCAACGCTATCGCGCAGCAAGACGATATTGAGCGGCAAGCTCTCAGAATGCCCGAAGTCTGATCCGTGCGACATATGCACCCGATAATATATATGGTGATGTACTGATATGAAGATTACAATTGACAGATTCGAAGGCAGTTATGCTGTTTGTGAAGCAGATGGGAATAAAATGATAAGTATTGAACGCTCCCTGCTCCCTGAAGAAGCCAGGGAGGGCGATGTTTTGACCCTAATTGACGGCAAATATATCATAGATACTGCTGAAACCGCAAAAAGAAAAGCTTATATCAAATCGCTCATGGACGAGATTTTTGAATGATGTAAGTGTCTTCAACATCTGTTCTTCCTCTTTATTTCAACAGTTTATTCAAGCATTCATAATAATATTGCAATCTATTCCTTTCTTGGATAGTATAACTATGCATTGTTACCATATCAAAATACCAATTCCGAGGCACACAGAGATTAGCAATCACACAGCAGAAGCAATTTTAAAGGAAGCAGGTTCGAAGTAAGCTCCTCATCCTTCAATACCATGAAAGGAGCAGTGTAATATATGAGATATGTATACCCTGCCGTTTTTAAGAAGCTTGAAAACGACAAATACTTTATATGAGTTCCCGACCTTCCCGGTTGTGTCACGGAAGGAAATGACCTTATTGATGCTCTTGATATGGCCAAAGATGCTATCGCTATGTGGCTCTGCGATGCGGAGGATAACAATGAGATTATTCCCCCGGCGTCAAATGCGTTTGAGATTGAGCATTATCCGGACGAGTTTGTGAACTTAATGCTTGTTGATACTGTTGAATACCGGGCTTTAAATGACAGCAAGGCCATCAAGAAAACCTTGACGATTCCCAATTGGCTCAACACCAAGGCTGAGAAGGCAGGAATAAACTTCTCAGCCGTTCTGAAAGAGGCTTTGATAGAGCGAGTAAGCAATAATTCACACAGCTGTAGTCCCTTGCCGGCTCAATATAAAACACGAAAAAGCAGGTATAAACTTCAAATCAGGAATAACCCCCGGTCTTAGCCGGGGGCGCTTATTTTTCTAACAGGCTTCCAAAGGCTGAACATTCCCAATATATTGAGTTCCTATATAAGCTCAATACCCGCATCCCTGATAATTTTATCCATTATCAACCGGTTTTCCTCATGCTTAAGAGATTTCATTTTCCGGCTCAATTCCTCAAGGTACCGAGACCTGTAGTTTTCGTAGTATTTTAGGTTTTCATCATCATTCTCGCATCTTGCCACAATATCGTTCCAGAAAAGATATTTTTCATACGTGCGATAAATCAGGGCCATCTCGGTATAAACTGAATACTCCCCCGTATAGCGTTTATCATAACCGGGCAGCATGCTGAACAGCCGGCCATATTCTCCGCTATAATAGCTATATTCCAGCGAGGTGAGGTACATCCCGCTGTCCCCCACATCCTCCATGAGGTCTTTTATTGTTATAGTCACAATGGATACGATTACAACAATCAAGAAAACAAGAACAACTATCCGAATTATAACTTTCGGCACAATTTTACTCATATCAGACCTGTGCATTCAGTTACTCTCCCTTTGCGATGAATATTTATCATACAATTCATTGCAGTAGCCGGTAAACTCAGTGGAATATGAATTTTTAAACTCACCGAGAGTTTTTATTTCTTCATCACTCAATCCGCATCTGTACTTAAGGCAGGCCGTAACCTCCATTACGCACTCCTGGTAATAATCCATGTTCTCCGGAAGCAACTCGTCCTGGTAGGAGTATATTCCGTCTTCTTTAATGAAATTGAAAACCTCATTGGCGCAGCTCAATAAATCGGCAAACTTCCTTCTTGCGTTTTCTTCAGTGGCTTGTTGAGGGTTCTTTCCGCTTTCTGTCTCATTGCGGGTGTTCTCAAAGTAACCTGCGTTTGACCAGAAAAAGCTGATATCCTCATAAATTGCCTGAGCCTGCTGATATATTAGGTAACGGTCACTGTAAAGATTGTTCTGGTATAAATACCCGCCTATTTCGTCGAACCTTTTCTCCTCATGCATTTTTTCAAGAACCTGCAAATGCTCTTCTTCATTACCGACGGGTTTCTCGCGGTACGCTCTTTCGGTCAGCATAAAAACCGCAAAATTCACGAACAGGGCGGCAACCAGCAAAATTGCGGCCGCAATGACGAACTTGTTAAGCACCCTGACCGCAATATCCGGCGCGGCCTCAATAAGCGCCCTGCGCTTTGCCCTGTTGAAGATATTCAGCAGGAATTCCATTTCCTGTTTTCGTTTTATGTATACTTCGTTTGCCGTTCCGCAGTATTCACAGGCCGGCAATCTCGAAGGAACCGATGCACCGCAGTTTTTACATTTCATTTTATCTTCCCTTTCAAACCAGAATCAGTATTCTTCTTTGATCCCAAGGCGGTTGCAGATTTCATCGGTTATATCCTGAAGCGTACTGTCAAAAGAACCATTTTCCAACTTTGCCTCCTTCACCGCTTCTATCCCGGCTTCGGTCATACCCAGCGTTTCTTTTAAAAACTCTTCTGCTTCAGCCAGAAAACCCAAAAGTACATCTTCATTCCCGTAAACGGTACTATCATTCGTTTTTTCTTCGGTCAACCTGTACAATCCGTTGAAATCTTCGAGGATGGCGTATATGTTTATAGGGAACAAAGGTTCTTCCGTCTCAAACCTTCTGATATTATACATATATCCCAAAGCATAAACAACTTCCCGATACTTTTCGGCCCTGAATGTAAAAACGTCGCTGCTGCCGTAGTAGTATTCCTTAAGTCCGTCATAATCCCCTTTCTGGTAATATGCGTCCAGTTCTGCCAGGTATACGTCTTCTTTTTTCTTTTCCGTGTTGATTTTAACTACCGAAATGACTTCCGAAACAATATGCCACAAAGCAATAACGGCCAATAAAACCGCCACGGAAACAAGAAATATCTTTACAGCCTTCCTGGAAATTCTTCTTTCCTCTTTTTTCGCTTCCTCTTTGACATTTCTGATCTTTCCGAGAACTTCCCCAACCTGCTTTTTATAGATCCTTTCTGCAAGCTCGGTATTTTCGCTATGGCAAAAAGGGCATTGGGGAGCATTGTCCTCAAATTCAGCGCCGCAATATTTGCATACCATACTTGACCCCTCAACTCCTTAATGAAACCCCTTATATTTTTCCATATTATCATAATTGCTGCAATGGCTGCCAGAATCAATACTGCTTTCTGGCATAAGAAAAACCCCTTTAATGGCGGGGTTCCGGCATAATAATACCATGTAAAGGGGTTATTCCTGCATATTTTAGTCAAAAGCAATGTATGAAATTAGCCGTTATTAACAGGCTTCGAACCTATCTACCTGTTCCATCTGTTTCAATGCTCATTCCTTCAGGTTATCCACCGCGGCCCGCTCTATTGCCAGCCCCTGGGTGTAACGCTTCATGAATTCATTGAAACCGGCTACATCCCTGGGATCGGGATTTACAGTGGTCTTGGGCTGTTGTGAGAATACCTTCTTGTTGAGGAAGTCGTCCAGAGTCTGGTTCTCTTCCCGGTTCACCAGGTAGGAAGCCAGCAGCGCGATTCCCCACGCTCCGCCTTCCCCGGCTGTTTCCATTACCGATACGGGAACATTTACGGCGGCAGCCATGATCCTCTGCCCCACTTCCTTTGTCTTGAAGAAACCGCCATGGCCCAGCATCTCGTCTATCTTCACGTTTTCCTTCTCATAAAGGATCCTCATACCTGTATTCAGAGCGCCCAGCGAGGACATCAGGTGAACCCTCATGAAATTGGCAAGGTTGAACCGGCTCCCCGGCAGGCGAACAAACAACGGCCTTCCCTCTTCAAAACCGGTAATATGCTCGCCGGAAAGGTATCCGTAGGACAGAAGCCCGCCGCAGTCGGGATCGCCCTGGAGGGCCATGCCCAGCAGCGTGTCGTAGAGCCTCGGCTTTTCAACGCTCATGCCAAGGGATTTGATGACCTCTGAGAACAGCGCTATCCATGCGTCATAGTCCGATGTGCAGTTATTGGAATGTACCATGGCCACAAGTTTTCCGTCGGGAGTGGTCACAAGATCCAGTTCGGAATATACAGCGGACAGTTCCTTTTCCAGAACGATCATGGCGAAGACCGATGTTCCTGCCGAAACATTACCGGTACGTGCCGCGACGCTGTTGGTGGCCACCATTCCGGTTCCGGCATCGCCTTCGGGAGGGCAGAACGGGATGCCCGGCTTCAGCTGGCCGGTAACATCCAGGAGCCTTGCCCCTTCTTCGGTAAGGGTTCCGGCATTCTGACCCGCCAACAGGACCTTCGGCAGGATATCCTCAATACGCCATGGATATTTCTTCGGGTGCACCAGGCTGTTGAACTGCTCAATCATTATTTTGTTCCAGTCGCTTGTCCTGATATCGATCGGGAACATGCCCGACGCCTCATCAATGCCCAGTACACGCTGGCCTGTCAGCTTCCAGTGGACATAGCCTGCAAGGGTTGTCATATAGTCGATTTGGGGAATGTGGTCCTCCCCGTTGAGAATTGCCTGGTATAGATGGGCAATGCTCCATCTCTGGGGAATGGGGTAGTTGAAAAGCTTTGTCAGATACTCGGAAGCCTGGCCCGTGATGGTGTTTCTCCAGGTGCGGAAGTTGGTCAGCTGCTTCCCTGACTTGTCAAAAACAAGATAGCCGTGCATCATGCCGCTGATGCCTATGGCTCCGGTGGTCTGGAGCTTAACGCCGTATTTTTCCTCCACGTCCTTCAGCATGTTACTGTAGCTGTCCTGCAGGCCTCTCCAGACATCATCCAGATCATATGTCCAGATGTTATCGATATATTGGTTTTCCCAGTTATGGTTGCCGGCGGCGATAGGCTCATTGTTGGAATTGATCAGCACCGTCTTGATACGCGTGGAGCCAAGCTCGATTCCGATAGCAGTTCTGCCGTTCAGGATGTCATTCCTGGCATCATTAAGATTCATAAATGATTCCCCCTAAGACTATATTGATTTATGCCTTACCGCTTCCCACAAGCCCGGGAACGCGGCTGAATCCTTGTGTATAAAGGTTTTTACCCTGAAAATCATCATCTATAACATTTCCGGTTTCTTCCTCATATGCCCCCTGACTTCAGGTAATTGGACGAAAAAGCCGGTGCGTTATTAGCTTATCATATGCAGACAGGGCTTGTACATACACCAATGCGCCCTGTTTGCGCAAAAAGGTATTTTTTTAAAGACAGCGGCGGCATCTCGCACTAAAAGATTTCTTAAACTGATCAAAATAGGGTAAAATATTGATTAAGAAACAGAAAAAGAAGGGGGTAACAAGGTGAATAATTTCATATTCCTGAATCCCACCAGAATCATTTTCGGCAAGGGAACAGAGAACCTGGTGGGCGCTGAAACTAAGAAACATGCCGATAAGGTTTTGCTCCACTATGGCGGTGGCAGTATAAAGAAAATCGGGCTGTACGATACAGTTGTAAAGTCTCTGAAAGAGGCTGGCGTTGAATTCACAGAACTGGCAGGGGTCCAGCCAAATCCAAGATTGTCCCTTGTGCGGCAGGGCATCGAGATATGCCGGAAGGAAGGGATCAGGTTCATCCTGGCTGTCGGAGGGGGAAGCGCCATCGACTCGGCCAAGGCCATAGCCGTAGGCGTTCCCTATGACGGTGATGTCTGGGACTTCTATATTGGTAAAGCTAAAGTGAAGGAAGCATTGCCTGTGGGCGTGGTTCTGACCATTCCGGCTGCAGGCAGCGAAGCCAGCCCGAGTTCGGTCATCACCAATGAAGACGGCTGGTACAAGAGAGGGCTTACCACCGATCGTATCTTCCCCAGGTTCAGCATACTGAATCCCGAGCTCACCTATACCCTGCCCAATTACCAGACTGCCTGCGGCGCCGCCGACATAATGGCCCATATCATGGAAAGGTACTTCACCAATACGAAGGATGTGGAACTCACCGACAGGCTCTGTGAGTCTACCATGAAAACCCTTATCAACAATGTGCCCAAGGCACTGGCCAATCCCACCGATTACGCAGCCCGCGCGGAGATCATGTGGACAGCTACCGTGGCCCATAACAACCTCCTGGGAACAGGAAGGGATGAAGACTGGGCATCCCACGACATCGAACATGAGATCAGCGGCATATATGATATTGCCCATGGAGCCGGCCTGGCCATCGTGTTCCCGGCCTGGATGAAGTATGTGTACAAACACGACATCGAGCGCTTCGCCCAGTTCGCTGTGCGGGTCTGGGACGTGGAATACAACTTCCGCAATCCCGAGGAAACAGCCCTCAAGGGTATTGAAAAGCTCAAGGCTTTCTTCTCGTCCATCGGGCTTCCCGTATCCCTCAGCGAGGCCGGCATCGATGACAGCAGGCTTGAAGAGATGGCTGACAAATGCACTTCATCGGATACCCATACCGTGGGAGGTTTCGTAAAGCTCAACAAGCAGGCCGTTTATGAAATCCTGAAACTTGCGAAATAGCCCATGCTTTAGTGAAATGAATCAAGCCCTCGGCGCTCCAGCCATTCCTTTGGAGCCTGGGGGCTTTTGGCTTCCTCCCGGATATTTCTTAAAAGCCCAGTTTTATCTTGAAAAAATCCAAACAAGTCTATTGCCTACCTATAAAGTTGATGCTATAATTGTTTATGCTTGCTCAAGAGAAAGTTCTCTTAAGCCATATATGGGGGTATAGCTCAGTTGGGAGAGCGCTTGAATGGCATTCAAGAGGTCAGGGGTTCGACTCCCCTTATCTCCACCAGGCTAAAAGCCTTGAAAATGTAAATGTTTTCAAGGCTTTTGTTTTTTTATTTATGTTATTGAATTTTAAAGGATGAAAAGTGCGGGACTATGAGTTGATTGTAGTTAATAAAACCGGGATGCGAATAAAGAATACATAGCCTATTTACTATAGTAACTCAAGGGTTTTTGGTGTATAATCTGTGCCTGAAACATGAATTTATTGGGAGGAATATGAAATGACAAGGTGGGAAGATAGATTCGAAGTAATCTATAAAGATGGTTCTCAGTTAAAAATGAGGGCTTTCGCCAGATAATTGTAGATAAAGTAACCGGCGTTAATTATTTGATATGGAAATCAGGTTATGCCGGTGGCATTACACCTCTTCTCGATTCTGAGGGGAAAGTGGTTATTACAAAATAAAAGCCGCGTTCTTATTTTGTACATGGTCGCCGGACTATCTCCTGAAAAATGAACGGTATGCAGGCGACGCCCTGCTGCAAAAACGGTACACCACCGCCGTCCTGCCGTTCCAGAAAAAGCGCAACAAAGGCGAGAAGGACAAATACTATATCAAATACTCGCATCCCGCAATTATCTCCCGCGATATTTTCGAAAGGGCGCAGGAGTTGAACCAAAGCAGGAATATCCCTACCATGTCGAAACGCTCGATGTATCCGCTGAGCAAAAGGATTCGATGCGGAGAGTGCGGGTCGCTTTTCAAAAGGAAAGCCTGCAACGGAAAAACCTACTGGGTATGCCACAACCACAACAAAGGCAAATCTAACTGCACCGTTACCCAAATTCCGGAGCCGGAGATCTACGGAGCATTCCTCCGGCTGTACCACAAGCTAAAGCTGAACTATGACAAAATTTTATCCCCCATGTTGGCCCAACTGCAGGCGCTCAAGCGACACCGAAACTTAAGCAATCTGCAAGTGGTCGAGCTGAACCGGCAGATCGCGGAACTCACTGAGCGGAATCATGTGCTGAACGGACTGAAGTCCAAAGGCATCATCGATTCCGCTCTTTTTATATCCCAAACCGACGAGCTGAGCAGAAAAATCCGCGCCTTAAAAGCAGAGAAAAACAAGCTGATGGAAAAAGATGAGGACGACAGCGCCATCACCGAAACCAGGAGCCTGATCGAAATCCTGGAGGACGGACCGGAGCGTCTGAGCGGTTTTGACGAAACGCTCTTTGACAGTATAGTGGAGCTGGTCACCGCCGAGTCCGGCGAACGGCTGAAATTCAAGCTGATAAACGGTCTGGAGCTTGCCGAACCCATAGAAAGGACGGTGCGGTAGCATGAAAAACCGATATATTCCATTCGGATACCGGCTTTCTGAAGGAGTCATCGTACCTCATGACAGGGAAGCGGAAATGGTGCGGCTGATCTTCCGGCAATACATATCCGGCGAGTCCTACGGCCGGATCGCCGCCATGCTGGAAAAAGCGGGGCAGCCCTATAGCGAAGGCTCCTCCCGCTGGAACAAGAATATGGTGGGACGCATCCTGCAAAACCGGAAATATACCGGACAGGACGGATATCCCAAACTGGTCACGGAGGACGAGTTCAGACAGTCCGCCCTGCTCCAGCAGGCAAAATATACCCGCAAGGATATACATACGGCTCCGGAGATTACAGCCCTGAAAAGGAAAGTATTTTGCGGAGAATGCGGAAGCTCCTATGAAAGGATTCTGGACAACCGGACCGGGGAGAAATGGAAATGCAAAAATACCAGGTGCCGCCGCACGACAAAAATCACCGACACCCTGCTGACCGGGCAGATCATCTCCCTGCTGAACCTTGCCGTTGAAAATCCGCAGCGCATCGAAATCCCGGCCATTGAAAGCCGATGCCATGACCTCGAAATCACAAGGCTGACCAACGAGATCAACCGGGCACTGGACAAGACGGACTGCGACGAGGAATACGCCAGAATCCTGATCATGGCCCGCGCCGCCGCCCAATACGAGAGCTGCCCGGACGGTCTCCTGCCGCAAAAGGCGCGGGAAATCAAAGCGGCCTTTGAAAGCCGCAAACTCCTAACACAGTTTGATGCGGAGCTGTTCGAATGCGCCGTGGACGCGGTCGTCGTCCAGCCGGACGGAACGGTCTCCCTGAAGTTAAAAAACGGACAGAGCCTTGAAAACTGGCCGGAAAGGAGAGCAATGCCATGCTGACGGCACAAAGCGATTTACAACCGCAAGAAAAGCAAATTATCGTCATCCCCGCCAATCCCCTCGTAGCCCAAAACAGGACCTTCCCCCGGCAGCTTCGCGCCGCCGCATACTGCAGGGTCTCCACCGACCAGGAGGAACAGCTCACCAGCTACGAGGCGCAGGTGGCTTACTATACCGACAAGATCATGAGCAACCCCGAATGGACGCTGGCAGGCATATTCGCAGACGAAGGCATCACGGGGACGTCGGTAAAAAAGCGCACCAACTTTCTGAGAATGATCCGTCTGTGCAGGAAGGGCAAGATTGATATCATACTGACCAAGTCTATCAGCCGGTTTGCGAGAAACACGGTAGACTGCCTGAACTACATCCGGGAACTCAAGGAGCTGGGGATAGCGGTCATTTTTGAAAACGAAAACATCAACACCATGAAAGCGGACACTGAAATTATTATCACCATGTTGGCAGGCTTCGCCCAGGCGCAGAGCGAGTCCATCAGCCAGAACGTCCGCTGGGGCAAGCGCCAGGCCTTTAAAATCGGAAAGGTATCCTTCCAGTATTCAAGAATCTACGGATACGAACGGGGCGAGAATGATAAGCCCAGAGTGATCCCCGAACAGGCAGCTGTAGTGCGGCGGATATTTCAAAGCTATCTTGCCGGAAGCAGCGTGCCTGATATCAAGCGGATGCTGGAAGCGGAAGGCATCGCCGCGGCGGGAGGAAAGCCCCAATGGTCCGTCGGCGCCCTGCAGTATATGCTCCGGAACGAGAAATACTGCGGCGACGCCCTCCTGCAAAAGACCTTCGTGGAAAACTGCATCAGCAAGAAAACGAGGAAAAATAACGGCGAGCTTCCCAAATACCTGGTTCAAAACCACCATGAGGCGATCATCGACCGTACGCTTTTTGAGAAAGTGCAAGCGGAAATCGCCCGCCGTGCCGGAAAGCGGAAGGTATCCGACAAGACCAGCAAAACCGGACAGTCCAAATACAGCGGCAGGTACGCCCTGACCGAGCTTCTCATCTGCGGCAACTGCGGTACTCCCTACAAGCGGGTGACCTGGTCAAAGCGGGGCAAGAAAAAGATCGTGTGGCGGTGCATCAGCCGGTTGGACTACGGCACGAAATACTGCAAAAGCTCCCCCACCGTCGATGAAGAAAGGCTTAAGGCAGCGGTGCTGAAAGCTATCAACACCATGATGAGCAATCGGGAACGGCTCATCGGTATCCTTAAAACCAATCTGGAAATCACGCTTTCTGAAAAAAGCAGCGGCGCGACCAATCCATACGCAATCGAAAACCGCATCCGCGAGCTGCAGGACAGCATGATGGAGCTGGTGGCGGTCGCGGCAAAAGCGGGAAACGCCGAAAGCTACGAGGACCAGTTCAAAGAGATTTCGGAGGAAATCAAATCCCTGCAGAAAACACTGGAGCAATACCAGGCGGAGCAAAACGGTCCGGATGAACTCGCCAGGCAAATTGACGACATCTGCAAGGCGCTGGAAGATGCCCCCTTTGAAATAACAGAATACAGCAACAACATCGTGCGGCAGTTTATCGACACCATCAAGGTGGTGAATGAAGATAAGCTGCTCTTTATTTTCAAAGGCGGCATTACGATGGAACAACCGCTCACGATATAGGATATCCCGATGTGGAGCGAATAATAAAACCATTTAGCGGAGCAAAGCAGCTCCGCTATTTCCAGCGAAATAAGCTGAATATGAATGATACAAGTTTTTCTGCTTGGTTAAGTTGAGTGCTCCGGAACTATTTATGTAGAATAGCTTGGATTATCGATTACTTAGATGATAGTTTTATAGCTGTGAAGCATGTGAATTTTTAGAAGTTATTTGTCGAGTTTATTCTAATTAAAGTGAATAAGCCATTGCATTTATTCGCATCTCCGCATATAATATAATTTAGATAATTATGGTAAAATGGGGTGTCTGGCATGAGTGCATACATAAGTGTGAAAGCTGCTGCTCAAAAATGGGGACTGTCAGACCGGCGTGTACAAGTATTATGTTCTGAAAACAGAATAGATGGAGCGTTTCGGCTGGGTAATGCATGGGCTATACCCGCTGATGCGAAAAAACCAGATGATAAGAGGAAAACCCGGAAGAAAGGATAAGGAGACGTTTAGATATGAGTAATCCAATTTACAAAAAAATAAATATTACCAATCTATTGCTTAATCCTAGCAATCCGCGTTTTAATCCTGTAGAACATCAATCGGAAGCAATTGATGCTATGATTCGTGACCAACAGGATAAGTTGGTCGTGTTAGCCAGACATATATCTCTTTATGGACTTAATCCCAGCGATCTTATTCTTGTGAAACCCTATAAAAAACAATGGGTAGTACGTGAGGGTAATCGGCGCGTGACAGCTTTAAAGTTAGTAAATGAGCCATCCTTAATTCCATCCGACTTTCCAAAACTAAAGAAAGAATTTCAACAATTAAGTTTGACTATTGATAAAGATCTATTGGAAAATATTCAATGTGTTGTTTTGGAGAGCGAAGACGAAATTAACGAATGGGTTCGCTTAAAGCATACAGGCCAAAATGAAGGTGCTGGCACTGTAAGCTGGGATGGTCAGCAAACAAGCCGTTTTCGTGCGATTGCCGAAGGAAAGCCAGACATGAGATTGACTTTTTTGGATGATTTACGACGCATGGAAGCTGTTCCCCAATATATAAAGGATAGATTAGGAGATATTAAGAAAACTAATTTTGACCGTCTTATAGGAGATCCTGACATTCGAAATCTTTTGGGACTTGAGATTGTTGATAATAAGCTTCAACTAATAAATGGTATTAATCCGTTTTTACTAATGGTACTTAACGATTTGGTTTATGAAGACCTTAATGTAGGGACTATATACCTGAAAAAGGATCGTATTAAATACATAGAATCATTGAAGGAGCGGCTCAAACAGGAGGATAGTGCAATTGCTGATAGACAAAACTCCGAGAATAGTGATACTATGGGGGATACCAATAACACAGGCTATCACACACCCAAACTATCAAATGGGGATTATTCTGCAAATGGTGTAACAAATGGAGAGCAGCAGTCTTCATCTACGACCAACGCAGCTTCGAATAAAGATAATAATCAGAAGAAGGCGTCTAGTTATCATGTAAACAGAAAGACCCTTGTGCCTTCTCACCATAAACTAACCATTACACATGCAAGGATATTAAAGATTTTTAATGAGCTGAAATCTCTTGTTATTGATGATTATCCTAATGCCGTGGCTGTTCTTTTTAGAGTGTTTATAGAATTGAGTGTAGATTGTTTCATCACAAGAAAAGGCCTTGCTGATTCTAAATTGAGTGTGGATAGTAAGTTATCTCACAAAATAGATGCAGTTGCGTCTTATTTCGAAATTAACAAAATTATGACTAAGCACGAACTCAGAGCCATAAGGCAGATGACTGCAAGTGAAAATCAGACTCACTCTGTAAGAACTTTTCACTCATATGTACATAACAAAGACGTAACTCCGTCTTCAACAGATTTAAAATCCGCATGGGATGACATATGGCCATTTATTGAACAGATATGGAGGTGACTTATTATGCAGCATTATTCGCCACTACGCTATCCGGGAGGCAAGCGAAAACTGGCTGGATTTGTTAGAGATGCGGTTATTCTGAATGATATACAAGGTGGAACGTATGTTGAACCATTTGCAGGGGGCGCAAGCGTAGCGCTTTATTTGTTATTTAATGAATATGTAAATCAAATAGTGATTAACGATATCGATAGATCAATTTATTCATTTTGGCATTGCGTAATAAACCGTACAGATGAACTATGTGATAGAATTGAACAAACTGGAATTACGATGGAAGAATGGGAAAGGCAGAAAGCTATCCAATTAAATAAAGAACATGCTGAGCTTTTAGATTTAGCGTTCTCGACTTTCTTTTTAAATAGAACTAATCGATCTGGCATTATTAAAGGTGGAGTTATTGGAGGTAAAGACCAATCGGGTGATTGGAAAATGGATGTAAGATTTAACAAGGTAGACCTAATTCAAAGAATTAGAAAGATCGCCTTATATCGGGATAGAATTTCTCTGCATTGTGCAGATTCAATTGCATTTGTTAACGATATTCTTCCCAATATTGACGAACACACTTTGATTTATTTCGATCCCCCCTATTACAATCAGGGTTCTGCACTCTATGTGAATCATTATACACATGAGGATCACGAAAAATTAGCTCGATACATTCAACAATTGAATTGCAAATGGATGCTGACATATGATTATACACCCCAAATTGTAGAGATGTATCGTAACGTTGAAAAAAGATTACTGACATTAAGCTATACTGCATCCCAGAAAGTGAAAGGCAGCGAAATGTTGGCCTTCAGCAATAACTTTATTGTTCCAGAAGGAAAATATTCAGCAGTTACTATAGAATAAGCACGGAAAGCAAGGGATACATAAAGATGATAAAATCTTTGTATGTAGAACGGTTTAGAGCAATGAAAAAATTGACTATTCCCTTGGGGAAAAAGGTTACGGTTATTGCCGGACAAAATGCCACATGCAAATCAACATTATTGGGAATGATAGGGCAACCCTTTGGATTAAAAAGCGAAAGAACCATTTTTAACAAACCTTTTTCAACCAAGTTCTCCGATATCTTTAAATTTTCAAAGACTTATGACTTGCCAGGGGAACATGAATATCAGATTGAGTTTTATGATTCATCTCTGTTTGGCAAAAATGTTGAATATATAAAATCATATAAGCGTGCTTCAAGTGATACATCACATATCCGTTTGGTTGTAGGAAAAACCAGAGGAAAAGGTGATGGAAATTTAGATTATCCGGTAATATATCTTGGACTCAAGCGGACATACCCAATTGGTGAATTGAGAGAAATTACTGAGTCAATACCTACTCTTACTCAAACTGAAATAGAGATGTTTAATAAGTGGTACAAAGAGATCTTTTTTCCGCAGGAGAAAGTATCTCCTATCCAGATTACCTCTAAGCTGCAAAAGGATACTCTAGCAGTAAACTCAGAAAAATATGATTACTTTGCTAATTCTGCTGGACAAGACAATATTGGCCAAATTTTAGGCGCAATCATATCCTTTGACCGTCTGAAAACAAAACTTGGTGAAGGATACAAAGGTGGAATTCTTTTGATCGATGAGCTTGATGCAACCTTGTTTCCTGCAGCACAAACAAATCTGGTAGATCTGTTTTATAAGCTTGCGGGAAAGTACAATTTACAATTTGTATTTACAACACATTCTTTGGATACTTTAGAGCATATTATAGAGAAAAGACAGCATAATAATAATGATACAGAGGTGCTGTATTTTACCAATGTTTATGGAAAGCTAGATTTAATAGTAGCGCCTCAAATGCAACGCATTAGGAGCGATTTGAACATGGCTACTATTTCACCTTCACCAATTCCAAAAATCAACCTATATTGTGAAGATGCAGAAGCTTCTTGGTTTATAAAAAGACTGCTTGGGCCTCAAAAGACTAAATATCTTAATTTTTGTGATGCGACATTTGGCGGCAATTTTTTGAGTTCTCTTGCAGAGAAAAATATACCCGAATTTAATAATAGTATAATCATTTTAGATGGTGATAAGAAGCCTCCTAAAGCATCTCACAATGTTTTATGTTTGCCTGGCAATGCTAACCCGGAAAATGTTTTTCGTCAGTTGCTGGAAGAACTTCCGCCTGATCATGATTTTTGGAAAAATGATTTAGGATATACAAAGCAAGTCTTCGAAAAAGAACTATCAAAGCAGACAAGTGGGCGCTACGATGACAGGAATAAAATGAAGGCTTGGTTTAATAATCAGAAAAAGTTTTGGGGACGTGGGGGAAACAATATCTTTAAGTGCTGGTTGGAACATCATCTTGAACAGGCAGAAGATTTTCGTGTTCAATTTGTCCGAGTATATAATGAAATAGCAAAACGAAGATCCATACCAACCATTTGATGTTTTTATCAATAATACAGTGGCATCTTTTTTTACCTAACTTTCCAGGCTAAAAGCCTTGAAAATGTAAATGTTTTCGGTTCTACGTCAAATGTTGGGGTGGAACTAAGTAAAATGAAGTAGCATATGAGTTATAGGCAGATGATCATGTTTGGTCGTCTGCCTGCGTATACCGGATTATCCGGACGGCAATTCCGGAGGCATCCGGACATTAAAC
>ENA-UPSB01000632-UPSB01000632.1-bioreactor-metagenome-genome-assembly--contig:-NODE-632-length-54423-cov-16.398727_pt1 | contig 54423 bp, 50 predicted proteins | sample MGYA00238182_ERZ773286 | MGnify/ENA primary metagenome ERZ773286 (study PRJEB29026, sample SAMN07631240) | bioreactor metagenome | isolation source: Switchgrass digestor | place: USA: Dartmouth...
AAGGAAACACCTGATATAGGCTGATTTCTGGAACTTATGATGCAACTTGGGTTAAGTAGTCAGAATAAACAATATCGTGTATGATATGAATGCTTTTAACCAATAACTTTTTCATAAATCAGTTAAAAAGGAGACGGCAGTCAATGGTTGATAAAAAATTTTCTTTATTCACCTTAATTATTGTTTTTATATTAATACTTTTTACTCCACCCATTTTAGCCTCTGACATATCTGATGCAATTGTTAAAGTATATGCTGTGTCTGATTCTCCCGATTACTTAAATCCCTGGAATATGATGGGACCTTACTCAGTAACTGGCTCAGGAGCTATCATTGAAGGGAATCACATTCTCACTAACGCCCACGTAGTGAGTAATCTGACTTTTCTCCAGGTTCGCCGATATGGCAATACACAACGATATCCGGCTCGGCTGCTGGCCATATCTCATCAATGTGATCTCGCTTTACTCACTGTTGATGACCCCAATTTTTTTAGAGATATCGATCCTCTTCCCATTGGAGAACTACCGGCAACCAACCAGGAAGTACTCGTCTACGGATTTCCCATGGGAGGCGATACGTTGAGTATCACCAAAGGAGTTGTATCCCGAATTGAACACCAACCATACGTGCATAGCTCCATTGCCCTCTTAGCCGGTCAAATCGATGCCGCTATTAATCCAGGTAATAGTGGTGGTCCAGTTATCGTTGATGGAAAAATTGTCGGCGTAGTTATGCAAGGAATCCCCAGCTCGCAAAACATCGGATATATGGTCCCAGCGCCAATTATTCAACATTTTTTTGAAGATATTTCCGATGGAAAATTAGATGGTTTTCCTGACTTAGGAGTGTATACACAACGCATGGAAAATCCTGATATCCGTGAAAAATATGCTATGCCAGAGAATACAACCGGGGTATTAGTCAATCAGATTGTTCCTGGCTCATCAGCTGAAGGATTTATTTATCCCGGAGATGTAATCCTCGCTATAGATGATTCACCGATCGCTAACGACGGAACTGTGGAATTCCGAGCCAAAGAAAGAACTAATTTAGTTTATATGGTGCAAAATCACCAAATTGGCGATGATTTAAATATTAAGATTATGCGTGAGGGTAAGGTTCAAAATCTTTCGGTTAATTTAAATAGCTCTTACGAGAAAAACTGGTTAATCCCTTACGAGCAATATGAAACCTTACCAACTTATTTTATCTATGGTGGTTTAGTCTTTTCACCCTTGAGCATAAATTTATTCAACATCTGGGGTTCAAAGTGGTTTGACAATGCTCCCAAAGAGCTAGTTGCATTACTTATCAACAACATTCCTAAAGTTGAAGGAGAACAAGTCGTTATTTTATTAAGAGTCTTGCCAGCTTCAGTAAACGACGGTTATCAAAATTTTGCGCCTTGGATTGTTAAAAAAGTGAATGGCAAAGAAATCATCAATATGAAAGACCTGGTCCAAACCATAGAAAATGATGAAAGCAGCCCGTTTGTTATTTTGGAAAATGACACTAACCAACAGATTGTCTTAAGTCGGGAAAAAGCAAAGCAAGCCAATCCCCAAATTCTCGCCACCTATAAGATTAAAGAAGACCGTTCATTAGATTTACGACAAATTCAATAATGAATGGTATATAACAATTTAATCGGCTTTGGGGATACCACATGAGCGTTTAAAAGAAGAAAGGTTGAAGGCATGACAGAGTTATGAAAATTTCACCCTCCCCTCTGGAGTGGTGGAAAAGTGCGAAATTCATCCTTTATTATTTTTTGTCATGCCTGAAATTTAGCGAAGTATTCAAATGCTCTAAATATTTTAGACCTTCTCGTAAAGCCATCCAAGAGCAGCATTCTTTCCGTCATTTCCGAGCGCTTTTACCGGGAATCCACTGAGGAAGGTTTTTTCTTCCTCAGTAGTTTTTATTCTTTATGTTTTTGTTTTTTGCTTTTCCAAGGGGGTAATAGGGGGAGTTTTTCTCTCCCTATAGTTTAGATTCCTGATAGAGACATTCAGGAATGACGGACAAGGGGATGATAGAAGCATTCAGGGGTGATGGAAAAAGGAGATTATAGGGAGATCACTTTTTCCCACTATAGTTGGGGTTATAAGAGAATCTATCCCCTGTAGTCATTATAAGTTTTATAAGATACTATAAAATTACCGTGATTTTTTACAATTATTTACGATATTTCCTAAAAAACTGATCCAATTCTGCAAATATTTACAAAAGTTATATAATTGGTTAAAGGAAGATGAAATTGGAAGAAGAAATAATAGATGACGAAGCTATCTTAGAAAAAGAAGCTTCTAGCACAATCTTGCCAGAGATTCTGGACAAAAAGCACATCCGGTCTAAAGCTTTTTCTTTGTCTCTGCCTGCCCTTTTAAACATGTTTCTTGTCAGCCTCGTGGGCATGGTAGATATGATTATGGTTGGTAGGTTAGGACCTGCTGCCATCTCAGCTGTAGGAATGGTCAATCAACCTGTCCTTGTTATCATCTCTGTGTTTATGGCCCTCACAGTGGGAACCACCGCATTAGTAGCTCGTTTTATAGGGGCAAAAGATATAGATGGGGCAAAAGACGTAGCCAGACAGAGTATTATAGTAAGCATATTTTTCGGCGTACTGTTATTACCCATTCTATATATATTTGCTCCCCAAATAGAAAGAGCTATGGGAGCAGAACCTGAGGTATTAACTCTAGGCGTTATCTATATGAGAACGATAGCGATAGGAACACCTTTTAATGTTCTAGCAATGGGATTGGGAGCCATATTGAGAGGCTCCGGTGACATGAAAACTCCTCTTATAGCTGATGTCATTGCTAATTTATTTAATATATATGGAGACTATAGCTTAATATTTGGTAAATTTGGCGCTCCAGCTTTAGGAGTTGCCGGAGCAGGTATAGCTACCTCTATAGCAAGAGTTATCTCTTCAGTCCTTCTTCTTTACGCATTGTATAGAGGAAAGACACTAATCAAACTTTCTTTAAAAGAAAATTATCGCCTGAATTTTAATACCTTGAAAAGAATACTTAATATAGGAATACCTTCTGCTTTAGAACAATTCATTTTAAGAACAGGACAACTGACATTTGTAAGAATAGTAGCAGGATTGGGAACCATAGCTTTTGCCACCCATCAGATAGCTATGAATATTCAATCTCTATCATTTATGCCTGGACAAGCTTTCTCTATAGCAGCTACTACCTTAGTAGGTCAGCTCTTAGGAGCCAATAAGCCAGACATAGCAGAAGAAAGTGCTCGCCAGACAAGATTATTAGGAATGATAGTTTCCGGTATAAGTGCATTTACCATATTTTTCTTTGGAAAATACATAACTATGCTCTATACCAACGACATTGCTATTATTGAACAAAGTCGTATATGCTTGAAAATTATAGCTCTTATTCAACCCGCCCAATCAACTCAGTTTATATTAGCTGGAGCATTGAGAGGGGCAGGGGATACTCGCTTCCCTCTCTATTCCACCATCTTAGGTATCTGGGGAATGAGAGTAATCATGGCTTACCTTTTTGTAATGGTATTTGGTTGGGGGCTCACAGGTGCGTGGTTAGCCATAGGTTTTGACCAGGTATTAAGAGCTATGATAATTTCTTCTCGATTCCGGTCTGGAAAATGGAAGCATTTTGAGGTATAAATTACTCAAGTTTTAACCAATAAGGCTCAAAAATAGATGAGAGAAGAATTTACTAACCCTCCTTACGTTCGGCGTTACCAAATCTTAGCCGCAGTTATGTTGTGCGGTATTATGGGACCCATTGATGCTAGCGTGGTCAATGTTACTTATCACATTATTGGAAGTCATTTTGGTGTTGCCCTCACTAATGCTCAATGGATAGTTATGATTTACCTTTTGACTATAAGCAGTTTACTCCCTTTTTATGGCCGCTTAGGCGATATCTGGGGGTATAAAAGAGTATATTTACTCGGTCTTTTTGGTTTTACCATCACTTCCCTTTTGTGCAGTATTTCTTATTTTTTGCCCTCTATTTCCTGGCTAATTCTTTTTCGCGCTATTCAGGGGATTACTGCCGGAATGATGATGTCTGTACCTTATGCTATAGTTGTTGCTTCTTTCCCTCCCAAAGAGCGAGGTCGAGCTTTGGGCATTAATGCCATCAGTGTATCCACAGGATTAGCTATCGGGCCATCTTTAGGTGGTTTTATCGCTTACTTTGCTGGTTGGCCTTATATTTTCCTGATAAATATCCCCATCGGTATCATTGGCTTGTGGTGGGGGAATAAAATTATTCCGGATTTAAAAGGAAAACCGGGGAGAATAGATGGAGGAGGAGCAATAACCAATTGCCTGTGTCTCTTTTCTTTTCTCCTGTTCCTAAATCGCTTCCCTACCCAGGGGATAAATTCTTTCACTCTCTTTATTGCTGCAGTTGCGGTTATAGCATTCTTCAGTTTCTTAACCATAGAAAAGAGAGCTAAGTCTCCACTAATAAATTTAGAACTATTTCATAATCTATCTTTTTCTTTAGCTAATCTGTGCGCCCTATTAAACTTTATGTCCCAGTATATCCTAGTAACTCTCACCCCCTCCTATCTTAATCGAGTGTTACAATACGAACAAAATGAGGTAGGGCTTCTCTTAACTATTTTTCCTCTCACTACTTTAGCAGTAGCCCCTCTTGCTGGCTCACTTTCTGACCGTATCAGTCCTCGCTTTCTTAGTTTCACAGGTGCTACCCTCTGCGCTTTAAGTTTGTTTTCTCTAAGTAAACTGCCTACTGCTATCGGTACAGTAGGCGTCGCCTGGAGATTAGCTTTATTTGGATTAGGTACCGGGGTTTTTCAATCTCCTAATATGAATATCGCTATGGGAAGTGCACCTCAAGAACATTTAGGTGTGGCTTCGAGTATCTTAGCTACAGTGCGTAATATAGGAATGGTTTTGGGAACTGCCCTGGGAGGCGGAATTCTCAGTGTCTCAGTTCCTTCTTCTATTTTACAAGGGTTAGGAAGACTCGCAGGCGAAGAAGCTTCAATTTTTATGCTGGGACTAAAAAATGCTTATCTCTGGGGAGCAATCTTAACCGGGATGGCAGCCCTTATTTCTCTGTTTACTATTCATCGTGGCTCAATAAAAAGTTAACCCTTCCCAAAAAAGGAAGGAGGGTGAACGGGGTTTCTACTTTAATCTTAACCCAACTTGCACATTTTTACCAGAAAAATGTGGTATAATTATGGCGCTATCCCTTAATTCATAAGCCTTTCAAGTCTTTCAATCTGTGTTACCCGAAAATGATAATCCCCAAAAGGAAACACCTGATATAGGCTGATTTCTGGAACTTATGGTGCAACTTGGGTTAAGGTAACCCCCAGTAGGACCGGCGAGAATGGTAGCGCCTCCTGTCCAATCAGCAAACCAAGGAAGACCCAGAGCACCCAACCCGACATGCAGAGCTAAACTTATACCTCCCCACCACTTGCCCAGAAGAATGCCCGCTAGCAAAACCCCTAAAGTTTGTCCATTCACCTTCCTTTTTATAATAAATGAATACAATCACCGGCAAATGCCCGGGTTAGAGAGCCATCAGCTCTTTTTATTATAAGTGCTCCATTAGTATCGATATCTATGGCTCTCCCTCTTATTTCTTCACCTGACATCACTATTTTCACCTCTTGGTTTAAAGTAGTAGAGAGTTGTTTCCACTCCTTCAGTAAGTCCTCTTGAGATAGCAAGGTTTGTTGCTTAATTATTTCTTTTACCACCGAATGAAATAATTCCTTTCTGGAAACTGCTTTCCCTAACTTTTCCTTTAGAGATGTGGTTTTCCCCTCTAATCGAGAAACAGGAGTATTGACGTTTATACCTATCCCCAGATTCACAAAATTTATAGCATCAGTTTCAGCATTCATTTCTGCCAATATGCCACATACTTTCTTTTCTCCAATCAGAACATCGTTAGGCCATTTTAGCTCTGCGGCTAAACCGAAGAGCTTTCTAATGGTTTGGGCTATAGCGACTGCAACCATCAAGTTTATCCTTGGCGCATATATCGGGCTTATCTTAGGTCTCAAAATAAGGGTAAAGTAAATACCACCCTCTGGGGAAAGCCATTGTCTATTTAACCTTCCTCTACCCTGACTTTGAGACTCGGCAATTACTATTGTTCCTTCTTCTGCTCCCTGGTGAGATAGCTCCCTTGCCACATCCATTGTGGAGCTAACTTCCCGAAAATGGTATATCTTTTGTTCTAAATCAGGAAATTCACAAGGGAGTAATAAATCTGGTGAAGATATTAATCTATATCCTTTAGGGGAAGATTCTAATATATAACCATCTTGTTTTAAATCCCGAATGTGTTTCCAAATCGCAACTCTGGAGACGCCCAGTTCCTCAGCTATTGCTTCTCCTGAAACACAATCTCCGCTTTCTCGAAGAGCTTTTAATATCTTTCCTTTCATTTGGTTAACCATTTCATAAATTAGGTTAACCAATATTTTGTTCTTTGTCAAGAACCGGAGAGGTTGATGTCATTTAAAGTTTACGCCGTAGATCGTATTTTTTTTACAACCCTCACGATAGCGGGAAAGGGAGTGCCGTAGACCGTCTGTTTTGGGAGGTGATAAGGGAGTACAACCTTCTTATAGTTTTGCTATTAGGTATCAGGCGAGGCTCATTATTGACAAATTATCAAATTCACCAAAGAAACAGGAGAAAGTAGCTCTAAATTTTTATATTAACCATAATATCATAGAATAAATCTGCCATTTTTAGGTTTACATTATAATCCCTCAAAAAAGGAGTGATAATTGTGAAAAAAGTTATGCTTTATGCCTTAAGCACCTGTCCTTTCTGCAAAATGACTAAAAAATACTTTGAAAATCACAACATCCCCTATGACTTTGTAGATGTAGACCTTTTAGAATCAGAAGAAAGAGAAAAAACCATAGCTAAAGTGCAAGAAATATCAGGAAGAAGAGCATTCCCGGTAATAGTCATAGGAGATAAGGTAATCGTGGGGTACGACGAGCTGAGCATCGCGGAGGCTCTCAAAGAATGAATCAGGTCGAAAAAATATTATGTCCGGTGTGTCAAGTAAGTTTTGTTTTTCGGGAAGAAAAAGAAATAGGAAAAAAAATAGTTTGCCCAGTGTGTGGTGCAGTTTTAGTCTTAGAAAAAGATAACGATAACTGGATAGCCAAAAGACCTAAAGACCTAACCCCGGAAGAAGAAATAAGAGCAAGAATGGAAAACTTTGCTCGACTGCGCGGTTATAAATTTAACGAGCTTAAAGAGCCCCTAGTAGAGGGACTACTGAAAAAATATGAGCGCTACGGAGATTTTTACTGTCCGTGCAAAATAGATAACATTCCCGAAAATGTATGCCCGTGTTTAGAGACTAGACAAGGTAGCGTAGAGCGCAACGGGCGCTGCCATTGCGGACTATTCTGGAAATAGGGGGTATTCCCCCCTATTTCCTTCCCACCACTAAATATAGTTCTTGATTATCAATCACCTGAGTTATCTCCAAACCTCGCTCTTTTAGCTTCTGAGATAGCTCTTCCCCGGGAGGAAGCAGAAAAGCTCGAGGAGCTCCGTTTCCACGGTGTCGTTGGTTAATGGTTTCTCGGCTTTCAGAGTGAGCAATAGCCAGCTCTCCCCCTTCTTTTAAGTGAGAAATTAAATTGCGGAGAGCTAAATCCTCATTCCCAAAATGAGGAAAAGAAGAATAAACAATAATCAGGTCATACCTATAGTTAGAGCCATATCTTTCTGCACTTCCCTGATGATATTCAATTCCTTTCTCTCCAAACTTTTCTTGCGCTACCCTTAACATTTCTTCAGCTATATCTAACTCTACAATTAAACCAGAAGAGCCTATCCTCTCTCGCAAAAAAGGAATTAATACCCCTGTCCCTGAACCTACGTCAAGAACAGTAGAAGAAGGAGGAATGGTAAGAAAAGATAAAAGATAGCGAATTTTGTCTGGAGAAGAAAAAGAACGTTCATCCCACTTCCTAGCTAAATGATTAAAGGCCTCTCGTATTTGTTGCTCTTCGCTGCTCAAAACTTTCCACTCCTTTCACTATCAAGGGAATTAAAACCATCTGAATAGCTATTCCCGGAAGAGAAACTACAAACAAAGTGTTTAAAACTGAAATAAAGGAGAATTGTTTACCCAGAACTAAGGCAATCAAAATCCAGTTACCCAAAATAGAGATTAATCTTCCCCCTAAAAGAGAAACCAGCAAAGAAGGGAAAATACCCCACCGCTTTTTATGATATAAAAAGAAGAGCAAAGCTCCATATCCTCCCAGCTCCCCCATCATAACTAAAAAACTAGGAAAAGGGGGCATACCGGTAAGTAAAAAATTGAGGGGAGGAAGGATAAAGCCTAACAAAAAAGCAGCACCTCCCGAGGAGAGAAAAAAGCCTCCCAAAAGAGGAGATAAGTGAATAGGCAAGAAAACCGCTCCAGGGATACCGGTCAGATGGAAAAGGGAAGGCAAAGCTACTCCTGCGGCGATTAATAGAGAAAGTTTAGTCATTTCCTGAGTCTTCATTTACTCAAACTGCTCCCTTAAAGATAAATATGCAACATAAATACACCTCTAAGCGATCTTGTACTTTTTTTATAATTTCTTACCTCCCTCTACCATCCTGTTTATGCATTATTAACAGGGAGAGCCGGCATCCTCTATCTTAAAAAACTATTTGCACTTTTAGATGGTCTTTATTGTTCAAGACATCATCCATAGCTTTACCAAAATCAGCCAAAGGATAAGTAGCAGAAATCAAGTCGTTTACTTTCACCTTGCCACTTTCTAAAAGATTTAGAGCATACTGCATAGTCTTTTTAACAGCATAAGAACCGATAATATGTAAATCTCTCTGGAAAACCTCATAAGGGTCAATGGCTATAGTAGAATTTCGAGGAGCAACTCCAAAGATTAAAAAAGTGCCATCTGATTCGACAAACTCCAGCTCTTTTTCCATAACTTGAGGAATTCCTGTTGCATCTACCACTATCTCAAACCCCCAAGGAGCAATCTCTTTTAGCCTTTTCCCTTCTCTACCATCGGCTAAAATTACTTCCTGTGCTCCTAACTCTTTAGCTAAGTTTAGTTTTTTCTCGCTTACATCCACTACCGCTATTTGAGAGGCTCCACTTACCTTAAACAAAGATAAAAGCAAAAGCCCAATAGCTCCTGCTCCAAAGATAAGCACTTTTTCTCCTGGCTGAATGTTACTTCTCCTTACCCCATATACCACACAGGAAAGAGGCTCAACCAGCGCTCCTTCTGAAAAACTGAGATGAGAAGGAAGATGAAAAACACATTTTTCGGGGACAGCTACCAATTCAGCAAAAGCACCGTTTCTCGTTACTCCTACCGCTTGCAGGTTGAGACAATGATTGTTTTTGTTTATTTTGCAAAAATAACAACGATCACAAAAAATATTGGGGTCAGCAGTAACTCGGTCTCCAGGTTTAAATTGAGTAACTTCACTCCCCACTTTTACCACTTCTCCAGAAAATTCATGTCCTGCTACTATGGGAAAATCGGAAAAATATTCAGCCCGAAAAATATGGACGTCTGTCCCGCAGATTCCTGCTGCCTTTACCCGCACTAGAACTTCATCTGGATTAATATGAGGTTCTTCAATCTCCCGCATTGCCCACTGTTCTTTTTTCTCGAATACGCAAGCTAACACTTTCTTCACCTCTTGTTAGAGTAGACGCTCATGCTGCCTGCAGCACCAGATGAAGATGAAAACATGAGCGTCTATTCTTTTAGTTTTTTGCATTTATCCTTTCTATTTTTATCTTTTAGTTTACGCCGTAGACTGAAATCCTGTCGTCGTTTACAGGATAGACCCTCATGCCCCTTCGGGGCACCAGATGAGGATGAAAACGGAATTTAATATAATAAATCTTAGAGAAACAATAATGGTCTATCCTTTCAGTTTTTCATTTTTTTAAGTCTTCACCCTTTATTTTTAGTTTTTGTCTTTTGGGGGTTATAAGGGGGTTTACCCCCTTATTGCCGTTTACAGGATAGACCCTCTTGCCGCATAAGGGCACCAGATAATATGAAAACTCCAAGGATCTATTCTCTCAGTTTTTTGTTTTTAAAGTTTTTAGTTTTAGCCTTTATCTTTTATTTTTAGTTTTTCTCCCTTGAGGGATTATAAAGGGGGAGCACTCCCTTTATTGCCGTTGTCAGAATAGAAACTATAGGTAACACTGCTAAAGGAACAAGCATGGCTAAAGAACCCCCCAATGGCGCCATCGAGGAGTTAAAGCCATAATACCAGGAAAAACCCAAGGAAACCGCCAGACCTGCAAACATACTGGAGATAGCTCCCCACCGATTAGCACCCTTCCAGTATAAACCATAAAGGTAAGGAGCTAAGAAACTTCCTGCCACTGCTCCCCAGGAAATGGACATTAAGTTTACGATAAAGGTAACTCGGTAAAAAGCAATTAAAAGAGAGAAGAAAATAAACACCCCACACAAAACTCTCATCAGGAGTAAAGATTTATCTCGGAAACGAGCTGGCAATAAATCAATGGTAATAGCCGAAGAAGAAACCAAAACTAAAGAAGAAAGAGTAGACATAGAAGCAGAAAATACCAAAAGAAGAAAAATTAAGGAAAAAAGAGGAGGCATAACTTGAGAAATTAAATGAGGCATCAAGAGCTCGGGGTTAGACTCTCCATTAAGCTGGGGAAGCTGGTCAAAAAATAGATGAGTCAGAGAACCAGATAAATAAGCGCTAAAACTGCAAATAAAAGCGAAAACGGTAGCCAGTATGGTAGCAGTGTAAACTATTTTTTCATTTTTCAAAGCGTAAAATTTCTGCACCATCTGAGGTAAACCCCAAGGGCCTAAACTGGTTAAAACTACCAAACCAAAGAGAGGCCAAAATCCTGGAGGACCAACTACCCCTACTAACTGCGGATTTACCTCCCTCAAACGAGTCATAATTTGACTCCATCCTCCCACTTCTGGACGACCTACGAGATAAACTACCAGAAAAATTGCTCCTCCCAACATTATACTCCCCTGAAAGAAATCGGTGAGGCTTACAGCGAAGTATCCTCCCATCACCAGATAAACTCCGGTTAATCCTGCTATCAACAAAAGAGCATAAACATAAGGAATCCCCATTACCACATCAAAAAGATAGCTCAAGCCCATATAAACCGAAGCAGAATAAGGAACTAAAAATATAAAAATTAAAAGAGCAGAAAAAGCCTTTAAGAAATTACTGCCATAGCGAACTTGCAAAAACTCAGGCATAGTCATAACTTTCATTTCTTCAGTAACTAACCGGGTGCGTCGAGCTAAAACTAACCAGGCTAAAAGAGAGCCTATCAAAGTATTTCCTACCACAATCCATAAGCTAGAAAGGCCAAATCCCCAGCCAATGTTTCCTGCATATCCAATAAAAAGAACAGCACTGAAGTAACTTGAGCCATAAGCAAAAGCAGAAACCCAAGGACCTAAGCTCCGATTAGCTAAAAAGAAGTCTCCTATTGTTTTAGTCTTTCTCATACTGAAGTAGCCTATGAGAAGCATACCTAATACATAAATCAGTAGAACAATTATTTTAACTTGCATTTTTGACCCTCCTGCGTTTATTATTATCCTATGACTGACGAAAATTTAGGTAAAGCTTTCGCTATTTTACAAGAAATAAAGGAACAATGGCAAGATAATACGGTCAATAGTTTGGGTGATGACCCCTTTTTAGTCCTAGTGAGTTGTATTTTGAGTCATCGCACTAAAGACCAGGTTACCAGAGAAGCTACCCAGAGGCTCCGAGCGGTGGCTCCTACTCCAGAAGATATCTTAAAAGTACCGGAAGAAGAATTATCTCAAATAATATATCCGGTGGGATTTTATCGCCGAAAGGCTAAAACTTTGCGGAAAATAGCCGAAATTCTTATCACTCGTTATCAAGGGAAAGTTCCCGATGATTTAGAAGAATTGTTAAAACTACCGGGAGTAGGGCACAAAACTGCCAACTTAGTGTTAACTGTAAGTTTCCACAAACCGGCAATAAGCGTGGACACTCATATCCATCGAATTGTAAACCGTTGGGAATATGTAGAAACTAAAACTCCGGAGGAGACCGAAAAAGCATTGCGAGAAAAACTACCTCTTCCTTATTGGCCAATTATCAATCCCCTTTTAGTCTTATTTGGACAAAACATCTGCCTTCCCCGTCAGCCTCGCTGCTTTGAGTGTCCTATAGAAGAATTTTGCGAAAAAAGAGGGGTGAAAAATTGAATTACTTATGGTACACCGCCATTACAATATTAATAGCCTTTTTGCTTTTCGTAGCCCTATTTTTTAGAAAAACTAAATTTCCCCGGCACAAATTATTTTTATATTATCTCCTATCTTTAATTTTACCTCTGGTAATTCCTTATCGGTGGTTAGAAAAAATACTTTTTGACTACTTAGCTGGATTATCTTCCGCTCTTTTCATCACTTTAGTTTTAATACTCATAGAATGGGTTTTGCTCCTTTTTCTATTAATGAAAGCCAATCAAGAAACAACAGAAACTATCGAGGAAAAGTTTTTTATCTTTCTCCTTTTGGGGTTAGGTTTGGGATTAGGAAAAGCATTGCGAGACACGCTGCTGGTTTATTTCCATCCCCTCTCTACATTTTACGGATATAGCCAGTTTGCCAATTTCCCTTCCTTTTTTTATCTTGGGCAAAAAATTTTGGAATCCCAAATTGAAGTCATATCCGCAGGTCTTTTGGGCTTAGCTTTCCTCTCTCCTCGAGGATATACTATCCATCATTTAATTTCTTATTCTCTCATCTCCTTTATACCTAAAGGGCTAATAAGTCTATCTCAGGTTTTAATTCAGTTTGTTCCCTCTCTTTCTTTTTTAGCTTCAGTTTACCTCATCAGCCTTCTTCCTCTTGCCTTAATCATCGGGTTTGGCCTATTGTGGTATCTTTACCGTCGTCGACTTTACCAAATTATCCAGGAAGATGAAGCGCCTCCCATAGAGGCCTCCCAAGAAGGGAGTATAAAATGAAAAAAGTTTTAAACAAGAGATTGTCTTTCTCGATAATGAGAACATTTATAATTTTTTTGGTAATTTTTACTGCCTCTTCTTCCTTGTTAGCGAAAGAGACCTTTAACTATAAAATAATCATACGAGAACAAGAAGTGGGAAAAATGATTTATGAAGTAGAAGAAGAAAATGGTAACTGGCAAATCCAGTCTTTTATCGAAGTGGAAGGGAAAAGGGAGCAAGATGCTCAAATCACCATATCGCCGGATACTTATGAACCTCTTCACTCTCAAAAGTGGGTAAGAATCCCGGGAGGAGAAATAGTGATAGAGACTATCTACCAAAAAGGAAAGGCCCAAATTAAAATTACTTCTCCTGAAGGAACTAAAGAAGCCATTGTTTCTATCCCCTCTCCTACTTTCGACAGCGAAGAAATACCCTATTTAATAGGGAAGCTATCTTGCGAAGAAAAAGCCATATCGGTGTTGGTCCCTATTTCGGGGATGGTATGGAGAGGGGAAATCCAGAAAATTGCCGAAAGTGAAGAAGAGGAAACTTTTCGGTTCACTTTAGGGGGAGAAATTACCTATCTTCGCTACCAAAAAGAAATACCCCGCCTTCTGGAGCTTCAAGCTCCTCAGCGGGGCTACAATTTAGTGTTAGAGAATAGCTCTTCTACAGAAGAAAATAGCAACTAATTTACCACCGAAATGCTCAATAACGATCAAAAAACAAACCACTATTAAGGTATGTGTATAGTTTGTCCATCATAAGTGGGAGTAAATGAACCACTATAAGTAATACCATCCCAGGAATCCCAAACCTTTATGGTATGTCTTTGGTTTAAGATCACGGTAATCCATCCTGTAGTGCATTTGGGGCAATCCCACTCTGCTCCATCAATGCAGTATCCAGTAGGGCTATTATCAATGTCAACATACCCATAAATATCCTTATCATTAGTACATATTTTTATTCTCCCAGGAACTGGCTCAGGTCCAACTGTTACTTCACAACCAGAAAGCAAGGCAAGGAGTAGAACTACTCCCAATCCCAATAATAGATATTTGCGAGTTGACTTCACTTATTCGCACCTCCTTTCTCTGTTAATAACTAACTTCACTAAGCTAACAATTACAGTATAGCCCAATATAGTTCGGGCTGTCAAACAAGAACAGCCCTATGTCAATAAGCGTAGAAGCATTCACCAATTGCCCCTCTTTTTATGATGGTAAGGTCTCTTTTTTTTAACCTTTTCTCTCGTTTTTGTCGCCATAGTTTTTTAGATATCTTTTCCACACAATTTGACATAAAGCCCAAAACGTTGACAGGCTCGTAGAAAAACGATAGCATAGAAACAAGGTGGAACATATAATAGAGAATTCCCTTTTTGAAGTTGTTTTTTAAAAACTCAAGGAGATTGGAGTGCAACCCTTGGCTTCAGAACAAGAACAGACGTTCTTTGAATTTCCCAAGGAAATATTCCTTTCTCTTAATCTTGACGTAGAACGGGAAATCTTTCCTGCTCTTTTCACTTATACCTGGCCTTACCTGGTGCTCTGGGGTGGATTTATCCAATCCGCTCTTGTACTGCAGTGGATACCTTTTTGGTCTTTTATAACGAGTCTTGTTCTTCTTTTTTTAGAATACTGGGGGCTCTCTACTTTCCCCTTTCTCAGCTCTCTATTCTGTCGGCGTTTCTCTCCTAATCTTATAGGTAAAAACGAAAGCACGCCAGAATTTGTGCTTCTTGCTCATGTTGATTCTGCTGCTCCTTCCATCTTTTTCCATCCTCGCTTTGTCACCAACCCCCGGTGGTCCTTGGTGTTCGTGATTTCTTCTTCCTTTGCTATTACAGCTCTAGCGGAACTTAGACTTTTTGTTCTCCATCCAGTTTGGCAATGGGTAACACTTCTTCCTTCTTTATACCTTTTTCTCATAGCTGCAGGACACATGTATCAAGAGTTTTTTATGGCGCCATCTTCAGGAGGTAATGATAATGGAAGCGGAGCAGTAGTAACTTTAGAACACGCTCGTCTCTTCAAAGAAAAAAATTTTCCCTTCTCGGTAGTCTTCACGGGAGCAGAAGAATCAGGAACATGGGGTGCATTGCGCCTGGCCAAGAAGCACGAAGATGTATTACACAGTGTACCCATCATCAATCTTGATAACTTAGGCATTGGAAGGCTTACCTTGGCCACTCGGAAAGGAATGTGGAAGATATATAATGCAGATGTCACACTCCTCAGAGGTCTGGAGGACGCTGGCGGTGGTTCCCCTTTTCTTCTTTGCCCCTATTTTGGTCTCTCTATCGACGCTACTCCTCTTTTAACTCGAGGGCTCAGCGCAGTAACCATTATTGCATTGGGGGAAAAGGGACTTCCCGTCAACTGGCATTGGCATACCGATACAGTGGATGCGGTAGATGAGAAAAACCTACAAAAAGTCGCAAAACTTTTGACCCACTTTATGGAGGAAAGAAAAAATGAATCTTCTGCGAAGTGTTGAACTTCTCCTTTCCCTGCAGAGTATTTCTTCTCCTTTGCTCGATCAGGTAATGCGAGGTATTTCCTTCTTGGGAGAGGAATTGTTCTATTTGGCTCTTTTAGTTTTTCTCTACTGGAGAGTGAGCCGAAAATTATCCATCCGTCTGGCAATAGTCACTCTTCTTTCTCTCTACGTTAATTTTCTTCTTAAAGATTTCTTCGCTCTTCCTCGACCAGCAGGAACGGGACTACGGATTCTCGAAGAGACTACAGATTTTTCTTTTCCCAGCGGTCATGCGCAATCTGTGACTTCTTGCTTCTTCTTCCTGGCCCTCTATTTGAAGAAGCCTGCGTTTTTTATCCTTGCTGGAGTTTTAACTTTTTTAGTGTCTTTTTCCCGGCTTTATCTTGGAGTCCACTATTTAGGGGATGTTTTAGGAGGAATAGCTCTGGGTTTCGCTTTCGCTTTGGGGTTTTGGACACTTTTCAAAAACCATTCTTCGAAATTTTCCTCTCCTCGTTTTGGCCTTTTAGTGCTTATTCCAGCAAGCTGGGCACTTTTTTTCTTTGCTTCATCACATCTGGGTTTTGTTACAGCCGGGGCATTGAGCGGAGCTTTAGCGGGATATCTTCTGAGTTTATGGATTGACCTTGAAGAGAGAGTGTTTAGAACCACAACCTACCTTTGGGGAATAGGGGGACTTATTGCCCTATATCTTGGGGGAAAGATTATAGACTCTCCTTCCTATCTTTGGCTTTTCTTCCGTTACTTCTTTTTGACTATCTTCGCCTCTTTTGGTTTCCCTCTTTTAGCCTCCCTCAAAGAGAAGCAAAGCCCAAAAGAATAGAAAGAGCATAGCGCTATAAGTATAGCTATGGTGTGGTATTAATTGGGAAATTATCCTATCTCATTTGCGAAGCTAAAACTTGCATTTTTCGTGTTTCTATCTAACAAACCTTAGTCAAAAGACATACTTCTGGGCTAAATACGTTGGGCAATTTCTCTTTAATCTATTTTTTTTCATGGCACTCCTCCTTTTGATAATTAAGGTGATTTTTTCACCATATACTTCGCCCGAGAATTGCCATCTGTTTTTGCTTGGCTATACGCAATTTTTAATTATAACTCATTAGTGATGTTTAACAGGTCTAGAGATACTAAATTTACATCCAATTTTTTTACTAAAGAACAATTCAGAAATTTGTTCCAAACGCTAAAGGTTTCCCTAAAAATGCCGATATTTAGAATAGAGTTTAAAATATGTCAGGCTTCAAAGGCAAAAGAGAGGAGAAGAGAAAAATGACTCTGAAGAGCAAGATTTTGAGTGGTTTCATAGTAATGATAGTTTTAGTAGCCCTTGTTGGATACATTGGTTTTCTCGCCACTTCCAGATTGAGTAACTCCCTTTATGACGTATACACAGGGCGAATGCCTGCTCTCGATTACCTTCTTGAAGCAGATAGAGATCTTCAACAGCTTTTGGTGGCTGAACGTTCCCTACTCTCTGCTCCTAAAAACAGCGAAATATTTAAGAGCCTCCTTGCCGATTATGAAGAAAATTTTAATCAATCAACAGAGCGCTTCAGCAAATATAAAGAATTGGCTAACGCTCCGGAAGAATTGCAACTTATTTCTGGCTATGAAGAAGTCCGTAAAGAATGGGAAACACTGTCAAAACAGGTAATCAATCACCTTACTCAAGGTAGCGAAGAAGAACGCAATCTGGCAATAGATTTATCCCTAGGGAAGGCTGGTGAGAAATTTGAGGAAACACGTGAATATTTAAACCAGCTCACCGATGTAATATTGAGCTTAACTGAACAAGAAAATCTTAACGCTCAAAAGTCCCGTGCTATGTCACTATCACTCATAATTTGGACTATTATTATAAGTATTGTTGTGGGGTTAACATTTGCCTTGTTGATTGCTAGAAGTATTCGTAAACCCCTTCGGGAAATCTCCGACGCTGCAGAAAAAGTTGCCAATGGCAATTTACAAGCCGAAGTCAAAAAACTAACTGTAAAAGATGAGTTGGGCAAACTCAGTAATAGCTTTACAGGAATGGTAAATTCTTTAAAGAACTTAGTGCATAATATTTTAAACTCTTCTTCCCTTTTAGCATCTTCTTCTCAGGAACTTGCCTCCTCAGTATCAGAAGCCAGTAGAGCTACCGCAGAGGTTGCCGAGACTATTTCTCAAGTTGCCGAAGGTTCCATTCGCCAAAGTGAAGAACTCCACAAAACCAATGAAGAAGGAAATATTATTGCCCAAAAAGCTCAGGATATTGTGAATACCAGTGATGAGAATTTGCGTCTCTTAGAAGAAATAATCAAAAAATTGGAAGAAAATAGCCACACCCTCTCTACTATAAGTAAAATGAATAACTCAGTTAGCGAGCAAAGCAAAGTCACTCAAGAAAAAGCCCAAAATGGTAAAAAATTACTTATTGACCTCGTAGCCAGCGTAGAAAATACTGCTCAAGTCTCTCAAGAAGTTGCCCAAAGTGTAGAGCTTCTAACCGAACGTTCTCAGGAAATTGGGAAAATTGTAGATTTAATAACTGGAATTGCTGAACAAACTAATCTCTTAGCTTTAAATGCGGCCATCGAAGCCGCCCGAGCAGGAGATGCAGGACGAGGATTTGCGGTGGTTGCCGAGGAAGTTAGGAAGCTTGCTGAAGGATCTGCTCAAGCTGCAGAACAAATTGGAACCTTGATATCTGAAATCCAGAAAAATACTACTGAAACTTTTGAAGCAATGCAGAGAGCACAAAATCAGGTAGAAACAGGTAGTAAACAAAGTGAGAAGGTCTATCAAAGCTTTGAAGATATAATAGCAGCAACTAGTACAGTTACAAACTCCATTGATAATCTCACTAAAACTATTGGAGAGCTGGAAATAAACCAAAAAACAACCACCGAAAACACCCAAATTCTAGTAAAACATACCGAAGATACCTTATACGACTTACGGAGCATATCCGAGTCTATTAATAAATTGAACGAGGCTCTCGCTACTGTGGCTTCTATTGCTGAGGAGAACGCTGCTTCCAGCGAAGAAATCTCCGCTTCAGTAGAAGAGCAAAACGCAGCTATGGAAGAAATTAACTCTATGGCCACCAGCTTAAGTAAATTAGCTGAAGAGCTTCAAACAGTCGTAAACAATTTCAAGGTATAAATATTGATATTGAACATACTTATTACTATAGTTAGATTTTGAGATTCTATAACAATAAGAGGCTTCGCCAATTCTTAGAATATAGAACAACCCAGAAAGTTTACTTAAGGGAAACTATAAATAATAAACAGGAGGAAATAATACACCTTAAGGAAGCTTGTTTTCTGTCTTGACAAGGGGGTTCACCTTATCTTTGATTATTTGAATTGCTAGAAGATATCATAAATATTAAAACTAAATTTACAATTTTCTTAATACCAAAAGGTCACCTTTGCTTTTTATTACTTGGCATGGGCTGAGGAGTCCTTGTAGGACCAATAATTTTTAAGTGGCCTTCTTCATCAAAGTAGATACGATCTATGTTGAGAATTCTATTCCCGCCAGGAGAACTGGGAAAGGTGTGGGTATGATAAACAATAAATAGCTCACTTCCATCTGGAGATTCGGTGATAGAACAGTGTCCAGGTCCTGAAACTTCTATGGATAGGTCCTTTGATAAAATGGGATTCCCTTCATGTTTTGTCCATGGTCCCAGTGGACTTGACGAAGTAGCATATCCGATAGCATAATCAGGAGAGCCAAAATAATTAGCGGAATAAAGAAGATAATAGATACTCTCATTCTGGATAACAAAAGGCCCCTCATTCCATTGCCAATCATCTTCCAAGCCTTCCCAATTTTGAGAAGGCTGAATAGCTAAAATTGGTTCTCCTTTCAAGTTTAATAAATCTTTACTCATTTCTTGCACATATATCTGACTCACATGCTTAGCGTCAATAATGTTTTCTGAACAGTCTCTAACATAGAAAAGATATGGTGTTCCATTTTTATCAACAAAAATGTGCCCATCGATATTTGAAAAACCATTATCGAACAAAGGAGCCTTTATATTCACAAAAAGACCAAGGGGAGAATCACTAACAGCCAGGGCAATTTTTAAGCGGCCGTCAGAAGCTCTCGCGCTATAAACCATATAGTACTTATCCTGATAATAAATTACCTCAGGAGCCCAAAAATCCTTTTTTCCCCATTGATTGCCTTCAGCAAATTTGCTGAAGGCAATCCCTTTTTCTTCCCAATTAACTAAATCATCTGACTCCCAAGTTTTGAATCCCACACCTGGAATCGAGGTACCATAGAGATAGTATTTATTTTCTATCTTTAACACATCCGGATCACCTATCATTACCTTAAGAGGATTGGTATAGGTTTGCTGAACATCCGAGCAATGGGCAAAATTTTCATGACCAAATGTTAAAATTGGCAATAGAATTATTGCAGTAAACAATATTTTTCTCATATTTTTCTCCAATAGAGAGTTCCAATTTTTCAATATCATTCTTTTAATCCTCCCACAGTAATCCCCTCTATTAATTGTTCCTGGAATATCATGAAAAAAACAAGCATGGGTAAAGAAGCTATGACATTCCCTGCCATGGTTACTCCCCACTTCATGCTATAAGTACCATAAAACGTGGCCAATCCCACCGGTAGAGTATACATCTTCTGATCCGTCATAACTAACAATGGCCATAAAAAATCATTCCATGTAGAAACAAAGCCGAACACAGCAATTGCTATCAAAGAAGGCCGGGCAAGAGGAACCATCACTTTAAATAATATATACATCTCATTTGCCCCGTCTATTCTGGCTGCTTCTTCGAATTCTCTCGGAATACCTTTAAAAAACTGCGAAACAATCAAAACAAACATAGGATTTACCATATAAGGTATAATCAAAGCCCAATAAGTATTCAGCAAATTAAGATCTCTTAATAGCAGATATCTAGGAATCATAATAGCTTGCAGAGGAATCATTAAGCCTGCTAAGGTGAGATAAAAAAGCCCTTCATTGCCTGGGAATTTTAATCTCCCCAAAGAATATGCAGCCAAAACAGATATCATAACCACACTGATTGTAGAAAGGATAGAAACAAAAAAACTATTAAAAAGCCACCTTAATATTCCAGATTGCTTTAATAAATATGTGTAATTCTCCACCATTAACTTTGAAGGGAAAAATTTTTGAGTAACAACTTCTTGAGTGGTCTTAAACGAGGAGAGAATCATCCAAAAAACAGGAAATATATACATTAAGATTATAACTAATGCGATTATCGTCAAAACTGTAGACTTTTTCAAGATTGCCCCTCACCTTTCCCCAAAACCAACCTAAATTGTAAAATAGAAATCACAAACATTATTACAAAGAAGAAAAGAGCCATTGCTTGAGCATATCCCATTCTAAAATACCTGAACCCTTGATCATAAATGTATTGTATTAATACTCGGGTGCTTCCATGGGGACCGCCTCCTGTCATAATTTGAACCTGTCCAAAAATCTGCAAGGAGGCAATGATCTGAAGAACTAATACCAGTGCGTGAGTTCTTTTTAATAATGGAATAGTAATAAAAAACATCTTTTGAAACGAGTTAGCTCCATCAATAGCAGCAGCCTCATATATAGTAGGAGGAATTTCTTGAAGACCTGCTAAATAAAGAATTACATTAAAGCCTAAAGTCCACCATATGGTGGTTATCGCTATCGCGGGCATCGCAGTTTTGGGGTTTCCTAACCAATTCATAGAATGAAGTCCTAAAATTTGGAATAATTGGTCTATAACACCAAACCGAGGTTGATACAAAAAAAGCCAGGTGCTACATACCACACTAATGGAAAGGACATAGGGGAAGAAAAACAGTAACCGAAAAATTCCTCTAAAATAAATTTTTGCGTTTAAAAGAAGTGCGATTAAAAAGCCAAAGACCACTAAAGGTGGAACAGTTAATATTACAAAATAAATTGTATGGCTAAAAGAAGACCAGAATGTCGAATCATGAACCATTTCAATGAAATTCGCCAATCCCACAAATTTGGGATTACTAAATAAATCCCATTCATAAAAACCCATTCTAAACCCTTGAATAAGGGGGTAAATTAGAAAAATTGTGAATAGAATTCCAAAGGGAAGGAAGAAAAGATACCCGTACAAAGTCGCTTTTTTATTCGTCTAATTCACCTCCCTTAATGCTCGAAATTTGATTTAGCATATTTCTATAAACTAAAACTCTCCAAAAGAATAATAGAATATTGGTACTCGCGAGATTCCGCGAGTGCCAATATTCTATATAGCTTTATTATTTAACAACCTGACTTATTGTATCTATAAGCTGGTCAGCCGCTTGCTCTGAAGTAATTTCTCCTAAAACAACTCCTTGACCAAGCTCAACCAATTTATCTTTTATTTCATTCCAACCTTTCACTTGAGGGATAAAAGCATACTCAGCTGCGAGCATATAATCACTTCTTAATGGTAAACTCAAAAATTCTTCAGACTCCCTCACGCTCTTAACCACCGGGAGATGTCCAGCTTTAGCCCATTCATAAGAGTGAGAGAGTAACCACTCAGCAAAAGTTGCTGCAGCTTTAAGCTTTTCTTCATCGATTTGAGGTTTTTTGGGAAGGATAAGAGTATGAGAATCTCCCCATACATATGGTTTTTCTGTGAAAGAGAAGGGAGGAACGATAGTAACTCCGATTTCACCTAAAACCCCCATTTCATCGTATGCAGCCATTGCCCATACTCCGTCGATGGTAAATCCGGCTTCTCCACTTATAAAAAGAGCTCTAGCAGTCTCATAAGTTACGAAAGTAGTCAATTCCTCTTTATAAAATTTTAATATTTCTTCATATGTTCTAATGGCAATATCCTTTTGAATGGCAAAAACACCATTTTCATCTTCCAGCTTTCCACCCAAATTCCTGTAAATTGTAAGCCACAATCTTTCTCCTAAGCAATTTAAATCCTCAATGCTCAGTCCATATTTACCTGTCTTTTCTTTTATCTGCTTGCAAAAATCATAAAATTCTTCAAAAGTTTTGGGTAAGGTTATCTCTCCGTTTTCATCTACTAGTCCGGCTTCTTTCAGAACACTTTTATTATAATATAAAATTATAGGATGGGTATCCAAAGGCAATGCATACATCTGGTTATCAAAGGTTACCGAATTCTTAATATTCTCTAAGTAATCGCTTTTTAATTCGTTAGATACATAGCTATCAACAGGAGTTAGTGTTCCTCTTTCAACATAATCTGGTAAAGTGGATAAATGCATTACAGCTATATCTGGAGGATTGCCCGCAACCATTGCAGTTAGTAGTTTATTATAATATTCTCCCCACTCAACAGGTTGCTCCACCACTGTAATTTCACTCTGCTCCTTATTGAATTGCTCAATAAGGCTAGTCATAATGTAGCCTTCTCCACCGGTAAACAGGGTCAAGAAGGTTAACTCGACGGTTTCCGAAAAAGCAATATTTGGAAAAGCTACTAAAAGACACGCCAAAACAATTAAAACAACCTTTTTCATGCTTCATTACCTCCAAGTGATTTGGTTTAAAGATTTCTTTCTTGCCACTCTTTTCTCTTAAACATTGACAGGTGTTAAATCCTGCTATTCTTTAACTCTTATCACCTCCCTATGTAGTTCTTTAAAATTTGGTTGAAAAGAGCAAACATGGTTGGTGATTTAAAGAGATTTCTGATTAAAGGAAAGGTAGTTAGAATAATTTTACCTTTCCCCGAAGGAACTTCTACTATAAAATTGATAGGCTCATCAATCCAACCAAATATCATTCCAGAAAGGGTTTGGGAATTAAAATCAAAAATACCATTTAGGTAACAATTAGGAGAATCGTTTATGAAGCGATAGTCCAAAATTTTTTCTTTAAATACTTTTCCTGCAACTTTAGGACTTAATATCCCTAACCCACTTACCCATCTGCCCTCTTTTATCCCTGACCTTTTTTCCAAAGTATACCCAAACTCTGAAAAATCAGCCTCCTCAGAGAGTTCCAAAATTATAATTTTCCCCTCATTAGCCCATTTTTGAATATTCTCGTCATACTTTAAAGATAGAATCACCTCTGCCTCAGGAAGGTTACAGATTTCTAATTCGTCAGAACTAAAAGAGTTAATAATAGAACTCTCAGTTAAAGCAATTCTATAGCCTGAATACCTTAAAATGTTTTTGGGAACTACAAAGACATCCATGTAGTTCTCAGCTATAGTTTGATGCTTGGACGTTATCTTAAGGATAAGTTTAAAAGCCTTAGATTCAGTTGCTTCAGGAAGAGAAAATTCAATAGTTCCTATTTCATTCAACCCTTTTTGAATTTTACTAGTAAGTTCCTCCCCTTTTATATTCGTTTTTTCTACCTTCCAGGATAATCGTGTATCTTCTATTTTTTTATCGGATAAATGGGAAAACAACACCGGTATATTTACTTTTTCTCCTGCCCAAACACTTATCAGTCTTTCTTTGGGAAAAAGAAGATCCAAACTATTGATATTCTTGAGTTCATCAAAATAAGTTTTCTTACCTCGAGTTATATCTAAAAGTCCATTGCACTCCCAATATAAGTCTGTGAATTCGGTTATGATATACCCTTGAATCGCTGGATGTTTTCTCAGCTCCTCTATCTGGAAACGGAGAGCTTGACCTTGTAAATCCTGAAAAGCTTCACACAAACTTTCTATAGATTCAAAAACCTTATTTAATCCATACCCCCAGAATCTTTCTTCTACACCTAAAGGTCGAGTACCAGGAAAATTTCCTTGCAAAAACCACCAGGGGTCTCCTCCATATTGACCTCTTAGTTTCGTGATGTTTGGTAATCCCCAATTTCCAAACTCTGAAACAACCAGAGGTTTTTTTTCTTCGCTTTTACCATCAAGACCATAGGTCCATGTAGGATGATGAGCAAAATCAGCAGCCCAGGCTTTCATATAATTGAATTTATCAGGAAAGGCAAAATAATTATGAAAATCTTCTATATCTGTCTCTATATGAAAATTGGGGGAACACGCAGAATTATCAACCACTAATCTGGTAGGATCTTTGGCTTTCAACCACTTATAAGTCTCTTTAAGCCAGTTTCTATCTTCTTCACTATTTAATAAATCTAACCCCCAGCTTTCATTAATAATGGTTCGAATTATCACCGAAGGATGATTGTAATCGTGGTCTACCATTTCTTCTAAAGTTTGCATTCCTCTTACTTTTGCACTGGGGGTGGATTTACTCCAGTTGGGAAGGTCTTCCCAGATAAGGATGCCCAGTCGATCTGCCCATTTCAAATACCAGGGATGGGGTACTTTTATATGATATCTCAAGCAATTAAGCCCCATTTCTTTAGCTAAAATGAGTTCATCCCGGACAAATTCTTCGCTAGGAAGAGCATAGTGAGTAAAAGGATAAAAGTCCTGGTCTAGCGCTCCTCTAAGATATATCGGCTTTCCATTCAAGAAAATTTTTTCGTTTTGTACTTCTATCTTTCTCATTCCAAATGGTTCTACCACCTCATCATCTACCGGTCTACTTTCTGCATTCACCAGAACAGCTTTCAAATGATATAAATTAGGCGTGTCCACATCCCAAAGCATAGGGTCAGGAATGTCCAAATCTTGTTCTACTTGAGAACTCAAAGGAAGAACTTCACTCTTTATTTCCTCCCCCAGGGGATCGATGATAGAGAGAACTAATTTGTATTTTTCCCTTATCTCTGAGAAATCTATTTTTATGCTCACTGAGATCTTTCTCTTATCTATATCAGGAGTTATGTAAAGTTTTTCGATACAATTAATTCCTGTAGTGAAGCACTCCACGTCCTGCCATATCCCTCCAGCAATTCCATACCAGATAGCTTCTTGTTTTCCATGAGGAATTTCCCCAAAGGGATACTGCGGATCATTATCACCAGGTACAATAACTTTTACCAAGAGTTCATTTTGAGGCTTAATGTGTTTCGTAACTTCAAAAATAAAAGGAGTATATCCTCCTTCATGGGAACCAATAAAAGAATTATTTAACCATACCTCTGCATAGTAATTTACTGCTCCAAAGCGAATAAAAACTCTTCTTTCCTTCCCAATGTTTCCCGCGTAAAAATTCTTCCTGTACCATAAAGTACCTCGATAATCTCTCAGAGCAGGAACTTCGTTTCCAACACAACTTGGAACCGAAATAGTGTAGGTATTTGATAAACCAAATCTTTTGTCTAAACTCACTTCCCATATTCCGTTCAATTTTTCTACCGCCCTCAACACATTAACCTCCCTCATTTGAACTTATAGTCACTCTGACTGTAGCTACCGTTTTGAGCCGACAACGATGCAATCTCTACTCTCACTCCTTTTTTTTCCATCTTCTTCAAGATATCTTCCGGAGCACCATCATCAGTAATCAGAATATCCACTTTCCCAATAGGACTAATGGGAATAAGGCGTTTATGCCCTATTTTGCCGTGATCGGCTAAAATTATGACTGTATGGGCAGAGTTTAGCATCGTGCTATTGAATCTTGCTTCACCAGGATTTAGCGTAGTGATACCTCCATCGATATCAACACCATCCGCTCCCAAAAAAAGCTTGTCGATAAAGATATCTTTAAGGGATTCTTCTGCTCTGTCACCAACCAGATTGTAAGAACCTTCCCGAGAAAATCCTCCCGGAACAACAATTCTTACCCCCAATCGGAGAAGTAAATAGGCTATGTTAATAGCATTAGTAACAACCTGAATATTAGGAATATTTCCCAAAAGCTTGGCAAGCTCGTAAGTGGTTGTTCCTCCACCTAATCCTATGACGTCCCCGGGTTTAATCAAAGTCAATGCCGCTCTGGTAATAGCTCGCTTTTCCTGTAAGTTTTCCACGTTTCTATCTTCAAAGGGTGGCTCAGGTATAGCGTGGGTAGCTAAAGTTGCTCCTCCCCAGACCCTGACAATAAGACTTTGCTTCTCCAGATCTTTAAGGTCTCCGCGTAAAGTTATAGGGGAGATGCCTAACTCTTTTGCCAAGGTAGCAACATCCATAGTCCCTCGGCTTTCTAACAATTCTATGATTTTTCTTTTTCGATTTCTTCTGGTAATTGATTCCAAACTATTACCTCTTAATCTACATTCATTGCAATAAGTATAATGTATGATTATCAAATGTCAATCGAATTCCCATAATTTTTTCAAAAATCATTAAATAAATTCACACACATGCTCATTAAATATAAAGGCTGCAAGTATATTTTCTCGTTTCTGGATTTTAGTAGTACAACCTATAAGGTATACCCTTCACTAAAGCAAATCCAATACGACTCTAAAATACAACTGATGGAAAAATATCCCAAAAAAAGAAATACAGTAGCGAAGAGGATTACTTCTCTCAGCCAAGAGCCCTCGGGCAGTTGACAGAGAATGAGATAATGGAGTAGTATTTCAGAAATGTTAAAACTTAAAAGTCACAGAGGTGGACTAAATGCTGAGAGGTCTGCGTAAACACTTAGATGTAATCCTCATAATTGTAGTAGTAGCTTTTGCTGTAACTATTTACTATGGCTATGGTTCTTATCAGCGCTCAGGGGAAAGAAATGAAGCAGTAGCAGCCACGGTTAACGGTACAACTATCACTTTCTATGATCTAGATCAAGCTTTTCGTAATCTAATTTCCCAATATGACTCTAAAACTCTTAACCAAATGGACGAAAACTCTATGACTTTTTTACGCCGTTTAATATTGGAAAATTTGATTAATAATGAACTTCTCTATCAAGAGGCCAAATCAAGAAGAATTAAAGTTTCTTCTTCGGAAATAGAAGAACAAATTGAAGCTATTAGGTCTCAATTCTCCTCTGAAGAAGATTTCCGAAGGTATTTAGAATACCAAGGGCTTAATCTGGCTACCTTACGAGAAGCCATAAAAAGAGAGTTGATGATTCAAAAACTAGAAGATAATGTGGCAGGTGAAATTACTATACCAGAAGAAGATATAAAAAAATACTATGAAGAAAATAAATCTCTCTTCATTACCCCCCCTCAGTATCACCTGCGGCAGATGACCTTTTCTTCTCAAGAAGAAGCTGAAACAGTATTAAAACGCCTGTACTTAGGTGAAGATTTTACCCAGTTAGCTAAAGATAATTCTAAAGATGCTTATGCTTCTAAAGGAGGAGACTTAGGATGGGTAAGCGAAAGTAATCTGCCCTCAGAAGTAAAAGAAGCTCTCTCTTCTTTAAAAGATAAACCTTTAGCTATTACCCCAGTAATTAAAATAGGAGAAAACTACTATATTTATCAAATAGTAGAGTTTAAGCCTCAAGAAGAGAAAAAATATGAAGAAGTAAAAGAAGATATAGAAAAATCTTTAAAGGAAGAGCAAAAAAGAGTTAAAATCGAACATTTAGTAGCTGAATTGCGAGAGAAAAGTAAAATTAGTATAGCTGAATCATTGCAGATAGCCGAAGCTAGCCCTTCTCCAGAACCCGGAGCTACCCCTTCGGGCTCTCCAATAGCAACTGGCGAAGAAAAGAAAGAAGAAACTTCTACTCCGTGAATTCCAAAAAGCATTAGAAAATAACTATGTTGCGTAGATGGCACTTAGTTTTCTTGGTTATAGGGTTATTGCTTTTGCCCTTATTTCTTTCTTCTTGCTCCCGGTCAATTAAAGGCAATTTATTAGGTGTTGACCTAAGCGAGCTCAAAAAAAGCGACTTATCTCCTTTCTTAGAGATAATGGAAGAGAGGTGGATGGAATCCCCTCTTACCCTCAAAGTAAATGATATAACCATTTCCCTTAATAAAAAGGATTTAGAAATTTCCTGGAATAAAGAGGGAATGAAAAGATTTATTCTTAGAGGCAAGGGAGAAACAGTTTCCATCTTATTTTCCTGGAACGAAGAAAAGGTTAAGAGCATCTTGAATGACTTAACCCAAAAAGCTTACTCCCCTCCTCAAGATTCCCGCTTAGAAGGAAAAAGAGTAATTCCTTCTCGGGAAGGGAAAAAACTCAATGAGGAAGAAGCACTCACAGAGTTCCGAGAAGCTATATCCCAGGGAAAGGAAGAAATAACTCTTACTACTTTCGAGATTATAAAGCCGGAGATTGATACCTCCTTTATTCTCGAAAAATTAGGAGTTTCACATCTATTATCCCGTTATCAAACTTCTCTCGAGGGTAAAGATGAACCTACAGTTTATAACATTCGAAAAGCTGCTAATTCTATCAATGGTTATATCTTAGATAAAGGAGAAATTTTCTCTTTCAATAATTTAGTGGGGAGAGCAGAAAAAGAGGACGGTTATCTCGAAACTCACGTAATGGTTAATGGAAAGCTATCCCCTGGCTACGGAGGAGGAGTATGCCAAGTATCTTCTACTCTGTATAACGCTTTATTAAATACTGAAGCTCAAATCTTAGAGCGTCATCCCCATTCCGGATATTCAGAAGCTACTTCTTATGTTCCTCCAGGGAGAGATGCAGCAGTAAGCTATGGGAGTAAAGATCTGCGATTTTCTTTTCCCACCCAGAAAATAGTCATTTTTGCCTATATTCAAGAAAAAAATTTAATATGCGAGATATGGGGAGAAAAAGAAAATTCTTTACCCAAAACCTGGGAAACTCGAGTTGTTTCTTTAGAAAAAAGCGGGGAGGAAGAAGGACTCTTAACCGTAGAAACTATAGTGAGGAACGGAGAAAAAATCGAATATCGCTACCAAGATACTTATCTAATACCCTGGGAGCTGGGACAAAAAATCAAAGAAGACCTTCAGAATCTTGGTAATAAATAACTTCTAACATAGCCAGAATATTTTCACAGGGTATATCTCGATTACCCTTTTTCTTAGCCAAGGTAATCATTTCTGCCATTCGGGGTTTAATGAACTTTCTCCAAAGAGGAGGCCCCATAATTAGGCCTCCCTGCCATCCTCAATCGTCACCAAAGTGCACTCCATCAAAACCCTTTGCAAATACCCTACCATCTCTTCCCTAGCAGGTATGGTAAAATCTAGGTATGGTAAAATCTATGTGATGAGGAACCTATCTATTTCCCTATATTCTATGGCTCTCCGTACTCTTTCTTTTTCCTCCGTTTTTCTACTTTTTCTTCATTTATCCCGAGATATTACCTCAATGTTTACCGTAGGTTTATTTTTATATACCTCTCCCAAATTTAGCTCTTGTTGCCAAACTTTATCTTTTACTTCTCCATCTACATAACTAAGTATCTCTCCGGGCATGTAGGCCTTGATAAAAAGAGTAATGGAATTCAAAAAAGGTTTTACGGCAGACGCTCCTCCCTGATTTAAGAGGTTATCTAACTCTTTCCCTTCTAAGCTGGCCTCCAAGACTACTAGGTCTCCATCTTTAGAAAGGTGGGCAGCACTACCTAAGAATCGTTGAGTAAATTCCTGAGCCTTTTCCTGGTCAGGGAAATTCCATTCCCAGGCTACTATATAGGGAGCGGTATCTTCTTTAGTCATTATTTTTACAAAGTTTCTTTCTTCTTCGGGTAGCTTTTTGTATTCATCTACCGCTACTTTTTTCAACTGGCTCAAAACTGTAGCATCATTCACTATCACTGAAATACGAGCGCTAGGAATGGTGGCATCGCCAGCCACTTTAACTGCTAATTCCACTTGAGCACAACCAGAAAGGAGCAAAAGAGATAAAGTTATCAACAAAATCATCCACCACTTTTTGGCCATGATTTAGCCTCCTTTTCATTTTTCACTATATAAAAGTGTATTTACTTCTTAAAATAGAGTTCCATTGTATAATTATATTAAACCTTAATCCCAAAAACCAAGCAAGGAGGTAGAAAATAATGGCTCAAGTAGAGCTTATAGCTCAAAGAGGAAAAATCGAAGCTCATATAGGAACAGAAACGGTTTTATTTAAAAGTAAAGGTGCAGAAAGCGAAGTAGGACACTGGCCGGTAGAATATCTTTTAGCCGCTTTAGGAAGCTGCTTTGCTGGAACAGTATTTGCTTATGCCCAAACTAAAAATTTTCCTCTGGAAAAAATAGTCTCTCGGATTAGTGGAGAATTAGGTTCTTCTCCTTCTCGAGTGCAAAAAATAGAAATGGAAGTAGAGTTAATCGGTAATCTAACTTATGAAGAAAAAGAAAGAATCCTAAAAGCAGGGGAAAAAGGCTGCACAGTGATGAATACTTTGCGGGGAGGCGTAGAAGAAATAGTAACTAAGTTATCCTACTAACCTCCCTGTAAAATTAAAGTGTCCCGTGGAACCTATTGAATTACTAAAACTTAAAAGGTAAATTGCGTCGAAAGCTAAAAAATGGGAGATCACTATGCAGCAAGGGATACTTCTCCTCCTATGTTTGAGAAATCCCTTCTTCCCGATAGTTTTGGTCTTCAGTCTTTTAGGTTTTTTGTGTTTCTGGAAGTTATAGAAGGTATTTTTTCTGTAATCTGGATTCCTCGCAGAAACATTCAGGAAAGACGGATGAGAAAGGGGTTTATAAGGGGGCTTCGCCCCACTGAGGAAGGCTCTTTCTTCCTCAGTGGTCTTTGTTTTTTTAAGTTTTTGTCTTTCTCCTTCGTCTTTCGGGGGTTGATAAGGGGGCTTCGCCCCACTGAGGAAGGTGCTTTTTCTTCCTCAGTTAGTTGTTGTTCTTTTCTTTGTTGTTTTGCTTTTTGGGGGTTATAAGGGGGGCTTCGCCCCCCTTATTGCCTGTTATGATATACGGCAATAGCTGGGTGGACGAGTGTCAGTTAATTTCTCATGAGCTAAGTTTAATTTATAAATAATGGGTATTTTATAGGGACAACGAGGCTCGCACTCTCCACATTGGTTACATGCTGAAGCCTGGGGATTTAATTTCTGATAAGCCTTTTGAGCGTAATCCTGATTTCCCAGCCAGAAGCGGAGGCGGTCTCGCAGAGCATATTGAGCAGGGTCGCGAATTACGCCATCTTGCATCTGCCGGTCATATTGTCCTTCCAGAAGAAAAATTCCGGGAATATCGATACCTAAGGGACAGGGTAGACATTTGTCACACTGCCGACAAACATAGTTACCTAATTCCGGAGCTTCCTCTCGAATTTTTTCCATTTCTTCCGGGGTAAAAGGAACAAAATTCTCCACCATTTCTATATCTCTTTTTAGATACTCCTCCGTGTTAGCTCCCATAACTAAACTATCTACTCCGAGACTCAAGGTATATCGTATAGCCTGCCGCTCATTCTGCCATAAGAAACCATCAGCCAGAGCTTTCATAGCTAGAACCCCCATCCCCTTTTCTCGAGCCCGAGGTAAAACTTCTTTCTCCCAGCCAGGAAAATTGAGCCGGTCAAAATAATTCAAGGGAATCATTAAAAGGTCAAAGGGATAAAGAGAAAGAGCATTGAGTGCTACTTCAGGGGTAACATGATTGGAAAAGGCTACAAAACGGATTTTCCCTTCCTTTTTAGCTTTTTCTACTCCCTCTAAAGCTCCTTGAGGAGAGGCTATTTCATCCAGTTCTTCAAACCGGTTTAAACCATGAACAAAAAATATATCTACCTCACTGGTGTTGAGTCTCCTCAGGCTTCCCTCTAAAGCTTTGGTTATGCCCTCTTTGCTCCTTTGCGTGGATTTAGTAGCCAGGATAAAATCTTTCCTCCGAACTTGAGCTACTTTACCTATTTTTTCTTCTGAATTGCCAAATCCGTAACTCTCCGCGGTTTCTAAGTAATTTCCCCCTTGGTCTAAATATAAATTGACAATCCGCAGCGCTTCCTTCTCTGGTAGCTCCACTAAATGAAAACCACCTAATCCCAAAAGAGAAATAGAAAGACCCGTGTTTCCCAGTTTTTTTCTTTCCATATTCTTCACCCCCTCAAATTATCTCACAAAAGTGAAAATTCGCTACTTCTTTAAGATAAAATTTCCTTGAGACGCTGAGCGTTTTTTACGGCAAAGCCCTCATAATCATTATCGAAGTAACAATAAACATCTCGCTCCCCGAGCCAGAAACGAATTTTAGCTCCCCACTCTTTCAGCTCTTCTTCACTGTAAAAATCGGTGTACAGACTACCGTGCCCATGGAGCCGAAGATAAATAAAAGAAGAAGTTACAACTTCCTGATAAGGAAAAGAAGGAGTATCAGAAAAACAGAGACAGATATCTTTTTCCTTAAGAATTTCATACACTTCTTCAGCGAAAAAACTCTCATTGCGAAACTCAAAAACATAGCGAAAATCGGAAGAGAGAAGTTCCACAAAGGAGGAAAAAACTTCTCTGTTAAACTTAAGCTGAGGGGGAAACTGAAAAATAAGAGGGCCTAATTTATCTCCTAACTCTCTTGCTACCTCATAAAATCTATTTAGGGGTTCTTCTACTTCTTTCATTTTCTTTATATGGGTGATGTAGCGACTGGCTTTCACAGAAAAAATAAATCCTGAAGGGGTAGACTCTTTCCATTTAGAAAAAGTAGTAGCACGAGGAAGGTGATAAAAAGAGGAATTAATCTCTACCGTATCAAAAAACTGGGAATAGTAGAGAAGCCACTTCTTTTGCGGTAAACAAGGAGGATAAAATACTCCCTCCCAATGAGGGTAAGACCAACCGGAAGTCCCTATCCGGGGCTCTCTCACCAGTATTTTCCTCCTTCTTCTGGATTCACACCCCCTCTGAGGAAAAGAGGAGCTAAATGGTTAACCGGACCAAATCCTTTACCTAGGTCTAAGGAGTGAGCGATTACCTCGCTCATATACTCTCGAGCTACTTTTACTGCTTCAGTAATCGGATATCCTAAAGCCAAAAGAGCGCATATAGCTGCTGAATAAGTGCAGCCTGTCCCATGAGTGTTTTTGGTAGCAACGCGGGGAGCAGGAAAGAGCGTGAATTTTTCCCCATCAAAAAGGATATCCACTATCTCCTCTCCCGGGAGGTGTCCTCCTTTTAGGAGAACATAGCGAGGCCCCCATTTCTTGAGCGAGACACAGGCTCTCTCCATATCGGAAACATTTTTTATCTCCTCCCCCACTAAAAAGGAAGCTTCGGGAAGATTGGGAGTAATCAAAAAAGAAAGAGGAAAAAGTCTTTCCACAAGCGTATCTACAGCATCTCGCTGGAGAAGCAAAGCTCCACTTTTAGATACCATCACCGGGTCTACCACCAATTTTTCTATATTAAACTTCTTTATCTCTTGAGCCACTACTTCAATGATAGAAGAATTAGAAAGCATACCAGTTTTAGCCGCATCTACACCTATGTCGCTCACTACACACTCTATTTGCTTGGCTACCAAAGAAGGAGGTAAGTCAAAAATGGCTTCCACCCCTTTAGTATTCTGAGCAGTAATAGAGGTGATGGAAGACATACCATACACCCCAAAAGCACAGAAAGTTTTGAGGTCAGCCTGGATTCCTGCTCCTCCTCCCGAATCTGAACCGGCTATAGTTAATGCTCTTTTCATCGTTTTTCTCCTTTATTGAAAATGATTCCAGCCTGAGGCGGCTTCTTTCTCTTCTTTTCCCCCTCTTTTAAGAGAAACTCCCCCTTGCAAGACAATTTCTCCCACAATAGTTACCGGAACTCCACTTTCTTTTTCTATAAATTGTCTAATTTCTTCTCCCCGTTCTCGAGGAACGGTAAAAATCAGCTCGAAATCTTCTCCTCCCGAAAGAGCAAAAAGAAAAGGATCTTTCTCTTTTTCTTTACTCCACTCTCGAAGAGCAGGAGAAATAGGCAATTTATCTACCTCTACCACTGCCCCTACTCTACTTTCTTCCGTAATATGTCCGAGGTCTTGAGAAAACCCATCAGAGACATCAATTACAGCTATTCTTTCTTTCAAACTATGCAATAGCCTCCCCACCCGTAAGCGAGGAGAGGGAGTAAAAAAACGTTCCAAAAGAAAAGAATATTTTCTTCTTTCCTCTTCGCTACCCCGGAGAGTTATCTCTAAACCTGCCCGGGAATCGCCCAATGTCCCAGTAACTAAAACTAAATCTCCAGGACGGGAGTTGCGGCGCAAAAGGAGAGGATAATCATTTTCTACCTCTCCTACCAAAGTTAAATCAAAAACCATTTGACTCTCAGTGCGAGATAAATTCCCTCCTATTATATTTACTCCGAAAAATTCTGCTTCTTCTTTGATTCCCCGGGCAAACTCTTTCAGCCACTCCGCTTCTATGTCTGGCCTCAACACCCAGGAAAGAAGAGCAAAAAGGGGGTTACCTCCCATAGCAGCAATATCGCTCAAATTCACTGCTAGAACCCTTTTCCCCAAAGAGAAGGGAGGAAAAAGAGAGAAAACAAAGTGCACATTTTCTACCTGAGAATCACAAGTAAGAAGATAGTAAAAACCCCGAGGGCCTTTTACCACCGCACAATCATCTTCAATTCCTAAAACTACTCTTTTCCCCCCGCCAGGAAAAAAGTCTTTCAGATAACTGATAATTCCAAATTCTCCCCAATCTTTAAGTTTCATAGCTTTCTCCGAAAAAGCTCAATTTTTTGTCGAAAAGAATGAGTGGCTTCTCTGATTGACTCGGCTCCCACAATCGCCGATACTACTGCCACTCCATCCACACCGGTGGCTAAAACTTCTTCTAAGTTGGAGAGATTTATGCCTCCGATGGCCACCACCGGTATATGCACTGCTTTTTTAATTTCTTTTAATCTTTCTAAACCAATGGGCTCCCCAGCATCTTTTTTAGTAGAAGTGGGAAAAACCGTTCCTGCTCCCAAATAATCCGCCCCTTCTTTTTCCGCTTTTCGGGCTTCTTCTACCGTAGAGACTGAATAGCCAATTATAAGAGAAGGAGCAATTTTTCGAGCTAAAACCAAAGGCAGGTCTTCTTCTCCTAAGTGCACTCCATCAGCATCTACTGCTAAAGCAATATCTATACGGTCATTGATGACTAAAGGAATTCCCTTGCAGCGAGTAACTTCTCTCGCCTTTTGGGCTTCTTCTACCCATAGACGAGTAGGAAGGTCTTTTTCTCGCAGCTGAATCACCGAAGCTCCGGCATCTGCGGCTTCCTCTATTACTTCCTCGCTACTTTTCTTTTGAATTTTTCTATCAGTAATTACATACAGAGATAAATCTAAGAGTTTCAATCTTTCACCTCCAAAGAAAGTAAAGCTTTGAACTCTTCTTCTTTTATACCATAAAAGGTATCAAAAAGAGAAACTCGAAAACTACCCGGACCTAAAGAGTGACGAGCAGCAATTTCTCCACAAACTCCTAGAAAACCTAAGGCCGAAGACGCTGCCCATAGGTAGTCTTTCTCGACCGCCGCACCAGCAGCACAAAGAGAGGTAGCCATACAGCCAGTCCCGGTAACTTTGGTGAGGAGAAGGTCTCCATTTTTTATCTTCACCACTCTTTTTCCATCACTTACCACGTCAATTTTTCCAGTTATGGCTGTAACAGTCTGGAATTTCTGGCTGGTTTCCTGCGCTAAACTACTCATATCTATATCTACTGTATCTCCTTCCACGCCTCTAACTTTAGCTTTTATTCCCAGTAGATTCCCTATTTCGCCATGGTTTCCCCGCAAAATGGAGACTTTAACTTCTTGCAAGATTTTCAAAGCGCTCTCGGTGCGGAATCGAGTAGCTCCTGCTCCCACCGGGTCTAAAACTACCGGGATATCTAACTCATTAGCTTTTTTACCTGCTAAAATCGCACTTTCTATCACCTCTGGGGTTAGAGTTCCGATATTCAAAACCAGAGCTTGAGATAAAGCTACCATTTCTTCTACTTCCTCCCGGGCGTAACTCATAACCGGCAGCGCTCCTATAGCTAACATAGTATTAGCATTGTCATTAATGACCACCAAATTAGTGATATGATGAACTAGAGGCTTTTCCTCTTTTATTTTTTTAAAAACAAGGACACATTTTTCTTCATAAGTCATTGAATTTCCTCCTTGTCCCTAAATAAATTAAACCTGAGGCAAAAAAACTGGGTAGAGAAGCACCCCAGTGAGGCAAAAAATAAAGAAAAATAAAATACACCATTAATCCTCCTACCCAGGAGAGAAGAGCTCCTCTATCGAGAGTTTTCCCCTCATACAGTTCCTTTATATCCATATTTCTGCGGCGGTAAAGGAAGTAATCAAAAATTACCACCCCAAAAAGAGGGATAAAAATACCTCCGATGAGATAAAGAAAACTTTCGTATCTATCCATAGGAAAAACTAAAGCTAAAATCGTGCCTCCTAATCCGAAGAAAAGAGTAATGAGTTTCTCCTGAAAACGAGGAAAAAGATTTAAAAAAGATACCGCTCCGGAGTAAATATCCAGAAAGGTAGTGGTAAAAGTGGAGAAAAAAACAATCGCGAGAGCAATGATCCCCCAATTTAGGGCCAACATCACCGGTATCGGATTAGCCTGACCGGTAGAGAGAGCCAACAATAATCCTAGAGTATACATCCAGGAACTGGCTAAAAAATATCCCCACCAGGTTCCCCGAAAAGCAGAACGGCTCTCCCGAGCAAAACGAGAGTAGTCTGAAACCAAAGGAAGCCAAGAAATGGGCATAGCTATCACCAGATCCAAACCTGCTCCCCAGGGAAGAGAACTGTCTCCCTTCCAGCTTAGAAGCTCAACCAAAGATACATTACGTAAAACACTGTAAGTCATAAACAGACACAAAATAGCTAAAGAAAAAACTCCTATTCTCTGCATCCATTTCCAAAGAGGAGTCCCTACCAAAGCCCAAAAAGTGCTCACCAATCCGGCGATAAGCATCCAGAGCTTGATATTGGTGTATCCTGCCAAAATCTGGGTGATGTTATCCACTGATTGAGCGCAGATGATTATCATAATCGCCGTCCAGCCTACTAATTGAATGATATTCAAAATTGAGGCCAGATAAGAGCCCCACTTCCCAAAAGCTACTCTCACTGAAACCATAGCTGGAACTCCCAAGTCACTACCCAATACTCCTCCTAAAGCCAGAGGAGTATTACCAATTACATGACCCAGGATAATAGCCCCCAGCCCTCCGATGAAGCCTAAAGGGGCTAACATTCCTCCTGCCCACACTTCAGATATAGCAATAGCTGCTCCCATCCACAGGAGAAAAAAATCCATTCCCGATAAATTTCTCTTCTGTGAAGGAACAGGTTGGATATCTTCTGACATCGCTATCCTCCTATCTCCTCCCAGGTATCAGCAGGTATAGTTTTTCTAAAAAACCCGAACAAACAAAAATCGGCCGGCCGATAATACATCCAGGGATACTACTTACCAAAAAAGCAGCTAACCCTCCATACCAAGGACCGATCATAATCCCGGCTACTACGTTTATTGCTTGTTGAAAGGGAAAAACTTTAGTCGGACCAATGGGGAAACTAACACTGGAAGAAACGACCGCTAAAGCACAGAAAATAGCGATATAAACCATCTTTCGAAAAGAAATTTTAGCTGCTCTATTCACCATCTTCGTTTTCTCCCCTATTAAAAAAAGCTACCTACCAGCCAGTAGGTAGCTTTTTATCATTTCTATCCCTCCGCTGGTATTAGCCAGATCAGGTTCAATGGGTCGAGAGCCACACTCTCCTCTCAGCTCTTTGCGAGCTCCCCAATTTCTATTTTAGTTTTTATAGTTATCCACAAATTTCACTACAAAGACAATAAAGGGGTAAACCCCCTTATAACCCCGAACAATAAAGGGGAGTGCCCCTTTATAATCCCCCGAAAAAGGGAAAAAATAAAGAATAAAAAATCAAAAGACTAAAGGCAAAAAACTGAAGAGAGGAAACCTCCTTCAGTATAAGGAGGAACGTTTTCCCCCTTATAAACTCCTTTCTTTTTTTCTTCTCCCTCGACGGGAGAGAACTAAGGTAGGAGTGCCTTCCCAAGTCCGTCATTCCTGAATGTTTCTATCGACTATGAGGGGACATTGCCCCCTCATGACCCCCAAAAAGATAAAGAAAAAAGAAACAAAAACAAAAGACCACCGGAGAAGTTATAGTATCCCTAAATGTTTGACATTTTTTAATTTTCGGTAGAATTTGTTTTTTTAAAGTTTATAACATTTTAACAAACCTTGTGGGATACTATATTATTGTATCATACTGGTAAACTTTCCGTATTGGAGAAGATTATTTATCTTCTCGGTAGTAGGAAATCCTGACCTGAACAATATAACTAAGAAATTAAATTCAATTTGAGTATTAAGATAAACTATGGACTATAATTAAAAACTTCATCATTTTACAAAAGAGGGAGATTTAGTTGATCAAAAAGAGTTGGATTTTAGCAGTAATTGTTTTAATCTCCTTTTGCACTTTATCTATATACAGGCTGAAATTCCAGGTTAATTATATTTCTGCTTCTGAAAATTCATCTTTCCGTAATAATGTGTCTACTCTCCAAGTGATTTATTCTGACCAATTTACTATTTATTCTCCCTATTCAGAGGAAGATTTTCAGTTTAAAGGTCAAATCCACTGTCACACTCAGGCATCTGATGGGAATGATACTCCCCAGGAGATAATGGAAGCATACAGGTCCCTGGGATACCAGTTCGTAGCCATCACCGACCACGATTCAGTAACAAAAGACCCCGAAGTTCCGGGGATTTTATTTATTTCTGGAGTAGAAGAATCTTCTTCCTCAGGACATATTTTAGGAATAGGGGTAAAAAGCCAAACTGATGAAATTCACCCAGACAAAGTTATTGATTATATTCAAGAAAAGGGGATAGCAATTTATGCTCATCCTAATCGGTGGTCATTTTCCAACGGTTGGTCTTTGAAGGAGTTATTATCCGTACCTGGAGCCCGGGGAATAGAGGTGATTAATCCTAGGAGATGGAGAACTAACTCAGAAAATAAATGGGATGCTTTATTAACCCGGGGATATCAAATCTGGGGAACAGCTGGAGACGATTGTCATTCAATAACCCAAGACATAAATCAAGCGTGGATAGTAGTAGCAGCTCCTTATTTAAGTGAAGATAATATCATTACCGCCTTACGGAATGGTAATTTTTATTCTACTGAAGGGCCTGACCTTTCAGTTAAGGTTTACTCCGATAGGATTGTGGCGTGCACTAGTACAAAGGCCACAATCAAGTGGATTACAAAAGGAGGAATAAAGAGCAAGGTAATTTCAGGAGTTACAGAGGATAGCTACTTTATTAAAGGAGATGAGGGCTATATAAGGGTAGCAATAATTCGAGATAAGGACGAGAAAAAAGCTTTGGGACAGCCTGTTTTTATTGAATGATGGGTATAAAAACCTAAATCTTTCTGTTGGCTCTATCGTCCTTCAATTTTTTACCCAAGAGTTTTAATGCATCTTTTATGGTTAACTGCGACAGATTACGGCCTTTTCTCCACTCCACTTTGTCATCGTAAGTAGGGGTAGCCTACGGCGTAAGATAAAAAGAACAAAGACTACTGAGGAAGAAAAAGCACCTTCCTCAGTGGGGCGAAGCCCCCTTATCAACCCCCAAAAGATAAAAACTACTGAGAGGAGAAGAATCCCTCGAGGCTCGCAATTGGCCTTTGAAAGGGATAACCTCCCCTTGTGTCCAGACCAGATAGATATGAGTAACGCTAAGCAACTATAAGGAAAAGGAACCCGCCCATTTTTGCATCGCAAATACTGAGGGAGATATTTTCTCTCCCTCAGCTGATGCTTTAAAAACCATCAACCTTTTACCGCACCAAAGGTGAGACCTTGCACTATATAACGCTGCACAGTAAGAGCCAAAATAGTAGGAGGAACAACAGCCATAAGCATACGGGTAGCCACATACCAGAATTGAATTCCCTGAGTATCCTGAGTACCAGCAATTAAAACGGTCATAGGCACAGCCTTAGAATAGGACATAATAAAGGCAAAAAGGAATTCATTCCAAGCAAAAGCAAAACAAATAATTCCCGCTGCCACCAAAGCAGGCGCAGCTAAAGGTAAGGCAATACGGCTAAAAACTTGGAAACGAGAACAACCATCCACCAAAGCTGATTCTTCTATCTCTTCAGGAAGGTCTCGGAAGGCATCTCTGGTCACTAGAACAGCAAAAGGAATACCGAAAGTAGCATTTATTAGCACTAAACCCAGCACTGAGTCAATAAGCCCCAAATTTTTAAAGATAAGGAAAAAGGGGATAACTACTGCCGCAGGAGGCAAAAACCGTTGAGAGAGAATCCACATAGTTATATCTCGGTTTTTAACTCGATGGTATTTATAGCGAGCTAAACCATACCCGGCTAAAGAACCAACGCAAAGGGACATAACTGCCGAACACACCCCAATAATGAGCGAATTTTTCAACCCTCGACCAATCTCTTGGCCTCGCATTTGAAGCTCGGAACGCCAATTTTCTAAAGTAGGCTGGAATTGGACAAAGGGAATAAAAGATAACCTGAAAACATCAGCCGGTTTCTTAATTGAGGTTATCACCGCCCAATAAAAAGGGAAAAGCATCCAAACCATAGCTATAGCTATCACTATCCACAAAATAATATTAGTCCATTTACGTTTCTTTCTCACTTAGCCCATCCCTCCTCAATCATAGTTTGAACCATAACGACGGAAAAAGATTTGGCTAACTGCCAAAACCATAAGCAGTAAAACTACTGCTGTAGCTGTAGCCGAGCCTAAGTCCTGGTCTCTCAAACCATTGGTATAAACATTAAAAGTTAAAGTTCGAGTAGCTAAGCCCGGACCTCCGTTGGTTAAAGCAAAAGGTAAGTCAAAAACTTTAAAAGCTTCTACAGTACGCAAAATGATTACTGTCCCAAGAGTAGGGCTAATTAGAGGTAAGGTTATATGGCGAAATATCTCCCACCCTGAAGCACTATCCAAGCTCGCTGCTTCATAAAGGTCTCGAGGTGCAGCTTGTAGAGCAGCTAATAAAACCAAAAAGGCAAAAGGAGTCCACTGCCACATATCAGCAATTAAAACCGAAATCAAAGCCCACCGAGGATGAGAAAGCCAGGGAATTGTATTAGCTCCTAAAGCTTGCAAAAAATTGTTAACCGGTCCCCCTTCTTCATAAAGAATAATCATAAACATATAACCCAGAGCTACAGAAGCAGTAAAAAGAGGAGTGGTACAAATAGTGCGAAAAACCTGCACTCCCTTTATTTGCCGATTAAAAAGCAAAGCAAGCAACAAACCCAAACCTACGGTTAATATAACACTGAAAACCACAAAAGTCATAGTCACTCGAAAAGCATTCCAAAAGCGATAATCAGAAAGAACGTTAATATAATTTCCTAAACCTACAAATTTAGTAACTCGCAAAAACCGGGAACCATGAAAACTCAAGTACAGGGTATAAAGAAGAGGGAAAATAGTAAAAACTAACAACCAAACAATAGCTGGAACAATAAAAAGATGTTTACCTTGCTCTTTGAGAGGAACCCTTTTTCCCTTATGCAATCAAGGCTCACCTTCTTTCTTCTAAAAAAGAGGCGGTGAAGTCACCGCCTCTTTTTTATGTTTTACTCACCACTATAACCAATGGCTTCCTTATAAAGCTTTATTTGTTCTTCTCTACCTAACTGATCGGTAATCCTGTTCCAATCTTGAGCTGCTCTATCCCAAGCTTGTTGAGGAGTAGCTTGACCAGTAAGAGCTTCTGACATATGAATATCTAAACTTTCAATGTAATCAGCTGCTCCAGCAATTCGAAGATAAGGGACACTACGAGGATATTCAAACCACATAGTATGATAAGCATCCAAGAATTGAGTTATGTCTTCAGCATTGTATCCTGTGGTGGTATAGTCTTCAATTTTAGCTGTGCCTATTGGTTCTAAGAAGTCATAAGTGGTTCCGGGATCAATTCCTGTCCAACCCCAAGCTACGTTCCAGTGGTTAATTTCAGGAGTAGCTTGCCAGGAAAGGAAATGAGCAACCATATCAGGTTCTTCAGCATAGCTGGATATTACTCCATGCCATGAGGCACCGCATTTATTTCCTACTAAATTTGGCTCCTCCAAAGTCACCCATTGCTTGCTTTCTAAGTCGTATACTTCTTTGCTGCCTGGAATAGGAGCTACTCCTAGTTTCCCCTGAATCACAGAAACTCGAGGGTCTTGAGAAAGAGTTCCTACATCTCCAAAAGTAAAGCACATAGCAGCATTACCTCGCAGGAAAACATCCCAGGCTTCTCCTAAGCCCCATCCTACCATAGCAGCAGGACCGGCTTTAGTGAGTTCGGTAAGCACCTCTAAAGCTTTAACGTGCCCCGGAGTATTAATAAGAGGATCCATGGTTTCAGGGTCAAACCAGAACATGTTATGGTAACGAGTAACTTTAGCCGGGTCATCTCCCGGAGCAGGCATACAAACAAAAGAACCTGCTAAAGCAATATAGTTAAAGAATCCTTGCTCTCCCACTTTGAGGTGCATAGTAATTCCAAAATCTGCTTGCCCATCACCATTCCAATCTTTACCGTTGAAAAATTTGGCAACGTCTAAAACTTCTTGCCAAGTAGTGAGAGAAACAGGAAAATCATACCCGTACTCTTCTTTAAATTGAGCTTGCCACTGGGGGTCGTTAAATAAATCTTTACGGTAATAAATCACCATTCCATCATGGTCATTATTGAACCCGTACCAGTGTTCCCCCCACTGTAATAATTCCCGAATCGGGAGAGCTATGGACTCTCTATCCCATTTGGGCATACGAGGGTCATCAAAATATTTGTCAATCGGTATAATCCAGTCATTAGCGATATAATCCCCATAAAAGAAGCTCGGCCCTACTAGGCAATCATAATTGCCCGTCCCTGTAGCTAAGTCAGTAAATATTTTAGCTTGCAGCTCTCCAAAAGGAATTTCAGCAATATCATAAGTAGCCCCAGTAATTTGTTCCCAATAGGGTCGCCAAAAATATAGTGGACCAGAAATTGCCCCATGGGGACCAGAAGCTAAAACGGCGATGGTGAATTTCTTTCCCTTCCAGGCCGGATCGGGTTGACCCTTATCTGCTTTAGCAAAAACCTCATCGGCAGTTTTTTTCTCTAATTCAGACATCTCTTCTTGAGCAAAGGCTACCAAACTTAAAGAAAAAAGCAGTACAATTACCAATCCCCAAAATATACTCTTCTTAAATAATTTACTCATCTTCAAACCTCCTCTTTGATATTTTCAACTCCGAGCCCAAAACGAAAAATTTCACCTCCTTTTTTGAAGTTCTAAAACGCCATCAGTACCGGCTCGGACTTTAAAATTTTAGCATACACCACATTCACTCACAAGTACTTCATTTATAAATACAGCAAACTATTCTCCTCTCACTTCCACCCACACCCGCCGAGTGCGTGGGCCATCAAACTCACAGAAAAAGATTCCTTGCCAAGTTCCTAAAAGTAGATCACCCCTCTCAATTAACATCGAGAGAGAAGAGCCCATTATACTGGCTTTAATGTGAGCAGGGGCATTACCCTCCAAATGGTGATAAGGAAAATTGAAAGGAACTATTTTCCGTAAAGTTTCTAAAATATCCTCTACCACATTGGGATCAGCGCTTTCATTGACAGTAATTCCTGCCGTAGTATGAGGAATATAAACTACTGCCACCCCTTTCTGCACACCAGAAGAAGCCACTACCTCTTTAACCAAATTGGTGATATCAACAAACTCTTCCTGAGAATGAGTTTTAACCATAAATTCACTGGACATTTAATTCCTCCTATCCTGTAAACGGCAATAATCAATAATGGGGGCTTCGCCCCCCTTATAACCCCCCAAAAGCAAAAAACTAAAGAAAGAACAAAGACTAACTGAGGAAGAAAAAGCCTTCCTCAGTGGGGCTTCGCCCCCCTTATAACCAAACAATAAAGGGGAGAACCCCTTTATAATACCCCAAAAACAAAGGCAAAAAGAAGAAAACAAAAATACATAAAAAATAAATACTAACCGAGGAAGAAAAAACATACAGCCTACGACGTAAACAAAAAAATAAAAAGCGAAAACCCACCGAGGAAGAAAGAACGTCTTCCTCGGTGCAAGGGGGAATTCTTTCCCCCTTGCAAACCCCTTTCTTTTTGCCAGTGCAATAACCTTTTGTTACTCCTGAATGCCTCTATCAACTATGAGAGGGCTTTACCCCCTCATAACCCCCAGAAAAAAGAAAAACATAAAGACAAAATATGAAAAGACGAAAAGACAAATACAACACGGAGGAAAAGACCTCCGTGTCTGTCATTCCCAAGCGCTTTAATCGGGAATCCAAGATCGCTTTTTTCTCTTCCTTGATGGGAGAAGATTAGGTTTTCATCCTCATCTAGTGTCACAACAGTAGCATGAGGGTCTATTCTCCTAATAGTTTTCTTAACCCTTCTTCGAGAGAAAATGTTACTGCTCCCTTTCGATATAGCTCCTCTCGATTCTCCTCTGAAGTAGCCCAGGGTGGAAGAGGAAACTTTACCGTGAGGGGAATACGCAAAAAAGGCTGGTCAATGATTACTTCTCCGGGTAAAAGGGTAGCCGCTTTATCCCGTAAATTCCCTTCTAAATGAGCATATTCTTCCTTGTGGAGCTCGGCTAACTTCTGTCTACCCACTACTGTAGTTGCTGCTTGAGTTATTACCCGATAGTCTACCTGAGAAGCAGTTTGCTCTGCTCCAATTAAGACCACCCGAAAAGAACGCCCTCTTTCGGCTACATCCCGAAAGATGTTACCTAACGGCCCTCCCCCAGTGCGAGGAGCATATTTATTGAGTTCATCCAGATAAACAAAAACTGGTTCAGCCAAAAGCTCTCTTTCTTTGAGATGCATTATCTCTCGCAGAGCTGCTCCTACTACAAAAGCCTGTCCCTGGTAAGTAAGTTTAGAAATGTCTACTACTGATATTCCTCCGGGACGGTTCCATCGCAGGTGATAGCCACCTTCTGGCACTTCTTTAACTTCCCGGTAGGGTAAGCGAACGATGTCTCTCCACAGAAGATTTAACCCGGTACGGCGAGCAGCTCGTAAGCGGCGAGAAATAGCTAAAGTCGTACGAGGGTCAATTTGCTCTCTCTGCAATTCCTCTCCTAATCTTCCTTCTCCCTCTAAAGAGAGACGAAGCATGTTAATAAGAGAACCTAAGTTATTGGGTAAACTAAAATTTTCTAAAATCACAAAGGGCTCTACGCCTGCAGCCTGGAGATAAACTCGTACCAACTCCTGGTTGGTTAATCCCTGCAAATCAATTTTCACTGGATAGCTACCGCTGCGCAATTCTCGCCGAGCATCCTCCACTAATCTATCATACTGATCTCGTAAGAAATCTTCAATTACAGTTACAGTTAACAAAAAATTAGGACTCTGAGATAGTTCTTCAGGGTCAAACATCAAAGACAAAAGCCCCAATTCCACGATATCCAATATATCCCAGCCATAAACTTTTACTTCGGGGCGGCTGTGATGAATATAGGGAGTACCTTTTTCGTTGCGAGGAGGAACATAAACTTCCAATCCCGAAAAAGGATGAGGTTCTACTTCAAAAAGGCTAAACATCTCTTGCCATTCAGCAAATTGTCTTTTTCCTTCTGGACCTTTTTCTTGAGCCCTTTTCCATTCTTCGTTCCAATGATCCAAAAAGAGGAGACTCTCCCCTTTAACATTGAAGACCAAAGAACGGCTGTTAGCCAGCTGGTTAGAAAAAGCATGGTCTTTAACATAATGAGGGTAATTCATCAACATCCACAACAAAAAAGTGGCATAAGAGGTTTTGGCTGCTACTCCCGATTGCCCACTGATGTTTATATGAGCTCCATTATCTCCTAATATATATTTAAGGTCCAAATAAGCCACGTCTCCAGAAGGTAAAATCCCGCAAGGAAGAGCTCTTTTCCCTCTGCGGATTTCTGAAAATCCTAAAGCCACTCCCAGCTCTTCTCCGCAAGCTCCAAATACTTTTTCTCCGGCGGGAGGAGGAAAAGAATAAGGAACCGGGATAAGAGTTTCTCCCTTTTTTTCTAAAACTCTGGTTACCACCACTTTTCCTAGATAAATGGGCACTCCTTGATAAATTCCTTCGTTATAGGCTTCTTCTTGGTAACCAGTAGAAATACTACCATCCCACTTAGCTTTTACTTCAGTAATCATTCCATAAGCATGAAACTCTCTATCCCCCCAGTGATAATCCACCCTTACCACCTGATCCAAAGCAACAGTAGAAGAATAAGAAGAGTTAACTCGCACAAAGAAACAATAGGGGTTAATTTCTTCTAAACCAGTTACTGTACCGATAAATTCATCCATTTTCTTTCCTCCCCAAAGTTTTCCGCACCAGCTCTTGCACTAAAAGAGGAGATGATAGATATTGCCCCAAATGTTCTTCTAAAGCAATGACAGGGAAAATGTTTTCCGGTAATCTTTTAGCCGGAAAGTCAGCAGTTAAAAAAGGTAGAAGAGATACCAATCCATCGAAAAAGAGAGAAATATTATCTTTTTCCCCTATCCATCTCTCCTTATTTAAGAGGGTTTCTAAGCGCACTAACCCTTTCCAAGGGTAATTGTCACTTCGTTTCACTAACCGAGTATAGCAAAAAACTCGCAACGTAGGAGAATCTTTTCTCAAATAGGCACTAAAAAAGGGGGTTCGCTCCCCTTTTTCCAATTGAAATAAAGATTCTAAATAAGAAGGGGGAAGGTGTAAATCTTCCACTCTTTTCACCAAGCCGCAAGGTCCTACTCCCGGTCGGAACTCCGGGTCTCCTTCGTGTAGTGTCCCATCCTTTATAATGCAGGAAGAGCGAGAAAGCAAATCCCTTACCACTTTGCCTTCTAAAACCTGCATAGCACTAAAAATAGCTTGTTGGGCTGCTTCTAATTCTTGAGGATAGCGGGAGGTACGAGCTGATTCCCAGACATTAAAAACGAAGCCCGGCCCCAAGGAAAACTCTCGAGAAACCATTTCTCCCGAAAAGAGACCTTCTGGTGCTCCTAAAACCCGCTCTAACCGGGGAGGGTTCTGGGGAGAAAAACCTAACGAAAGCCCCCTATCTCTTTGCCATTGAGCAAAACCCGCTACTACTTCACCCAAGAGCACCACTTTCATTCCCACTATAATGCGGGCATGGACTCGCATCCTTCCATCTATTAAATAAACCTCTTCTAAACCCGGGGAAGGGCGCTTTGCAGACCAGGAAGAAAAATCTCCTTCTTCTATCTCCCATAAATCAGAAGTAGTTAGAAAACTGTCGTTTTCTTCTCTAAAAAAGCGAGGAAAAGAATCCTCATCATAAAACCAGTGGTCAAGTTGTGCTGCTTTTTCCCGCAAAAAATCGGCTAAATTCAAATAACTTCCTCGTTTCTCCTCCAAAAAGCCTTTCCTCCTCTGACTTCAAGATGCAGCGGAAAATAGCGGGCAAAAGAGGGGTCATGAGTTACTATTCCCACCATCCGCCCATCCTGGCTTAAACGTAAAATGGCATCAGCCACTAACTCTAAATGCTCCTGGTCCAGAGCAGAAAAACCTTCATCGATAAAAAGACAATCTGCCCCTCTTTCTTTACCCACTTCCCGGAGATGAATACGGGATAAAGCCAGGGCTAAAGAGAGAGCGACTAGAGTTTTTTCTCCACCAGAGCATTCACTAGGTAAACGCTCTTCTCCTCCATAATTATTATCCACCACTACCATCTCGGCTTTGCCTTCTTCCATCTTCATTCGTAAAAGATAGCGACCTTGAGACAAATCCCCTAAAAAGAAAGAGGCTTCTTCTTCCAGTTCTCGAAAGAGAAAACCCAAAAGGTAACTGCGAAAACTTCGAGCATCTAACGCTTTATCTAATTGAGAATGAAGTTCCCGATTTTTTCTTTTCTCTTGTAATTCTTTTCTCAGTTTATCCCGCTCTTCTATTTTGGCTTGTAAATTCTCTATATCTTTATCCAAGCTACCTTTCTTCTCTCTGATTTCTCCTAACTCTTTGTGCAACTCCTCCAATATTTTTTCCTCTTGCATCAATTGCTCTTCTATTTCCTCTTCTTTTATCTCCAGCTGGTGTATTAAATTCGTCTTTTTCTCTTGATAATCTCGAAGAGAGTTCTCGGTTTGTTTTATCTCCCCTTCTAACCTATGCCATATCTCTTGCCAATTACCTACTTTTTTATCTCGTAACTGCTCAAAATATTCTGCACTCCAACCCCAGCGAGATAACTCTTCTTGGAAAGCTTCTCTTTTTTCTCCTTCTCTCTCTCGAAGCTCCTCTCCTTGCTTTAATAACTCCGCTATCTTCTCTTCTGCTTCTTCCTTATTTTTACAAAGAATCTTTATTTTTTCCTCGGTTCTACTTTCTTCTCTCCTCAGTTTCTCTACTTCTTCCGAAAGCGCTTGTAAACGCTTTGAAAATTTATCCCACAAATCACTGAAAGCCTCTTCTGGCAGTCGGTCATCTTTCCAGCGCAGAAGAGTAAAAATTTGCCAAAGCTGCTCTCTTTTTTCGGATAACAATTGTTCTTTGGCACTTATACTCTCTTTTATAGTATTCGCCCTCTCCTTTTCTCTATCTCTTTCCTTTTTCCTTCCCTCTATTTCAGTCTTTTTAACTTCCTGGCTTTTTTCCAGTTCATAAAGGTTCGAAATCGCTTTTTCTCTCTCTCTTCTTTTTTCTTTTAAAAACTCCTCTAAGTTTTCCGGCTTTACCAGAGGTGGTAAATCAATGTTCTTTAGAGCATCTAAGATGTTACCCTTTTTCTCTTCCAACTTTTTCTTTTTTTCCGATGTTATCTTTTCTTTATCCTTTAACTCTGTTATTTTAGTTTCTTCTTGGATTTTTTTCTGGCGGAGAGAGCTTTCTTCCTCTACTAACTTCACTCCTTGTTCCTGAAAAGAATGATATTCTTCCCAATCTACCTCTGGAAATGCTCTGACCTGAGGGGGGGGAACATTATTACCGCAAAGAGGACAAGCTCCCTTTTCTTCCCACTCTCTTTCTAGCTCCCAAAGAGCAAAGCTTTTTACTACCTGGTGATAGTTTTCTTCCTTCGCTTTTTTTTCTGCCTGCCAGAGCGATAACTCTTTTTTCTTTTTCTCCCATTCTCTTTCTACTTTTTTATACTCTTTATTACTCAGCATAATCTCTTTTTGTAAGCTTTTGAGTTCCTCATCTACAAGAGAAAGTTCCTTGTTTTTCTCTCCCAATTCTTTAAGGAGAGGCTCTACCCACTCTTTTGCTTTTTCTGCTCTTTCAATTAATTTTTCTTTGATGTCTATTTTTTCTTTTTCCTCAGTAATTTTCTCCTCTAATCTCTTTTGAGCTTCTTCCTCTTTTTGGAGAGTGATTTCTATCTGTTCTATTTTTTTTACTGTTTCTTCTCTGTTTTTATTCAATTCTTGTAATTCTTTCCTTATAGCTCTTGCCTCTTCGGCTAAGGGTAGAGCTTCCCAACGAAGTTTATCTTCATAACTGGCTAAATTATTTCTCTTGGTCTCTCGCTCTGTAATTCCTTCTTTTATTTCTTCCAATTTTTGGCTTAATTGGGTAACTTCTTCTTCTATTTTGGTTTTCTTTTCTAACCAAGTTTTTTGCTCTTTCTCCCAGTTCTTTACCTGTTCTACTACTATCTGCCAGGGTTGCCAAAAAGAGGCTTTTACTTCCCAAGCTTTTTGGATTTCCCGGTCTTCTCGGGCTTTCTGGGAAGCTATATTTATATTTTTTTCTAAATCACCATGCTTCTTTTGTAACTCTTTTTCACTATTTTTTATCTCTATTAATTTATTCAATAACCCAGTTCGCTTTTCTTTTTCTTTTTCCTTTTGAGTCAAATCTCCAGCTTTATTTTCCAGACAATTTATTTCTTCCTTAGCCGACCGCAACTGCTCTTCCAAGCTTTCTTTTTCCAGCTCTTCTAACTTACTCTCTTCCGGAAGAAGCTCTCTTTCTAGAGAGCGTAGTTCTTCTTTCACTCTATCTCGAATCAAATCCAGTAGCTCTAGACCAAAAAGACTGCTCAAAGTCCTAAATCGCTCAGCAGGAGTAGCTTCTACAAAAGAAAGAGTTTCTCCTTGAGGCAGAAACACGGAAGATTTGAAAGTGAGATAATCAAAGCCCAGAGTTTCTTCTATTTTTTGGTTTACCAATTGTTCCCCTGAGGCCAAACCTCTCCAAGTGCTATCCTCTTTCTTTTCTAAAACTGCCATTCCTCCCCGAGGAGAATATTCTCTCACCACTCGAAATTCATTACTCCCCAGGAGAAATTCCAGCTCTACTCGCAAAGGACCTTCGGGATAGCCCCGATGAATTAATTCTTTTTTCCCTCGCTCTAAGCGAATGCCTCGCCCAAAGAGAGCAAAGAAAATAGCCTCCAAAATGGAAGACTTACCCGCTCCATTAGGACCCACCAGTACAAAAAAACTCGATTCAAAATCTAGAGAAAGAGATTCCAAACCCAAAAACTTTTCTACGTTTAACTTAAGAGGTCTCACTAATCTCTCCTGCTTCTCGATAATAGTGATAAAAAAGTTTAACCACTTCTTCTGATATGTTTTGCTCCTCACAATAACGAGAAAATAGCTGAGGAATAGAGTCTTCGTTTATCGGGAGCGATTCTTCTTGGTCAACTTCTTTTTTCTCCCGAGGAATAACCTCTACCACCACTACCTGCCAGTTTTCTCCTTCCATCGTTTTCAATTTGTTAGCCAGAGTCGGAGTATATAAATCTTCCTCGATACGCAATCGGATATAATTTCTTCTTCCCTTCATATTTTGGGAAATTTCCTCATGAATTTCCTCTATTCCTTTTTCTTCTCTCACCTCCCAATCCCACAAACGAGCGGTGGACAAAAAATAAGGCTCCACTTTGTTTTCTCTGCCCTCTTCCAACTCTACCAACAAAAAACTCCCCTCTTTTCCTGTGTGTTCAAAGCTATCCACCACCAGCGAGGACGGATAATAAAGAGGAGTAGGTGTTCGCGAGAAGGAGAAAGTGTGCAAATGACCCAGTGCTCCATAGCTAAAAGCAGAGGGAATATCCGCTCTTTTCAAAAATACTTCCCGGTTAGGATTGGCTTCAGCATATCGAGCCAGCTCTTCAATAGTAATATGAGCTACTAAAATATTCCATCGGTCGGGGAAAAAATCTCTTTCCCACTCTCTCATCTCCTGCCTCAATAGCTCTCGAGCCTGGTCTTGGATATTTTCTCCCCGGCAATCGCCCAAAAGACGAGCTAAGCTCATATAGGGAAGAGGAAAAACAGTAACCGGGACACCCTCTATTTTCCGGGGAACATAATCGCGGATAATATAAGCTTGAGGAGGAAAAATTTTTTGTAACCCTTCTATGGCATACCAATCATGATTGCCCATCACCCACACAAAAGGAGCAATATCTACCAAATGTAAAATAGTGTCCATAGCTAACTTAATGGTCTTTTTGTCCGGATGGTGGGAACTATGGAAAAGGTCTCCAGCGTGAATCACCAGATCTACTTTTTCTCTTTTGGCTACTTCTACGAGTTCCTCTAAGGCTTCTCTTTGTTCTTCTTCTCTATCTATCTCCCGGTGAGTCTTCCAGGATACCAATCCCAAATGCCAATCAGCAGTGTGGAGAATCTTAACTCTTTTTTTCATTCCCTATTTGGCTCCAAACCTTTGGTTCTTGTGATTTAAAGCAAAAAAGCCAATTCTGCAACCACGGTTTATTATATCATAGAGAAAACAATCATGATTAACCGCAAAATTTGTTGTAGCATTCTTTCCCTTCTCCTGCTTTCGTCATGCCTGAAATTTTTTATTAGGTATTCAAGGGTTTTTAAATACTCTGGATTCCTGATAGATACATTCAGGAATGACAACAAAGTAGACCTTTTCCCCTTATTGTTTTATTCTGTCATGCCTGAAATTTTTAATCAGGCATCCAAGGGTTTTTTGGCTTTTTTAGCACTAGTGGAAAAATCCTCCACAATAGTTTTTATTTTTTAACCTTTTGTTTCTTTATTTTTCCGGGGGTTATAGGCTCATCATTACCCATATCTATCTGGTCTGGACACAAGATAGCGGTTTTTGCCGGGTGTGGCAATCCTCTCCAAAGGTCAATCGCGAGCCCTGAGGAAGACGCTTTTCCTTCCTCAGTTAGTCTTTGTCTTTTTATTTAAGTTTTTAGCTTTTGTTTTTTTTGGGGGTTATAAGGGGGCTTTGTCCTCTTATTGTCTGTGGCAATCCCGAGCTTTTAGCACGATGTAGCTATCTTTCTATTTTTTGTTGAGGCTCAACAAAAAGAGAGATCGCCACGTCGCTGGGGCGTATTTCCCCCAGCGGAATTGGGTTTAGTTTTCTCTATCTCTTTTGCTTTTATCTTACGCCGTAGGCTGTCCCGCTCCTCGCGATGACGGAGAAGAGAAAACACACAGATTATCTTTTCCCAACTTGCACATTTTTACCAGAAAAATGTGGTATAATTACGTCGCAATCCCTTAATTCATAAGCCTTTCAAGGTTTTTTAATTTGTGTTACCCGAAAATGGGAATCTCCAAAAGAAAAAGCCCTGTATAGACCGATTTTTGGAGATTATTGCGCAAGTTAGGTTTTGCGGTTAGCTATATATAATAGTGTCCAGAGAAAAATTGTGGGACATGGTGAGGTTATAGGGGGGATTACCTCCTCCTTATAGTCTGCTAAGAGGTATTAGGCAAGGGTTACGATGACGGTTAATTACAATGGGTTTTGTAGTTAACTATAAAGCATATTCTAATTTAGAACAAAAATTTTGTCTGATGTTTCGCCGGTTTGCCAATTGCCGGAGGCATTTGGCTTTAACCCTAAAGAGCAAACAAGCTGGTAAGCAATGTTCCTCTGGCTATTTATCCTCTCTATCATTAGCTGCGAATAAACCAAAAAAGCCAAAAAATCCGAAGAAACCGAATAAGCCGACATTACCTGTTACGAAACCCAGTAGGCCTAACAGACCCAACAACCCCAAATAACCAAGGTTTCTTTTTTTCATATTTCTTCCACTCCTTTTATGATATATATTTTACCCCAAGTTGTAAATTTTTGTCAGAAAACTCTCTCTGCTTTTAGTTACACCTACCCTGGAAACAACAATAATGGGGGCTTCGCCCCTCCTATAACCCCGAACTATAAAGGAGAGAGCCCCTTTATAATCCCCCAAAAACAAAAAGAAGAAGCAAAAGAACAAAGACTGACTGAGGAAGAAAAAGCGTCTTCCTCAGTCTCACTTGAGTAACTTATAAAAACCCAAATACTCGAGTGAGTGCTTTCTTACGTTGTGCCTCTTTTTCTGTCATTGTATATTAATAGGGTATCAAATAACTTGTAAATGAGTTATCTTAATAAGAGAAAAAGAAGGTGGATGAAGAACGCTCCCTCGTCATTGGTCCTTGAGACCGTCGGGAATGTAGTTCTCCACCCTCTCCCTCGGAGGGCGAGGGAAAGAAGAGATAATTCAAGAACTTCCCTTTTCGTCATGCCTGAGCGTTTTTATCAGGCATCTAAATATCTTCGTCTCCCAGATACTATGGACCCCTGATAAAACCATTCAGGGGTGACTCCTCTTTCGTCATTCCCGAAATCAGTAATCGGGAATCCAGAGGTTTTAAATATTTTTGGACCCCGGCTTAAAAATTGCCGGGGTGACGAAAAAAGGGAGTTATAACCTGCATTCCCGTTTAATGTAACAATGACATAAACCTGAAATCCATTATTTAGTAATAATATTTGGTATTTCCTATTGCTTTTATCATCGTTATAATGTATAATAATGTAACGAGGAGGATATCAAATGTCAGCTATTGTCTATCAAACTAATAAGAAAACTGGTATCAAGTATGCATATGAATCTCAATCATACTGGGATAAAGAAAAAAAACAATCCCGAGCTAAGAGGAAGTGTATTGGAAAAGTTGATCCAGTAACTGGCCAGATTGTTCCCACCCGGAAACGTAAGTCTCCTGAAGCACAAGTAACTATCACTCACTCTGCCCGCTATTTCTATGGAGCTACTTATCTCTT